>Ga0265797_10012018_pt1 | contig 10712 bp, 7 predicted proteins | sample P2T30metagenome_FD_192433 | JGI IMG/M metagenome (GOLD analysis project Ga0265797, IMG submission 192433) | Plant litter microbial communities from East Loma Ridge, Irvine, California - P2 T30 | ecosystem: Environmental > Terrestrial > Plant litter > Unclassified | place: USA: California... | reverse complement strand
ACTAGACAGGCCACACTAAACCGCATGGCGCCAGGCGTCGCGCGACACCCTTCTCGTGTTTTTCTCGGCCGCTCGGGAGCTCGTCGTAGGTTTGACTGCTGCTCCGGTTTGGTAGCAATTACTTCTCTTTGATTGGGATGATTGCGGATGAGGGTTCGACCCCGACTTCCGCAAAGAGTGTTGCTTTTTGCCCGAGTCGTGAGTACGTGAAGTATGTTCTTGTTCGCGTCTTGACATCAGACGAGCGATCAGATCACGATCATCACATGTATCGTATTACTTTACGACCGCCCACCCTCTATTCGTGACGCTCGATCGTGGCAAGCATCGTAGGAATCCATCGCTGCAAGGCCGATGTGCCGAGCGAGAGAGATGGTGCAGAAGAGCCGTTGAACGTCGACATGCCTCTTATCTCGGACCAATGAACGCCTCTGTATTAAGGGTGCACGGCCGTCTTGCAGAGCAGGGGAGGCATAGCGCATCCCTGCTCTGTCGCCGAGCACGCACTATGCTCCTTAGCGAGGAGCGCCTCCGCCAGCAGGGAAAGCTTCGCTGGCTGCGTCCTTCACACACGGCCATGTTGCGGTGAAATGTGCTTTCTCGGGGCTCCCACAGACCAGCAACTCGTCCCATCTTCCAACGCTGTTCACGCTGTAAGCGGCAGAGGGTCGCGTGCGTTGCACGTCTGTGCAGCTCCAGACGTTGGAGACAAGCGTTCGCGTTACGTGATATGCAGTTATAGTCCCCTCTACATCCCACGGCACTTCCAATAGCAGCGGCGCCATTGTCACCATGCAGCCCACCGAGGGCAGACTCCAAGACGACGAGCGTGGGATGCTCGTTCGAGAGCCGCATCTGAGTATCTCCAGCCACGCAAGCTCAACCGTCGACAAAGGTCCAGCTCTCGTGCGCGACTCGGCGTAGGCAGGCGCTTGAAGCTATCGCCACTGGAGATATTATTATTATGCACCTTGCCACAAGTTGCCACTATCAGGCTGCGGTATGCACTCCGAGTTGAATCATCATTAGTCTTTTGGTGTTGTTTGTTCTTTCGTTCAGCACGAGACAGCAACCAGGAAAGTGCCGTGGTTGGCACTCTCGCAGCCCTGCACATGCGTGCACATGCGCATCCACGCGCATACACTTGCAGCGATGCTGAGTGGAGTTGGTCCCAACGAAATCTCCCAAAGCTCCCTGCAGGTCATCATTCACGGGTCTAGCGTGCCCACTCGTTCCTTGAGCCGTGCTCTGCTCTTCTGCTGTGAGCCTGTGCCTTCAACCTGCTCCAGGCCCGGCCGCCTGGCGAAGGACGCTGTGAGCCTGTGGATTCTGTCGACTGTCGTCGCATGCATGTGCTCGCCGACGTTCTCCCCTGCTCCTCCGTTACATCATTTGCTGTCTCTGTTGAAGACAAACCTGGATCCTCCCAAACCTTGCGGCTGCTTCTGGAAGCTGTCAACATGCATCACTTTTCCGGGGCGATCAGCACTTCTCCGTCTCTTTTTGTCGCATACACCGCCTGCTTCCAGCGATGGCTCCCAAACCTGTATATGGTCCTGCCATCCTGGTTTTGATTGCTTATTGCGGCTCCGACACAGCGCTCTATTAGGCGACCGGCGCCAGCGTTTCTTCTTCGCGGACCTCGGCTCTGCGCAGGGTCCTGTCAGATTCCTCCCTGTATGCTTGCGCAAGCGGCTATACGGCTATACCTTCTTGAGTGCTGTCGACCCCGTCAACCGGTGGACCCAGGCCGTAGTCGTTTCGACCCTGAAGATCGCGACCTTGACCGCACTTCTAACTTCCAACCTCATCATCAGTGTCTGTGGAGCGTTGGAGCCCGTAGCAGTATACTACAAGCAGCGTCATCCCTACCACAGCTTTTCCAGTTGCGTAACCAACCTTTGCTTCTTATCTGCACCTATATTTCCCCTTCTTCAATATGAGTGCACAGCACGAGGCGCCGCTGCATGGCGCCGATCCACCAGCTATCCCACTCCCACCGCCTCCAAACCATGTCTTGACCGCCGAGCAATGGGGCATCTTTGCCGCCATCGCCGACACCGTGGTCCCCTCTTTCACGCCCGCAAGAGGCAACAGACTACTGCAGCACCCGTTGCGCGCAGATGAGTATGCGAGTGTGAAAGACAGCGTGCAGCGGATAGCTGGCGCTCCGTCAGATGATCTTATCGATGCCTACATGAGCGAGAGCGCCACTGCCCAATCGGGGTTTAGGAATAGTGTCCTGCGGATGGTTGGCTACCAAATGGATGACACTGCTAAGAAGGGCTTTTTGTTCATCCTCAATGCTTTGAAGTAAGGCGTGCCACATCTCTTCCTGTTATATTCATATCCTCCATCCTGCCCTGTATCCATGTCCATATGCCTGCAACACACTGATGAGCCCGTCCATTTGACCAAACGTGTCCCAATAACTAACGCCAACAAGCACCCGAGCCGGCTCGCTCCTCTTGACCGGATATGTTACGCCTCTAGATTGCCTACCCATTCAAGATCGCGAACGGGTACTGCAAGGATGGTCAACCTCTCGCATTCCACTGCTACGCAAACTACATGCCTCGTTCACAGCTCTATCGATCGCCTTCTGGGCCCGCACATCTCCCACTCTGGGTCGCATACTTGGACACCCACGAGTCCCTACTCACGGCAGCCCAGCTAAAGACGGCTATCCTTTCAAGTTTCTACAATTCCAACCTTCGAATTCTCCAGATCCAGAAGTCATCACAGCCGATGCCGTTATAGTAGGCAGTGGCTGCGGAGGCGCAGTCGCGGCCAAGACGCTCGCCGAAGCCGGTATGAGAGTCATTGTTGTCGACAAGGGCTACTACTGGTCACCTCTCCGATTACCGATGTCTGAAAGTGAAGGCTACTCTAACCTCTTCGACAACGGCGGTATGATGTTGTCCCAGAGCGGCACTGTGACGATGGCTACGGGCAGTACCTGGGGCGGCGGGGGCACTATCAACTGGAGCGCCTCTCTGCAAACGCAAGGCTACGTTCGACAGGAGTGGTCGCGCAAGTTTGGCCTGAAGCACTTCACAAGCGCTGAGTTCCAGCAAGACCTCGACGCCGTCTGTGATCGCATGGGAGTCGGCACTGCTGCGATCGAACACAACAAGACGAACGAGGTCTTGCTCGAAGGCGCGAGAAAGCTAGGCTGGAGCGCAAAAGCAGTGCCTCAAAACACCGGCGGCGAAGCGCACAACTGCGGCTATTGCACGCTTGGATGTGGCAGCTGTGGCAAGAAAGGACCAACAGAAACTTTCCTGCCCGATGCTGCTGAAGCTGGTGCTCGATTCATCGAAGGTTTCGAATGCGCAGAAGTCCTCTTCGACCAGTCCTCTGGAAACCAACGCATCGCAACCGGCGTCCGCGGGATCTGGACCGCACGCGACACCGCAGGTAACACCATAGGCCCCAACAGAACAACCCGCGACCTACACATCCTCGCTCCTCGCGTTATAATCTCCACCGGCAGCATCGCCACGCCCGTCCTCCTCAAGCGCTCCGGCCTGACCAACTCCCACATCGGCCGCCACCTCCATCTACACCCCGTCTCCATGATCGGCGCCGTCTGGGACACCGACGTCCGCCCCTGGGAAGGTCCCATTCTGACCTCCGTCGTCAACGAATTCGAGAACCTCTCCGGCGACGGCTACGGCGCCAAACTCGAAGCCACAACCATGCTCCCCGGCCTCTTCCTCCCAGCTTTCCCCTGGCGTGACGGCTGCCACGCCAAAACTTTCGCCGCCAACATGCGCCGCATGACGGGCTACATTTCGCTCGCGCGAGACCGCTACGGCGGTTCTGTAGGCTTAACGCCCGAAGACCCCTCCCGCGCGCAAATCACCTACGACACCCATGCCAGCGACAAAGCGCACATCCTCCACGGCCTGCTGCGCTTAGCAGAACTCCTCTACGTCGCCGGCGCGCGCGAAATCCACTCCACCCTCCCCACGCTCCCGCCCTTCATTCGCCCCTCTCCCTCCTCTCAACCCTCCAAAACCTCCCTCCACCCCATCTCCTCCCCATCCCTAAACGACACAGCCTTCCAATCCTGGCTCTCCGCGCTCGAAGCGACTGGTGGACCGGTGCGGTTCGCTTCTGCGCACCAGATGGGTTCGTGCCGGATGGGGACTGCGGAGGGGAATAGTGCTGTTGATGAGAAGGGGAGGGTGTGGGGTTGTGAGGGGTTGTGGGTGTGTGATGCGAGTGTTTTCCCCAGTGCGAGTGGGGTGAATCCGATGATTACGAATATGGGGATTGCGAGGGGGATTGCTAGGGGTGTCGTGGAGGAGTGGCGGGCTTCTTCTTCTTCTGGTGGGAGGAAGGAGGAGAAGGCGAAGTTGTGAGTGAGTGAGGTTGATGTGCTGTGATGATGGAACGATATGTTGTTGGATGCGACTGATGATGATGATGGATTGTGATTTGTAGAAACATTTGTTGAACAGGTTACATATTGTATGCAGACAAACCGAAGCGCCTTACAGGGTATTATTTATTCGTCAAAATAGTTCGTTTCGTTTCGCTGGGGTTTGTTCTGTCAAGCGCTCATTTTGCTCCAGTCCAAAAGATTCACAGTCAAAGCAGATTCCTGATCATCTTCATCGAAGACCTAACTCAATCTCTCGCCTCCTTTCTTCTCTCCCCATTGGATTTGGCTGTTGCTGATTCTGCGGCTGCTGCTGTTGTTGCTGCTGTTCCTCGCGTCTCGCAACACCCCTCCAAACGCCATCCCAAGGCCGCAAAGCACCTCTCGTCCATCGCCTAGCCGTACTCTGCTCAGGCGGTGGCGCAGGACTAGGCCACGAGCCTCCCGTACCTGTCCCAGATCCCGTACTGGAATTAGTCGCCACTCCAGGCGCGTAGTAGCCGTGCGCCGGCGAGTCGTCGGCTTCGCCTTGCCAGTCGATGTGGAAAGTGCTCTGCTGCTGCTGTTGCTGAGCAGGAGATTCATTCGCTAGCAGTAGCATGAGCATTTGCTGGCGCTGCATTTCTTCTTCCGAGATGGAGGTCGGGTCATAGCCTAGGTCTGCGGGATTTGGTTCGGGGGCGCGGGTGGATGTTGGGTACATGTTGCGGATGTAGTTTTCGTAGTAGCCTGAGGGCTGGTATGATGAGGTTCTTTCGCTGGGAGCGATTGTGGAGGGTTCGTACGTCGTTGCTGGGCTGGCGAAGCTTGTGCGGCCTGGGGAGCCCATGGTGAGTGGGACGGTGCTGCTTGCTGTTTGAGGGGGACGAGAGCGGACGTGCGATACTCGTCGGAGTGAGAGGAGGAGCAGGCCTGTGTAGACGATTGTGCTGACGCCGGCTGCGATGGCGAGGAGAAGGGTTGATGTCTTCCATTTGTAGCTTGAGGATATGATGAAGTTGTAGAAGACTGTTAGGAGGCCTACGCCACTGGCCAAGGCGCATGGTTGGTGGATTGCTTCGGCTTGGAACAATGGATTCCGGATGGTGAAGGTGAGTAAGGCGGAGAATGAAAATCCTCCGGTCAGGATCGCAATGCCGAATATACCAACGGCAGTCTGATTTACTCGTAGGGTGTTGACGTCCACGTACGTTGCTGGGATCATGAGGAATCTATAAACATGCGTCAGTTGGACGTGACTCTACTGGTGTTCTCCTACGAATTGTCCAGACAAACATACCCTCCCAAAATCATTATCGACGAGGCCACAGCCGTCACTCTCCAATACCAAGTTATGGCATCTCGGTCTGCGTGGAGACCCTCCAAACTCCGATAGCTCTGCTCTCGAGTCCGCATTGGCGCTTCCAGTGTCTTTAGAACATTCACAGCGAATGACCTTGCTCTTGATCTATTGCTCGCGTTCATGCCAATTCTTCAGCGCTCCGCCGTGCAGGTTGGGTGTTGCCGTGCGCTCATGCGACGCTATGCGATCTTGCGCTTGATGCCGCCTGCTGGCAGCGCGCGTGTCCAGTAGTGGTAGCTATACCAGTATCCTTTCGTCAAGTGTGTCCGATGCGCTCCGAGTAATGCGCAGACCTGGGAAGTCGCCTTTACAGTTCGACGTCGAATGCGCTCGGCTGGACTCGGTATGGGCTGTGTTGTGGTGTCGCAAATGGGCGTAGGCTTGGACTCGGCGTCGCAGTCGCACAAGGGTGGCTCAGAATGATGCGCCTCTTTACAGTGTGTATGTACAGTACAGTGGACGTAGGACAAGAACACTCTGCCGGAGCAGACACGCGGCGCCGCGGTCGAGTATAGCACCTGATGAACTCTCGTATCGCGGACCTTAAAGTCGTCCCAATCCAGCCTCATCTGCTTGGCGCGCGTGTCATCATCCATCATACATCCGTATAGCTGGGTGGCATTGCTGTGCTCTATTGCCTGCGCCACAAACACACCCGCCTTCGCCTTACCGAATGGCCTAGGTCTGCCTCTCCATGGTCATTTTTGCGAGAGCATATCTGACTATCTCCGTCTGCATGAGACATGGCTCCACCCATCTCGCCCACCAAGAACCCGCGCCGCTTCCTTCGTGCCGGCCTCCTCCTTCGATGAGGACGATTAAGGTTGCGTAGACCAGCCACATCCGCAGCGAAGCTCCAACAAGCTCTGTGCCCTTCTGGAATCATTGCGTACATCGCCCTGCAAGGCTGTCAATTGTTTGCAGCATCACCACCCGTACAATTCATCTAAGTAGCCATCACTGCACCGATCAAACGGAGAGGCTTCGTTCCACTCAAGACAAGGTGACAATATGCTCGACTGCTTTCTCGAGAGCGCACTTCAGCTCCTTCGAACACGTGAGGCAATTACCACTTAAGCCTCCGGATATCGTGGCCGAACAGTCAGGCTGTGCTCCTGGCCAGGCCGCGTCCCTTGGTCGTTCCACCCTGGAGCGCAGCGCAAATGTGACCTGATATCGTGTTTCACAGCCAATTAGCTTAACGTCTTGTTGCGTTGTCACGCAAGAATTCCCACTTACGGAGAGAATTAGAATCAAACAGGACTGCCGCAACAATCCCCCTGTGTCAATCGCTAGCCAGGCTTTCGGGTGCATAGCCGGACAGACACACCCTTCGACACCATCTCCAAAGGCTGCGGCATACAATAACCTAGGTCACAGCCACGACAGCCAAAGCGTACCCCGATCTCGTGTTTCCTACCAATCAGCCTTACGCGGAAGCTTGATAACGCAACGATTTCCTCGCGAACAAAGTGCTGCTCGGACGAACGCCTACATGACTTTTTGCTTTATCGAGCGCGTGTTTCAGCAGAAGGAGCCGCATGGCATTTATGCTTTTGCATGACGACTGAACAAACAACGTCTACTAACGGAAGGCCGCGGCGGCCTTCAAACCACACCATACGCCCCTAATCTCGCATTTTTCGCCAATCAGCACAACATTGAACGTTGTCGAGGAGAACACATAAAAAGTACCGTCCAGCTATCTGTTCAAAATGGCAGCCCGACGCCCATCAAGCATCTCTGAAAGCCACAACTCTTCACATCGCAACGATAAGCACTTGAGCAACTCTCAATCGCACAACCAACAACAACAACCAAACATGTACACCGAACTGTCCGCCATGGGCGCTCAGGACAACACCAACGCCACCGCCCAACTCATCCGCGCCATGATCTACCGCGGCAAAAACTCTTGCGACCAGTGCCCAGAGTCCATCGCAGAGCTCTTCAAATGCACCTTCCCGAAAGTCCAAATCACATACGCCGGCCCAGACGAAGACGTGCAAATCAACGCCGACACGCTCAGCCAAGTCGACGCCTTCGTCCAGCCCGGCGGTGACGGTATGTACTCTCGAAACACCCCCGGTATCATCTACAACAACTGCAAGGGCAAGAAAAGCTAACCCCAACAAAAGACGTCGACACCGCAATGCACGAAGCAAAACCCTACACCTCCGCCATCCGCGACTACGTCTCCTCGGGCGGCCGCTACATCGGCTTCTGCCTCGGCGCCTACATGGCCGGCCACGACCCAGGCTTCAGCCTCATACCCTCCGGCGACGACGTCTCGGACGAAATCGACGAGCCCGGCGCGCAAGTCACCGACGACGACGACACCATCATCCAAGTCGACTGGACGTTCTCCACAGGTCCAAAAGCCGGCACGACGGAGAAGAAGCGCTGGGTGTATTTCCAGGATGGGCCGGTATTTACGCTGGGGGAGAAGTCGCCGACGAAGGTCTTGGCGAGGTATTCGAGTAATGGGGATGTTGCGGCGATTTTGAATCGGTTCGGGGAGGGGTGGGTGGCGAATGTCGGGCCGCATCCGGAGGCTAATCAGGATTGGTGTAAGTCTTTCTACTCTTTTGGCCTGTAGAGGTTTTCGAGAAGAGTGCTGACTGAGCTTCTTTGCAGATGACGATGAGGATCTTACCAACCCGGAAGGCGTCAAGTTTGATATTGGGCAGGACTTTTTGAGGGCTGCGATGCAGGCGGGACAGTGATGCATGGCAGACGATTGACTATGTGGGAATGATCGAAACCAACCTTCGTTTTGAAAGATCGTCGTTGTTTAGGACGATGTAACAACTTATCTCATTTGCCTAAATACACCTATCCTAAAACCTGGGCATCCTCACCGACCCAGCCATCGGCTGACGAGCATCAGCCCTCCTGCTCAACATCCTGGTACTCTTCGCAGCCAATCCTCTCTTCTCGACCGTCGTTCCATTTCCAGGCACAGGGTTAGGCTGATGAGTCGTAGTATTATACGTCGCTCCCTCAGCCACAACCTCAAACTGCACAGTCCCATTACCCTCGCGGTACTCACTCTTAACACTCCCCACAGTCTTATACCCACCCCCCTTCTCAACCCTCTTCTTGCCTGTCGCAACATCCTGCCCGTTGATAACCCGCTCGAACATCTCCAGCGCGACGAGCGGCTGGTAGAACGGCACTTCGTGGCCAGACTCGTAGATGCGCACGAAGGCCACGTTGTCGCTCTGTTTCACTTGGCCGTGCACGAGAGCGTCCGAGGTCGAGATGTTGACGAATCCTGCGTCGGCGTAGCCCGCGGGGTTGATGTCGTCGACGACGGCTTGCACGCCCAGCCAGTTGCAGATGTAGTCTGCGTCGCCGGCGAAGTGCACCGTGTACACGCCCTCGTCGGCTAGGAAGCGGGATGCTTCGACGGTGCCGGACTCGCGGTCGTCGTCGCCTGTGTTGGCGAAGGCCGCGCCGACGGTGCTGCCGCCGTCGCTGGTGTAGTTCGTGAAAGCACCTAGCGCTTGCTGGACTTTGGCGGAGTTGAGGTACTCCCTCCAGTAACCGTACGGGAAAGGATCAGGCGTGAGCTCGCGGATGTCGTACTCCGAGCGGTTGGCGTACGTGCCCAGCAGGGATTCGACGTTGTTGTAGCAGAAAGTATCCGCGACGGCGCAGACGTCGTTGTTGCCGCGGATGTTGCAGTCGAGGGATTGCGCTTGGCAGTTGCCCGGGCCGTAAAAGTTGTTGTGCATTGCGGCTTCGACGCTGTGGTCGAAGGGGACGAGGTCGTAGGTGTTACCCGGGGAGACGGCGAACCAGTAGAAGGCTTCGTATTGGATGCGTGGGTCGTACCAGCCGTTGCCGATCATGACGGAGCGGAGGTCGATTTCGGAGGCGTAGGGGAGGGAGTCGTTGTGGACGAGTTCGTTTTGGGTTAGGAAGTATCTGTGTATGTCAGTTTCGTGCTCAATGTTTCATCCAAGAGACTGCACTCACTCGTTGAAGATCGGTCCATAGTGGCCTCCATAGCTCTCTGTAGCAAAGTGTACACCATTGGAGGAGTATTGCGGGAATGCACCCGTGAAGCCCTGCAATGTCTTCCACATGCTCGGTGCAGCACCCTCAGTGGTGTTCGCAGTGTTTGAGACGTTCGGAGCCGAGTATGTGCCACAGGTATCCTGGAACGCCCACTCTGGACAAGTCGCATTTGGCAGGCCGATGATGTTGCCACTGTTCGCATCAACGTAGCCGGGTACAGGGTTGGCGTAACTGAAGCCGACTTGGGCTGGGTGGTCGACGAAGAGCACGTTGGAGACGTTGCTGTAGAATAGTTAGTATGTCTTGGTTCATTTGTACAGATAGAGTCTGGCACCCACTTCCAAGCATATTCCTGATACTGCAGCTCGCCGTCCGCGTCAACCCAGCAAGGCCCAATCTCCTCAAACAGCCCGATCATGCTCGAACTTCCAGGTCCGCCATTGATCCAAACAGTCAAAGGAGCATCCTCAGGCGCACCGTTGCGAGCTTCGAAGAACCACCAGAAGACAGACTGCTCGGGAGCGACGTCCACATAGCCAGAGAAAGACTTGACGCCTGGAGTGAGCTCGCAGATGCCTTCCGGGACTTCCTTGTAGCGGACGGTCTGGTTGTAGTGGCCCTGGGTTTTGGTGAGGTCTGTCGGCGCAGGGACGAACTGAGAGTAAGTCAATGGGAGGAGGATGAGGGAGGCGATGGACGCCGAAGCAGATTTCCAAGGCGCCATTGTTGCGTGCACACGGCTTCAATTGCGTAGCCCTGCGAGTGAGGGTGAGCGGCAAGAGAAGAACTTATAAACAGCAGGTGAAGAAACGCAAACCAAAAACCCACCGGCTATTACCCTTGCGCACTACTCACTCTTCTTATCACTCCAGCACCCGTGTCACAGCGACAAATCGTAAGTACATTACGCGATGTTACACCTGTTACATCCATGAAGTCTCGCGAGTCCCACCC
>Ga0265797_10012017_pt1 | contig 10712 bp, 13 predicted proteins | sample P2T30metagenome_FD_192433 | JGI IMG/M metagenome (GOLD analysis project Ga0265797, IMG submission 192433) | Plant litter microbial communities from East Loma Ridge, Irvine, California - P2 T30 | ecosystem: Environmental > Terrestrial > Plant litter > Unclassified | place: USA: California... | reverse complement strand
TCGGCCATCTCGATATCGCGATCCTCGTAGGCGTCCTGGATATATCGTTGCTCATCCGCTTTCGCTTTGGCGTACGAAATCCTGTTTTTGCCCTCCCACATGTAGATTGTGAAGTTGTCTTTCCATAGAGCAAAGTCGGTAGGGTCGAATCGCAAGCACCAAGTCATGGCCGGCAGACCCTCTTTTTCTCGGAAGGTGAACATGAAAGCTGCATTCGCCATGTCGAAGCGGGGGTTAAGATCCTCATCAATGGGCACAGAGATGAATGGCGTCGATTTGTGACGGATGATGATCCACGCTGTCATCAGCCCAGCTCATTCAGATTAACATACTCTCAAAGTCGCCGTTGGAAGCCATATCCACATCCACCTCCTTCTCCTGTATGACGAAAACGTCCGTCTCCGTGTCGAACAGATACAGCTCGGCTGTAGTCCTCGAGAGCACTGGGACGTCCTGGAATGGGTCTTCCGCCTCCGGTGCTGTGTCTGCCTCTGCCTTTGCCTCTGCGTCTTGTGGTGTCTTCGCAGCGCTGCCGACTGACAGAGCGGCCAATTTATCTTCGACCGGTTCGTCGTCCTGCTTTCGGCTGTTGTACTTTGCCTTCTCCGAGTATGTAAGAGCCTTCAAATCCGCATTGCTCGCATCTTCATGGGAGCGGTTATATTTCTGATCATGAGCTCCGCGCAGGCGCACAGACTCACCCTCTCGAAAACGCAATTGAGCACCGTAATCTCGAACAGTCCATTTGTAGCTTTGGGAACAGTCTGCTGTCAGACATCTGTCACCCGAAATCCACTCACCCTACTGCTGACGAACTCCCAAAGGTCACCTTCGTCACCGCTCAAGTCCTTCCAGGCACAGGTCGCGTCACCATCTAGGCTTCCGAACCTAAATTCCAATGCCTCGTCAATGAGGAATACACGCTCGTCATCCGCTAGTCGTTAGTTCGCCCCTGGCAAATGACTCACTCTCTGCATCATCGTCCAGCAATTGCTCCTCTCCCTCCTCATATGCTCTCGTGACTACCAACTGATACTGGTACTCGATACCTGTCCGACGGATGGTAGCTACAGCATCCTTGAAAATGCATTCTCGGGATCCTTTGATTGAGTTTGGTCGGACAAGGTAGAGCTGACCGGCGGGGATCTGGATCAATTCGGGATTCGCTGGGTTACCTGGATGTCAGTTGCCGGATGATGTTTGAGCTGTGGACCACATACCCCACATCTTGCCAAGTACTGATTGTCAGCTGGGTGTGTCTAGAACGATAAGACCGAATATGCTCACATGACTTGACCACGAACATGATGAAAGGAATGAGAGTGGTATACAAGGGGTAGGTATGCTAAGATAGAGACTGGTTGTATATTGACCGGAATACAGCATGCCGTTTGCTACGTGCCTGAAAGCAAAATCAATGGGTGGCAATGATGGGCTGACGTGGCATTATTGTAAGTCATGAGCAAGTGCACTTGCGCGTTCGATGACGGGTTAGCTAACCTCATCCACCTTCCTCCCTACATACCTCATATTGTAACGACACAGCATGGTAAGTCGCTCACAATCAAGCCAGCTGACAGGTAGGGTCAGAATCTATCTGCTCCAGGAGGGGCGCCAGGAGGCAAAAAGCCCAATCCCGCTGATAAAGACAAGGTTCGTGATATCAACGAACACCAACGACATAACTGATCTGACCAGAAACCCAAGTGGGAACCCCCTGTCCCCACTCGTGTCGGAAAGAAGAAGAGAGGAAAGGGACCTGCTGCCTCATCACGTCTACCACCCGTCTTCCCAACAACGCGATGTAAGCTCAAGATGTTGAAGTTGGAGAGAATCAAGGATCATCTATTGCTAGAGGAGGAATTCGTCGCCAACCAAGCTCTACATTCTGGAGAGGACAAGAACGCAGCGGAACGTCAGAAGGTCAATGAGATGAGAGGAAGTCCTATGGGAGTTGGAACGCTGGAGGAGATCATCGATGATGATCATGCTATCATTTCATCAGGACCTGGACCGGAATACTATGTTGGAATCATGTCCTTTGTCGATAAGGATGCGCTCGAGCCTGGATGCTCCGTACTACTACACCAAAAAACGCAAGCTATCGTCGGTGTATTGACGGATGATACCGACCCAGCCGTCTCGGTCATGAAGCTCGACAAAGCTCCTACAGAATCCTACGCTGATATCGGTGGTCTCGAACAACAGATTCAAGAGATCAAGGAATCGGTCGAACTACCTCTCACTCACCCGGAACTCTACGAGGAAATGGGTATTCGTCCACCCAAGGGTGTCATTCTCTATGGTGTACCCGGTACCGGTAAAACACTACTCGCCAAAGCAGTCGCCAATCAGACCTCGGCTACATTCTTGCGAATTGTCGGTTCAGAGCTTATCCAGAAATACCTTGGTGATGGTCCCAAGCTAGTTAGAGAGCTGTTCCGAGTCGCAGAGGAGAATGCGCCAAGTATTGTCTTTATCGACGAGATCGATGCGGTCGGTACAAAGCGATATGACTCGGGATCTAGTGGACAGAGGGAAATTCAGCGAACCATGTTGGAGCTGTTGAATCAGTTGGACGGATTCGATACGAGAGGGGACGTCAAGGTTATTATGGCCACAAACAGAGTAAGCTTTTTCAATCATGGGTAGAATACCGCTGACTCGCAGATTGAGACCCTAGACCCAGCTCTTATCCGACCTGGACGTATAGACCGAAAGATTGGTGAGCTTTCGGACGCCAAGCCCTGTGCAGAAGCTGACAGCCAGAATTCCCCCTTCCCGATACCAAGACCAAGCGACACATTTTCAAACTCCACACCTCTCGAATGTCGCTCGCAGACGACGTAGACCTCGAGGAGCTCATCATGACTAAGGACGATCTATCGGGTGCCGATATCAAGGCTGTGTGCAGTAAGCTGTCCCACATACTATCAGAAGCGAGCTAACATTGCAGCCGAGGCTGGTCTACTAGCATTGCGAGAACGAAGAATGAGGGTTACCAAGGTCGTGAGTCTACGCGATCAGTTTCGGGATCAACACTGACAACCAGGACTTCACATCGGCCAAAGAGAAGGTCTTGTACAGAAAGGATGAGAACACGCCAGCGGGATTGTACCTGTAAACATGGCAGACAATATGCATTATGATATCATGTCCATGTGACTACTTGTATTTATTCTTCGTCTCCAGCTGCGTCATCCTCATTGATGGCCTCTCCTTCGCCCACTATCAAACTCTCGCCGCCCTGTAGCTTTCTCTGCTGCTCATTTGTCCAATTGAGGTCGACGATGGGAGCGGATTTCTGACCCTTTTCGGCAATTTCATCTTCATCCGGATGTCTTGCACCCAAGCGTAGTCGGTCCCAGATATCATCTCGAGTCTCTTCGTCTCCTTTGCGCTACTCGTCAACTCTACCTCACGAAATCAGAACTCAAACATACCTTGGCTCTGGTCTTTCGCAGCAGTAACTTGGAAGCGATAGGCGTCATGTATCCACCTTTTCGTTTCTTGTTTGCTGGTCCCTCACCTGCTCCTGTCTCCTCATCATCGGCACCCTCCACAATTGTGAGCAGGTACTCTTTCGAGATATCTTGCTGAACATTCGCCATCTCATAGGATCGTATACGCTCAAAGTGAACGTTCTGATGATTAGCTGATACTGAGACGGGTAGCATGGAGCGTACCGGTAGCTTCTTTTCGGCCTCATCTGCTTCGTCCTCAATGGCGGTAAACTCTTCTTCTTGCTCCCTCGAGAGTGGGTTCTCAAATACGCTATCCACCCGTTGAGCGTCCTCCTCTTCAGCTAAGAAGTAATCCATGACATCCGCTCCGTCTACGTCCGTAGCTGGTTTTAAGGCTGCCTTGCGTAACCGCAAGGAAGAAGGGGCCGCACCGGGATTCTGCAATCAGCTACTAGAGATGAAGGGGGACATACAGCTCCGAATGCGGATGAAGGTCGTTCGGGGTATTTAACGACAAAGTACATGTTGCCCCATGTTTCTTCGTCTGGTAGGATCTCGTAGCTCTGGATATTAGCGATTGTTGGGATGGTCAACATACGTCTACGACTCGTAGGTCCTTCTTCTTTGGGTCGGGATGCCTGAATGTATCGAGGTGTGTTGCCGTCAAATCGATGAATGTACCGTCGATAGCCATAATTTGGGCCGTTTCCGACGCATCGACCTCCTGTTCTCCTCTTCATCATATCAGATCAAAGTCAACGATGTTGTGATTGAGAACTTACTGCTTGGCATCCTGTAATGACTTGCGCCTGCCCAAAGCCCTCTTTTGCTTCGCATTAGACGTTCTTAGAGTCACCAGATCCTCGTCCTTGATCTTCACATCCCGAGTCGTAGATCCAGCTTGACCACTAGGAGCAGCCCTTTTGGTATTCAGTGGCGCCAGTAGAGCCAAGTCCGCAGGATGTGTCGTTCGTCCAGCATCCGGCCGGGGATTCATGGATTCATATCTCCCTTCCCATACTCCGTCGTATTGGTTCAGATCTAGTGGCATACCCATCTCGGCGTCGACTAGCATTGGTAAAGGGGTCGTTGCGGTCAGGTGATTGAGGTAGGATGGCTCGCCTAGACGGTGGATATCGGTTGGTATCGTCAAGAGTTTCGGAGGGTAGGGAGGGGGAGGAAGGGGGTTCGAGTATCGTACCCGGACCAACAGGTCTAGTTTCCCACTACCTGTCAGCTTGGCGTCACATGGGATCATCAGGGCCTTACGTTTTCTTGGACATGGTTGCTGGAGAGTAGGCTATATGACTATGTAGACAGCAGTTGTCACTTTACGGTTGGGTTACAGCCACAGGATGACTACCACGTGGTATATTCCAAGAGTCGCGTTCCGGAAAATCAACCTCATATCTATCTTCCCTTTCCTCATCAATATTCAAAACCGCGTAGAACCTCCTCTCGAATGCTCAAGATCGACTCGAGTCGATGTCATCGACCTCAGGAAAGATGACTGACCCGCTTTCATTACCTCAAAGCGGCGAGGAGGCTCTCAAGCAGCTCATAGATCGAGGATTATCTCAGGAATCACCAGACGATCCGACATCATATTGTAAACTCCTACAAGTGCTCTTTGAACATTGTATCCTCAAGCCACTCAAGTCTCCGAATTTTCCGAGCGTCACTATCGTCGAGCAAGTCAGGTTGACACTTACGATCCTACAGCGCCAAACGACTGCTCGACCGGAATTGCTATCGTGCTCGACTACCTCGGTAGAGAATGGGGTACCGCTCTACAAATGGATTATACCTCGATTGATCTACGCCGCTGGAAGATATGAGAATGCGACATATGAGAACGGAGATGCCACAGACGGGATGGACTTGTGTGATGAGCTGTTGGAAGCGGCAAGTGAGGTCATTAGCGTACTTTGTCAAGATCTCGACAACGATACTGGAACAAGCTATGCAAGGGGATCAATGAAGGCAACTTTGGCATTGAGGCAGATAAAGGTCTACTGCGAGGGTGAGCTGAGTTGTTGACGAGGTTGAAGCTGACGCTGACGACCAGGTATCATCCAGAAGAAACCAACCGATTTATTCGGATACACACAACTTCCCGCCGACAACCTCTCCCTTCTTCTCGCCCTTCAGGTAATCTTTGGATCGCACGCCTTCCTCTCTGACGACACCACTTCAGACGCATCGGCCATATTAGCAGTCGCTGCAAGGACATACAAGACCCTGACTCCCAAACGTCAAACTCGCTACGCTCGTACCCTAACTATCGCCCTCAATTCTAGACATTACGCTCCCTCCCTACGAAGAGCATGTGTGGTGGTATCAAAATGGCCTTGTATCAGTACATTTCCACCGTGGCAAGGTGCAATGGAGCGCGTCAATGACGCCATGTCCCAAGGTGATGTCCAACTTCGAGCGGACGTCTGGTGGTCATTGTATGAAGACGCCGAGAATCATGATGACACAATCCTCAATGGCGGTCGACGGATCAAGCATCTTTTGACCCCTATACCTGGTCGGATGTCTGCGGGGCAGATCTTGTCTATCATTCCGAAGGACCTTTTCGATCGCTGGAGAAGAGATAATAAGCATCGTGCTTATGGACCTGCTAGGGATGTCATGGATGGCCTCGACAAGCTAAATGGCATCGAGGCGGAATCCAGCAGGAAGAGAAAGAGGGGGAAAGAAACGGTAGAAGAAGTCATTAGGATGTTGAAAAAGGATTGGCCAGATATGAAACTTGAGAATAGTGATGATATACTGCCCGGCCTATTGTCGCAAATCAAGAAGTAAGTCATCCGATTCACCGTCAGCTTTGGATCCTGCTCACATTAAGGCAAAAGAGCTCAAATGGGACCCAGGAACCGCTCATGATCAACGCCTTTCCTAAGATCTTACCAGCAATAGTCGATGATAACGATCAAATCAAAGAATACCTCCCTGGCGCCTTATATCTCTGGAAGTCGATATACGATAAATACGGCGATGATCTCTCATTACTGCAGATGGTGGGCGGATTGTTCGAGCACGCCGACCCTCGAGAGCTTGCTGTTCAGCTGCAACTGCAAGAACGCAGAGCTGTCGTCACTTGTCTTTGGGAATCACTGCAGGCCGATGACCGTAGAAAGAGGATTGCAGTTGGGTAAGCTTTGTCTTCTTCATCGATCGTCACAAGCTGATTTGACAGGCGGGCACTTGCAATTGTCTATCGTTCTCAAGCGAGCCATCCAGCTGAGAAGGTGGCTATTGCAAATCGAAAGTCGATGGTTGCGCGCATCAACCTGACCGCTTCTGATCTACCACGAGTGCAAGAGAGTGCAATACTACTTCTTGGCGAATTCGCTCGTCTAGCCAGAGAAGAGGATCTGGGTGATTTACTCGAACCTCTCATTGTGCGACTAGGGTCTGCTAGTGCTCCTTTACGAAGTGCTGCTTATACTCAAGTAAGCCCATACAAGTGAAACAAAGCTGATCACAGATACTCGATGTCAGCCGATTAAGAGGGAAAGCACCCTACAACCTGATTTCACCCCACATGGAACGCATCGCTGCACTACTCGCCAAGAATATCGTCAAGCATCCCGATATTGTGGTAGAGACCATGTCACTGATTGGCTATACTCGAAAAGCATTCTTTACAATCACTCTACCCTTTACCATTCCCGCCCTGGTCATGATCTCCGACCGACAAGCTCTTGAATCGATTTCCTCGATAGTCGGCTCACCACTTGGATATCTCCTCTTTGATCATGCTGGACTCATCTTATCGAAATTATTCCTCTGTGACCGGGTGGAAGGATCATTCGATTTCCTCATCAATCTCCTCAAAGAATTGACAGCCACCGAAGTCAACAAGGATTCAGTGCTCACTAGTTGCGCAGTACCCTTCATCGTTTCGATGGTAGTAGAGCTAGGAGATGAAGATCGAAAGGTCGTCGAAACGGCAGTCAAGGCATTACACCGAGCGCATCGGGAATTCAACAAGGATAAAGGAGAAGCTGCGGATCTTGGCTCGTTCCTCAAACCACATATGCTGGGGATCATCTCTCAGCTCAATGAACGATTACATGATCTGCAAGGAAAGAAGTCAGTGGAGGAAAAGAGGAAGATTATCAGGAGTATCAATCAATTGATAGGAAGAGTCGGGAATACTATGGCTTCCTTCTCCCCACAGGTGAGTCGTCCTCGCGTCGAGTCAGCGAGTCGGTGCTGATGATAGATCATCGCTAGTTTCCAGAGTACTCTTGGGATTCCCGAACTTCGAGGCGAGACGTTGCAGGCGTGGTATGTATTCGTCAAGACGCTCAAATATCAAGATATTGGTCCTTTCGTCGGTCGAACCACTGGAGCGATCGTAGCCAACTGGGCACTTCTGGGTCCAAACGAGAAACAGACTTCGATACAGATCGTTCAGCAGATTGCCGATTATGCTCCTCACCTCGAGGCATTCCGAGACGAGGTCGTCGGCTTAGACGCTATTCCTGAACTTCGGAAAGTCGCCAAACCAATGACGGATTATCGAAAGGAATGGCCTGTACATCATAGTATTACCAACCTCCTTGGTCGAACTACTAGCAAAAATATCGCTGTCGCTACTGCATCCATGCGGGAACTCCGGGATGTTTTGTGTAATCAACAGAAAGAGATTATACAACTATCTCGAGGCGACATGTTTGATCCCTTGGTTTCGAAAATCTCGCAAACGCTCATGTCAAACGCTACTCGTGATGGCGACTGTCTCGAGATCAAGGATCTAAGCTACGAATGTATAGGAATCATTGGTGCCCTCGACCCTGATCGAATTTTACCCATTTCCGGAGGAGTTACCGTCAGTTTACATTCGAATTTCGCAGATCGTGAAGAATCGACCGATTTCGCACTACACCTCATCCGAGATTTACTCGTCGATACTTTCCGAGCTACGAATGATACGAAACATCAAAGTTATCTCGCTTATGCTATTCAACAATTACTCAAGTTTTGCGATTTCACCCCGAAGGTATTACAGCTCAATACGAATTTGTCGTCTAAGGTAAGGAATAAATGGGCTACGATTCCGAAAGATCAACATGAAACCTTGGCGCCGCTACTTGAATCTAGATTTCAATTACATGATCTATCGAGTAAACCGATCGAAAGACCTGTATATCCGAATACATCGACATATAGGGAATGGCTCCAGAAATGGACGACCGATCTAGTGGGACAGATCATGTCGCTCACGAATCCAGATAGGGGTACTCAAGACTGTAAAACCATCTTTGGAGTATTCAGGGGTGTCCTTAAATCTCAAGATGTCGCTGTTGCTCATCATATCCTCCCTTACCTCGTTCTTAGTCTTTTACTACTCGGCAATACGGTTCAGAGCGATGAGATCTGTGCCGAAATTAATACGGTTCTTCAAGATCAGGTCAATTCGTCATCACCAGCTACCGCCGATAAGAGAATGTTATCGAGTCAAGTGATTTTCGACCTCATGGATCACCTTTCGAAATGGTTAAGGCAGAACAGGGTGTCTAAACCAGGTGTAACGGATCGCACGAATCACGTCAAATCAGTTGAAAAGGTCCTTTCTTCAATCGAATCGGAATTAATGGCCAATGCCGCTCTTCAATCCAAAGCTTACGCCCGATCACTTAGATCATATGAACAGCGAGTCTATCAATTGAAACGAGATAGACAGAGGCCGGATCATCAATTACAGGAATACTACGAGAGGATTCATCAGATCTATGCTGAATTGGATGAACCGGACGGAATGGAGGGGATATCGACTTTCGTCATCGCTCCTAGTCTTGAACATCAGATTAGGGAGCATGAGAGTACAGGAAGGTGGACTTCGGCACAGAGTTGTTGGGAAGTCAGGTTGCAGCAGGATCCGGATGATATCGGACTTCATGTCGGTCTGTTGAAGTGTTTGAGAAATCTGGGTCATTATGGTGGGTTAAGCTGTTTGAGGTAATCTAAGAAGAGTGGCTAATGATGATAGATACGCTTCGAACTCATATTCGAGGTGTACTCAGTCGAACACCTGCTTGGTCCAGTGAACTGGCTGCTTTCGAAACCGAAGCGGCGTGGATTATCGGAGATTGGGCGACAGTGGAGCAAGTCGGTGATCGCAGTCCGCCCATTGCTCAGGTGCTACTAGCTGTTCAACAACGTCGAGATATTGAACCAGTCATCAAAGCCGCTCGACAAGATCTAGGTCGAGCCATCAATTCTCATTCGTTTGCTCGATCATACGATCCAGTCCTACAACTACATTTACTCCGTGAGATCCAAATGATCCATTCAGCCGATAAAGCAATCAACGCCGTTCGAGAACCTACCAATCGCTCGGCAATTATCGCACAACATCACGCTCAACTCACTTCAAGTTTGACTGATCGGTTCGATACTGCCGCCCCGGCATTCCGAGTTCGTGAAGCGATCTTGTCGATGCGCCGTACTGCATTCAGTCTTGCCACTGCCGAATCTATCAAACCTGATATTGGAATCGCCTGGATTACTTCGTCAAAAGTAGCGAGGAAAGCGGGATACGAGCAAACTGCTTATTCTGCTACGCTACAAGCTCAACAGATTGGAGCGCCATTCACTTTCTTGCAACAGGCCAAATTGTCCAAGCTACATGGAGGGGCTTATAAGGCTTTGACGGAATTGGAGAATTCAGTAAAGCCTTTGGTCCATAAGCAATTGAAGGCCGAGAGGAGTGATTCATCATTAGTCAGCATGAGGGATCCGAATCTTGCCAAGGTACGCGTCGTTTGCTCGACGGTCGAGTTTAGCTGATGGGGCAGGCAGTACTCTGTGAAGCTAGATGGGCGAATGAGACTGATCGTTTCGAACCAAATGAAATCATCATGAGGTATCAAAATGCCATTGGGCTCGCTAGCGAGTGAGTCTGCTCTCTGAACATATATGGACCAAGCTGAGAGGAAGGTCCGAATCCCCGTATTACTACCTTGGGCATTACTACGATACGCTCTCATCCGCACCTGCTCAAATGTACGTCGACCTCATCGCCTCGTCTCGTAAGCTGACCGGATAGGGCCGTGTACCACTATTACACTGTTCAGAATTACCTCTCTGCCCTCAAATTCGGTGTCAAGTATATCTACAGGACGATGCCTAGATTACTTACATTGTGGCTGGACCTGGGCGAGAACTTTGCTTTACAACAATCGCGAGTCCCTCTTGTGTTCGTTGAGTTTGGAATGATCTGACTGTCAG
>Ga0265797_10012016_pt1 | contig 10713 bp, 11 predicted proteins | sample P2T30metagenome_FD_192433 | JGI IMG/M metagenome (GOLD analysis project Ga0265797, IMG submission 192433) | Plant litter microbial communities from East Loma Ridge, Irvine, California - P2 T30 | ecosystem: Environmental > Terrestrial > Plant litter > Unclassified | place: USA: California... | reverse complement strand
GTGTGGCTTTTTGGGTGGCGGTACGTATTGCTCCTTTGACGAAGTGGCCCTGCAACTCCACGCGGGTGCCCGTACTTTCTATGTCCCGATACCAGGTGGACGTCAAGCCAAGCCTCGAGTTGCGCACCCGCGCGGACATTGTCTTCACGAGACAGAAGATCGCCGTCTTCATCGACGGCTGCTTCTGGCAGGGGTGTCCGGTGCACGCCACGCGACCGAAGCGCAATTCCGACTACTGGGTGCCCAAGCTCCGGCGCAATGCGGATCGCGACCTCGAGACGACCGCCAGACTCGAAGCGCTCGGATGGGCCGTGCTGGGGTTCTGGAAACACGAGGAAGTCGGCTCCACCCTGGAGACCATCGCGACGACGTTGAGAGCGTGGACCGAGTAGCCACTGCAACCCGGCGGCGGCAACTCCTGGTCGATGTGCGCGCACCCCTTGACCCTGCCCCGAGGGCACGGCCTCTACTGGGTACACGCCGGGACACCAGCCGGCGCGACCGAGAGGAGCCCGCCCGTGGCCTGGAGCACCCGCGAGCTGGCCGAGCTGGCCGGCACGACTGTGAAGTCGGTGCGTTATTACCACCAGTTGGGATTGGTCGACGAGCCCGAACGGCTCGGTAACGGCAACAAGCAGTACGAGGTGCGACACCTGGTGCGCCTCCTGCAGATCACCCGGCTGACCGAGCTGGGCGTTCCCCTGTCCCAGATCGAGGCGATCGGCTCGACCGACGACGACCCCCAGGGCGCCCTGCGCACCATCGACGCCGAACTCGCGGCCACGATCGAACGGTTGCAACTGATCCGGCGCGAACTGGCGGCCATCCTGCAGCACGGCACCAGCGCCTCCTTGCCCGAGGGGTTCGCCGAAGCGGGGCGCGACCTGAGTGTCGCGGATCAGTCGCTCCTCCTCATCTGGTCTCGCGTGTTCGACGACGATGCGATGCGCGACCTGCGACAGATGCTCGTCGACACCCCGCGCACCGCGGCCGACATCGCCCTCGACGAGCTGCCGGACGACGCCGATCGCGCCACCCGCCGTCGTCTCGGCGAGCAGTACGCGCCCGTGCTCGCCGCGATGGTCGAGAAGTACCCGTAGTTGAACGATCCGGGGTCTCGGGCACGAGGGAGCGCCTCCTCGGCCGAGGCGACCGTCGCCGAGTCCGTCGGCGAACTCTATAACGCCGCCCAGCGCGAGGTTCTCCATCGCGCCAGCTGGCTCAGCAGCGATTCCGTCGACGCGCTGGCCGCCCTCGAGGCCGCGCTTCCCCCTGATGACAGCCCCGAGAAGGCGCGGGGCCCCTTCCGTCCGCCCGTCACCAGCCCCGACCCCACGACCACCCCGCCACCCGAGGAGACGACCGATGACCGATGCGACGACGACTGCCGCTCCTGCTCCTTCACTGGCCGAAGACGTTCTGCTCGTGCTGTTCGACCCGGCGTCGGGGTCGATCTTCAGTGAGGGGTCGCCGCTGTTCCATGTGCTCGCCGGAGCGGCGCTGACCGAGCTCGCACTCGCCGGCCAGGTCGACATCGACTGCAAGACGACGCTGCGGGGGCGGCAGGTGCGCGTGACGGACCTGCCGGCGCCGACCGATCCGCTGCTGCTCGGCACCTGGCAGCGGGTTGAGAGTAGGCCCACCGACGCGTACTCGCTGGTGCTCGAGATCGGACCCGGGCTGCGGGCGCCGACGCTCGAGCGGCTGGTGGAGCGCGGGGTGCTGAGGCGCGAGGCGACGAAGATGCTCGGGTTCATCCCGGGGTCGCGGCTGGTCGAAGGTGGCGCGGGTCGGCGAGGCGAGCTCATCGCCTCCCTGTGGCGCGTGCTCGTGGACGGCGCGGAGCCGTCGGTGCGGGAGGCGGCGCTCGCGACCCTCGTGTCGGCCAGCGGGTCGCTGCCGGCGATGCACCGCGAGATCCAGTGGTCGGGCGATGTGTACACGCGGGGGAGGGCGCTGCAGCAGGGGAAGTGGGGCGCGCGGATTGCGGGCGACGCGATCGCCGTGGCGGCCGCGGCGATGATGTCCACCGCGTTGTTCGTGACCGTCGGGTTGCCTGCGCTGGAGGGGGAGTGAGGTGCTTGTTGGCGGGGTGGGGCGGGTTCGTGTCATCGGTGGCGGGTCAGCTCTGACCCGCCGCGGATGACACCCACCCGCCGCTCCTGCCGGCTGGGCCCCTTCTGCTAATTAACGGCACTGTAGAGCGCTGCCAGTAGCGCTGGATCGTCATTTGGGTCGATCCACTGCACCACGGCGATCGACGCGGCTGACTCGGCGCCGAGACTCTTTGAAATGGGGTGCGGTGTGACGACGACCATCGGGAAGAGGCCGGGCGAGAGGGCGCCGATGTGACGGAACCAGTTTGCGTATCCAGAGGCGACATTCAGTCTCTTGATGATGACTGCTACCCGCTGATCGCCGATTTCCACGATGGCGTCCGCAAGACCGGCGTCGGGCGGGTTCCGGAAGACGCGGAGGTCGTCGTGGGCCCAAGACATCGCGATGAGAGCCTTCGTCACCGAATTTTCGTAGACCACCGCCTCCGCTACTGACGATGCAGCCCTGGTGCCACGATTCGCCCGCACGTATGAATCTAGAGCGGCGAGGGCCGACTCGTTCGCCACCTCGGTTAAGGCCGTATTCGTTTCGCTATCGTCCAATAGCGCCGACTCGGCAGGCACCCTCGGCTCCACTTGTGCCGCGAGCATATCGATCATTCCGGCGCAGGCCGCCTGTTGCACCTCGGCAGTGGCCGTGTCTGCCAAACGTGCGAGCGTCGCAACTGTCACGCTTCCGGGCAGTGCAGTGTCGTCCGATCGTGAAGGAACCGCGCGCTCAGATGCCCACGCGAACATGACCCACCATGAGTCCGTTGCGGAGGTCGTTTCCTGCAGCAGTAGGGACTCGCTTGCCGCCCGACGGTTGAGGATAATGCCAGTGAGAGCGACGCCGGCAGCTATCACCGCTGCGGTCGCGGCGGCACCGGGGCTCTTGGCGAAATCACGGAGCCAAAAACCCAAGTTACCTAGGTTTGCGGTGGCCAGCGTCAAGGCAAGATATGCTCCGACGGCTGCGCCGACGAGGCCAGCTACCACTACCCAGGCTGTTGTCTGACGCCGGCGCCGCTTCTCACTGTTCACACGCTAATTCTTGTCCATTGGATTGCAAGTCGGAACTGCGACCAGAGGCGCTTTGGCCGAACGGCAACACCCGGCGGGACTACTGCAGTTTCCGTGGGCTCCTGGCAGGCGGGGCACGAACTCCTTCTGGAAGGATTTGCGCCTGGATGAAGGCGTATAGGAAGTCGTTCCGCGGTGATGCGAGGGCTTCGTCGCGTTTAGGGGTTCCAGACGCCGCCTAGCCAGAAAAAGGCAACCGCCTGCTGTCGCACTGCCCATGCCTGTTGCTGGATGTGTCTTGCGGACAATTGACTTGACTGACATCTCGGAGTGGAGAGTCCCTGCCCCTAGTCGTCAGGAGCCCCGAGCGAGTTGGCGACGCGTTGCTGGTCCATGACCAACCTGACGAAAGCGCGAACCGCCTAGAACTTCACCGGACACTGCGTAGGGCTTGCGTCAATGGATTGGTGAGTGCGTGACTCATCCTGCTCCAAGCGTTCGAAGTGCTGTGTGTGAGGTGTCGTCGCGTACCCGTCCCGTTGGAGTGGTCCGGCATGATGGGAGAATGATCACGGTCGTCCCGGACACCAACGCGCTCTTTGGACACGAGTGGTTGACGACGACGCTGGGTAGAAGCCTCGTCGACCTGGCGGTGGCGGGCAAGTGCCAGGTGGTGCTCCCGCAAGTCGTCGTCGACGAACTCGACCGCCAACACGGCAAGACACTGAGGTCGAAGCGCGATAAGGCAAAAGGTGCACTGAGCGAGGTCAGCGATGACATCAACGCGACTGCCATCGACGCGGCGTTCGACAGCCTCAGCGCAAAAAGTATTGCGGCGCGCGATGCGCTGTTTGCTGCGACCGGCGTCAGCGTCGCCCCGGTCCCCGAGGGCACGATTCGCGCCCTCCTGGATCGGGATCTTGCAGTGCGTCGCCCATTCATGGAGGCCAACGGCGGAAAAAAGGCGTACGGGTTCCGGGACGCGGTAATCTGGGAGACCGTTCTGGACTTCTTGGGTCGAGATGACGCTATGGATGCCGTCTACTTTCTAACCGAGGACAAGGGCTTTCTCGACGAGCAGCAGCCGAAGGCTCTGCACCAGCACCTTCTCGAGGACCTCGACACGCACGGCATCGATCGGAAGCGAGTCTCGATCGACAGTCTTACGAACGTCGTCGCGGCCGTCCGGGCGGCGGCCGCCGAGGCCGAAGCGAGGGCCGCCGAAGCCAGGGCTGCATCCACGCCGACTGACGGTCAAGCTCACGACATCGCGCGTTTGCTTCGCGGATACGCGTTCGATGCATCTCGTCTAACCGAGTTGGTTCGCGCGGCGACGGGAGCTCTCGACAAGCTCGTTGGCGAGCCGATGGACGAGGAACTGGCCTACGGCGGTAACTATGACCGGCCGAGCTGGGTTCAGTTTGACGTACCTTGGATCGGCGAGAGCCTTTCGATCTACGGTTACGACATTGAGTCCGAATTCGAGTTCGATCCGCCGGACGGGGACATCGTCACTGGCCGGGCCGATGTCGTTCTCGCGATCGAAGCGGGTGACGTGTTCGGCGACTCCGATGAAGTCCGAGCACGTCTCGTCGTCGAGATTGACATGGAGGATCCCGAACGGCTCCTGGTCACTAACATTGTGCTGGAGAACAACGCAAACCGGCGAGTGTTTGCCGATCGGACGAGTGTGCCTCTCGACTTAGACGTCGATCCTGATTAGGGCAGTCGGGAACTTGACGTCGACCCTGGAACACCTGAGCCTCACCCGGAACCGGGCAGCCCTGAACTTAGTTCTGCCCCCGGGGCCCCAGCGACGCGGTCTGAGCCCGCCGCCTGGTCTGCACCGCCGCGCAACGTGAGGTGCCGAAGAGCCCGGTCTTGTCTTCTCACTCAGGGCGTGGTTGGGGAGCCTCGCCTCCTACTTTGCCTACGATCAGGCCGACGAGGCTCTCTCCGACTTCGACGGCCCAGGGAAGGTGAGCTTCACCCTGGAACCCGTCTCGTTCACGGCGAAAGACTGCCCTCGTGCCGTCCGCCTGGCTACGTACACGAAGCCCGTTCTGAATATCCTCGGCGCCGCAGGTTTTACTCGTTTGATTCAAACTCGGAGAAGCGGACGTCAAAGTCTCTTGCCTGCCGCGTATATGCAGAGTTTGCCCGCTGGCTACGGTTAAACCAATCAAGAACGCGATCTCAGCGGAATGTGGTCTCGATGGGTTCGAGCTGGAAGAGGCACGACTCGGGTTCAAAGTCACCGACGCGCGCTGTGAGTCGTAGGTTCGTGCCCACGCCGACGGAATCGTTCGTCCTGGCCGAGTAATTGAGATCACTGATCGTATTCACGTCACGGTATTGAAAAGCAGGCCCTAAAGCAGTTGTCGGGCTGAAGTCACCGGATCCAAGCAGGATGTCGTACCGCGTCGTGCTGCTTCCATGATTGTTCAATGCGGCTATGTGGCCGTCGAAGGTGACGATCTGGTCTTCATGCGCTTCCGCAAACAACGCTATGGAGGGATCGCAGTAGTCACCAAGGTTCAGGAGGGCCTTGAATTCTGCATCTCTGTCCTCAGCGACAGCAGTCGAGGTCGCCACGGGAGACGGACTATCGACGCTCGTAGGCGTCGGCAGTCTCGAGACCGTTCGAGAGGGTTCCGCTGAGGCTGCCGACGAATTCTCTTCAGGGGCGTCTCCCGACAGTGCTCCGGCCAGAGCAATGGCACCTATCGCGAGGGCAAGCACTGCGCCGCCGACGGTATAAAGCAGAACAGGGCGTCGTGGTCTGGGTCGCCTCAACGTGATGTCTGTTCTCAGCCCGCGCGGTGTCTCGCTGATTACTTCCCAGCCATCGGCTTCCCATTTTGATCGCGTACGGGCTTCGAGGCCTCGTAATGAGCGGATCGTTCTGGTCTCGTACGAAGTTTTCTCGTCAGTCATCCGATGCCTCTAGTTGCTGGGTGCGCGGTACCAAAGAGTAGAGGATTCACGACCAAGGCGTTGACGCGGCGATTGTCGAGAGTGCGCCGACCTGGCCGGCCACATGACCGAATGATCGACGGCAGGTGCATCTGAGTTCAGATCGCCCGCTCGAAGGACGGGACCAACTTGCCGAGGTGGGAGACGGCATCAGCCGTCTCCCACCGGGTTGCTACATGCGCTTGCAGTTTCCGCAGAGCGGCCAATTATGGGTTCCGGTGCGCTTGTTGGCTGCTGGAATCTGTTGTCCGTTGGGGCAGTTGCTGAAGACGTGATGCACGTCGGGGTCGGTCAACACGATGGAATGGTAAGCGGGGACTCGCATAGGTGACTCCTTTGTCGATGAACAGCCCGTTGCTGCTCAAGGAGACGCTACTGAGTACCCCCGACACTGGTCGTTGTCGCAAGGAGCATGATTCTCGGTGCCACGCTCGACATGTCGACAAGGCACGACGATGGAAGAAGTTGATGCCTCTTCTTGCGAACGGACAAGTTCTCGGCGGAACGACCCTTATCAGCTCGACTACCGTCTGGGCCAGGCTGCACTAGATCGGCGCGGCGGCCGACCTTGTAGGCGAGGGCCCCGTAAGGGGGCTAGGTGTTATGTCTCCTTGACCCATAGCTTATGCGGATGACGACAAATTCTCAGCTGGTGCGACGATCCGCGGTGGCTGTCCTGCTCTTGCCTCTCATCACCTTCGGCATCTACTCGATCGTGTGGTGCGCGAAGACCCGAGGCGAAGTCAACCGCGCCGGTGCTGCTGCCATGACCACCTGGTGGCTGCTGTGCCCGTTCGGCGCTTTCTGGTACTTCTGGTCGCTCGCCAAGGGCATCAACGCCGTCACGGGTCTCGGCGCAGGCGGTAATTACGCGCTCATGCTCCTGCTCGGAAACATCGGCCAAGCCATCGTGCAGGCACGAATGAATGGCCTTGACGCCACGGCGGCCACCGCACCTTCCGTTCCTGTCGTCGCCTGACCAGAAGGGTGGCCTCACTACGGCTCCGGCGTCGTGAGAAGGACGTTCGCGCTAAGCAGTTCGACTGATTCAGGACGCGTGTCGTCGATCCAGGAGTGGTCTGTCCCCTGGAGTGTGTTCTGCCCGCCGATGGGCGCCGCGCGGCTAAGCCGGGGCGCCCAAGGCACTGACGACCGCGTCGAGCGCCGACGGCGTGGTCGTCGCGTGCACGCTGAGGCGCACGCGGTCGTCGCCGTGCAGCGTCGCCGTCACACCGGCGGCCTCGAGACGGGCGCCGACCGACGCGGACGAGCCGGCGGGGACTCCCGCCACGACGATGCCGGCACGGTCCGCACGAGCCGTCGGCGACAGCACCGGCACACCGGCAGCGCCCAGCCGCGCGATCACCTCACCTGCCGTATCTGCGATCCGCGACGCGATCACGTCGACGCCGACCGACTCCACCTGCTCCAGCGCCGTCGCCAGCGCACCCGACGCGAACGGCGAACCGTTCGCCACCGACAGACGCTGCGCTCCGGGCAACGGCTCATGCGGCACTCCGTCGTACCGGGAGGCGCCCTCGACGCCCGTCCAACCACCCAGAACCGGACGGAGGCGCGAGAGGGCCCGCGAGGACAGCGCCACGAACCCGGTTCCCCACCCGGCCCGCAGCCACTTCTGACCACCGACGACGAGTGCGTCGGCGAGGGTCCAGTCGGCGTCGAGCACACCGAACCCCTGGATGCCGTCGACGACCAGGAGGCGATCGTCGACTGCCTCACGGAGCCCGGCGAGGTCAGCGACGGTACCGGTGCGGAAGTCGACCGCACTCACCGCCACGGCCACCGTGTCGGGCCCGACCGCATCGGCGACCCGCTCGGGCGTGACCGGCGCGAGCGGCTGCCCCGGGACGGCGGGCAGCGGCCGGACCGTCGTGAGTCCCGCCTCCTCGGATCTCCACCACGCGTAGAGATTCGACGGGATCTCCGCACTGCTGACCAGCACCTCGCCCCGCGGCAGACCGAACGCCACCTGCATCAGCCCCAGGGAGGTGCTGCTCGCCAACGCCACCCCACCGCGCTCGAAACCGGAGAGACGCGCCACCGCCGCGAACGCCCGCTCGTCCTCGGCGTGCAGACCAGACGACGGCACCCCTGCGCTCGCCGCCGTCGCCAGACTCGTGATCGTCTCGACCACGTCTCGTGACGGCGGACCGTAGCTGCCGAAGTTCAGATACCCGACGGGCTCGGCGAACGACGCGAGATACGCGTCGAGCGCCGAGCTCGCACCGACGCCAGCAGTCACGTCGGCACCAGCAGTCGCGCCGGCGCCTGCAGTCATACGAGCACCACCCGTAACGCCAGCACCCGCTGCAAGAACTGCTTCGTCCGCGCCTCGCGCGGCGCCCCGAGCACCTGCTCGACCGGCCCCTGTTCGACGATCCCGCCGTCGGCCATGAAGACCACCCGGTCGGCGACCTCACGCGCGAACTGGATCTCGTGCGTCACGACGAGCATCGTCATGCCGTCACGCGCCAGGTCGCCCATCACCTTCAGCACCTCGCCGACCAGCTCGGGGTCGAGCGCCGACGTGGGCTCGTCGAACAAGAGGAACAGCGGCTTCATCGCCACAGCCCTCGCGATCGCCACCCGCTGCCGCTGCCGCTGCCCACCCGAGAGCTGACCGGGGTAGGCGTCGACCTTGTCGCCGAGGCCCACCCGCTCGAGGATCTCGACGGCCTCGGCCCGCGCCTCCTTCGCATTCCGCTTCTGCACCCGCACCGGGCCCTCGATGATGTTGCCGAGCACGGTCAGATGCGGGAACAGATTGAAGTGCTGGAAGACCATCGCCGTGCGCGCCCGCTGCGCCGACAGCCGCCGCTCGCTCAGCTCGTGCAGCACGCCGCCGCGCAGCTCGAAGCCCATCGGCTCGCCTCCCACCCAGACCTCGCCCGTGTCGGGCTCCTCGAGCCGGTTCAGCGTGCGGAGGAACGTCGACTTGCCGGCGCCCGACGGCCCGATGATGCAGACCACCTCGCCGCTCCGCACCGTCATCGACACGTCGCGCAGCACCTCGTTGCTGCCATACGACTTGCCGATCCCGATCGCCTCGAGAACGGGGGTCGCGTCGTCGACGGGACCCGCGCTTCCTGCAGTCGTCGCGTCTGTCGCGGTCATGGGGTGCTCCTCACGAGGGGTGCGCGACCGAGGTCGGCGGCGATCTTGCGACGCAGCGCACGGGCGTTCGGCGGGCCGCCGGGGCGGCCGTCCTGCCGGTCGAAGCGGCGCTCGAGATAGAACTGCCCGACGCTCGCGACACTGACGATGACCATGTACCAGCTGGCCGCGGCGATCAGGGTCTCCATCACCTGCAGGTTGAACGAGGCGATGTTGTTCGCCGCCTTGATCAGCTCGAGATAGCCGATCACCGACGCCATCGCCGTGCCCTTCAGCATGTTGATGAAGTCGTTGCCGGTCGGCGGGATGATGATGCGCATCGCCTGCGGCAGCACGATGCGCGCCATGCGCTGCATCGGTGTCTGACCGATCGACTGCGCCGCCTCGATCTGACCGCGATCGACGCTCTTCAGGCCTGCGCGCACGATCTCGGCCATGTAAGCGCTCTCGTTCAGCGCGAGGCCGAGGAACGCCGCGACGAACGTCGTCATGATGTCGTTCGTGCTGACGTCGAAGAACACGACGTCGGTGAACGGCACCCCGAGCTGCAAAGACGCCGCTCGGGGTCGACGCCCAAGGCCGGTGCAGGCATCGAGTGGTCAGAACATGTCCGTCAGGGGTGCTGAGAGGGCATCTTCTGACCGGCCGGGGCGGCGTCGAGGCGGCGCTGGCGCCGCCCGTGCAGCAGGACGACCACCAGCGTCGCGAGTGCGGTCGCCCCGGCGATGATCGAGGTCGACGTCAGGGTCGTCGGCGCCATCAGTGGCAGGTCCAAGAACCGCACGTTGACGACGGCCCAGGGCACAGCCACCAGCACCGTGAGGATGAGGACGGCGAGCGCCGCCCCGAGCGGCCGCAGCGGGGGGCGGCGGCGCAGCAGCCAGTCGGGGAGGCCGGCGAGCAGACCGGCGACGAGGCCGCAGAGCCAGAGAGCCACCGCTCCGCCGAGCATCACCGGGAAGACCATCGCGAGGGCCGCGATCCCGTTCGTCGTCTGCTCCACGACCACCGAGACCAGCACGAAGCCGATGGGTACGAGGCAGAAGGCCGCCGCGCCTCCCCACGCGGTCGTCCAGGGGAGCAGCGACAGCAGAGTCGACCGACGGCGCTGCGGCTCGGCCGGGGCGGGCGTGCTGGCGGCGGCTGCGGGAGCGTGGGTGAGGGCCATGGTTCGACGCTAGGCAGAACCGGCGGCGGGGGCGTCGTCCGCAGGGTGCAGTGAGGTCGTCCTCAGGGACGGAACACGGCCGACCTCAGAGCGACCGAGCAGGAGGCACGGGTTCCAGCGGGCGCGACCAGGCGACCTCGCGGGCGAGCTGGCCGGTGGCGGCGAAGAGGCGGAGCTGATGCGTGTCCGCGAGCGCTGCGGCCAGGGCGTCGCGGTCGGCGGGGGAGAAGCCGAGCGTCTGCCAGAACGGTCCGGAGCGGCGCGAGAAGAGCCAGGCCCGCGTCGCCCCCGCGCTCGCCGCCGCGGTCAGGGCGT
>Ga0265797_10012014_pt1 | contig 10715 bp, 10 predicted proteins | sample P2T30metagenome_FD_192433 | JGI IMG/M metagenome (GOLD analysis project Ga0265797, IMG submission 192433) | Plant litter microbial communities from East Loma Ridge, Irvine, California - P2 T30 | ecosystem: Environmental > Terrestrial > Plant litter > Unclassified | place: USA: California... | reverse complement strand
GCGTCATCGAGCGCAGGCGCTCATGCTCGCCATCCCGGCCGTCCCTGGCTTCGTGGTTCGCCAGCTGCGTCAGCAACTGGCTGGACGACTCCACCTCGTCCAGGTATTGCACCATCTTGTTGCCGATGTCGCCCAGCTTCGGGTCGGCCGGCGGTTCCGGCGCGAAGTCCACCACAGGGCGCGCCTGTTCGGCGCCCAGCGCCTCGTGCACGGTACTCAGGATCACGTCCGGGTCGGAAGGCTTCGGCAGCACCCAGCGCACGCCGCAGGCCTCGGCCACGGCGGCGGCCTCCTTCTCGCGGTAGGTGGCCGTGTAGAAGATGATGGGCACCTGCGCCGTGACGGGGTTGGAACGCACCCGCGCCACCAGTTCGTAGCCGTCCATCTGCGGCATCAGGATGTCCGAGATGATCAGGTCCGGCGTATCGTGCTCGATCTGCTTCAGGGCCTCGGCGCCGCTGGCCGCCTCCATCAGGCGGTAGCCGGAGAAGCCGAGAAGCGTCATCAGGAATTCACGGTTCAGCACATGGTCGTCGACGATGAGGATCGTGGCGATGTCGTCTTGCTCAGGGGGCGACATCTCCCCCGGTAAAAAAGACTCGATCTGTGTGACGAAGCTGTCCGGTTCGATCGGCTTGCCGATATAGCCGTCGAAGCCGGCGGCCAGCAGGCGCTCCCGGTCGCCCACCATGGCCAGCGCCGTGACGGCCAGGGCAGGAATCGACTGCGTGGCCGGATCGCCCTTCAGCGCCGCCACGACGCCGTAGCCGTCCAGCTTGGGCAGGTGCACGTCGCAGATGATCAGGTCGGGCTTTTCGCGCCGCGCGGTCGCCACCCCTTCCTCCCCGTCGCTGGCCGACAACGGCGTGTAGCCGAAGGCGCGCAACAGGTAGACCATCAGCTCCATATTGGTGGGATTGTCTTCAATGATGAGGATACGTGCCGACACGTTGCACTCCTGTATTTATGTGGCGCCCACGGCCTCTGCGTGCCGCGGGACTGCTGCTCCGGGCGCTTTGCCCTCCCCTTCTTTCAGTATCCCTTATTCCGCCGGGACGCAGAGCACGACAAGCCGACACCGCCAGCGGGCCGGCCTGACGCGCGTGCGCATCGCCCACCGGTTATCTTCCCGGTGTAACGATGTTTCCGTCAGTCAATACATACTAGCGGATGGTGCGGATGCCGTCAAAACCTCGGCGAGTATCGTGCGCAACACTTGGGGATGGCTGCCCAGGGCAACGTGGCCGATGCCGGCCAGGGCGATATTGTGCGCGCCCGGGAGGCGGCACGAGGTTTGCGGCGCGACGATATTGTCGTGCCACGACCAGATCGACGTGAACCGGGCGCGGCGCGCGCGGTCGTCCGCGTCGAGCTGCGCCAGCCAGGCGGCATCGGTGCGCATCTGCGCCGCGTTCTGGCCGATGCCGAACGGCGCCAGCGCGGTGCCGTAATGGGGCGTGCCCACGGTGACGACCCGCGCCACGCGCGCTTCGGCGGCCGCGCCATACTTGCGCAGCCACGCCCGCGCCACCAGGCCGCCCATGCTGTGGCCGACGATGACGACGCGCGGCACGCCCGTTGCCGCCTGCAGCCGGTGCATGGCCGCTTCGACGGCGTCGACATAGTCGTCGATACCCGCCGTGACGGGCTCCAGGTCGACCGCATCGTGGCTGATCCCTTCGCGCATCAGCATCTCGCGCAGCGGGCGCCAGTAGCCGCCGTTGCAGCCGTAGCCATGGATCAGCAGAACGGGCACGCGGCCGTTGGCGCTGCGCGACAGCCACGGCGCGGGGCGGTGCCGCAGCATGTGCCACGACGACGTCAGCATCGTCGCGCGGAATTCTTCCAGCACGAGGCGCAGGTACTGCGTTGGCGACAACGCGTGTTCGGGCGGCGCCTTGCTGGCTGCCCGGCCGCTCAGGCGGAAATTGTTGGCGGTGATCGTCAGCCGCACCAGCACCACGGCCAGCACCGCCAGCACCAGTGCCAGGTCGACGGGGACGTAACGGGTGGCGGCATACCAGATCAGCAGCGCGCACGCCACCTGCACCGCCATGATCGCCAGCAGGATGCGACTAACCATACGACTTCCCTCCTGTCAGTTGCCCGGCCAGGCCGCTGGCCAGACGCGCTGTGATGGCGTAGATCGATAGCTGCGGATTGGCGCCGATCGACGTGGGGAACAGCGAGCCGTCATGCACCGAGACGTTGGTCAGGCCGCGATACCGTCCGTCCGGCGCCACGACACCGTCGCGCTCATGGCCCGCCATGGCGCAGCCGCCCATCACGTGCGCCGAGGCGACGCGGGTCAGCAGCGGCGCCATCGGCAGCGCGGCAATTGCCGCCTGCGCCTCGTTCCAGCTGGCGTAATGGCGTCCCGTCTCGTGCAGCGGCAGCACCGCCTCGGCGCCGGCGGCGAACTGAATCTCCGCCATCGTCAGCAGCGCGCGGCGGGCGCCGTCCCACAGGTAATTCGTCATCGCGTAATCCAGCTCGGGCGTGCCGTCCGCGCGCAGCAGCACGCGCCCGCCCGGCGCGCCGTCATGGAAGCCGTCCCGCAGCAGCGCCAGCATACCCTGCGTGCGGGCGAAATGGCGCATCGCTTCGGCGTGGGCGGCACCGAAACCGGCCAGCGTTGTCGACAGCAGCAGCGGATGCAGCGGTGGCACTTCCAGCTTGTAACCCACCGGACCGTCGGGCGGCAGCGTGTCGAGGAAGTGGTCGGAATAGATCGTCTGCGGCGCGCCCGCGTAGCCTTCGACCGGCTGCGCGAAGCGCGCGGCGGAGACCAGCGTGGGATGCAGGAACGTGCGTGCGCCCAGCAGGCGGTTGGGGTCGGGCGCGCCGGAGCGCAGCAACAGGCCGGGCGAGTTGATGGCGCCGCCGGCGACGACATAATGGCGCGCGCGCACCGTCACCGTGTGCCCCGTCGGCGCGATGCCGTCCGCGTCGAGCGCCGCGATCATCAGGTGGTCGGCCCGGTCGCCGCGCAGCACCAGCCGTTCGGCGCGGGCCCGCGTCAGCAACGTGGCGCCCCGGTCCAGCGCGGACGGTATCGTCGTCACCAGCATCGACTGCTTGGCGTTGGTCGGGCAGCCCATGCCGCAGTAGCCCAGGTTCCAGCAGCCGTTGACGTTGCGGCGGATCGCGCCCGTCGCGATGCCCAGCCGGCTGGCACCCTGGCGTAACAAGTCGTTGTTGGCGTTCGGCGGCGTGGGCCAGCCGGCGATGTGCAGCCGCGCTTCCATCTGCTCGAACCACGGCGCCAGCGACTCCACGGTGTACGTCGTCAGTCCGTAGCGCCGCTGCCAGTGCGCCAGCGTGACGGGCGGCGTGCGAAAGCTGGATGTCCAGTTCACCGTCGTCGAGCCGCCCACCGTACGGCCTTGCAGGATATTGATGGCCTTGTCCTTCGTCTTGCGTGCGGCCGACTCCTGGTACAGCGCCGGATACGCTTCCGCTTCGCGCATGCGGAAGTCACGCGACGATTTCAGCGCCCCTTCTTCCACGATGACGACCTTGAGGCCCGACTGCGCCAGGATTTCGGCGGTCACGCCGCCGCCGGCGCCGCTGCCGACGATGACGACGTCGGCCTCGATGACGCGGTCCGCCGTCAATGTGGCGCAGTCGGTCACGTGCCAGCCGGCGGCCAGCCCTGCCGCGATGGGATCGGCGATGGCGGTCATGCCAGCTCCTGCATCGGGCCCGGGTAGCCGATGGCTCCCCAGCTGGCGGGATCGGCATACCAGCTGCCGAGGACGAGGTCGTGCAGCGCCTGGTAGGCCGAGCGCAGTTTCTGGAAGCGGTGCAGGCGCCAGTCCTGCAGGAACGTTTGCAGTTGCGCCGGCGTGGCGTCGCGCCAGGCGGGCAGGCCCGTCAGCAGGCGGCGCGCCGGGGCGAGCGCCAGCAGGCCGAACAGGTCCTGCAGCTCCGCTTGCGTGGCCAGCGGCAGGCCGGCAATGGCAGTCTGGACGCGGCCGACGACGGCGGCGATATCGGCGGGCGCCGTCAACGCGGGGCCCACCAGCACGGGGGCGACGGCGGTGAGCAGTTCGTGGCCGGACTTGTCGAGGTTGAAGCGGCGCGGCGCGCTTTGCTGCAGGCCCCGGTACAGGGCGCCGCCGGCCGCGAGCGCGATGGCGCCCCCGCCGACGAATCTCAGGAAATTCCTGCGTGTCGTCATACGTCTCCCGCTGCTGTTTTTATCAGCCGAGTGTACGAGATGCCGTTGTGCCTGATTAGAGGATTGCTTCGAACTCTGGGGACAGGCACCTTTCAGGGCCTCCGGCCCTGAAAGGTGCCTGTCCCCGACGTTTACGGGGAAGGTCCGCAACGGCTTGCGGCGACGGGACGCGGCCCGCTGATTCTCCCCAGCTATTTACAGCGGGCCATGATCTGCCGGGCGATGCCGCGCAGGATGTTCACCTCTTCCGTCTCCAGCTGGGTGCGGGCGAACAGGCGCTTCAGGCGCGGCATCAGCTTCTTCGGGTTGTTCGCGTCGAGAAAGCCGACGGTGACGAGGGCCTGCTCCAGGTGCTCGTACATGCCGTCGATCTGCGTCAGGCTGGCGGCCTCGCCATGAAAACCGATGTCCGTCTGCGCCGCCGGCGCGCTGGCCAGCGCGGCCATGCGGCATTCATAGACGAGCACCTGCGCGGCCTGGGCCAGGTTCAGCGACGAATACTCCGGATTGGCGGGAATGTTGATCAGCACGTTGCAGCGCTCGACGATCTCGTTGGGCAGGCCGAAGCGCTCGTTACCGAGGATCAGCGCGGCATGCAGGTCCGGCGCTGCGGCCACGTGTTCGGCCAGCTCGCGCGGCGTCTGCACGGGCGGCGAGAATTCCCGCAGCCGGGCCGAGACGGCGGCGGCATAGTTGATGCCTTCCAGCGCTTCGGCGATCGTCGGCACGATGCGCGCGCTTTGCAGCAGGTCCTGGGCGCCGCTGGCGAACGCCACCGCTTCCTCGTGCTGCGGCATGCCTTCGTAACGGGGGCTGACCAGGACCAGGTCGGAAAATCCCATCGTTTTCATGGCGCGGGCGACGGCGCCGATATTGCCGGCGCGGCTGGTTTCCACCAGTACCACCCGCAGGCGGCTGAAAAGAGACGATGTGATTTCGGGCGGCTTCATTTAAAATAGCGGTTTGGCGTGACGATGGGGTGGGATTTTACCCCGTCGCGGCGCACCGCTCTTTAATTCATTCTTGTTCACATTTTCGATCCCGGCGAACGCACCCTTGGTGCGACGCGCCGGGGTCGCGCTTCCATTTGGGGAATTGCACATGCATCCAATGCTCAACACGGCCGTGAAAGCCGCCCGCCGCGGCGCCGCCGTCATCAACCGCGCATCGTTCGACCTGGACCGGGTCACTGTTACCGAAAAACAACACAACGATTTCGTGACCGATGTCGATCAGGCCGCCGAGCAGGCCATCATCGAAGTGTTGCAAAAAGCCTACCCCAGCCACGCCTTCGTCTGCGAAGAATCGGGCACCACGGGCAATGTGAACGACGAGAGTGAATTCGTGTGGATCATCGATCCGCTGGACGGCACCACCAACTTCATGCACGGCTTCCCCCAGTACGCCGTTTCCATCGCACTGCAGCAGCGCGGCGTCATCACGCTGGGCCTGGTCTACGACCCTGTCGCCAACGACCTGTTTACCGCGGAAAAAGGCGCCGGCGCCTACCTGAACGAGAAGCGTATCCGCGTCAACAAACTGGACCGCATCAGCGGCGCCCTGCTGGGCACGGGCTACAAGAACGGCAGCCCGAAGGCATTGGACGAATACCTGAAAATGTACGCCATCACGGCAGAGCGTTCGCATGGCGTGCGCCGTGCCGGTTCCGCCGCGCTGGACCTGGCCTATGTCGCCTGCGGCCGTCTGGACGGCTACTATGAAAAAGGCCTGCAGCCATGGGACATCGCTGCCGGCTCGCTGCTGGTGACGGAAGCGGGCGGCATCGCCGGCGAATTCAACGGCGAAGCGAAGTATATGGAGAGTGGCAACATCATCGCGGCCGGTCCGCGCGTGTTCGGGCAACTGGTCGGCCTGCTGGCAGAGTTTGCATAATAAAAGCACAACGAACTGTAACATTGTTACAAAAAAAGGGAGCGAAAGCTCCCTTTTTTATTTCCAGAGCGAAATTAGCGCGGATAATCACTGCTATACTATCTGTGCGGAAATTCCGCCCGGATGCATTATTTTCCACCTGCCAACTGTGGCGGGATTGAACACTTATCGAGTACCTATGTCCTTCTCTCAACTTGGCCTGTCCGACGCGATCCTGCGCGCCGTTACCGAAACGGGTTATACGACGCCGACGCCCATTCAGAGCCAGGCTGTCCCGGCTGTGCTGAATGGCGGCGACCTGCTGGCCGGCGCCCAGACCGGCACCGGCAAGACCGCCGGCTTCACGCTGCCCGTGCTGCACCGCCTGTCCACCGACGCCGTCGGCGCAAAGCTGACGAACAATACGTCGCCCCGCGCCATCCGCGCGCTGATCCTGACCCCGACGCGCGAACTCGCCGCGCAGGTCGAGGAAAGCGTCAAGGTCTACGGCAAATACACCAAACTGAACTCCGCCGTGATCTTCGGCGGCGTCAGCATCAACCCGCAGATCAAGCTGCTCAAGCATGGCGTCGACATCCTCGTCGCCACGCCGGGCCGCCTGCTGGACCACATGCAGCAAGGCACCGTGAACCTGGACAAGGTGGAAATCCTGATCCTGGACGAAGCGGACCGCATGCTGGACATGGGCTTCATCCGCGACATCCGCAAGGTGCTGGCCGCCCTGCCGTCGAAGCGCCAGAACCTGCTGTTCTCGGCCACGTTCTCGGACGAGATCAAGGCGCTGGCCGACGGCCTGCTGAACAACCCGGCAACGATCGAAGTGGCGCGCCGCAACTCGACCGTCGAGGTCATCGCGCAGAAGATCCACCCGGTCGACCGCGACAAGAAGCACCCGATGCTGTCGCACCTGATCCGCACGCACAAGTGGACGCAGGTTCTCGTCTTCACCCGCACCAAGCACGGCGCCAACAAGCTGGTCGAACAGCTGGGCGCGGACGGCATCGGCGCGATGGCGATTCACGGCAACAAGAGCCAGTCGGCCCGCACCCGCGCGTTGGCCGAGTTCAAGGACGGCACGCTGCAGGTGCTGGTCGCCACCGACATCGCCGCGCGCGGGATCGACATCGACCAGCTGCCGCACGTCGTCAACTACGACCTGCCGAACGTACCGGAAGACTACGTGCACCGCATCGGCCGTACGGGCCGCGCCGGCGCGACGGGCGAAGCCGTGTCGCTCGTCTGCGTGGACGAGCACGACATGCTGAAAGACATCGAAAAGCTCATCAAACAGACACTGCCGCGTGAAGTCATCCCTGGCTTCGAGCCGGACCCGACCGCACGCGCCCAGCCGATCCAGCTGCGCAGCGGCAGCGGCCATCACCGCAACCCGCGTCCGGGTGGCGGCAATGGCGGCGGCGGCGGTCGCGGCAAGCCGGCCGGTGGCGGCCAGGCCCGCCCGGCGGCAACCGGCAACGGCGGCAACCGCAGCGGCGCCGGCAACGGCGGACGCAGCGGTGGCGGCAACGTCGCCCGCTCCGGCGGCGGCCAGCGCTCCGGCGCACCAGCCCAGGCCCGTACGGGCGGCGGCGGCCGGGGTCGCTAACCCGCAACTCTTACCTTCTTGATTCGTGCCTGGTTGGGCGAACGAGTTTAGCCACCGCTTGCGGTGGCTTTTTTTTTGGTTTTTCGTTCGGGGTCAGGTCCGACATTCGGACACGAGCACAGCCGTGGAAGTGGCCTTTGTCCGAATGTCGGACCTGACCCCAAGGGGTAACTGCCCCCAAGGTGGTAATGCTGCTACCATTGCAACTTTCCGCCTTCCAAGCCTTCATGCCCCGCTTCGCCGCCAACCTCTCCATGCTCTTTACGGAGCACAGCTTCCTCGACCGCTTTGCCGCCGCCCGCGCGGCGGGGTTCGACGCCGTCGAGTTCCTGTTCCCTTATGAGTACGAGCCGGACGAGATCGCCCGGCGGCTGGAAGAGAATGGCCTGCGCCTCGTGCTGCACAACCTGCCGCCGGGCGACTGGGACCGGGGCGACCGCGGCAATGCTTGCGATCCGCGCCGGATGGGCGAGTTCCGCGCCGCCGCCCAGACGGCCGTGCGCTATGCCACCCGGCTGAACGTTCCCCACGTCCACTGCATGGCCGGCATCGTGCCGCGCGGCCTGGATCCGCGCCGGGCACGCGAGGCGTACATCGTCAACCTGCAGTACGCGGCCGACCTGTTCGCGCCCCACGGCATCGGCGTGCTGATCGAACCCATCAACGGGCACGACATGCCCGACTACTTCCTGCAGGGGAGCACCCAGGCGCTCGACATCATCGCGGCGGCCGATCGTCCGAATCTGTTTCTGCAATACGACATCTATCACATGCACCGGATGGGCGAGCCCGTGGCGCAGACGCTGCGCGCCAGCCTGCCGTCGATTCGCCATATCCAGATCGCCGACGCCCCCGGCCGGCACGAGCCCGGCACGGGCGAGATCGACTATCCCGGCCTGTTCAGTCTGCTCGACGAGACAGGGTACGAAGGCTGGGTCGGCTGCGAATACCGTCCCCGTGACGCCACGCTTGCCGGGTTGGGCTGGCGCGACGTCCTGCAAATGCGCTAATCTGACAACGCGCACGACACTGCGCGCCAGACGGCAGCGCCTGTCCTTGCGTTGCCGCAAACGACAGTCATTTCGCATCCAGCAAGATACTGATACCGGTCACGAGAAAGGCTCATCATGCGCACGTCCCTTCCTGTCCCTGCCGCGCCCGGCAGGATGCTGCAGCGGCTGTTCCTGTTGTGGGTCCTGGCCATCCTGGCCGGGTGCGCCAGCCAGCAGCGGCTGACGGACGTGCGCGCATTCGCCGCCAAAGCGCCCACGCTCAGTTCGTACACGGACCTGAGCCAGCGTTATCGCGACACCTGGCAGCGCGAACAGCCCTACCTGACGCCGGCCGCGGACGCACGCGAAAAACCCATCGACGCCAAGCGGCGCGACGCGTATCCCGACTTCATTGCCATCCATCACGCCGTCGTCACGTATATGCGGGCGCTCGGCGCACTGGCCGGCGGCGAGCAGTTCGACATGGACGACCAGATCAAGGCGACCGCCGAAGGCATCAAGGCGTGGCCCGACGCGGGCATCACGGAGCGGCATGTGAATGCCTACGCCGGCCTGACGCGCCTGCTGGCCCGCCTCGTCGGCGGACGTGCACAGGACAAGGCGGTGGAGTCGATGCTGCGCGACGGCTACGAGCCGATGCAGGCTTCCCTCGATGCGATGGGCACGGTGTTGCGGCATTACGACAAAACCCACGACAACGAGCGTGCCATCGTGCTCGGCATGCTCGACGTGGAAACGCCGTTTGCCGACAACCCGCGCGACCGCCTGCTGGCCGTGCTGGCCAAGGCGCACCGCCAGGACAAGGCGGCGGAATACCGCCTGCTGGGACTGCGCCACACGGCGGCCGCGCGCCACGTCAACGATATCCAGACGATGCACCAGGCACTGGCACGCGATTACGGCATCGCGCCTGCCAGCGTACGCGTCGCCAGCCCCGTCAACCCGTCCGCCGCCGCAGGAGCCATGCCATGAGCCAGCACGCCCCCTCCCCTGCCGATATCGAAGCGCTGGCCGACAGCCTGTCCGCCAGCGCCAACGAGCTGCATGACAGCATCATGCGCGCCATCCGTCGCAACGGCACGGTTCCAGACGGGGATGCCGATGCGGGCCCGCCCGTCACGCATGCCGAGGCCCAGGCCCTGTTCGAACAGGAAGTGGAACTGCGCCAGCGTGCCAATAGCCTGTACGTGGACTCGGCCCGCTTTGCCGTCGCCGGGCTGAGCGTGCCGGCGCAGGAGATGTTGCGCCTTGCGGCACAGGCGCGCGAGACGATCCGGCGCATCGACCGGGCCAAGGACCTTGCCGGCATCGTCGCGTCGCTGCTGGGCCTTGCCGGCGCCATCGTCGGCCGCCAGCCGAAGGATGCGGCGGCGGCGCTGGAAGACCTGAAGGACAACCTGGCGGCTTTCAAAGCCGACTCGCGGAAACCGGACGACGCGCCTACAATGGGTACGTAAAGGTACGAGAAGTACGCGGGAAGCAGACGAGGGGCAGACGGAGAGCACATGAGCGATCTCGCACCGGACCGGCTGGCGGCGCTGAAGGCGGCGCTGGAGCAGCGCAAGAATGCCCTGCTCGGCCAGCTCGCGGGCCGTCCGAACAGCGAGTTCAACCGAACGCCGGCCGTCGAGGAAGTGGAGACGTCGCCGGCGGACAGCGCCAGCAACCGCACCCTGAACCAGCTGGAAGCGGAAGCGGAGGAGCACCGGCTGGCGCAACTGGCGGCGATCCGCCACGCGCTCGCCAAGTTCGACAGCGGCGACTACGGCGCCTGCGAAAGCTGCGGCGAACCGATCGGCGTTTCGCGGCTCGATGCGCGGCCCGAAGCGTCGCTTTGCATCAAGTGCCAGACGCGCATCGAACAGGCCCGGCGCTGACACCCGCCACGCATTGCCGTGCGCCGCAAGCGGTGCGCGGGCGCGGCGCCACGACTTCTATAATCCCGCCATGACCTACAAGACAATCCTCGTACATCTCGACGAAACGCCGCACGTTGCCGCGCGCGTGCTGATGGCGGCCGAGC
>Ga0265797_10012009_pt1 | contig 10720 bp, 10 predicted proteins | sample P2T30metagenome_FD_192433 | JGI IMG/M metagenome (GOLD analysis project Ga0265797, IMG submission 192433) | Plant litter microbial communities from East Loma Ridge, Irvine, California - P2 T30 | ecosystem: Environmental > Terrestrial > Plant litter > Unclassified | place: USA: California... | reverse complement strand
CGGAGGTTGCATCAGCCGCTTCATTTTTTTATTAAGATATCTGGCTAATAGTATTTAAGGTCTTTAAAAAACCAAACCAGTTATACAAAATACTTATAATCAGAAAGTTAATAAAAAAAAGGTGTTCAAAACCGGACATCCGCTGATCATAACAGTACATGAAGAAAATTTAAAGGTATGATTTTTGATCCTGCTGATTATCTATTACACCTTTCCCGAAAAGACATGAAAACATATCAGATAAAAGTATTGGCAGATTCAGATATTGAAATGGTTCAAAATCTTTTGAATGACCTTGTACATAAAGGCACAATTGAATTCTCCGAAGCGGGGATAGCAGAAACCAAAGAAGCCGGACCGGCATCGGAAGAGCAGGTTCAGGAGATTATCGAAGAAGCGGAACTGGGCCCTTACTATACAGATAAGGAAGCGAAAGAAATCCTGAATTTATAAATTGCAAAGACAGCTGAATGGCATCAGACCATTCAGCTGTCTTTATTTCTTAACGATTTTGAGCACCTCGATTTCGTCGTAGCTTGCTTTTGCGCCCCATCCGCATTGCACTTCCTTTTTCCCGCCCGTCAGGCTATATTTAATACGCACATTGGTAAAGCTATAGGCACCTTCTATTTTTCCCACTGCGGTTTCAATTATCTTCAGAGATCTGTCCGAGGAAGCAAATGAAAGTGAACTATCGCCGGAAGCCACTGTAAAGTGCCAGGAACAACCATCCGAAGCCAGCTCGTTTGACCAGACTGCATCGGCTTCCCGAACCTCCGCTTTTACAATACGATTCTGGTTTTCACACCCGATCCAGGCCAGCAGCAGGCCCAATACAATCATTAAAGTTTTCATGATACATTGTTTAACTTTCCTGACCCTGCAGGTTCAAAAAGGGTTGGAACCTATTGAAAACTAATTTCGCAGAAAGCCGGCAAACCATTTTCCGGAATCCTTTATCGTCCGTTTTTGTGTTTCAAAATCTACATGAACCAATCCGAAACGGGCGGCATAACCTTCTGCCCATTCAAAATTATCTATCAGCGACCACACCAGATATGCCTTTATTTTTACACCTTCACGCTTCGCTTTCAGTACATGGGCCAGATATTCTTTAAAGTAAGCCTCTCGCTTCATATCATGTACAGCTCCGCCGATGCATACATCTTCAAAAGCTGCTCCGCTTTCTGAAACGATTATTTCTTTAATACCCTCATAATGAGAAAATTGTTTTAAAATTTTATACATCCCTCCCCCATCGATTTCCCAACCCATAAAAGTAACCGGTTCATTTCCCGACTTTGGAACCTGATTTAACCACAGTACCGGAACCAGATAAGAATTCCTGACCGTGACGCTGAAATAGTTTTGCAGACCGATAAAATCAAAATCAAATTTCATTTTGTCGTGATCTCCCGAATGCATATACTTTTTCATATTCCTGAGATACGGAAATGCGTCAGATGGATAACCCAATCCCAGTACGGGTTCTATAAACAGCCGGTTCATGACGGCATCAGCTTTTTTTGCAGCGCGGATATCTTTTGGATTTTGTGAAAATGGCTTTATAAACGAGCAGGAAAAAGCTGTCCCGATATATGCTTCCGGTACGTTTTGACGGATAATTCGGCCTCCTTCTGCCTGGCACAAGACCAAATGATGGACAACCGGCAAAAAATTCCAGAGACCTCTTATGCCCGGAGCGTGCATACCGGTTGTGTAGCCCAGCGCTGCCACGGCCATAGGTTCATTTAAAACAATCCAGTTTTTAACCCGGTCGCCAAACTTTTGTGTACATAACGTCACGTAGGCACTAAACCATGTTAAAATCTCCCTGTTCTTCCAACCTCCTTTATCCTGCAACAACTGTGGAAGATCCCAGTGATAAAGCGTGATCCATGGTGTTATATTCAGAGCAATACATTTGTTGATGAGTTTATTGTAAAAATCAATTCCTTCCGGATTTACATCACCGGTACCTTTTGGAAGAATTCTCGGCCAGGAAATTGAAAAGCGAAATTCGCTGAAACCCAGTTCTGCAACCGCTTCCAGATCAGCTTCATATCGATGGTAAAAATCACAGGCAACGTCTGCATGATGCCCGTTTTTTATCTTTCTTTTTTTATGCGTGAAAGTATCCCAAATGGATTTGCCCCTGCCTCCTTCGTTTACGGCGCCTTCTACCTGAAAAGCAGCCGTAACTGTGCCCCAGCGGAAGTCACTTCCAAAATCAGCTTTTGTAAAAAGTTCTTCTTCCGCTTTCATAAGATCTAAACGCGTATCCGGCAGAAATACCGAACACCTGCCAAAAATAAGCCCTTCATCCGTAGAAACAGATGAAGGGCAATAAAAAGCTTTTGTTAATTAATGCAAAACAGAAAAATGAAGTTTTTCTATTTTATAACCTGAATACGCTTAATCGTTGTTATACCACTGATATTCGTGATTTTTACAATGTAGCCACCCTGTGCCAGGCCTGTCAGATCGATTTCATTTTCAGAATCCGGCGTAACGTCCTTTACCAAAATACCGGCAATGTTATAGATTTTAACGCCTGCTAGTTTGTCACTGCCTGCATTAACCTTAATGTGATCCGTAGCAGGATTTGGGTAAACAGACACAGCGGATAAATTATCAAACTTTGCACTGACGATCCTGCTAAAAGAATAAGTATTATCTGCATCGATCATCTTCAGACGATACAGGTTATTTCCTGCAACCGGTGACAAATGAACATATTCATAATTCTCTGTTACTTTACTTTCTCCTTTCGCAATAACGCTTCCAAGCGTTTTCCAATCATTGCCGGTAATGCTCTGCTGCACTTCAAATTCCCTGGAATTGATTTCAGACACGGTACTCCACGTTATTTTAGCTGCATTTTCAGTCTTCGTAACTTTTAGCTCCGTCAACGTTACGGGCAATGGACCTGTTACAACCGTAAGACAGGCATTGTCGAAACGGAATTCACTGCCGCCTGACGAAATTTCCACACGCACAAACTTTGAATTTTTTGGTGCTTTCTGCGTGATCACATATTGTTTGAGCCCCTCTGTATTATCTGTAAGATTCTGATTGACAGCTGCACTTTGCGTACCTATTATGGTATTCTGGGCATTATAAAAATACATATTGAATTTCTGAGCGCTCGCGGCTTTGTAAGCACCCCATATTGTGAGTGTAACTTCATTCCCCTCGGTAACATTCACATCCTGTGCAATGCTTGCGGCACCGCTTACCATTCCCGATTTTGCACCACAGACAACGTACTGGTCAGAAGTACCAAAACTTCCTCCTCCGGACTTATTCCATCCCGTTGTAGTTTCGAAGCTCGGGTTTGTTAATTTATTTCCGGAGCATGCTACGCACTGTGCAGGTTCTTCAATGGTAAGGCAGGCAGCATCTACCTTAAAGAAATCACCATTTGCCGAGCCTTTTACTCTTACAAAAGCAGTACCTGCCGGTGCAGTAGCTGTGAGTGTATATTGTTTAAGCTTGTTTTTGAGGTCTTCAACGGATTTGTCAAGATTAACCGTAGTTGTACCCAGCGGTACCTTACTTGTTTCACTGTAAAAGATCAGTTCCAGTTTGTGCGAATTATTAACGTGATAACCAGCCCATATTTTTAGTGTAACCTTGCTGAATGGTGTGGTGCGAACATCCTGGTAAAAACTACCCGCTCCTCCATTGATCAATCCGTTTTTACTGTCACAAACAACAAATCCGGCATCTTTAATAAAATTCTCTCCGACCCAATCCGTAGGCACTTCAATTGGATTACGTCCGGAAACAGCAACCATTTTTGTTGTTTCAAAACTTGGATTAAGAAGTTTGTTGGCCGTACAGCTTTTACAATCAAAAGCAGGTTTTTTAATGTTCAGGCAAGCTGCGTCTACTTTAAGGAAATCGCTACCGGTAGCTACGCCCATTACCCGGATAACCAGTGTACCTTCAGGTGCCACTCCCGAAAGCGTATACTTAGTCAATACGCCGCCTGTTTGTTTAACCGATCTGTTAAGTGTTTTCGTAACTTCACGAAGCTCTTTACCATTAGCTCCCAGGAACAGTAAACGGAAAGACTGTCCGCCTGTTTCGTGGTAACCACCCCAGATATTTAGTGTAACCGTGCTGCCTGGTACCACATTTTCTACATCCTGCCAGAAACTCCCTGCACCGGTAAGCAGTGCGCTATATGACCCGCATACATCGTAATTTGAAGTGGAAGTAAAATCACCGGAATAGGACCATCCTGTAGGTACGTAATCGTTTCCGACTTTTTTTAATGTTTCAAAACTGCCATTGGTAATTTCCTGTTCATCACAATCACAAATGCCGTTGGTCAGTGTTTCGGTTTTCAAAACAATGTTTTCATCGTTCAGAGGCTTTGCAGAATTACTGGCAAAAAGCATCTGTGAAGAAGTGGCAATCAGAATAATGGCATAAAATAAATGAGTAGTTGTTTTAATCATAATGACGTAATGTATAGTGAATTATTTTTTAGAATTACGCCGGCAAAGGTATAGTCGAATTTCAAGAATACGACACATAACAATATAATTTTTTTTATATTACAAATTATTAAAAATTAATTCTAGTATCTTTAAACAAATAGATATATAACCTATTATCTAATTAATTCGATATCAAAAAACAAGTTAATTATCTGAAAAACAAATAATTAATTATATTAATATAATTCAAATTATAAAAAAATGTTGGGACAACATATTTTTATCAAATTGTATTATTTCAATAAATCAAATACTACTTCAATTCATTCATCAATACTAATTTTTTAAATTTTCAGAGAGTTAAAAAACATACATGGCGAAGATGACCAATTATAAAAAAGAGGACTGATTGTATCCTGCGCAGATATGCAAATGTGAGGAAGCTGGAAATTACAGATTAACGTATAACCTTAAGGAAAGCATCAGAAATCTGTACTGGAATTGTCAACAGAAAATAACAATTCCCTAATAAGTAGAAATGGAAGGCTGTAAATACAATTGCAGATTTAAGCATCCGGAATTCCATCCGGCTTTTATTTGATTAAAGACGGATGGAATAAATTATTTTAAGATATATAAACACGGAATACATGTCTATTCATTATCTGACATAATTTACGACAGAATGAACAATATCTTATAAGCAGAATGATGTGCTGGTGTAACAGGCTTTACTAATTGTATTAGCTTGCAAGTTTCAGAAAGGGGGCATTAACTTCAAATACTAACCTTAGCTCCTGAAGTGACTTACGTATTCGTGATTTTACCGTGCCAAGAGGAAGGCATAGCTTTTCTGAGACTTCTTCATGCGTGTAGCCCTGAAAATAAACCATATCAATCAATACCTTGCGTTCAGGAAGGAGGCGTTCCACAATTGCTCTAATGTCAATCGTAGAAGGTGTTGGATTAAATATAACTGTTGAGGTTAATTCAATTTCTTTTACTGCATCCCAGCTTACGGATAGCTGCAATTTGGCATCCATTCTTAATTTATCAATTGCCGTGTTACGTGCAACATTCAAAATCCATGTAAACAGGGTTCCTTTTTCGGCATTGTAGCTTCCTATATTTTTCCATATTTTCAGAAAAACATCCTGCATGATGTCCGCCGCCTTCTCTTCATCCTTGATAATTTTCAGTATAATTCCATATAATGCAGGAGAATAGCGATCATACAAATATTCGAATGCTTCACGGTTGTTTACTTTCAAATGCGAAACCAACTCATGTTCTGTAAAGGTAGATTTTTGGCTCATCAGCGGGGGTGAAGTTTTATTTTATTTTTATGTAAATACAGGAATGCATTTTTTGTTCATCAATTCTGTTCCAGTACTTCCACAAGATTTATTTGTGTAATAGAAGGGGCATTCTGGGGTGTGATTCCGGTTTTATAGGACGTAAACCAGACATTTCCCCAATATTTTTTCATCTTGGATTTGTTCCAGGTGTTTATGCTCCGATATTTAATAGTATATTATAAAAGATATGATGAAAATAATTAAAGCAGTCACAACAGCACAGTACCATGCGGGCGCTTTACTATTCCGAGAATATGCTGATTCGCTGGACTTTACACTTTCATTTCAGCGTTTCGACGATGAACTGAATATTCTGAACCAGATGTATGCTCCTCCGACAGGCGCACTGCTGCTGGTGATGGATCACGAAGTTTATGCAGGAGCCGTAGGCCTGCGACAGATCGAAAATGAAACTACCTGTGAAGTAAAACGAATGTATATCAGACCCCAGTATCAGGGCAAAGGCGTGGGGAAACTGCTGATGGAAAGCGTCATTGAAGAGGCAAAAGCGATGAATTATAAAATTATAAAGCTGGATACGCTTGCTAAAATGATACCGGCGGTAAGCTTGTATAAATCTTTTGGTTTTAAAGAGACCAAACCTTATAACTACAATCCGTATGCCGATGTACTTTACTTTGAAAAATACCTATCTTGGGAATAGTAGCTGTGTCCGGAAAATGATTTACATGTCCGACAGGTTTTAAAGCCTGCCAGGCATGTAATCGCTAAAAATTAGTGGCTTTCGCTGGATTCAATTCCCAGAATGCTCAGTCTGTAAGGAGTGGTTGAAACCTTTACTTTATTTACTTTGGTAAAATCGTTTACACTAACCTGCAGCAGCTCTCCCGTCTTCGGCTGCGTGATATACAAATAGCGTGAAGTAGCTTCAATTTGAGGCTTCTGTGTTTCATCCTTTGCGGTTGCAGAAAGAATAGAACCACTTTTCTTCAATGTATTGGTTTTCAAGTCATATATCTTCACTTCTCCACTGTGCAGCAGCGCAATCAGATTGTTTCCTGCATAATCTATTTTTACCTGGATCAAATCAGTACTTTCGATAACAGGTGTAATCTTACCGGTAGCCACATCAATCAGATATGCACCAACAGCAGCTGAATAGCCAATAAATGTACCTGCGCCTTTTGCTTCCAGAATTGAACCGAACCAAGCTGTTCCAAAGTTTGCCGGATGCGGAATCAGTCGCTGTGCTCCTGTTGGCTCCACAACCAGTATACCACTTGAAGAACCAAATAAGGAAACTTTGCCATCACTTGCGTTTCCATGTATACCGGTGGTCTGAATGGTGGAAGGAAAAAGGATTTTCCCCGATGCGTCGATGATGCTTACACGTTCCGGCAAAGTTCCGGTTACGGATCCGTCTTTTACTGTAATGGCGTAGGTTCCGTTATCAAATTTGGTCATAGCACCATGGTGTGCCTTGTATCCAGCTGCCCGGATGGCTTGCATTTTTGCACCTGTAACATGAAAATCTGCCTCTCTGGCAATGCTCAGCGTACCATCTCCGTCGTTAAATGTAATAATCTCATCGCCTTTGCTTTTAAAATGCGTAGGCCTGTTTCCGTCGCCTGTCAAAGCACCAAACTTCGGCGTACCCTTTACATCCACATGATCGCCATGGCCTTCGAAACCTGTATCAAAAAGCTGAACGTGATTATTGGCACTATTTACCAAAGCACCAAAACGGCCAGCCTGTGTACCATATAAAGCTGATTTGGGATACATCGCATCAAATGTTTCGATTGAACGTTTTACAGGGTCCACCAGAGATAGTTGTTTGGTGGTTTCATCATTGACCAGAATCCGGATATACTTATATTCTGTGTCTTCAACCGGATTTACTACTTCTTCTTTGTCTTTATCACAGGAAGCAAATCCTGAAATAACGGTAATGGCTAACAGCGTTTTTAATAAATTCCTTTTCATATCATATTATTTAAATGCAACAACGATGCAAATATATAAATGAGAAGTTTAATTATGCAACTAAGTTGCAATAAAGATTAAAAGGAAATTAAAAGGGCTGAAAGAAATGATTATTCAGCGATTGATTCATTAAAGATAATTCTTGGACAGACATGAAGATAGCGTGCTAATATTCAACCCTTTCAGGGTTGAACTCTTTAGATCAAACGCGGATAGACCCCGGATTAAATCCGGGGCTATTCAGATTTAATCCCTCCGGGATTATTTTTTCATCTAAACCTTAGTGAAACAGTTGCCCAATTTTGAAGTAGCAGATAAAAATTAAAATATTTTCTTATAACCGCTGAAAGAAACAGGTATTCTGCAATTGATTCATCATAACAATTTTAGAATAAGGGCTGGAATGAACTGAATATAGACTTCTATTATTCAACCCTTTCAGGGTTGTCTCCTCAGATCAAACGCGGATCGCCCCCGGATTTGATCCGGGGCTATTCAGATTTAATCCCTTTGGGATTATTACGTTTTAATAGAAATTACCCATAAAGCAAGAGAAGGATTCAGTTGAAAGGCTATACGGTCTATTTAGATTCTATTCTCCTCCACGAAAAGTTACCTTCAAAGCCATAAGGCCTTCAACTCAAATAGAGGCATTTTCATATTTGATCCCTTCGGGATTATTACGTTTTAATGGAAGTTTCCCATAAAGCAAGAGAAGGATTCAGTTGAAAGGGCTATACGGGTTTATTTAATTTGGATTCTATTCTCTTCCACGAAAAGTTACCTTCAAAGCCATAAGGCCTTCAACTCAAATAGAGGCATTTTCATATTTGATCCCTTCGGGATTATTACGTTTTAATGGAAGTTTCCCATAAAGCAAGAGAAGGATTCAGTTGAAAGGGCTGTACGGGTTTATTTAACTTAGATTCTATTCTCTTCCACGAAAATTTACCTTCAAAGCCATAAGGCCTTCAAATTAAATAGAGGCATTTTCATATTTGGTCCCTTTGGGATTATTATGTTTTAATGGAAATTACCCATAAAGCAAGAGAAGGATTCAATTGAAAGGCTATACGGATCTATTAAATTGGAATTTTATGCTTTTCCAGGAAAAGCTACCTTCAAAGCCCCAAGGGCTTTAAACTGAATAGCCCGGGGTGCAACCCCGGGTATGCAACACAAAACACTACAACCCAACCCTGAAAGGGTTGAACAACCTGCAATCAATTACCCATTACCCCCGCGCAAAAACTGCCTAGGGGTCTAGAAATATGTAATTCCGCTTATGCCAAAGCCTGTTTAATCAGACTACGGCTTTCGTTTTTTACAAAGGTGATAGGTACAAATTCATCCGTAGGTGCACCGATGTAATAAACCGTCCATTCGGGATCCTGGCTCGACAGCATTTCACTGATACAATCGGCACGGTGTGCAGTGGGATTTGAGCAATTTTCCCAATAAAAAACTTCGACCCGGTAATGCAGCTGCTGTTTTAAACCATTAATTATAACCTGTACTTCGATATCCTGCTTGCCTTGCAGGTTGGGGATCGGGATAGCAATGTGGCTCATAGTGAATGATATTAAAGATTCCGTTAATTACAGATCCGGGACGGTTTACTCAGAGCGAAGTGATTTCACCGGATTGACCAATGCTGCTTTTATACTCTGAAAACTAACGGTGAGCAGCGCAATGCCTACTGCAAGGAAACCGGCTGCTGCAAATACCCACCATTGAATCTCGATACGGTATGCAAAATCCTGCAGCCAGCTATTAACGGCCCACCAGGCAAGTGGTGAGGCAATTAAAATAGAAACAATGACCAATCTGATAAAATCAGAAGACAAAAGTGCCACGATTCCGGTCACGGATGCACCCATTACTTTTCGCACTCCAATTTCCTTGATCCTTCTTTCTGCTGAATAAGAAGCCAGCCCAAACAAGCCAAGACATGAAACCAGAATGGCAAGTGCAGCAAGCACACCTACTATTTCGCTTACCTGGCTATCAGATCTGTACAATTCTGCAAAATGCTCGTCCAGAAATGAATAGGTAAATGTTTTTCCAGGGATGTGTCGTTTCCACGAGTCCTGCAGAGCGGCAATTGCCTGCTTGGAATCTTTGCCTTTAATCCGGACAGATATTTCATTATACCCCCAGTCTTTCTGATTAAACAGGCACAGTGTTTCAACTTTATGATGTAAGGAATTGAAATTGAAGTCTTTTGACACACCCACAATCGTCCCTAAGGAATCCATTCCGCTAAAACCAAAAGATTTTCCGATCAGGGACTGCACCGTTTGCGTCGGTTGGCCTTTCAGTAACTCTTTGGCAAGAGATTCATTGATGATATAGGTCCGGGCATTTTCAGACGGTGAATCTGTAAAATTTCTGCCGGCAACCAGTTTTATCTGATACAAAGTTAAATAGTCCGGATCCACGATCACCTGCGATGAAGCGATCTCTTTCGCAGGGCCTTCTCCATGAAATTCCACACCGGTCTGATGAAAATTATTACCCAGCCGCTGCCCGGAAGCGGTAACGCTTTCAACGAATACACCTGATAACATGTCTTTTTTAAGTGCTTCGTATTTTGATGCAGATTTGCTGTCAAGAGGAATAATAATAATCTGGTCCCGGACAAAGCCAGGGTCTTTATCCTGCATGAACCGGAGTTGTTTCAATGCAAAGCCGGTAGCGATAATCAGAAAAACGGCACTTGAAAATTGGGCGATTACCAATGTGCTTCTTAAATTACTTTTTCCGATACGTAATGTTCCTTTTAATACACTGATCGGTTCAAAAGCAGATAGGAAGACCGCAGGATATAAGCCAGAAAATATGCCAATAAGCAGTGCACCGGCAAAAACCTGCAAAAGCAGTACCGGATTTTTAAAAACCGAAAAATCAATGACCCGCTGACTGAACTGAGAAACGTAGGGCAGGCACAACTTAACAAATACA
>Ga0265797_10012008_pt1 | contig 10720 bp, 7 predicted proteins | sample P2T30metagenome_FD_192433 | JGI IMG/M metagenome (GOLD analysis project Ga0265797, IMG submission 192433) | Plant litter microbial communities from East Loma Ridge, Irvine, California - P2 T30 | ecosystem: Environmental > Terrestrial > Plant litter > Unclassified | place: USA: California... | reverse complement strand
TCCGACGGAGGAGATTAGGAAGGCGGCGCGCGATCTTCTGCTGGCAGAGACTTCGGTCTCGAAAGCGCTGAGTCTTGCACAAGATTCTCCGTCTCCGGCGTCGAATCCTTGGTTCCACTCGCTTCCTGTCGAGCTCATTCCGCCGAACAAACCCACCTTCTTCACCGATCGCGAAAAGGCACAGACGTGGTATGCGCTGGGTACTGTACATATGGCTTTGGGTGAATACATCTTTGCCTGTGGCGACATGGAGAGAGCTTTGGAGCTTTGGGGCAAAGACACAGGCATTGATGAGGAAGGCGGCTTGAGAAGCAAGATCGAGGAGTCTTTTGAAAAGGCAAGGAAAGGTATCGATGGTGACGCGGAGAGTATGTGGGTCGGTGAAGTCAGGCCAGGAACAGGACTGAAGACTGCGGCTTCTCTGGCAAAGGGACTGTAGGATGATCTGAGGAAGTAGAGATCTTTTATCGATACAACTAATCAGTAAGAGTAGAGATCACTTCTCACAAACCCCAATGAAGACGTATAATGATCAACTCTGGAAGCTTCGAAGTTTGTCTATCATAGCGCGGATATGCTTGAGGATTTAGGCTGCTCGTACATTGGTGTTTTATTGTCTTCAATTATAGTGTTTTACTTCTGAGCCTACGCATGCTACTACCGCAACCTGAAGCTCCTCTTGACAAGTCTTTGAACACGCAATGATTATAACTTGCACATATTCATTGATAACATTTATCTTACAACCGAAAAATTTTGAAACCATATTTATGATGTTCTCGTAACGTCATTGTGGGCGAAACATTGGTAATCCGATGGTAGGAGAAAGACAAAGGATATAATTGCTGAATACGTATCCGAACTTTTGTGCATTGCCTGCTGCATGGTAATCGTATGAAACGAGTGGTAAAGGGACTTTGGAATGATGGATAATACAGCGAAGTAGAATTGGACTTGATAAAGTGGCAGAAGACCGTCAGCCAAGTTCGAGGTCGGATTGGACCCAGGAACGATCTTGGATAGCGGCCATGAATGAAGTTTGGCCGTCTCGTCGTTGATGTATATCTAAATTCGAAGGCGCCCCGCTTTTGACGTTGAAAATGACTTTTGGTGGTTAGGATGTGGTGGATTCTTATCATTCGAGGCGCTCCTGTTAACGACCATAGTAGCTAGATGTCGTGAGACCGGGTGTATGCTGACTGCAACTCCGCTCCAGGTACCCAGTGCTTGGGTCGTGCCACCATCATTCCTGGGTATGGCTGGAGGGGTTCTTTCGGTGTAGGCAACATCGGTCCAGTGGGAATTGGTGGATCAGGTGACTTAGCAAAGAACTGTTCGAGCGTTTCGCCTCTCTCGAGGGCCTGGAACTGGTCTTGTCGGAATTCCTCTAGCACTGATGACTCTACAGGCTTCGGATCAAAGTAAGTGTATGTCCTCGTGCCTTTGGTACCTGGAAGACCAGGCGCTTTGTACTCGGCAACACCGTCCTCGTACGTTTCATAGGTGGAAACAAGACGTTTTCCACCGCCTCCAGGGAGGTCAATGACAAATGATGGCATCATGAACCCGGATAAGGTCCCTCGAAGTTCTTTGTCCAGGGTGATGATCTTGCTGAGAGGCGTCCGGAGGTCTTCGATGCCCTGTACCATATCGCATTGATAGATATAGTATGGCTGTATGTTAATGTTTGAGAGCTTTTTGATAAGATCCGAGAGCGCCTCAAAGTCATCGTTGACACCTTTCAACAAGACAGCCTGATTGCGAACAATGACGCCATGCTTGAAGAGCTTGTTCGCGGCCAACTCCGTTATCCATGTGATCTCATTCGCGTGGTTGATGTGGGTATGGAGACATACTTGCTTCCCCATGCTGATTGTTGCTGTCAGTAAACGTCATAGTCAGGGTGACGACCGCCAGACTCACCCTCGCCCTTTGTTAGACACTTTGATCAAGCTGTCAACCCACGGATCAGAGTTGTCGAGTATTCGACCAGGGGCCACAGCAAGCCCCTTTGAAGCGAATCGGACTCGTTTGATATGTGGAATGTTGAGAAGCCTCTCGCCAATCTCTTCAATATGCTCAGGTTGTAAGAAATAGGCGTCACCTCCGGAAACAACAATGTCTTCGAGAGAGTTGTCGTTGGCGATATGCTCGAAAACTACTTCCCATCGCTTCCGGCTCGGCTTCTGGGGTTTCTTCGATACAGTGTCTGTGTTTCCGCCGACTGCATACGAACGTGTGCAGAAGCGACAGTATACAGGACAAATCGATGTGGCCAAAAACAAGGCTCTTCCGGGGTATCGATGTACTAGGCCAGGTACAGGACTGTCTGCTTCTTCGTGTAAAGAGTCCAGTTCCATGTTCTTGTGATCGGGGATTATGCCACTTCGGAGAGGAAGAAACTGCCTCCGGATGGGATCGTCCACAGCATTTTCCCAATCAACTAATGAGAGTACATGTGGTGTTAGACGGATAGCCATGGGCGCCAACTCGATGGCTGCGATCTGTACATAGGTCAACATCGACATATGTACAAGGTAAGACCAGTTATAAAGTCACATACAGCGTCCTCGATGAAGTGATCCTTGGTACGAATCTTTTGAAATTGAGAATGCTGCGAGCGGACTAGTTTGTCAGGCAAGGCAGCATTGAGAAACTGGTAAAGCTTGTGCTTGTCGGATACGGTATTGCGAAGCTGTGACAATCAGTATCAGAATAAACTGTGTATGGTCGTAGTAGAACAAGGTTGGCGGTGAACGTACCTGCCACCGGTAGGATATGAACTCATCATTGGAGACATCCTTCCAAGCTTGTATATGGTTCCAGTAGGGTTTCTGGACTGCGAAGGTCGACTGGGCTTTGCAATGCGGTAGTAATCGCGTTGCGTGGGTAAAGCCTGGTCGGAGAGGCTGGCTCCTGGCTATGGTCTTGGGAGCGAACATGCCTGCGTATGTGTGTGAGGAGAGGTTGTGTGGAAAGTAGGGACGTGATTGAATTTGAAATGGGAAGAGATTGGTGCTAGAAATAATTTCCGCATCTAGGGGATTTGTTTATCGAGCTTGCACACCGTTGTGTAGCCCAATGGAAAGTGCTGCCGCTCGCCTCGCCGTCTAAGCAGGAGCGATGTATACCATGTTACAACGGCAGCAAGGATGGGGCTGAAGTGGGTCTCCAGTAAATATGGAGAATCCCGCTACGCTCATTCGATGAGCGCTAGGTTTGATATCGTGATTCGACGTAGGTATATGCCTATGATGCGTTTCGACGTTGCCTTTGTTGAGAAACCCCTCATCTCTGGCTTGCGTGCAGCGCTCTTAGTGAATTGATGACGCTTGTGGCGCGTGCTTGCAATCCATGCCGGGACATAGTTCCGGTCGCATGCATACGATTTGGAGCAGCAAAAGGAGTCGGTGAAGAGACAATAGCACGATGCCAGCGTCAGAAAGATAGTGGAGCAACAATGGTAGGCTCTCGGTGCTGTATTGGCATTCAAGACGAATTTCTCAGGTGGGTTTAGAGACTCAGCTTGTCAGTGTAACAACTTGAGATGATAGCTCGTGGCCAAGCGAAGATCTGTTCCGGATAGGGTTATTGAAGCACAATAGTCTATCCTGCACTTGCGAGGATTATGGCCCAGTATACAATTCAAGAAGGCAAGTCTACAAGGATCGCTAGCTTACCCCCTTCCACGGTCCTGACCCCTGGGACAAGCCATAATCCCAGAAGCTGCAAGTGGGCATGCACATGTGTGGTACTGCACGCAAGTACTGCATTAGCTTTCTCGTATGTTGGAAAAGCAACGAAACTCGCATCGGCCGAGACCTTTGGGCTGCATTGCTCACAAGAGAGTCGCAAAACTCAGCGACTCGATTCCGGAACGGAGCAGTACGACTTGTCAGCAGGAGCGATAGGAAGAAGCCGGCAGATGAAGATGACACGGCCCGTACCGCGCGTACAACGGAGGGTGGTGAACCTGATTGCCGGGCTCACAGGTTCACGATGAGGTTGTGATCAAATAAGCGGTTAGCAGGAGTCGTGGTAGTTGCAGGCAGTACCGGCACTAGCGGGGCCTCTACAAAGCTCCGTAGCCTTTCCACTAGACAGGTGCCAAGCCATGACCTCAGCCCCTCCAGACAAGCGCGCGAGCTGCAATTACGATCATCAGCTACCGCGACGACAACTCAACTTTTGACTTCAAGCCACCATCACAGCCATGGCTGACTCCCCCGCTTCCACAAATAGCGCACTGTCTGGCGAGTCGCCCGCCCAGACTAAGGCCAGATTGCGGAGAGAGCGTCTAGCCGCCAAAAGTGGTGCCTCTCGTCTTCAACAGATCACTGCTCTGCAAGGCGGCCCACCAAAAGACCTCAAGGAAATTGAGAAAGACGTGCCAGGTAACCATGCTCCCCCCTTCCAGCAGATTAGTCTCCACAAAGTCAATTCTAGCTCCGTCCTACAACAGCGTGAAAACACGGCTAATCGCGTTCTAGTCAAACCCGCCTCTACCCCATCCCAGTTCACACCCGCTGCCTCTGGCACGGCTACTCCAGATCCAGACGAGGTGGACATCTCACAGCACCACTACGCGCCCGCCTCGCAGCCTCGTCTCCCGTCACCCTTTGCTTTCGAGGGGAACCAGTCTGGTCCGTTCGGCCCCGGGCCCGGCTCCGATGCATCGCAGGATCCTATGATGGCTATGCTGCAGCAGATGATGGGCGCTGGAGCCGACGGTATGCCTGGAATGTCTGGTGCTCCAGGTCAAGCCGGTGCGCCACCCGGCGGTCTGCCACCTAATCTTGCCAATATGTTTTCCGCGATGCAGGGTGGTGGCGGTGCCTCGGAGTCGTCACCAGAGCAATCTTCGGCCTGGATCTGGCGGTTGGTACACTCTGTCTTCTCGTTTGGTCTTGCCGTCTACATCGTCCTGCAAACCCCCTTTACTGGATCCAAACTATCACGGGATAATGTACTCGACGATGACTGGACTTCCCAATCCACTCCGGCGCAGAACTTTGCGCACTTCTTCTATCTCTTTGCGACTTTCGAGGTTGTCTTACAGTCCTCGCGCTATTTCATCGAAAAGGGCCAATTACAGGGGAGCGGTATCCTCAGCACAGTTGCTGGAATCTTGCCGGCGCCGTATTCAGGCTATGTGCGGACTGTGGGCAGGTACAGCGTCATCTACAGTACAGTTGTGAGCGACGCTATGGTAGTAGTATTTGTCCTAGGCGCTACAAGTTGGTGGAGAGGTGCCGAAGTTGCATAAAGCTGTGCCATCTTTGGCGTTAATAGAATAGTGGCTCCTTTTCGATGCATCACTCCACTCAGTCCTACCCAGGTACGCCGTGACTTTCCAACGAACAAGTCAATGCCTTGACACTACGCCACAGTCTGGGACGAACGATCATCGCACCCGTGTTAGTGTTCACGTGAGGAAAAACAAACCAGCAACATATCTCTCAAGTCGCTCCTATTGGGTGACATTGCAACTGTTCATGGATCACCATTACTACGAAAATAAGGTAGTGTATGCAAATCATACCGTGTGACACGTTCCGCGGAGAAAGCGTACATCAACCTCCTTCTAAACATTGTGCGCGCTCGCACTGCGTGGGCTTCATATACATCGTTGTCTTACACTGTTTGATTGCATTGATATCACGAGACTTGCAGATCTTCTTTTCCAGGCGCGCGGAATTTCATCAATCATGCGCACATGGCAGCCAGCATTCGTTGGGCAGTCAGGACCCGCTACACGGCTACCGGCAGTAATATCTTGATAACACGCGTCGCTCAACAGCAAGATGCGCTCCGCGTTCTCGCCTCTTCCCGCCTCCGGTGGATAGCACGTACAGTGAAGAACGCACCCGCATGCGCGTTACATGCACATCGCCACATTCGTCTTGCGTACAATCTACTGTTCTTTTCGGCGAAGAGTCCCGAGTCAATGTAGATCGCAGTCGTGCATAATGCAATCTCGTCTCGAATTCCTATGCTTCCACGCTCATGGCCGATTGAGGCTTTACGACCATTGCTTCAATGATCTCAGCAGTATGCACACGAGTCACATATCGAGACGTGGCGTCGTCAGGCCCTCTCAACCGGTTCCACGGCGTTGGTTGACAAGGACACGCGCAGCTTTCCGCGGGAGGATTCTTTACAACAACTTGAGATGCCCAGTAACCTGATCTATGACGCCCTTAGGTGCAGGGCCGATACCTAGCACCGTTGCACTTCCGCTCGCGATTTGTGTCCGTCCCGCATCGTGTATAATGTGTGCCACTAAACCTAGGCTCAGTGCTTGCGCCTGCAATAGTTCCAACTCTTCCTCGCTCTTGACTTGCAACGCCACCTTCGCTTGACCCATACGTTCCCAGCGTCGTAGTAGCGTCGACTCGGGCGAGTGCTTGAGGAAGTGTTTGTAGCAGGCCAGTGTCGCGTGCCCGCATTGTGCGCCAATCTTGCCTATCTCATGGTTAGATATCTCGTAGACAGTAGGTGTGTGTGAAGAGTCGCAGTACCTTTTGTCATGCCGAGATCTGTTCGTACTACCAATACCATCTTGCACTCCTCGTTGTGACCTGGAAACTCTGCAGGCGTGCTGTCGTCGTCTTCGTCGCTTGACTCATCTTCTGAATCTTCTGCTTCCTCTTTCTCAGATTTTGTTGGCTGAGAGACTGGGCTGCCCCCGAAGAGACCAAGTGACTTTGCTTGTCCTAGAAAGTAGCCTGTTACACCAGCGAGTATGGCGCATGCGGCTGCTATGTTTGCCGTAGACGGCTGTTGGGGAGTGTCTGTCATGCGTGCGGTTGACGATTATCTCAGATATAGAAGACAATAATTTTACAGCAGACGGATAGTGGGAATTAGTTCACTTCCAGGTAATAATTAAGTGAAAGCGAGAGTCATGTCGTTCCGTGGTTCACTTCCGCCCGCAATTGTAGAGCTAAACGTAAGGCTGAGGTCCGTGCTGAAGACTTCACGAATTTGCGGACTACCGAGCACATTGCCTATCCATCACGACGGCACCACCGCTGCCTTCGTCACCACAGACCATGCCTCCCCGGTGCCGATTACTCTCTGGCCGTCTCCCAACTCAGGGATTGGCCCTTCGCCCGGCAAAATCCACACACCGAACCTACGCGACGTCCGAGGAGCCCACTCCCGCAGTGAAGAACCCGCTGCAGCGACGACGCGGCGGTGATCTCGGCTCCCACCTTCCCAAGAACGTCATCCCCAAAGATGCATACATCCCCGCATATCCCTATGGCGACCACCAGTTGTTCAAGCAAGCCAACAAGGGTCTCTACGGCGAGCAGATGATCCGCTTCGGCAACAATGTCTCCAAAGACACCGAAACCAAGACGCGAAGGAACTGGAAGCCCAATGTACTCTCCAAGAGTCTATACTCGGTTGCATTGAAGAAGAGGATAAAGCTGCGCATCACCGCCAAGGTTCTCAAGACCATGGATCGCGAGGGTGGGCTGGACGAGTACTTGCTCAAGGACAATGTGGCACGTATCAAAGAGCTTGGGCCTATGGGATGGGCGCTACGATGGACACTCATGCAGAAGCCGGAAGTCATCGAGCGGTTACGAGCAGATGCTGCTGCTCTAGGCCTGGACCAAGCCGCAATTGACAAGCAATGGCCTACACTCCAAATGCAGGCCGAACAAAGGGCAGCTGAGGGTACATTGGTCCGGAACGTAAACTCTGGCGCACCTGTGGATTTGGAGTTTGCTGAGACAGAAGGACAAGAGATGTGGGCTGGAGAGGAAGCCGAAGACCCAGCGGCGCTAGAGAAACGCGAGAAGTACATTGAGTCCCGTGCTGCCATCGAATACACAAAGGCAACCAAGGCAGCAGAACGCTACCTCAGCCGAGGTGTCGTCGACAGCGTGGAGGAAGGTCTCAAGTTAGCTTTCATACGAGCCAGGGAGCGCGAAGAGGCAGCCGCACTCCTCAAGCACAAGTCTGTCAGGAAACAACAGGAGGCAGGCTTCACAAACGCAGAGCTACAGGAAATTAGGACAAGATTCAACCTCCCCAACATCAAAGACCATACAGCCAGGAAGATCGCTTACAACCAACGAAAGCGCAAGATGATCGACGAAGCTGGTGGCATTGAAGCCTGGAACGCATCCAAAGCCGCCGCCCATCTTGCCCGCGTAGCAGAAGCCGGTGGAGAAGAAGCTTTCCTGAAAGCGCGGAAAGCTGAATATGCTGCTCTTATCGCGGAAGCGGAGACTGCTTCTACCAACGAGGCTATTGACGCTGAACGACGGACTTACTACCAGATTGCTATCGAGAGGGCGGACCGAGCTATCAAGGCCAAGGCTGGTAGTGGCGAAGCCGACTATGTCGAGTCGACCTTGGAGGAGTTCCGCAAGCGAAATGGTGGTCTGAGTGAGATTTACCGTGCGGCGCAAAGGGAGAGGAGTGCGGGTGGTGATGCTTGGGGCGCGCTTGTCAATTCGAGTAAGAAGCCTGCGGATAACCGGCCGCGCGTGTGATAGGGTAGTATGATCTGTACAAATATTGTTTGTATAACATGATGCTTTGCAAATAGCATTGCGTGCTGCTGCCCCTATATCGGTGTCTTTTCCGAAATCTTCATATTTCTTATGACTTGTATTGATCATCGCATTTCTGAATGTCTGCAAAAGGCTTGCGCGTATTGGTGGTATGTGGCTGACGTTGATCAGGTCATTGGTGCGCTTAGCTTTTGCCATCTGGAGTCGCAGTAAGGTGCAGGAGAGGCTGTGTCGGAGCCTGTGACTTCAGCTTCAACCCCTACTGCACTCTGACTACGGTCACCACGACATCTTACATCTTCTCATTGTCTGGTAACATCGCACCGTTTTACCACTCTTGTCTGGGCCACGTTTTGGTAGCTCAAAGCTACAATTCTCAACGCCATCTTCAGCCTGGTGCCTTGCCAACGATAACATCAAGGATGGCTGCACATGACGTCGAAGAAATTTGGGGATCTGTAGACGGTGATATGAATACCAAGCAGGTGGAGCGAGTCACTGACCTCGACGAAATGTTCACCGAGGCTATCAACTGGAAATCCATCGAGCCTGATGGTGACGGTCATTCTTCTTCAGAGCATCCGTATTTTGGCTCTCGGTCTCCCATTGGGATGAACTTCACACGAGCTAAGACTGGTGAAGTAGTCGATTCTGGTGCATCAAATCTTAGCTCGGGCTACCGCCGGCCATCTCCAATATCGGCCTTTGACTCCCCAGCAAGTTTTAAGACCGCGAGCAGCCGTGCTACCTTCTTCAGTGCAAGGTCAACGTATAATAGTCCTGCATACATGTCAGCGAGCGGCTACAACCCAGCGACGAGGATTGAAACCATTCGCGAGGACGAGCCGCCTTTGCCTGGACTCTCGGCACCGCTTGTACAACTGCACAAAGACTACTACTCCCGTCTTCGTGAGCGAGAGATCATTCAGCCTTTTGACAAAGAACTCAACTGGTCCGGCAAGGGCCAGCACGTTACGTTTTCGGACACAGATGTAATCCCACTGTCGCACATATCGCATCTAGGATCATCCATGTCCGCGAGTGTCGATAAAGTACTCTGTCGTCGGGTAGCTCTTGCACGGAAAACCATGAGATGCAATCGCAGATGGACTGTGGGTGATGCTCTACGAGAGGTCTATCATTTACAGAACCTCCACCATTATCACATTGTTCAACTTGTGGGAACCTATTTTGAAGGTCGTAACTTCTCGATCTTGATGTACCCAGCCGCGGATATGCATCTTGGAAGATTCCTAGAAGACACACTGGATATGGACATGTGGGCTTCGATGGAACGCAGAATTTTCCTCGGTTCAACACTAGGCTGTCTCACTTCAGCTGTGGCTTTCATCCACCGTCATACTACGAGACACATGGATATAAAGCCTCAAAACATACTCGTCCGACAAGCAAGCTCAAACAAATGGAAGTCCGATTGGCGTATCTACATTGCCGACTTTGGATCCTCACGTTCTTTCTCTTCACAGGACCATAGTCAAACCGATGGTCCTACTCCACTGACGCCTAGGTACTGTGCACCTGAAGTGTATAAGCGCGAACGAAGAGGTCGATCTGCAGATGTATTCTCTCTCGGCTGCGTTTTCCTCGAGATTCTGACCGCCATTTGTCATATAGATCTGCACAAGTTTACGGATGCGCGCCGAGGTGACGGTGACGATGAATCATTCCATGCAAACCTGGACAGAACAATTGAGTGGGCTCGCCGGAACTTGTGTGCGTCATCATCTGAGTTGAAGGATCACGGTTGCGTGGTTGGTGATGATCTCATGCTCAAGTATGTTGCCGAATTGGTTATTAGCATGGTCGCCCAAGAACCTGAGAAGAGGCCCAAAGTAGCAGAAGTCCGTAAACGTCTCAAAAGCGAGCAGGTCAGCGCCTCAAATCATGCTGAGGTCATCTCCAAACCCAATGTCCCATTCAGGAGCACGGCTCAAGCCTTCTCACCAATGTCCTGCTGCCGTAATCCCCAAGAGCCCTATGAAGCATACCAACCCCCTTCTGGCTGAACGTCAGGGAACGCCGACATGAACATCCATCAGACGGTGTCACATAGCATGAAGACAATACAAGGCTGAAGTCATAACGTCTTGAATTCCGTATAAAAATGAATCTCAACATCTCCATCTCTCCTATGCACTTGAATCAGAGCACGTATAGATGATCTG
>Ga0265797_10012007_pt1 | contig 10720 bp, 3 predicted proteins | sample P2T30metagenome_FD_192433 | JGI IMG/M metagenome (GOLD analysis project Ga0265797, IMG submission 192433) | Plant litter microbial communities from East Loma Ridge, Irvine, California - P2 T30 | ecosystem: Environmental > Terrestrial > Plant litter > Unclassified | place: USA: California... | reverse complement strand
CACCGGATGTACGCCAAATTCCTGCGCAATCTCCGTCACCGTCTTCACACCCCGTACTGCCTCCAAGCCGACCTTCGCCTTGAATTCTGCCGTGTGCACCCTGCGCTTTTTGCCTTCGCTCATCTGCTGTCATCCTTTCGAGGACAACAGCTTAAACCACCGTCTCAGATCCGGGGTCCACTATACTTGATCTCGCTTTTTTTTAAACTGTACCGGTAGCGCTTGTACGTGAAATCCATCTCGTTGAGGTATCGTTTAGCCGTACTTTCGCTGATCGATACCTGGTCTTGGCTCCGCTCAATCTGACGCAGCAGTGCGACCACGGTCCCGCCTTCGGAGTCGGCCATCTCGCCAAGGATCAGCTGCTGCTGAGGTGTCCACTTTTTGGGCCGACCGGTGTGACGTCCTTCGTACAATCCAGCCAGGCCAAGCTTGTACCACCGTTGCCGCCACTGCTCGACGCTGTTCAAATGTACGCCGAACTCATTAGCGGTCCTCTTAAGTGTCAGTCCCTGACTCAATCGCAGCAGACCCTGAGCTCGCATCCTCGTTCTCGGATGCGGATGAAAAACTCCCATTTCACGGAGCGTGCGTTGCTCTTCTCCACTTAATTCCAAGTGCTTCATCGCTTAACCCTTGCCGCATTGCCAAACTGACCTTGACAGCAAAAACTGGGCGACTAGTTAGCGTTCCTTCATCGTGAAATTGACGGCGTCAAGAAGAGAGCGACCGCTCGGTGATCTCACTCTCTAGGGCCAGCGCTGACTTAGCCCATTCTGCTGCGGCGTCATCTGCCGCAATGCCTCTTTTGGTCGCTTTAAAATCTACTTCCCACAAGCCGCTATCGCACCTCGAACGTTGACAAGCATGAGCTTTTTAACATTAGCAATTGATATTTTTGACATATTCGTTGAATGGAAAAATTCGAACTTCTACCAATTCTTCAAAAAAACTTCATTTTTGTGAGAATCTGTGAGTTTTTGACAAGGTTTTGTAAATATATTTGTGGAAGCGTACTGTTGAGTAGGTGTTCAACGAAAAATTTAGCATATTTTCTGACAACAATAATGAAGATATTGCATGGCGATCAATAGCGATGCTGTTTAGCTTGCTCGTTCTTTACTATTATTTTTGCAATGACACCGGGGTAAGGACTGCCTGGTTTCATACGATTTCTCGAGCCAGGACACGATATCGAATTATATTCGAGGACCTGTCAGGCGCTAGTACGAGGATCGATTACGCTGAATTGTCGATTCTGCACCCAATGCGATTGATATAAAGAAAATAAAGTCAATGAGGAGTGAATTGAGAATATGATGGATTAAGGTCGGGCATGCGTATGCCGATATTTTACATGTTTAGAAATTCAAATTAAGTAATCGACTGATTAGATTGGAGGAAAGCAATGGCATTCGTTAACGAGTATATTCCGGAATCCGATTTCGTTAGATACGGCATCGCAGAAATTAACCGTCGTTACGCGAAAAATAGCTACAAGTCTGATTGGACCGTCGATCGCGAGCGAGATATTTATCTTCGAGATGTTTTCTATGGTCGTGATGAATTTGCTGGAAATATCACCTATACGCTCTACTGGAAGGGGAATCTGATTGAAGTTAAATTGAACGAAACGGGTGGGACAAGCTCTGATCAGACCGGCTGGTCAAATTACTCATTGTTGAAATTTGATCTTCCAGAAAATTTGAATTCCAGTCGTGAAGAGATCTTATGTGACTTGAAAGAAGCGCTTACTGCCCGTAAAGGGGACGGCGTGTATTCGAAACGTATAAGCAGCACGGCCACTTTCAATTTTTAGGGGCGCGTATAATGATATATACCGCAGCAGAAGCGCTCAAACTCCTCGAAGATAATCCAGGTGATTACGATACTCCCGCAAAGCTCCGAAAACTTGTTTCGCAGGTTTCTATTGAGAGAGCTGGTGGTGGTGTGCAGGGAAGTGTCACGGTTCTTTATAGCAATAGTATAACTCAGGGCGGGGTGTCTGCTCACGACGTCATTTTGGAAATGATAAAAGACGATGCTGATGTTCGAGTAATTGATAGGACTGAAGCCGGCGAGTTCATGAGTGATAGGAGGTTTAAGGAGGCAGCAGTCCAAGCGTTCGGAAAGATTGACATTAAAGAAATCGATGCTCGTCCATCGGATTTAAACGATTTCTTTTATGAGGCAAAGACCGGAATTTGGGCTGACACGTCGAAGCGATTTGCAGATGCGACGGTGGGCGAGGTTAGAGTGTTGGGTGGTTATAGCGCATCTGATCGTACTTTCGCATTAGTTGAGCTGCCTGCACTTTTTAATAACTCAAACGTGACAATGATCGATGGGGTAGATATCGATCATCTTCGAACCATTGGCGGTGAACGTGCATTTTTCGATGCGGTCAAGGCAAATGCAATGATGCAAATGCACTTTAGTGATTTGTCGGTGAATAATTACCAAGATTACTTGAGCCTGACCCATGAGGACCTTAGTACGCGTCTTTCAGACCCGACTCGCTTCGCGTCTTGGAACGAAAAATTAAGCACTCTTAACGCAAATAATGCCGCAGATTTTGCCAACGGTCACAAGGCCGCCATGGAGGCTGGTTCTATATTAGATAAGGCAGGGTGGTCCAGTGGGCTGAACAAACTCGGTTTCATTGGCATCGTGCTTGGTCTGGCTAGTGCTACCAATGACGCCACCGCCGCCGCTCTCGAGGGAAGGGAGCAGGAGGCCAAGGAGATCATGAAGCTGTGGGCATTGGATGCTGCTGCTTCTGGTCTTGGTGAAATCGCGGGAGGTATAGCAGGCACTGTTGTCGCCGGTTTGCTCGTTGCAGGTGGTGTCACTCTCAGCGCCCCACTAATTGGTGCGCTGGCCTTAGGTGGGTCTCTAGTTGGCGGCATACTTTCTGCTGAAGGCGCGAAAGAATTGTATGACCTGATGGACGACCGTGACGGAACCGGTCAACGCGACATTATCGATCGTCTGGAAATGCTGTGGTACGGCCAGACCTATACCCTGTCCGACCCGCCACCAGCCGACATGTGGGGCGAACGGCAGAAAATGGATGCGTCGCTCACGAAAGAGCAGATTCTCGAGGCCGCCAAGACCGATATTGCGTGGCGCTACGCAATACGAGAGTTGAATCCTTTCGTGATTGTAGGTCCTGACTACACCAAGCACAACCTTGATGGCAGTCTGGATAATTTTGACGAAATCACGAACCCCAATGGTCTCACTGAAGCGTTCCTTAAAGATCGCATCGACATGCTGCTATGGAAAATGCGATTCGATAAAATCGGTGCGAAAGATGATAATGACCTCTTTACCCCGGAGAAATCGAAAACCTACGATGAGGACTGGGATTCCGACACGGTCCAGGGAAATTGGGATTACGTTGATCATATCAATCAGCTGCCCGGTTTGCAGGGGCCGCTAACGCTGGCGATCGATGGCAAGGGCATCAGTCTCCATGATCACCAGATCATTTTCGGCAAGAACAAGCCAGGCGAAGGCGATACCCTGGAGGGCGAGGGCGATGATGATCGCATCTACGGCTTGGCCGGTAACGATACCATCAAAGGCGATGATGGCAACGACTACCTGGAAGGCAATGCCGGCGACGATTGGCTATACGGTAACGATGGCAACGATATTCTAAAAGGGGGAGCCGGTAAAGATATCCTGTGGGGCGGTGAAGGCAACGACGCGCTGCACGGAGGAGCTGGTGACGATAACCTTGGCGGCGAGTCTGGCAATGACTTCCTCAATGGCGGTTCTGGCACCGATGTCCTGATCGGCGGCGACGATAATGATTATCTGCTGGAAACGGTGGGTGACAACTTCACCACCATGTATGGTGATGCTGGCAACGACATCCTCGAAGTAAGCGCGGCAAAAGGGGATACCATCCTCAAAGGCGGCGCTGGCAACGATATCATCCTCGCAGGCGGTGGCACCAATAGCATTGAAGGCGGTAACGATAACGATCTGATTCGCGGCAACAATGGCTCCGACATCATTGACGGCGGTGACGGTGCCGACAATATCGAGGGCAGTCTGGGTGATGACGCAATCACCGGCGCCACTGGCGCGGACTACCTGCGCGGTGGCGCCGGCAACGACAGCTATTTCTACGCAGATGCCAATTTTGGCACGGACCTGATCGAGGATACGCAGGGCAACGATCAGCTCAATATCGAAGATTTGCGTATTGGCAGTGCCAGCTACGATGCGGGCAAGCTCGCCTGGATCGCCGCCAATGGCTATGAGATCCGCCAGTACAACACAGGCGAATCGACCACGTTGGCCATCAATGCTGCCGGCGATACGCAGAACACCATCTATATCCGCAACTGGACAGCCGGCCAGTTCGGAATCGTGCTCGACGGCGCGCACAGCGAGCCCCAACGCCCTGACGTGTCGCTGCAGGGCGCGATTACGCGCGCCGAAAACAATTACGTCGATTACCTGCTCAGCGATGCCGGAGATGGCGGCCAGGGCAACGATTTTGTGCGCGGTACCGACGCTGCAAGCGTGCTGACCGGTGGCATCGGCAACGACATTCTCGACGGCCGTGGCGGCGACGACTGGATCGAGGGCGGCGAGGGCAACGACGTGATCCTCACCGGTGAAGGAAAGGATGTTGCGCTCGGCGGCGGGGGCAACGACATCATCCGCGCTGGATACAAATGGGACATGGAACGCGGAAGCTACGTCGATACCGGTGTACCGGTCGTGTACTACCAGGCGGGCTCTGGCGCAGGGAACTGGCTGCGGACGAATCCGCGCACCGACATTGCGCTTTACTATATCCAGAAAAATGCGGACGGCAGCCAGACGACTATCTATGTCGATGCACATCCGGAGCTGGCACTGTTCGATGTGTCGTTCGAACCCAAGCTGCAGGTCAATGAAACGTATTCCGGCTACATGTACTGGTGGAATACGGGCGATCCGGATGCCAGCATCGAACCCTCCCTGAATATCAAGCTCACTCTCGGCAACAGTGAGAAGGTTGGGCTTGGCACCGTTGCGTGGGAAGACAGACCATCGGCCAATTTCGGCAAGCCGCTATCGTTCGAGCTAAATCTGGGTAACGCAAAGTCAGTGCTCGCCGCAGGCACCGGCGAGGCTGGCGCCCTGCTGCGCGGTGGTACGGGCAACGATGTGATCTACGGCGCCAACAACAGCGATAAATTGTACGGCGAGGCCGACGACGATCTTCTGGTTGGCTACGGTGGCGACGATGAGCTATACGGTGGTGATGGCAGGGATGAGCTGTCTGGTGGCAGCGGCCGCGATTTCCTCGATGGTGGCGAGGGCAATGACGAATTGATAGGTGGCTTCGGCGCCGACGTGCTGTACGGCGGCGCGGGCGACGACGCGCTCAGTGGCGACGCGGTATCAGACCGGCGTGAATTGGTATCCAGCCGGACTCGACGAAAGCAGGATGAGTGGCGATTTCCTTGACGGCGGCAGCGGCAGGGATAAGCTCTGGGGCAATAACGGCGACGACTATCTGTACGGCGGCGACGACGAGGACAAACTCTACGGTGGGCTGGGTGAGGACCACCTGTTTGGCGAAGCCGGCGAGGACGAACTTCAGGGCGGCAAAGGTGGCGATTATCTCGATGGTGGCGCGCAAGACGACCTGCTCTTTGGCGAAGAAGGCAATGACACCCTGCTCGGCGGCGCTGGCAAGGACCAGCTCGATGGTGGCGCCGACGACGATATCCTCGATGGCGGAGAGAGCGACGACGCCCTGATTGGCGGGGCTGGCGCGGATATCCTGCGCGGAGGCGCAGGCGCCGACGTGCTGTTCGGCGACGCAGGGCCGGGCAAGGACGGCGCCGATATCCTCGAAGGCGGCGCCGGCGACGACCTGCTCAACGGAGGCGGACTCGGCGACACCTATATCTTCTCGGTTGGCGACGGCCGCGATACCATCCAAGACGACGGCGCGGACGGCTCGCACAACAGTATCGTGTTCAAATTTGGCGCCAGCGACGTGCGTGCCGTGCGGCGCGCCGGCGACGACCTGCTGATCGAATACGGCACCAATGACTCGGTGCGCGTGCAAGGCTTCTACGCCTCGAACTCCTTCGGCCTCGGATACCAGGGCAGCGGCGCCGAGATGATCGACCAGGGCGCGGCGCAGGCGCGCATCGCCCTCATCAATTTCACCGACGGCGTCAGCTGGGGCCTGGACGACATCCTCGCCATGGCGCCGGCACCGATAGCGGGTGAATTGCCACCGGACCCGTTTGCCGGCCTGGCCTCGATCTATTTCGTCAATGCCCTGCTCAGCCGTGAAGAAATCCGGGCCGCCGGCAAGCACGAACTCAGTTTCAGCTTCGTTTCCGCGTTCCGGGACGGGGTGTCGGGCCCGATGCCGTTCACCGAAGCGCAGCAGCAATCGGTACGGGACGCGCTGGCACGCTTTTCTGCAGTGCTCGACCTGCGCTTTACCGAAATCGATGATGTGCTCGGCGAGACGGCCGACCTTGTGTTCCAGATGGATGACCTGAGCTCGGCGCAGATGGGAGCGTTCGCCGGTTACGCCGACCCTATGAACGGCCGGGTGCACGTCAACAGCACGCGCTATGGTGTCCAGGTCGCCGACGAATTCGGCAACATGAAAACACGCGACTCGCTCGAGCAGGGCGGCACCGGCTTCCAGATGCTGCTCCATGAGATCGGCCATGCGCTTGGCTTGAAGCATCCATTCGAAGCCCCGCTGTTGCCGAGATCCGAAGACAATGCGGACAACACCGTCATGTCCTACACGCCTGTGGAAAGCGGCGCGGCACGTGACCTGGCGATGTTCGACATTGCAGCCCTGCAGTACCTGTATGGCGTGGCGAAGGACCGTCAGGTCGGCGACGATGTCTACACCTTCGACACCCGCTACGTCCAGGATGCCGGTGGCGTCGATACCTTCGACGGATCGGCCGAGATGCTGGATGTCAGCATTACCCTGGAGCAGGGCGGATGGCTGCACCGCGGTGCAAAAACAGACAGTATCCTGGCTGAAGGCCAGGCGTTCATCGGATTCGGTACCGTCATCGAGAACGCCAGGGGCGGGCACGGCAACGATGCGCTGGTCGGCAACAGCGGCGCCAACCTGCTTGAAGGCGGCGCGGGAAACGACACGCTGACCGGCGGCGGTGGCGACGATCTGCTGGCAGGTGGCGCGGGTGCCGACACCTACGTGTTCGCGTCTGGCAGCGGACACGACAAGGTGAGCGAAACAGGCGGCGACACGCGCCTGGTCATGAATGAAGTCCGCGGCAACGGTTTGTATTACCTCGACGGTGTCCTCTACTTTGGCGCCGAAGGCGACCGCATCGAGATCGATCTGGCGGAAGTCGTCGAGTTGATTGTCGATGACGTACGCTATAGTGGCGCGGCAATTGCAGCGCTGCTCGAGGCAAAGGTCGCCGACAGCGACCTCACGCTGGGCGATGGCGACGCGAATGGGCGGCTGCTCGGCAGTGGCAACTGGCGCATCAGTGGCAACGACCGCGCCAACCTGTTGCACGGTAATGCGGGGCACAACGTGCTGGAAGGCCGCGCTGGCGACGACATGCTCGTGGGCGGCACCGGCAACGATACCCTGTCCGGCGGTCTGGGCAACGATACCTATGTGTTCCAGCTCGGCGATGGCCAGGATGTGATCGACAACGGTGCAGGCGATCATGGACAGGCAGTCGATCGCCTGCAGTTTGGCAGCCGGGTTGCCGTCAGCGACGTCACGCTGAGCCGGACGGACGACGATCTGTGGGTGGAGATCAAGGGTGGTGATCGCGTCACCGTCAAAGGATATTTTGCGGCGGGCGGCGAGGGCCGGATCGACTACATCGTGTTCGCCGACGGCAGTGTCTGGGACGACAACGCCATCAGCGGGAAGGTCGTCAGTACGCCCACCGAAGGCAACGATACGCTGTCCGGCGGCGCCGGGGCGGATATCCTGCACGGACTCGGCGGCGCCGACGTCCTGCGTGGAAATGGCGGGGACGACCAGCTGTTCGGCGATGCCGGGAACGACCTGCTCCAGGGCGCCACCGGCAACGATACGCTGGTTGGCGGAACGGGCGACGACACACTGGAAGGCGGCGCGGGCAGCGACACGTTCGTCTTCGATCGTGGAGATGGTCGCGACCGTGTACTGAGCGGGGCGGACGACGTCGGCAGCGACATCGACCGCGTCAGCTTTGGCGCCGGCATCAAGCCGGGCGACATCACCTTCAGCCGCGTCAACGACGATCTGGTGTTCGATGCCGGCCGTGGCGACATGGTCACGGTGGCCGGGTACTTCGCGCCTGGCGGCAGCAAGATCGACCTGGTCGAATTCGCCGACGGCTCGCGCTGGACCCAGGCTTTCATCGACCAGCGTACCGCTACATTGACTGGCACCGCAGGCAGGGATGTCCTGTCCGGCACGGCGGCTGCGGACGTGATCTATGGACTTGGCGGCGACGACTCGTTGTCCGGCAACGATGGCGACGACAACCTGATCGGCGGAGCCGGCTACGACACGCTCAAGGGCGGTCTGGGCAGCGATACCTACTGGTATGCACGCGGGGACGGCATCGACATCATCGATAACCGGGCGGACGACTATTCCAGTGCCGTCGATGAGATCCGCTTCGCCGACGGCATCGTCGCGGGCGACGTACGCGTGACTCGCTCTCGGGATGGAGATTTGGTGTTCACAGTCGAAGGCCGCACGCTGACCGTGACCGGCTACTACCTGAACGAGAGCGCGAAAATCGACAAGGTCGTGTTTTTCGACGGCACCGTCTTGCAGCAAAGCGACTTCGATGACCTGATTTACATGCCACCTGCGACGTTTGGCAACGATACGCTGGTCGGCTCGGAACGTGCAGACGTCATCGATGGCTTGGACGGCAACGATACGATTTCGGGGATGGGGGGCGACGACTTCCTGTACGGCGGTCAGGGCAAGGACATCCTTTACGGCGGCGCCGGCAACGACACCCTCGACGGCGGTACCGGCGACGTCCCCGGCGTCGACACCGGCAGCGACACCCTCGTAGGAGGCGAAGGCAGCGACACCTACCTGTTCGGCAATGATTCGCGCCTGGATACCATCGTCGAATCCGACGGCAAGCCTGGCGATGTCGATGTGCTGCAGTTGGGCAGCGGAATACTTCCTTCGGAAATCGTGCTGGCGCGCGAGGGAGCTTCTCTCAAGGTGCAGCTTGGCGGCGGATGGCCGACCGTCTCCATCGAGAACCAGTTCGCCAGAGCGGACGACACCCAACAGATCGAGGAGATCCGCTTCGCGGACGGCACCATCTGGACCGCCGATGCGGTCAAACGGATGCTCATTGCCGGGTCGGTGAGTCACCTCGGTGATGACGTCCTCGGGTTCGAAACCGACGACCACATCGATGCCGGTTATGGCGACGACAGCATCGCAGGCCTGGGCGGCGCCGATTCCCTGATTGGCCGCGAGGGCGACGATACGCTCGATGGCGGCGCGGGCGACGATGTCATCAACGCAGGCCTGGGCGACGACTCCGTATATGGTGGCACCGGTGCGGACGTGTATGTGTTCGCAAGGGGCGACGGCCGCGACATCGTGCTCGAGTCCGGTGCGGCCACGGCGGAAACCGATGTCCTGCGCTTCACCAGGGACATCGTCGCGGGCGACATCAAACTTTACCGCATGGGCAACGACCTGGTATTTGTCGTGGGCGGCGGCGTGGATCAGGTGACGGTACGGTCGTGGTTTGTCACGACGGTCGACGGCAAGGCAGCCGACCATGCGCTCGAACGGGTCGAATTCGCCGATGGCACGCTATGGGATGCGCAGGCGATCGCGTCCAGGATCATTGCCGGTGGCAGTCCCAATACCATGACGGGCACCTCGGGCAACGACGTGTTCGTGGTCGACAATCCGCTCGACGTCGTCATCGAGCAGGCCAATCAGGGAACCGACCGGATCGACGCGTCGGTCAGCTACGTTCTTCCAGCCAACGTCGAGAACCTGACCCTGACCGGGACATTGCATATCGATGGCAGTGGCAACAGCCTGAATAATGTGATCACCGGTAATGGCAGCGACAATATCCTGAGCGGGGACGCCGTCTCGCGCGATACCCTGATCGGCGGTCTGGGCAACGATACCTATATCCGGTACGGCGGCCTGGGCACGATCCAGGAAAGCGCCAATGCCGGCATCGACAAGGTCATCGAGTACGGCTATACCGGCCGCACCTACACGCTGGCCGCCAACGTCGAGCAGCTCGACTATCGTTCCGACAGCTACCAGCAGACGGTCGTCCGCGGAAACGCGCTCGATAACACTATCTGGACCGCGGCGGTAAATACCGCTGTCATCTATGATGGCGGCGCGGGCATCGACACCATCATCAATCGCGGTCCGCAGGGATATTTTTATGTAGACAATCCGCGCGACAGCATCGTGATGGCACCGTGGGCCGAAGTGTGGGACGGCTCGATGCATGTGTTCTCGACGAGCGACTACACGCTTGGTGCGCAGCTCGACAACCTGACGATGATGGGTAATGCCGCCACACGCGGCAATGGCAACGACCGCGACAATATCCTCAACGGCGGCGCGGACATGGATCCGTTCTTCAATACGGGAGTGGAAGGCGAGACCGGCAACAATGTCGCCAATGTGCTGGCCGGCGGCAAGGGCAACGATACCTATGTCCTG
>Ga0265797_10012006_pt1 | contig 10722 bp, 12 predicted proteins | sample P2T30metagenome_FD_192433 | JGI IMG/M metagenome (GOLD analysis project Ga0265797, IMG submission 192433) | Plant litter microbial communities from East Loma Ridge, Irvine, California - P2 T30 | ecosystem: Environmental > Terrestrial > Plant litter > Unclassified | place: USA: California... | reverse complement strand
CGTCATCTTGACGTTGACGCAACCCGACGTTCTCATGACGTCTACACACTGTTCATAAGAGCACCAGTACGCCCAAATCTCCTGCTGAAGGCCCAAGGTACCATAACCCCACAGCATCAGTCCCGGAAAAATCACCATGCCCAGTATGTCTCCCGCACCTTCCACGTCATTCCTCTCCACTGACACCATACCCTCAAGACCAGGTCAACGACCCCTCAAAGACCAGCGAAGACATCTTCGGTGTGCAAAAATCTGCCAAAACACCCCAGAAGGCCGCACAGGATCAGGAAGACTACGAGGCGCAGAAAGAACATTCGAACAGTGGCAGCAACACGCATTCGGGGACAGGCATGGAGTACGTTGATCGGAAGAACATCAAAGGAGATGAGAAGCAGAGGAGAGAGGGGAACTGAGTGGCGTGTCATTACATGATTTAAATCAAATCCAAATTTCTGCCCACGTTTTGACTAGGCTAGCATCCAACTTGATGCCTTTCTCGCAGACTCTTCAAAACCAACCAAAGGGCTCCCATTGAGCAACAGCTGCCGGCATCGGGATGCCGATGAACCCAATCAACATGATCAAGAGCGAGAGGATCATCTTGATAGCGCCGAATATAAGAAGGAAAGCCAACTTGGCAGCGGCAAGGGAAAGGATAAAGAGAACGATCCCAAAGAGCAATATGGCAAGGCCCTTCAAGAGTGTTCCCACCACCTGCAATAAAGCCTGAATTCCGGGTTGTGGAGTCAGCAAGTGCATCATACACACTGTAGACCGGATCATTACGTACCCAAGATCGGCGGTAAAGAAGTTGTCGCATCTCTCCATAAGAAGTCGTGGTGGAGGACTTTCTTGTATGAGTTCCACTGCTAGATTCGAGGCCCTTTTCCGCGGCGCTGATATCGACCAGGCTATCTTTTTCGTCTTGGCTAACAGTTTGAGACATCGTTGCGATACTGCTTTGAAGAGTTTCGATGCAATGTATTGAGAGGGAGGAGGTGCTGAGCCCATTCGGCAGGGTACAGCAGGGCTTTTAAGGTGTGCAGTGATGTCCAGGTAGCGAGACACGCGACCGTGGAGCCCCGGGAGGAGGTACTCTGGTTCTGCCCATGATTAGCAACACTCGCGCAGATCGAGCAGTGAGCCACTCAAAATGCCCGCAATCTACAGAGGCTCGCAATACTGACAAGACAATAGGCGTCTCGGCGGAATCTTGTTCATATGTGCCTGTTACTTTGAACAGCTCCAATAGACATTACAGACCAAATGTCATGGATTGTGTGGGCCTACAAATACGTACCTGGTATACAGCATCAGTCCGACGATGGAAGAGAAGCACCTAGTCTGCAAGTGCCTTGACTCAACGTCACTTCTGAGAAAAAACATGAAAAGCTCGATACGCTTACGCCATCCAGTCCAAATATCGACACGGCATCTAGGATTGGAACAAACGACTGGCATCCATCTATATAGTTACAGTCTTGCCCACATTTCCACAATACAATTCTCAATTTGGTACGAGCCACTCATGAATACTCGCAAGTATAATACACTGTCATGAATACTCACACCATTTTACCATTAGCCTCCAGGGGATAGAAAGCTCAATCAAATCCCTTCCAACCACACTTGAAATGGCGCTGCCATCCAGTGAACCCTTTATACATGGGTTGCCAATCTGCCGCGTTGAGATCCTGGCACCACATGTCTTTGGAAACCAGAGGAGCATTCTTCTTGTTATCCTTACAAGCTTGCTCGCAAGTCTGCAGCCTCCATGGGTCACTTTCGATGCGATTTTCTGTTGTCATGTAAGGCCTGCATGGGATGCCCGGCATGGAATCGCAGCCGGTGACCTTCTTGCGGATCTCAAAATTGACTTTGGCCATATCACCATTGTGTGCTAGGAAAAGTTAGCGCGTGTCTAATAAGGCGATAAAAGAGTTCACTTACGTTCATAAACGGTCACGTCAACTCCAAAAGGCATTGAATCACCGTACGGACGATTAACGCTCTGGATGTAGTCGGTGATTTTCGAGTCCTTGTTGTGACCGCGTACATTGTGGAAACCCGCGTGGAAGCCATTGGGATCGTACAAGTCCCATCCTAATTCCGCGTAGTCGTCGTACAAGAATTGCTGAAATTCCACTGTCCAGTGGCCGTTCCTGTCCATAGGTGTATGGCTAGGAGCTGGTGCTGCCGAAGTGGTGGACGACGAAGAACTGGTGGACGACGACGAACTGCTAGACGACACCTCAGAAGAGCTTTTCGAGGTTGATGAACCCATGCTAGAGTACGTCCACGTGTTTGATGGCTCATCGGGATTGTTGTTTCCCTCATCATCATCCAAAGAGAGCGGTGCTCGGGTACATGCTGGGGCGTCGGAAGTTAGCGTGCCGGTAGTAGTCAGCGTTGTCGTGGTGTCGTAGCCTTTGGCCGGCTCGCAGATGGTCCTCGTGGCATCGATCAGCGGCAGACATACAGATGTAACCATCGTGGATGATGTACCACCGCCGAAGAAGCTATAGCTAGAAGGCATGGACGAGACGTCAAAACCCTCCGTGCACATGACGAAGCGATCAGTGATGGTGGTCCGCATGCTGTCGTCGCAATCTTCTGGGTCTGGTTGGTCCGCCGGTTTAGTTGGCGCAGGGCCAGGCTTCGGCCCACAACCGCCCGGAACGGTACAACCTGGGAGGCTACAAAGTTCTGGCGGGCACGGATCACACCCTGTTGGACCTGGACAGTATCCGTCGGCGCCTATGATACCCGTAGGCCGCGGGCCGGTATGACAACCGAAGAAGATGCACGGGTCACAGCCGAAGATACCACATGGAATGGTGAGCGAAATGGGCGGAACGACATCTTCAGGGCAGCCAGGCCCGTACCCCAGTCCCATCCACCCGCATTTACATCCGAAAAGCTTACATTTAGGGTTCGTAGGTTTTGGAAACGATGTTGGCTTTGGCTTTGGCGGCTTGACTGATGGATCGTCATCGTCGCTATCGCTAGGACTGTCGCTGTCATGATCCTTGTCACATTTGTGTATGACACAAAGGCAAAAAGGCCGCTTGAAGAGCAAGAATGATGCGAGTCTCTGTGCGGCGCATGCAGCGATACAGTTCTCCTCTTTGCACTCGGGGTCGCTGTCTGTAACAGAGTCTGGATCGCCTGGGTGACCATCCTTACCACCGTCGTCATCCGGGCCAAACCACCATAGATAACACCACGGCTTATTAGCTGGCTCAAGACATTCGTGCGGTGGTTCTTCATCGGGAGGGCGAGGGAACACATAGCCCACACAATACTTTAGGCACCACTCGAGGGAACGACACAAGTCGGGACAGCCTACGCCTGTAGGTATCGCGCTGGGAGGCATAGTGCTGGTCCCAATCACGATCGGAGCAGGAATGGAGCCACTTGAGGTACTGCTACCCGAGACACCAGGAGGGACGACGATGGAGCCGCTTGGGGTGCTGCTTCCACTCGGAGGGACAATGGTGATGCCATTCGAGGTGCTGCTTCCCGAGACACCAGGAGGGACGATGATGGAGCCACTTGGGGTGCTGCTTCCCGAGACACCGGGAGGGACGATGATGGAGCCACTTGGGGTGCTGCTTCCCGAGACACCGGGAGGGACGATGATGGAGCCGCTTGGGGTGCTGCTTCCACTCGGAGGGATGATGGTGATGCCATTCGAGGTGCTGCTACCAGAAATCCTAGTGGGAATGACGATGGAGCCACTCGAGGTACTGCTTCCCGTGAAACCAGGAGGGATGATGATCATGCCACTCGAGGTGCTGCTACCAGAAATACCAGTGGGGATGATGATGATGCCTTCTGCAGTAGTGCTGCCTTGGACTGAGGTCAATCGAGTGCTCGGGATTGCGCTTCCAGACGATTGTGCAGCCGAACTGCCTTGAGCACTTGACTGAGCCACAGAAGATGAGCCAGAAGGCGCGACGAGTGATCCAGACGCGGACACAGAGGTAATAGGTGATACCGATGACCATGCAGTCGAAGTGCTACCGGCTTGGCTGCTCGATATACTCGTGGGCGCTACAGATCCCGCGGAAGAACTCCACGCTCCAGAAGATGGGGCGGCTGATGATCCAACGACTGAGCTTGTCGGGGCGCGGGAAGATGGTGCAGTAGAGCTTCCCTGAATCGAGGATGCAGTGGGGGGCGGCACAACGACACTTGAGCCAGCTTGAGAGGATACTTGACTGCTCCAAGCTGCGGTGGACGACGGGACAGAAGACGGCACGGGGGATGCCCACTGAGAAGACGAGGATGCAGCTTGAGAAGACGAAGACGCAGCTTGAGAGGACTGTTGACTGCTCCAAGCTACGGAAGACGACGGGGCAGCAGGCGGTATGGATGACGCCCACTCAGAAGACGAAGACGCAGCTTGAGAGGACTGTTGACTGCTCCAAGCTGCGGAAGATGACGGGGCAGGAGGCGGCACCGAGGACGCCCATTGAGAAGACGAAGGCTGACTGCTCCACACAGTAGAGGATGGCGGAACAGGTCCTTGCACTGATGATGGAGGCGCGGAGGCTTGCACCGAGGATGCCGACTGAGACGATACAGCTTGAGACGAGGTCTGACTGCTCCATACCACTGAGGATGGAGTTGCGGAGCCCTGTACTGAAGACACGATCGATGGGGGTGGGACAGCGACTGCAGAGGACGGGCTCGCAGAGCCTTGCACCGAAGACACAATGGACGGTGGCGGGACAGCGACTACAGAGGATGCGGAAGGTCGAGGTGAGCCTTGTATCGAAGACACAATTGTAGGCGGTGGTATAGCGACCACGGAAGACGGAGGCGGGCGGGGAGAGCCTTGCACCGAAGACACGATGGATGGAGGCGGGACAGCAACCATGCTGGAGGCGACCGGGGGATAGTGGACGCTGGTCGGTGGAACGACGGTACCTTGTACAGATGTCGTGACCGAGATCGGGTCGGTGGGAATTCCGTATTGTCGGGGAACTAAGATGGACGAGTGATCCGCCGCACCCTGGATTCCAGCCTGTCCGCTGCTGACCGTAGAAGCGACCGTAGAGGATGGAGAGCTGCCGGCGTAGCCACCGGTAGCGGCCAGCCCTAGAAGAGTGAAGACGGAAAAGCGCATCGTCGGAAGCCGCAGTCGTCGTCCGCAATTGCTTCGATTTTGAAGACAGCGAAAGAGGGTTGAGGAAGCGAGTGGAAGGCGCGGTGGAGGGGAAGCTGTACGAGGCCGGTGAGCGCGAGCTGATATACAACGGAAGAGCTAGGCACAAGCGCTAGTCGGGTGGTGAGGATCTCAAGATTAGGGTCCGTGAGGAAGGCGCGACAGGGTGAGGGGCAAGTCCGCGTAGGCAACGGCGTGGCCGGCATGGTAAGTGAAAGAGTGTGCGGCTGCACACCGCTCGGCCTGGCGGAGGTGTCAGATGAAATGGAGTGTAAATGTTTCTATGCTTGTCACCAAGAGCAGACCGTGGCAAGAGCCTCGAGGTCATTCCTCCGAGCTTGTAGTCATTGAACCCAGTGCCTATCATCACTGCTCTTGCTCCTGGAAGTGACATCACGTTGTACTCTTAGCAGGGTTGTTGTGTCCACTTCTCTTCCTGATCCTTGTACTTCCACATCAGTTGTACGTATATACCGGGTTTCAAACTCACGTAAGAGCTGTTGACGATCTAGTTGTAAGTAGACACACCCATCGGTCTGGGTAGGTATGCTAGTGGGACTCGATTCACTCGGAGATTTGAGGTTAATACGCTGCGACTCACATTGATGATTCCAGCAAGCATGAGACGCGTATTCCAAGCATTCTCATTATCGAAACAGACCGATCTGAATAGTTGCGACGCAACTGACTGCCACTCAATGGACTGACGTTGCAAGCGTATGCAACATCGTGAAAAGCGAGGACAGCGTCAGAGGGTAAGTTATTGGAGATGGTGAAATGAAATGTGAACGACTATGACGAGATCATATCCAATGTCTACGTGGAAGCTGAACTCGAAAGGGACTGAAGTCTAGTTGCAGCACACGGGCGAACGTGGATGTTTTCCGAAGGAAGCAAACGGATGGGACGCTGCAACCAGTATAGGTCTAAAAAGGATGAGAAAATACCTTGGGCGGTAGGCAGAGCGCTGATTGAGAGATGAGGATAAGTTGCGTTGATGACCGCACGTTTGCTGGTGACAACGGCAATGATGAGATGGATGAGGAGACGAGCCACCCGAAGAGCGTACCTAGAGACGCGACCGCGATGCCCCACTTTCCGTAACGCGCTAGACACGCGTCAGGCGCCCCGCCGTCCCCGGGGCCTGCGGTCTTCGTCGACATGGCGGCTATCACGTCATCCATGATACAGCACGTCGAGATGCTACCACACTGTATATCTGCATTGAACTTATTACCTTGAATTCCTTCCGGCCAGACTCCACACTAGAAATGCGCGCCAGCACCTAAGCCCGCCTGATGCCACGGCGCATGCGCTCCACGATCATCCGTCCTCCGCGTCCCTCACGTTCTACACGTCTCGTCGATTCGCTACCTATACAAGCCGTAATATTAGTCCGCGATACGCTCGACTCGGCATCATATCAGTCCACTATATAGCCCAGTCCGCAGGAATATCCCTGAGAGATGCAGTCATGGGAAAGACTAGGCTAGAGGCAGCAGTGTGCTTGAGAACGTCGCGCTACATCCTGTCTATCGTAAAGCTTGTGGACCTGCATTGCTATTTTCATCCAGAAAGCAGTTATGCATGAGCCCGGGTACACACCCACGCCTGGGTCTTGCACCAAAGCCTTTGCTCTAGCCCTATGAAGATGCATTTGGGTAGCCGGACATGGAATAGCCACCGCGAACATTCGTTGGATCGACGACGTTGAAGACTCATGGGTTCCGATAAGCCTCTGAATAGGATACGACATACCTCATTTTTCTTGCTCATTTTTCGACAGAACCTTCTTCGTGGCATGAGTACCGAGGAGATGACTGGCTGACCGAGGTACGAAGCAACCAGTGATTTGGGATTTTGTAGTTCTCAGAAAGATTGTTTCGTATGGCTTTCGATATCATGGCTTTCCGGTATATGGCATTTTCATGTCCGAACGCTTCGCGGCTACACTCTCACATCCCGAGGTCACCATGACCGCATTTAGCAAATTGAAACCACTGTCAATCATACATATAGCGTGTTATGTGGCCCTGGACCAAAGGCTGGGTAGCTTAGGAAACGTCTTTACGCATCACACAACCCGTGGCCAAGCATGCTTCATCAGTGGTTGCACTTTCCTTTCCGAGACCTTCGTCATAGAAGACACGCGCGCAAATTGGGATATGGAACAATCGCTCCTTCACCTACGAAGTCACTGTGGCAGCCTCCAATAGCCGCTAGTCTTGCGCCTTGCCTCTTGTATCACGCTGTTCGTCTTGCTGATGTTCCTTGTATCTGTTGCTTCGTTCAGTTTCCCTGGCAGCGATCAGCGACATGACCTTCGTCACCGCCCTTGTCGTCGCGGTTGCCATACACACAGTTGTCGGCAGTATCAAGACTCCGCTGGCCTCCGCACCCATCTCAGACCGCAACATCACCCGCATATCTTCAAATTCGACCAGCCGTGAACCCAACGGACTACACCCCACGGTGGCCTTCTGGGACGATGATTATGCCGCGGAGGAGGATTGGAACAAGAATGCAGCCAAAGGAGGCGCCCTGATCTGTGGTCTCGAAGGCTCTGATCAGACCGCAGGCCGTCAGATGAAAGATACTCGCGAACCCCCATCTGCTGCAAGGCCTTACAATAGTGACCTCAAGATAGAGCTTCAGGACTGGTACTGGCGAGAAACTAGCTCATCGTCGTTCAGCTGCAGCTTTTCTGAGCACTGGCATTTCTCACATGCGATGCGCTCACTTGGTCTCGACGGACGGCCGACTTCAGCAGGCGGAGATAACCAGTGCTATAGGGTCGAGCATTGGGACCCAGAGAAAAGAGATAATGAGGGCAACCAGATCCCGGCTATCAATCAGTGGTACAGCACAGCAGGTAACAGCAAGCAATACAGAGTGAGTTTAGGCTTGCGTATGAGCAGTAGTTAGATGCTGACGGCGTTACAGGCAACAAAGGCGCATTTTGAATTCGGAATCAACACCAAAGGAGGCGCTATCTATGGTCTCTTCCTTGAAAGCCCTCAAGCATCCGCCAAGACTATCTGGGGCGGTGGTACGAAGGAGCCGAACAAAGACGACCTACCTCAACTTCGCGCTTTCTCAGACATCATCTGGGGATTTTGGGTTCGTAACAACCCCAATATCAAGAACATTCGCTACTTCTTCATGATAGCCATCTCCAACGAGGTGACTAATCAAATCATCGCTTCTTGTCTACGCGATCGTAACACCGAACTAAGCGAGTGGCCGGGAACCGACTTCTCTACCACTACGGATCAGGGCCATGCGCTGCTAGGCAAGTCGCGTTCAACTCCGATGACATATATCAAGACTAACCCAAACCAGGATCTCCAAACGGTGCTGGGTTCGCTTACTTTCTCATGCAGCACAAATTACAACTTGGCCAAAAGACCATCAGCAAGATCACTATCTTCAGGCCGGAAACAGACGACGACGTCAGCCTTGTCGACGCATCTCTGTGTTTCCACGTGGTCGATGGCCCGCAGCCACCACCTGATGATGCTCATATGGAAGGGACTGATCGCCTGAAAGCTCGACTTGTGCGAGAGACAAATTCAAAAGATTCATCCCCCAACAGCTTGGTCAGGGTCCACGAGATCTATATGTAGCCAACGGTTAGTGGGCGTTTCAGACATGAGGATGGTGTAGGCAGACATGCAAACACAGACTTGATGTACGAATTCCGTGTACTGTCTCCAGGCTTCTACAGCGAGCCAATTTTAGTACATGCGCGAGTATTGTATCTATTCATTTCGAATGCTCCCCTAATTCTGTATGGTAAACAGACATCCGTGGTGGACTCTCCGTTCATCTCACTCCGATTGCGTACATAAATGCAGGTAATTTCTCAGAAGGGTTATTGCGCTGCGGGAATCTTTCTTAGCGAGTAGTGCAAGTAAAGATCTGTTTAAAATGAGACTACAAGCATATGTTGGGAGCAAAAGGCGCATATCAGCCGTCTTGATTGTGGACGGCTGGGGGTGTGAAATCGTCTCATCGTCATCACCGAATTAGGGAAGGTGTACCGATGGTCCCGAGGTCTGTGCGATTGAGCTGGTCATCTCTCTTTCTGGATCAGCGTTGATGTTCAAACACTCGAGTATTGATCCAGACGACTAATTGCTTTGATGCGCAACCGAAATGGCCCTATTTTGCGCCCACGCATACAGTCCTGAGGGCATGCTGCCCCTAGATCTTACGGGCCTGCGCCAATCCGTTCATGCCACACCCTCTTGCGACACATTATAAAGCTACAAATCACAACCATCCATGGATCCCGCACACCAAAGTGCAGACGCAACAACTCGTGCGAAGCAAGACCGGGCATCATCCTGGGTCGAAGGAAGGCGCGTACTGCGTTTCGTTGAAACCGACACCTTCAAAGCTTCTTACCGGATGCGCCCATGGCACAGTTCACAGCTCGCCGGGACTCTCGCGACCCGATGTTGTTGACTGTGATTACTCGGCGTATGGTGGAGGTTGTGCATCAGTGCTATCACGCATAGCCAGACGAAGGTCGGTAGGACTGCCGAGAGACGGCGATGACAGCAGAGACGCGTGAAGACGCGCATTAAATCTCTCGCAAACGGGTTTCAGGTGTGTAAGGTCTACCGTTGACCGTACTGTTTCCCCGTGTAGCGACCCGCTATCCCTCCTCGAAAAGAGGCGTCTCCAGAACCCCGGTCTCCGCTCTGTAAGCGCCTTCCATTCAATGTCCTCTGGATCCTGACATTTGCCAAAGTCGACGTATCTGGAGACGCTTACGACATAGGTTGATTTCGGAAACCTCGACTCGTCTGCGCAATTTCCATCGAACAGCCTTCGCGGAGTTATTTCGATGACCACTTCGGTAGGACAGGCGGTGCACCGCAAGGCTTTATCAACATAGCTATCTTTGAGGTCCTCAGGATCGTGGTACATGTAGAAGCGAGAGACGGCGTTTCTTACGCCACAACCCATGGAATATATATTCAGAACCGGGTCCAGATGTGGACATAACGAGTATGGGATCCCAAATACTACGGCCTTGGGGTCTACATCCTCGACTTCCGGAATACCACTGACCCACCTCTTTCTCAAAAGCAAATGACCATCACATGGCAATGCGTGGATGTCACTGCCCCACCGTTTTGACCCCGATTGATGAAAGCCTTTAGGGCGTAGGAGGTTGTGTCCATACCGAGGGGAGTGCCGGAACCCGCGCATCGTTTCGTGGACGGTTTCCCAGTCCAAACCGTCGAACTTTGTTGTGCGCCGTTTGCATATCGTCCTAGTCCCGTACTTGAAGGCGGCCGGAGCGTTTTGACCCCAAATATCCCGACTACCAGGTGATTTGCGCTTATGGTATGAGCCGCAATAATAACATATGATATGGTCCGGATAGTGCTTGTCGAAACACAGAACCGAGAACCTCGCTCGCTCAGCCTCATTCCCTTCTTTCTTGATCAGGGCGAAAGGGTTCTTGATGGAGCGGACCAATGTATTCGAGTGGTGGCTCGTCATTGCGAACGTCGCCATAGATGATAAAGGTA
>Ga0265797_10012005_pt1 | contig 10723 bp, 8 predicted proteins | sample P2T30metagenome_FD_192433 | JGI IMG/M metagenome (GOLD analysis project Ga0265797, IMG submission 192433) | Plant litter microbial communities from East Loma Ridge, Irvine, California - P2 T30 | ecosystem: Environmental > Terrestrial > Plant litter > Unclassified | place: USA: California... | reverse complement strand
GGACCGTCAGCGCCGCCGCCACCGTCTTAGCTCGACATGCAAGTGCAACAAAGTTTGGAACGAGATACGCGAGGTCGTGGCGGTATGCAAACCGATCAAAAGGGATTCGTCGCGATATGAACATGTTCAAGAATTTCTTCGTCTTCTCTCGATGGAATATTTGTCAATTTTTCTGTATTTCGAGATCCTTGTTGTTGAAGATCCAGTTCTAGACCCGTCGATCGATTGTTGATCCGTTTCAAATTTGTCGTGTAGTGTGGGGAATCAAGCACGCAAGGAGCGAAGGAGTCCGTCTTGGTACGAGCTATACGGCTGGGGCCCGCATCATAACTCAATCTGTCTGACACCAGACATGTACGGATCTAACAAAGTAGGTGCATAAACTGTACAGCCAATCGTTCCGCTCTCTGTAAGCGATGATTCTCCTTCGTGTGCAGCCTCCGCAACAGTCAAATCCGATTAACGATGATTTGATCGATGATGACCCTAAATCATGCTTACATAGGCGTTTGAACACGGCCAATATGCTCAGTTAATCGTCTCATGCTGTGCAATCAATCATCAGGAACTGTTAAGGCATCATGACCTTAGAAACGTGGTTTTTTTTTTGATCATGACATAGAAGAATATGTGTATGAGAAAGATAACCCTACCCCTAACCCTTAAATCATGGACCAATAAGAAGCTCAGATTCGCCGCAAAAACACCTCCGAAAGTCTTCAAATCATAATCGTCCGAATCTCAGGCATCCAAGACACTGACAACAACCTAAAAAACACCCGCCATGGCCTTACAGACTCGCAGCAGCAAGTGCACGACTGACTTAAACCGAATCTAAGTTTCTAAATCCCGTTACGGCCTATACCACCGACGAAGTCATTAAGCCTTAACATATCCCTAAGATTTGATGAATCTGATGAGATCTGTTCTGTCAAACACTTGAATTGAACAACCTTGGTCAATCAATCGTCCGGTGGTGTTCAATCAAATCAAAAATCGGCTGTTGCGGAGGCTGTTCATACTTCCTGCTTGTCGCCTCAAGTTTGAAACCAAAACACCGCAGCGTGAGGAAACTCGAACATTCCAGTCGTCGTTCGTTCGTTCGTTCGAGTCCGTCGAACTACAGATCTCACTGGCACTAGTGTGTTTGTAGTATACCAGAGCTGATGGCATCACGACATACGACAGCCTCTTCCGCTGAGATGTCAAGCAGAGGCTCGCTCTGTTGAGTTTCGAGTAAAATACATTTTTTTCGTTACATCATCGAGCCATGTTCTCTGTGTTTTGGATGAGGAAGACGACAGAGACAACATGGAGGGCGTTGTTCTTTTCGTGGAACAGGTTTTGATTATCTTGTTTGGGTCCTACAGCCCCCATATTTATGGCTTGGCAGACATCGATACCGGAGCGCCAGTCGCTGTCGAAGAAGACAGCCCCGAGGATGCTCTCATCCAGGCAGTGGAAGAGCTTGTCGAGGACGTGGGAAAGGATGGTGAGGACAAGGACTTCGATATGGAGGCCGCCGATTCGTCTACGGACTCAAAGAGAACCATGAAAAAAGTTGTGCTGAAGTACAATGGAACCGTCTCGGTAGCCTTCCACGACTTGGGTAACAAAACTTTGATCGAGACGGGCTGGGAGCCCTACACAAACCACGCAAAGGGAGTAGATGGCACCAGGACTGTGATTGGACTGAACATCACGTCGTCGGCTATCAGCACCTTCAGCACCGTATTCTTCACAAAAACCACTGCAAGAAACGGTATGGTGAGCTATCGAAAGCCTCCGCGCACTCTGGGAAAAAGTTCAGACTTGAACGCCATCGGTAATGCCAATCCGAAAGCCACCGATTCCTACCGTATCTATCTCAGAACCCATAAAGGCCTCAAAGCAGCTCCAGGCGGTCCTCCTATCGGCTCCAAAGTCCGCACGATCCTCGATTTCAGCCCGCACAACATACCACACGCGCATTCATGGCTGAGATTACCTACGACGTGTCTCTTCGAGGATGCACCGCGCGCTATGACACTTGCGATTCGCGTCGAATGGAAGAAACCGGATCAAGTCGAGAGTGAGTATATGGTGCACAACCCATTCCCTCTCGTATTTGATACTGCTCCTGATAACGAGGGTCAATACGACGGCATGGGCATTGCGATCGGCTTTCTGAATTACCTGGAGATCAAAGAGATCGTTGGACCTCCGCCTAAGCGGTCGTTCATCCGTGACTTCGGTACAGCTCGAGTGCTAGAAGCTACTTCAGATCACCTTCGCCAGCTGGTGGAATTGCGAATTGTGACTGACTCGCCTCTATTAATTAAAGACGCCGGGCCTCGCACCTCGAATGCGATCCATCAAGATCTGCAAAACGCTGGTGCCCAGAACATTAACATGCAGTTTCGGCTATTCAGTACCCCTACATCCCACGGACACATCAGAACGAAATGAGATTGATGCTGGAGAGCTAGCACCAGGAATAGGCATTCGAGTAAGGAAAGAGGAGATGCGAGTAACCGCGTCAGGGCGGTATGCTACGTACCTACTAGCATACTGGCATGCGAATAGGCACCTGGTACTAACCGGTGTACTCATTGCCAGCTCGTTGGAATTGACTGTACCTACATCCGGGATGTTCTCGACAAACCGGCGCTTCTGCAACCCCTTTGGTTCGGACTGCTTACCACAAGCACCAAGATCTTCAGCGTGGGCGATCTTGAGTATGTAACTCACTTTGACCGTCAAGATGACAGCGGCAATTGATCAACCAGAGACGTGTGACGGTACTTGGTTTTAAGACCTCCGCACTCACGAAGACATGGAATGAAGGCCTACGCTCTGAAAAGGTGCATTCGCAAAGCAGGAATTGGGACCTTTGTCTCACAAAGGCATCAAATAGCATCAAGTAGGACATTTAATGATCCTCCGATGAAGGGATCTTTGCTGAACTACAACGGAGCTGTCTCAGTCACTCAGTGTCTGTCGAGAAGTTCTGCCACAAGATTTGCGACCAGACGGGCTGGGAGATCTACACAAATCGCGCACACCTCAGCAAGAGAACAGATGGCACTGAGACTTTGCTTGTACTGAACATCACCTCGCTGGTGGTCAGCCATGCTAGCCCAGACCAGAGAGAGTGAAAGAAGCTAGCCCCAGAACCCCGACCTCGACCTCGAGTCCTCGACGAAGAAGCGTGCAGCGCCCGACCTCGCGAGTGCCTTCGAGGCTACGAAGGCAGCATATGCTTGGGATAACTCGACGCTCCTAGGTATTACCTCCCACATGATGAGGTGTGCTGCAGAGATGCTCGTTGCTTGATTGCTCTGTCTCGACAGGCAGCATAGACTTGAGTTTTTGAGTACCACCTTCGACAATCGAGAAACATCGTTCGAGATACACGTTGCTCAATCCTTCCCTCTCTCTTGACCAGCAGCACATACTTGAGATGACTCGATGTCTTTAGGTATCACCTCCGACGATTGAGAAGCATCGTTCGGGAATCGACAACTAACGCCAAAGCAACCGAGAAGAACCTCCGTAACGCCGGCGTCGAGACCCACAAGAACAAGAAGTTCCACGGCACCCTGTACGAGGTACGCATACAACACGCTCGAAGATACTATCACCTGGCCAAACTAACAATCAGCAGGTCCGTGCCTACTGAGGAGCCACACAGAAGCAAGCTGGTCTGGAAGACGACATCCTCGGCATCCTCAAGGCTGCTGAAGGAGTCAACATCATCAGGGTCTCTGCCAACCAGTTCTCCATCATTTACGTGTTAGCTGACCATATACGCTTGATATTTATATTAACAAGCTTAAATTCGAGGTCAACGAAGTCATTGTTTCTCCGCTAGAAACATTGACCGACGGCGACAGAACCAAGAACATGCTCATCATCAAGAAACTGGACAAGAACTACGCCACGAGACAAGAGACCAACAACAAGCGCCCGCTGTCCGAGCAGGACGACGAGGAGGCCGTGGCGGGACCTCTTCAAGAGGGACACTGGGTCCTGCGTGAGTCGGCGGCGGGTCTCACCCCGGGCACAAAAGAAATGGAGAAGAGGTCCAAGTTGATGTAGGCAGGACCAAATGACATTACTAGTTCTTGTATTATTACATTGCACTCGTTATGGTATCCATTCTGAACTGTACCCTGTCGCTGTCGCTGTCTTCATGTGGCCGGCATGCATTCTGTCGACTTGGCCGCAGGAAACCCGCCTTCCTTGCCTGCTCTGATACGCCGTCCTCTGACAGCTCACAGCCTTATCCAGTGCTGCCTTACTACCGTCCGGTATGCGCGGGCGGTTGCCAGCTATCCTGCCACCACACTTCGCCTTGCCTCGCTCGACGCTCTGCTCAGATCAGTACGCAGCATTGACATCGACTGCCGCGATCTCCGCAGCACGCACCTTTGCGTTCACGCGGAAGATGCATTTGTCTGCGACTGGGCCGCTGTCACCGTTGGCGGTGTCGATGGTGTTGTATGAGACACGGATCTCGTCCAGGATCTCCACCCTCTTAGTAGGGTGTGCCTTGTTGTAATCAACGTGGAAGGACTTGATTTGCGCGTGGTAACGATCTTTGTCGGACTGCTGCAACATGTAGACATCTGTGCCGCGCTCGGCGACACTCTCTGCCTGCTGGAGGCCGACCCTGTCAACGTCGCATGCGATGATGTCCTCCCACATTGTGCGGCAGACAAGAACGAACTCCGCTTTGATGTAGTCGGACAAGGTCTCGATGGCCAAGGTGGCAAAGATGTCAATGACACCGCGGTGCGGCCACAGCCAGGCGAGGATGATGTCGCTGAAACGGTTCAGCCGGAATCCAATCTCTGTGGCTCGGTTTGTCTGTGGTAGAGCGGCTCGTAGAAGGTATTGCGTTAAGCAGGTGGAATGGTCGACATTGGTGTGGGTCAGCGCTAGTTGAGCCTCGACCTCAAGACTCATCAGGTACTTGAGGTTTGATTTCGCGGCCTTCAAGCGCTTGGATGCTTCGGTATTGGCAACCTTCTGCCACTTCAGCTTCTCGAGCCTCTCTCTTGTCTCCTTCTTGAGGTGGGTGTTGACAGCTTCCGTATTGTCGTACCTAAAGACGATCGAAATGAGCCGCCAGGTGTTGGCAGTCTGTGCTTCGCGGAGCTTCGTACGTATGTTGTTGTTTTGCGTCGGGTAGTGCCCACCATCGTCGTCAATTGCTGCCTTAGTGAAGCCCGTACTCACACGAGGCTCGCAGCCGTAGCTGCCGTGCTCGGGCTCGTAGTCGTACGAGGGCGCACTGAATCGAATGGTATTGTCATAGTCCATGGCGGTGGTATCGTGTCGTTGTTGGTTTGGTTACTGGTGATGAGGTGTGGGTTTGGTGGTGTTCGGTATTGCTGGTGTATGGTAAGAGACTGCAACAAAAGAGGTGACTCGGCCACATCTACTGGCACTAGTGTGTTTGTTGTATAGCAAGGCTGATGGCACCACCACATACGAACACCTCATCCGCTGAGATGTCATGATTAGAGGCTCGCTACGTTAAGTTTGGACGCGAGCAAAAATTCATTTTTTTTTCGTTACATCGTCGAACCATGTTAGCCAACATCTGAAAGAGAAAGAGAAGCCAGCCCCAGAACCTCGACAACAAACGCCAGACCGACCAAAGAAACCCCCACTCAACCGAAGAAGCGTGAGTGCCAACGCTTGAGCTTCTGCGAGAGAGTCGCCCTGTCGCCGACGCCTCTAAAGTTGCTCGTCACTCTGACACCACCCGATGGCTGCTTGGTGCTGCGGGCAGTGTATGTATACAACCCCTTCTTCGCGTCCACCATGGTGAGGACAGCGCCGGCGTTCGGGGTCAGGAGCTGCATAGTCAGCTTCGCACTACCATCGACGACATTGCTCTGCGCTGAAACCGAGATGGTGCCGCCCTGCTGGCTCGTCCAGGTGTAAGAGGTGACGGTGACGATATCATCGCCTTTCGGGTCATTCGTGACGATGATGGTGTCGGTGGAGTTCGTTCCTGTGGACTTTGACTTGACGGTCAGGTCGAAGGTGTAGCTGACGGTGGCTGTCGCGCTGGGGACGGCGAAGGTGGCGGTGGCAGCGGACGCTCCAGTGAGGGTCACTTTGGCTTCCGGACCAGTCTGCACCCAGCTGTAGGTAAGATCACCGGATGTGAAAGAGGCGGTGTTGCCGACCTTGCCAGCGAGAGACACAATGACACCCGGTCGGACTTTCTGGTCAGCGCCAGCGTTGACAGTTGGTGTTGCGATCGGGACATCTGAAGGTATTCCAGTACCACTGCTGGCCGGAGCAGATGAAGTCGGAGTCGTGGCATCGCATGTCTTGAACGGTGCAGGAGTGTTGGTATCGGGCCATGGCTTGAGCGGACCCCAGATGTTTCCATTGGAATCCGGACCAATGCCGTCTCTCAGGTTAGTCATCTGAGAGAAGTCGAGTTTGCCAGGGAAGGTGCCGGGAGAAGTCAGCTCTGGGAAGATCCACTCTGCAATCGGTGCGACATATTGACCAGCGAGAATTTGGCCGCCGTTCGTCTCTTTGGTACCCGAGGAAGCTGTTGCCTTGTACTCGCGTGCATACTTGATCAGGCTGGCACTCCCGCTTCTCCAAGTCCATTTATTTCGATCGCCTTTCGGTAAAGCAGTTCCGACAGTAACATCGTTGACCTCGCCGGTGCATGGATCGATCTCCATTCTTGAGATAGTGATGCTATCACCAGAACTCGTTGAGTATCCGATCACACGGCTGTCAGCAAATTCAACCACGCCATTGTTCTGAGTGTCGAAAACTCCGATGATTGCTTCTTCCACCCTGAGGTAGGTTGGACCGTTGGGCGTCAAGATCTGGACGCTCGGAGCGACCATGCCGTATGCGATTATCTCGCCGCCGACCTTGATGCCTTCGAACTCAATGTAGTCACCAGGAAGAAGGGGTGCCATCGTCAGTGGGTCCGGAGCGTTGAAGGAAGTTCTGCCTGCCGGACGATTTGACGATGGACACTTCGGGTCGGCGGAAGAACGCGGCACGCACATTGGGAACCCGCTGAAGGCTATGAAAGTGTCAGCAAAGTCTGATGTCAGTGGTGTTGCAGTGCTTGGCTTACCTGTCACACTTGGATTGACATCGTCTGCAGTAAATTCTGGTTGGGACTTGTAGCCAGCGGAGAAAACTGCGTTTGGATCGTTGATGCGAACGACCTGGCCTCCTTCCAGGGTTATCTTGCCATCATTGTCCAGGGACTTGATCATGCCGCTGTTGGCCTCCAGAGAGAACTGGGCAATCTGGACTTGACCGGCGATAGCGACTCCATCGACATAGTTGCCGACGACCTTGGTGCGTTAGAACAATGGACTCTGCGCTCTGCACTCGTACCAGGTGGACTTACAACGACTTCGTTACCGGTGAATTGGCCCGCAGCGATGGTCTTCATGCCCACCCACGCGGCTGGGAACTGGAACTGTAGGTTCTTCGGGACGATAACACTGACTCCGTTGACTGAGATCTTGCCGCCAGTGTTGTATTCCGAAGAGTCGGCAACCGCGCTGTCCAGAGCACCATCCAAAATGAATGGAATGACCGCTGCATTCAGCAAAGCGGGCAAAATTGCCACCAAGGAGAAAAGCTGTTTGATCATTGCAGAAGAAAGATTGCAATGTTTGATATTGGGGAGGGAATGATGTTGGGCGGATGGAAGTTCAAAGGCAACTCACTTGGAGCGAAGATCATTGATATATTATCTCTCGACTGGACTGATTTTGGCCAGGCGAGCCCAGGACCCACGCATCTCGCTTCGCTGTGGTCATCACACATGGAACAGAAATATCGCTATCCTGCCGTCGAGTGTGAGCTTGGTCGTGTGGCATTAGTCTTTGCATAGCTCCACGTTCGAGCCGAGAGTGAAGTTCACCACTCGCGAACATATCACGCCACGATGACAACGTATATCTGTGGGAGAAGTGTCAGGATGATGGTCTGTTGAAAGGCTAGATGCCATTTCAGTTCCGAAGTCTCGACGGCATGCAGTCAGCAAATGTCCTCATGTCCTCTCCCCTCTCGCCCTCCCCCTAACACCGCCGCCACAGGGCCGCGACCAGGCTGGACTGCCTCGACTGCCCGTGGTCTTTGGTGTCAAGCCAACTCAAGCGTCGGAGAAAACAGCTTGCACAGAAAATCGACTGGCATGTTGAGCTTGGCGTGGGCGAGCTCGAGACTCGGCAGCGGAATATTGATGTTCATGCACATGCACAATGGTTTTCAGCACAAGGGCTTTGTCGAAGCACAGCCAGCCACGCCCTTGGCCTTACCCACGACACCGTTTTTGGAAGGTCATGTTCCAGCCACCGAAGCCACGGTTCTAGGATCTCGGCAGCGGGACCAGCCGACCCCACACTTGGAGATCACCCGTTTTCTCGTCTTCTCGTCTTCTTCTCGTCTTCTCCTTCTCGGGGCGATCGGCTACCTACCTATTTTCAGACATCCTATCCTTCTCATGCATAACGACCTCAACATACTTTCCACCTGCTCAGCCCTCGACGCTGCACTCTCTTGGGCTTGAACACGTGCAGATGGAAGCCACCATCCAGCCAGGTAAGCGACTTGGCACTCGAGGCACGGCACATGGATTCAAGCATGTCCTCTTGTCTTCGTGGTCCCGAAAACCGCTGGCATATGGTGCCTCCCCATCACGACAACATGCATCCCAGAAAGGATGCCGCTCGCCTACCGTGCAGGAGCTCATGATCGTGGTTACGGGACTTCACAGCGCACCGAAGATGCAGTATGCCAGGGGCTGTACGACGGTATGTAGACGCGTGTCAGATGTCTCAGCCTATCAGACCACATCGAGTCCAACAATATTGCTTAGCAGCTATCGCGTGAACGTTTCGTCGTTGAAGCCCACCTCGTGCTTTTCCATGGTGCCGCTCGACCTCTGCCGCCCTAAGACGCTCGGACAGCCATGAGCCTGGTGACTAGACCACCGCCCTCAGCCTCACCACGTGGATGCCTTCCACGAATCCACGATCCGGGCTCAGCTTAAGCTTTCGGCTCTTGGCCCTACACCCTTAAGCCTTGCTGGTGCTAGGCGCCGATTCTTCGAGGTGACAAGCATGTCGATGTGTGTCGCCAAACCTTGTATACCTGGTCGAGATCAGTGGACCGTATTCTGCCGCCTGTGACTCCGACCGCATCCCTACCTCACGGTTGTGCCGTCTCGCTTGTCAATGGCAATTTACTTTTGTGGCTTCCACCTCCTCCAGTCGCATATTCGGCGTAGGCGACACTAGAGCAGGCCAATGTTCGGACAGGATCCCTGTCGAAATAGTGTAGGGTCGCTCTCGGTAGCACCCCCGATCAAACAGATCGAGACCATGATTGCTCAACATCTGGACACACGAAAGTCCAGATGTACGCCACCACGAGTCCATGATGCTATCGAGGTATACCAGAACTCGTTTCGATACAAACTTACAACGCCTCCATGCAATCAGCAGGTTACGGTGGTAATTGTTGGTCTGGTCTTGTGGACTGTCTCAAAGCGGAAGACATACGGTCTTCGAAACCTGAAGAGATGGAAGAGTCAAGAGGAACTGTGGTCGGCCTTAGATATAAGACCTCACCTCGCCTCCACTGAAGAGGACTTGCTCAGCACAACTCATCACAATTCGTTCACTTCCTACAGTCCCTCTTCATCGCTTCACAGGGCAAACATGCCTGGCATTCGTTCAACCGCCTGTGCGCTCGCCGCACTGGCAGTCCACCTCTGCAACGCCAAAGACTGGGAGGGCCCTGCCTATGATCACCTGTACCAGTTCGAAATGCCAATCGCGCCCATCAAACAGCCCTTGTCGACTTTCCAGTTTCCCAATGGACCTGACATCGATTACTACGAGATCGAAATCAAGCCCTTCGAGACACAGCTTCACCCTGGCCTGGGTAAGACCCGCCAAGTGGGCTACGATGGTATGATCGAATCCTAGATGTCACCCTTCGAATTAGGACTAACACCGTTCCGTAGGCATGGCTCCGGGCCCGACCTTCATGGTGAAGAAGGGCAGGGAAGCTGTCGTTCGATTCATCAACCACTCCGACCGAGCAAACAGCGTGCATCTCCACGGATCCTACACCAGAGCCCCCTTTGACGGCTGGGCAGACGACACTACCGAAGTTGGCGAGTACAAGGACTACTACTACCCGAACTCTCAGAACGCGAGGACTCTGTGGTATCGTAAGTTTTCGCGGTGTGAAAATGCGCGTATCGATACTAATGACTTCCAGACGACCATGCCATCGATCACACCGCCGAGAACGCCTACATGGGTCAAGCTGGCTTCTACATCATGCACGATGATGAAGAGCTCGCGATCGAGGGCTTGCCTCAAGGCAAATACGACATTCCCATTGTTCTCGGAGCAAAGCAGTTCAACCCAGATGGCTCACTATGGAGTCCGGAGGCCAACAACGAGGAAAAGAACGCCTTCGGCGACACAATTCTAGCCAACGGCCAGCCATGGCCGTTCTTCAAAGTCGAACCACGCAAGTACCGACTGCGTTTCTTGAACGCCGCGATCTCCAGGTCATTCGAGCTCTACTTTGAGCCCAACGCAAAGACCGGGACTCGCGCCAACATGAAGGTCGTTGGTTCTGACGCTGGACTTCTTCTCCACGCCGTCGACACCGATCAACTCGATATTTCCATGGCTGAGCGATGGGAAGT
>Ga0265797_10012004_pt1 | contig 10724 bp, 9 predicted proteins | sample P2T30metagenome_FD_192433 | JGI IMG/M metagenome (GOLD analysis project Ga0265797, IMG submission 192433) | Plant litter microbial communities from East Loma Ridge, Irvine, California - P2 T30 | ecosystem: Environmental > Terrestrial > Plant litter > Unclassified | place: USA: California... | reverse complement strand
GTATCACCCTAGTCAGGATAATACGCTTCTCCAGCAGTAGCAGGTAAGCAGCTTAGATGTTCATGGCCGACTCACGGCGGCGCATCTTACCGGCCGGGATGCCGAACATCATCTTGAAGCGACGGCAGAAATAGGCGGTGTCCTTATAGCCTACCTCGCGGCCGATGTCGCGGATGCTCTTTTTGGTAGTGCGCAGCAGCGATACCGCACGCTCCATACGCTGGTATTCAATGTAATCCTGCGGGTTGATGTTGGTCAACATCTTGAAATACTGGCCCACATAGTCTTCGCTCACGCCAGCCACGCCAGCCAGCACCTTGTTCGAAAGGTCGCCGCTAAGGTTCTCCTTAATGAAGTTGAACAGGTCGATGAGGCGCGGGTCTTTGAAATAGGTGCTGTTGGTGGCGAGCTGCTCCACAAACAGGTTGTTGCGCAGGATGTAGCGAACTACCTCTACTACAATATTTTCGGTGTAGATAGTAATCAGGCGCTCGCGACCTGGCAAGTCTTGTAGCGTTTCTTCAATAACTTTAATAATAAGATTCGATAGCTTCGAATTACCCTTGATAACGAACGCCGGCACATCAAGCGAGGCGAAGAAGTTAACTGAGTCAAACACCTTGGCTTCGAACGACACGAAGCTGTGGCTTTCCTCCGCGTCGCCGATGAGGTCGAGGTTGTCGTTGGACGAGAAGAACCGGTCTTTGTTAGTAATCAGGTCGTCGTTGGAGATAACCCGGGCGCTAGACCCTGCACCATAACCCACGCGGGTAGCGCGGCCGCCGGGCACAAATAGCAGTTCGCTTTCTTCTACGAGCTGCTCATCTTCGCCAAAGCGAATTTGCCCTTTATGCAATAGAATAAGGTTATTGCCTACATCATAAGTATTGCGGGCCGTGAAGGCCTGCCGTAGAATCAGGTTCTTGGCTTTGATGTAGCGGACACCTAGCGATTCGATGACTTTATTGTAATCTTCCATAAGTTAATGGTGCGTAACTAGAGTATAAAGGGCTTAAAACTCCCGAAAGTTACGACTAAAGAATGCAATTCACCATGGAAAAATTCAGTAAAAAGAAAAACCCAGGCCAAAAAGCCTGGGTTTTGTGCAAAACGTCACTTCAGAATTTCGCCAAAAAGGTCTATTTCAGGATTTCCCGCGAAATCACAATTTTCTGAATCTCAGAAGTGCCCTCGTAAATCTGCGTGATTTTGGCGTCGCGCATGAAGCGTTCGACATGGTATTCTTTCACAAAGCCGTAGCCCCCGTGAATTTGCACGGCCTCGACAGCCGCCTCCATCGCCACCTTTGAGGCAAAAAGCTTGGCCATAGCCCCGCTTTTGGCATAGTCAGCATTATTGTCCTTGTCGGCGGCGGCTTGCAGGCATAGTAGGCGGGCAGCGTCTACGTTGGTGGCCATGTCGGCCAGCTTGAATTGAATAGCTTGGTGCTGGGCGATGGGCACCCCAAAGGCTTTGCGTTCTTTGGCGTACTTGATGCTGAGTTCGAGCGAGCCCGACGCGATGCCCAGCGCTTGCGACGCAATGCCGATGCGGCCGCCTGCCAGCACCTGCATGGCGAACTTGAAGCCGAAGCCATCGGCGCCAATGCGGTTTTCCTTGGGCACCTTCACGTCGTTAAAGAGCAGCGAACAAGTATCGGAGCCTCGAATGCCCAGTTTATTCTCTTTCGGGCCCTGTTGGAAGCCGGGCATATCCTTGTCCACGATGAGCACGTTGATGCCGCGGTGCTTGAGCTCGGGGTTAGTTTGGGCGATAACGAGGTACACCGAGGCGGTGGTGCCGTTGGTAATCCAGTTTTTGGTGCCGTTCAGCAGGTAGTAGTCGCCCTTGTCCTCGGCGGTGGTTTGCTGGCTGGTGGCGTCGGAGCCGGCTTCGGGCTCGGAGAGGGCGAACGCGCCGATAATCTCGCCCGAGCACAGGCGTGGCAGGTACTTGCGCTTCTGCTCTTCGGTACCGTATTTCTCCAGGCCCCAGCACACCAGCGAGTTGTTCACTGACATGATAACTGAGCAGGAGGCATCAACCTTGGAGATTTCCTCCATCGCCAGCACGTAGCTGATGGTATCGAGGCCCGAGCCGCCGTATTCGGGGCTCACCATCATGCCCATGAAGCCGAGCTCGCCCATTTTCTTAACCTGCTCGGTGGGAAATTTCTGGTGCTCGTCGCGCTCAATTACGCCGGCCCAGAGCTCCTGGGCAAAGTCGCGGGCGGCGTCGCGCACGGCCAGCTGCTCTTCAGTCAGCTGAAAAGGGGAGGCGGGGGCCATCGTGTCAAACATAGGGGTGGGTGGAATGTGGCCGAAGCCAAGGGGTGGGAGAAAGGGTAGGTTTGAGACTACGAAATTACGGCCGGCGCGGGATTTCAGCTGTAACTAAAAAGTCGTCACGCCGACTAGTTTCGGCCTGACGACTTTACGTGGCTATACGGCTCAGTAGCGAGAGACCCGCAACTAGTCGCGGCGATTGCCGCCCATAAAAATGCTGACGTAATAAAGCAGCGTAGCCAGCGAGCTAAGCGCGGCGACCACGTAGGTCATAGCGGCCCACCACAGGGCGTCCTTGGCCCCGGCGTGCTCCTGGGTGGTTACTACGCCGCTACGGTCCATCCAGGCCAACGCGCGGCGCGAGGCGTCGAACTCGACGGGCAGCGTAATGAATGAGAACAGCGTAGTGAGTGCAAACAGCCCGATGCCGATACCAAGCGGGATAACGCTGGTACGAATCATGAAAATACCGGCTATCAAAATAAACGGCATTACCTTGGACACCGACGACAGCGCGGGCACCATGGCCGAGCGAAACTTGAGGAAGCTGTAGGCCTGGGCGTGTTGCACGGCATGGCCACACTCGTGGGCAGCCACGGCAGTAGCGGCTACCGAGCGCTCGTTGTACACGTCAGCGCTCAGGTTCACGGTCTTGTTGGTCGGGTCGTAGTGGTCGGTCAGGCTACCTTCGGTGCTGATAATCTGCACGTCGTAGATACCGTTGTCGGCCAGCATTTTGGCGGCCACCTCGCGGCCCGTGAGGTTAGCGCGCAGGTTTATTTGGCCGTACTCTTTAAACTTGCTGCGCAAGCGCCACTGCACCGCAGCGCTGGCAACCATTATGAGAATGAGCAGAAGATACATGATGAAGAAAAGATGAAGTAACTAGTAAACGGCTAGCACCCGGCGGGAGTTTCCTCAGTAGTAGACGTACAACTCAGCCGCGTACTTTCTCCACAATGCGCGAGGTGCTGTAGCCCGCTACCAGCGGCACGGTCAGGACTTGCCCGCCCCTGTTTAACACCAATTCGTGCCCCACAATTCCGTCGATGCTATAGTCGTCGCCCTTCACTAGTATGTCGGGCTGCACTTGCTCGATGAGGTGCAGCGGCGTCTGCTCGCCAAAGAAAACTACTGCATCGACAAAGCCCAAAGCGGCCATTATGCGCGCCCGCGAAGTCTCATCCTGAATGGGCCGTCCGGGCTTGAGGACGCTCACCGAGGCATCGGTATTGAGGCCCACCACGAGGCGGTCGCCGAGGGCGCGGGCCTTTTCGAGGTAGTCAACATGGCCCAGGTGTAAGAGGTCGAAGCAGCCATTGGTGAACACGATTTTGTCGCCGGCGGCGCGCCAGGCGTCGAGGGTGACGGGCAGTTGCGCTTCGGTCAGAATTTTATCAGCAGTCATAGGGCATTTTAAAATGAAACGTTCGTCATGCTGAGCTTGTCGAAGCAGCTCTACCGCACCGTTGTAATACGGTTCAACGTTGCGGTAGAGCTGCTTCGACAAGCTCAGCATGACGAACGCAGTGTGGTTTTTATAGTCGTTACTCAGTCGTAAGCGGCTCGTGAGCCAGCGCCTCGGCCTCCTCCACAATGCCACGCTTATCAGCCGCCGCCACGGCCATAAAGCTGATGCCGCCCATGAGCACCACCAGTAGCGTTTGAGCGCCGTGCACCACCAGCGCGTAGGCAATGCCGGCTTCCTTGCTGATGCCGTAGACCAGCAGCACGCCCTGCACCATCACGTGAAAAGGCCCGATGCCGCCCGCTACCGGCGCCGCCATGCCAAACGCCCCAAAGGTGAGCACTGCCAGGCCAGCCCGCATGTCGAGGCCATAGGTTTCGGGAAAGCAGAAGAAGGCCAGGTAGTCGAGCAGGTAATACACCAGCCACGTGAAAACGGTGTGCAGCAAAAACGCACCTTTGTTCTTTAGCTTCAGAATACTGAATACGCCCGCCAGCAGGCCTTTTACAAACACGATACCCTTATTAAAGAGCTTATTTTGGCGCAGCTTTTCGAGGTTGCGAAACAGCACGTAGCCCCCGCTGGCCAGCAGCAGCAGCGCGATAATGCCCGCGATGATGAGCGGCATAGGGTTGCGGGCGATGGTATCGGCCTTACCGCCCAGCAGCTCATTATTAAAGAAGCCCCAAAACGTCTTGAAGTCGAGCAGCAGCGTGCTGCTCAGCAGCAGCAGCAGCATAACTACGTCAATCACGCGCTCGGTCACGACGGTACCCAGCGCCACCTGCACCGGCACGCCGCTGGTGCGCCGCAGTACCGAGCACCGGATGACTTCGCCGGCCCGCGGCAGCACGAGGTTGGCGAGGTAGCCCACCATCATGGCGTGGTACACCTTCCAGTAGGGGGCGGGGTTTTGGGAGGCGTCGAGCTGCATCTGCCAGCGGTAGGCACGGCTGAAGTAGCCCAGCGCCGAAATCACGAGCGAAAGGCTCAGCCAGAAGTAGTTGGCCGTGCGGATGTAGTGCCCGATGCGCGATAAGTCCTGCCCACGCACGGCATACCACATCAGGGCGCCCGAAATGCTGAGCAGCAGCGCGTACTTCAGAACGGTAAGCAGGTGCTTCATTAGGTGAAATGGTGAACTGGTGAGGTGATGAGTTGGCGAAATGGTGGTAAACTGAAACTCACCATTTCACCAGTTCACTACTCACTTATCCGATTATGCTGGTCGGGGAAAATGACGGTGGGCTTGTGCTCGCGGGCTTCCTTGAAATCAACCAAGGCGTAGGAAAACACGATAATCACGTCGCCCACGGCCACGCGGCGGGCGGCGGGGCCGTTGAGGCAGATGGTGCCCGTGCCGCGTTCGCCCCGAATGGTGTAGGTTTCGAGGCGCTCGCCGTTGTTGACGTTCACGACCGTTACCTTCTCATTTTCAACCATATTGGCTGCGTCGAGCAGGTCCTCATCAATGGTGATGCTGCCCACGTAGTGCAGCTCTGCCTGCGTAACCTTAACGCGGTGAATCTTAGACTTAAGAACTTCGATGTGCATAAAAGCGAGATAAAATAGCCCTCAAAGATACCGAGGCGCGGGCGCGAAGGCCGGCGGCCCGGTTTGGCGGGTTTTAGGATGCAAGCAAGGCGCGGTGTAGCTTAGCCGCCAAACTGCCGCTACGTTACTTGTCATTCGCATGAAAATCACCAAGCTGCTCGTCGCCAACCGGGGCGAAATCGCCATCCGCGTGTTTCGCGCCGCCTCTGAGTTGGGCATCCCTACAATGGCCCTCTACACCTACGAGGACCGCTATTCGCTGCACCGCTACAAGGCCGATGAGGCCTACCAAATTGGGCGCGACGACGAGCCGCTACGGCCTTATCTCGACATCGAAGGCATTATTAAGGTAGCCAAGGAAAACGGGGCCGACGCTATTCACCCCGGCTACGGCTTCCTCAGCGAAAATGCCACCCTGGCCCGCCGCTGCCGCGAAGAAGACATCATCTTCGTCGGCCCGCGCCCCGAAGTGATGGAAGCTCTTGGCGACAAAGTAGCCGCCAAAGAGGTGGCCCAAAAATGCGGCGTACCGCTCATCGAAAGCAGCGAAGCCGACCTGGTAGACATTGACGTGGCCCTCACGGAAGCCCACCGCATCGGCTACCCCGTGATGCTGAAAGCCGCCAGCGGCGGCGGCGGCCGCGGCATGCGCGTCATTCGGGACGACGAGCAGTTGCAAAAAGGCTTTTTTGAGGCCCGCAACGAGGCCCAAAATGCCTTCGGCGACGACACCGTGTTTCTGGAAAAATTCGTCGAGCGGCCCAAGCACATCGAGGTGCAGCTGGTGGGCGACCAGCACGGCCACCTCACGCACCTCTACGAGCGCGACTGCTCGGTGCAGCGCCGCTTCCAAAAGGTAGTCGAAATAGCGCCCGCCGTGGACCTCACCGAGTCGCTGCGGCAGCGGCTGTATGGCTACGCCTTGCAGATTGGCAAAGCAGTGGGCTACGACAACGTGGGCACGGTCGAGTTCTTGGTGAACCCCGAACTGGACCGCATTTATTTTATCGAAGTAAACCCCCGCATTCAGGTCGAGCACACGGTGACCGAGATGATAACGGGCGTGGACTTGATTAAGACGCAGCTGTTTATCGCGTCAGGCTACCCACTAGAATCGCCCGAAATCGGGCTGGGTCCTGATGTAGTGGTGCCGCGCATGGGCGTGGCCGTGCAGTGCCGCATCACGACGGAGGACGCTACCAACGACTTCAAGCCCGATTACGGCACCGTGGTAGCCTACCGCTCGGCGGGCGGTTTCGGCATCCGGCTCGACCAAGGCTCGGTGTACCAGGGCGCGGTGATTTCGCCGTTTTTCGATTCGCTGCTGGTAAAAGTCTCGACCCAGGCCCCCACGCTAGCCAGCGCCGCCCAGAAAATGCTGCGCACGCTCGACGAATTTCGGGTGCGCGGGGTGAAGACGAACATGCAGTTTCTGCAAAACATCGTGCGCAATGCCGACTTTCAGGCCGGCCACGCCACGGTAGACTTTATCAAGGACCACCCTGAGCTGCTGACGTTCAAAACCCGGCTCGACCGCGCCACCCGCGCCCTGCACTACATCGGCGAGGTGACCGTGAACGGCAACCCCGATGTGGCCGGCCGCGTGGACGAGCGCCGCCAAATCCGCAAGCCCCCGCTGCCCACCGCCGACCTGAGCAGCCCGCCAGCCGCCGGCACCCGCCAAAAGCTGCTGGAGCTTGGCCCCGAGGAGTTTGCCAAGTGGCTGCGCGCCGAGCCGCTCATCCACTACACCGACACCACGCTGCGCGACGCCCACCAGAGCCTACTGGCCACCCGCATGCGTACCATCGACATGCTGAAGGTGGCCGGCCGCTACGCCCGCCAGCACCCCCAGACGTTTTCGATGGAAGTGTGGGGCGGCGCGACCTTCGACGTGGCGCTACGCTTCTTGCACGAAGACCCCTGGGCGCGACTGGCCCGCTTGCGCGAGGCCGTGCCCAATATCATGCTGCAAATGCTGATTCGGGGCGCTAACGGCGTAGGCTACAAGGCGTATCCGGACAACCTGACCGAGCGCTTCGTGGCCGAGGCCAGCGAAAAAGGCATCGACGTATTCCGCATTTTCGACTCCCTGAACTGGATGAAGGGCATGGAAGGCTGCATCAACTACGTGCGCCGCCAAACGCCCGGTCTCGCCGAAGGCAGCATCTGCTACACCGGCGACATTCTGGACCCCAGCCGGCCTAAGTACAACCTCAACTACTACCTCACGCTGGCCCGCCAGCTCGAAGAGGCCGGCGCGCATATCCTCTGCATCAAGGATATGGCGGGCCTGCTCAAGCCCTACGCAGCGGCCGAGCTGATTCCAGCGCTGCGCGAAACGGTCAAAATTCCGATTCACCTGCACACCCACGACACGAGTAGCCTGCAACCCGCTACTTATCTCAAAGCCGTGGAAGCGGGCGTGAACGTGATTGACGTGGCGCTGGGCGGCCTTTCGGGCCTCACCTCGCAGCCCAATTTCAACTCGGTGGTCGAGATGCTGCGCCATTCGCCACGCCACCGCGAGTTCGACCAGGCCAGCCTCAACCAGTTCAGCGACTACTTCGAGGCCCTGCGCGAGCAGTACTACCCCTTCGAAAGTGGCCTTTTGGCCGGCACCGCCGAGGTTTACGAACACGAGATTCCGGGCGGGCAGTACTCCAACCTGCGTCCCCAGGCGGCAGCGCTGGGCCTGCTCGACAAGTTTGGCGAAGTGAAGCAGCGCTTCCACGATGCCAACGAGCTGCTGGGCGACATTCCGAAGGTTACGCCCTCCTCGAAAGTGGTGGGCGACTTGTCGCTGTTCATGGTTTCGAATAACCTGACGCCGCAAGACGTGCTCGAAAAAGGCCCGACCCTGAACTTCCCCGAGTCAGTGCGCGAACTGCTGCGCGGCGACATCGGCCAGCCCGAAGGCGGCTGGCCCGCCGATATTCAGCACGCCGTGCTACGCGACGAAAAGCCCTTCACCGAACGGCCGGGCGAGCATTTGGCACCCATTGACTTTGAGAAGGAGTGGGCCGAGTTTGAAAAGGCGCACCCGTATGCGCAGTTCACCGACCTGCTATCCAGCTTGCTCTACCCCAAAGTGTTCGCCGATTATTGGGAATTTCGCAAGAGCTATGGCGACGCAAGCCGCATTGCCACGCCGGTGTTCTTCTTTGGCCTGAAAGAAGGCGAGGAAACCATCATCGAAATCGCGCGGGGCAAGTCGATTATCATTCGCTTGCAAAGCATCGGCCCGGTCAATGCCGAAGGAATGCGGACCATGTTCTTCACTCTCAACGGCCAGACGCGCAACCTCGAAGTGCGCGACCAAAGCGTGGAGGTGAAAACGGTGCATAATGCCAAGGCCGACCGCGCTAACCCCAAGCAAATTGCGGCCCCGCTGCAAGGTATGCTCAGCAAAATGCTGGTCGAGGCTGGCCAGCAGGTGCCCAAAAACGCGCCGCTCTTCGTTATCGAGGCTATGAAGATGGAAACTACCATCACGGCTCCCGAAGACCTGACGGTGGGTAGCCTCACGCTCGGCGAGGGCGCCCGCGTGCAGGCCGACGACTTAGTTTTGACGGTGGCGTGATGGGGGATTACTAGACAACTACTGCGTTCGCTCATGGCCCGTCTTCTTACCCTCTCGTTGCTGGCGCTGCCCCTGGCCTGTGCTGCCCAAAACAGCAACGTGCTTTTGACGCGTGACGTGAATGGCAATTTTGCCATTGGCTACTCACTAGTTCCGCCCAATGATAGGGCGGTGCAGGGAAATATCAATCTGCTAGCAGGTTGGGTGCCTGCCTCGCTTCTTTTAACGGGTAATAAGCTGCCTACCGTAGAGCTTACTAAGTACGACCTACTCCGGCAAGAGCTGCGCGTGCGCCGCCCCAAGGGCGATTCTATCATTGTGCCGCTAAGCCGGCTGCAAGAGTTTACGTTCCAGGCCAGCGGCGGGGCAGGCCGGCGTTTTGTATGTTACCCAGCCGCCACCTTACCCGCCGATGTCGGTGGTGGCTGTGGCGAGGTGCTTGCCAACGGCGCGAACCTGCAGCTACTTAAATTCTGGCGTAAGGTCGTAGTGCAGCGTCCCAGCAGCGATAATTCCTACGCCTCCAATACGAACGTTAATCAGCTCGAAGAGCAGACGCGGTACTACCTGCGTTGGGCCGATGGCCGCTTTGTGCCACTACGTTTGAAACGCGCCAGCCTCGAACAAGCTTTGGTTGGCCAGCCTGCTGCCCTGGCCGCCCTCAAGGCCCGAAAAGGTGGCCTGGGTAGTGAAGCCGACCTAGCCGCCGCTGTACTGGACCTCAACCCGTTGCTAACCGCTCCGGCGCGCTAATATTCATTCTAACCACTTACTTATGCGTAAAATTTTGCTGGCTGCTTGCCTGTCCGCTAGCGCCTTAGCGGCTACTGCCCAAACCAAAACTACCGTATCGGCTGCCACTGTGCAGCGCGTGCTCAACACTCTTGCGGCCGATGACATGCAGGGCCGCGGTACTGGCGAGCCCGGCCAGCTGAAAGCGGCCGAGTTTTTGGCGGCCGAGTTTAAGCGTATCGGCTTGCAGCCGCTGCCGGGGCAAGTGGGCTTTAATCAGACATTCCCCGCGTACCAGACCAAGCCCAAAACGGCTACTGCGGTGCTAAACGGGCAGCCGGTAGCGCCCGCCAACGTGCTGGTGCTATCTGGGCAGCCTATGCTGAACTGGACGAACCAAGACGCCCAGCCGCCCGCCGTAGTGACGATAGGCGCCGGCCAGGAAGAACGCGGCAAGCTGGCGGCCCTGCTTAACCCTACCGCCAATACGCTGGCCATCGTGGATACTGCGCAGGCCAAGTTTTTTGGGCAGCTAGCGGAGTACGTAGGCCATGGCATCACGAGTACCGAGCCGATGGGCGCTTACTCAACAGTTGTAGTGCTCAGCGCCCAGCCCACCAAAGCGCCAGCAGAATATCGAATTAATGCCACTACTTCGGTAAAAACCATTGAGTTGCGCAATGTGATGGGAGTGCTGCCGGGCCAAGACCCCAAGCGGGCCAAGGAATACGTAGTTTTTTCGGGGCACTACGACCACTTGGGCGTGTTGCCGCCCGTGGCTGGCGACTCTATCGCCAATGGGGCCGATGATGATGCCAGCGGCACCACCGCCGTGGTGGCGCTGGCCGAGTACTTCAAGAAGAAAAAGACCAATGCCCGCCCGCTGCTTTTTGTCGCCTTCACGGCCGAGGAAGTGGGGGGCTTTGGCTCCAAGTACTTCTCCAAGCAACTCGACCCCAAGCAAGTAGCTGCCATGTTCAACATCGAGATGATTGGCAAAGAAGCCAAATTTGGGCCTAAAACGGCCTTTATTACGGGCTTCGATAAGTCTGATTTTGGCAAGCTGCTGCAAGCCAACCTCAAAGGCACCGAGTTCAAATTT
>Ga0265797_10012003_pt1 | contig 10724 bp, 18 predicted proteins | sample P2T30metagenome_FD_192433 | JGI IMG/M metagenome (GOLD analysis project Ga0265797, IMG submission 192433) | Plant litter microbial communities from East Loma Ridge, Irvine, California - P2 T30 | ecosystem: Environmental > Terrestrial > Plant litter > Unclassified | place: USA: California... | reverse complement strand
CAGTATCACCTGCTCTCGCAAGTTAAGCGCGACATCGCTCGTGTGAAAACTGTGCTCAACCAGCAGGCAGGTAAGTGATCATGGCTGAAGCCGAAAAAACAGTCCGTACGCTGACCGGCCGTGTTGTCAGCGACAAGATGGACAAGACCATCACCGTACTGATCGAGCGTCGCGTTAAGCACCCGATCTACGGTAAATATGTCAAGCGTTCGACCAAGCTGCACGCGCACGACGAAACCAATCAGTGCAAGATCGGCGACAAAGTTTCGATTACCGAAACGCGTCCGCTGGCCAAGACCAAGTCTTGGGCACTGGTTGAAGTTCTCGAACGCGCAGTGGAAGTCTAAGGGCTAAGGGTCGGAGAAATTATATGATTCAGACTCAATCCATGCTCGATGTGGCCGACAACAGTGGTGCACGCCGCGTCATGTGCATCAAGGTGCTGGGTGGCTCGCATCGCCGCTACGCTGGCATCGGCGACATCATCAAGGTCACCGTCAAGGAAGCAATTCCGCGCGGCAAAGTGAAGAAAGGTCAGGTCATGACCGCAGTGGTCGTTCGTACCCGTCACGGCGTTCGCCGTGCCGACGGTTCGATCATCCGCTTCGACGGCAACGCTGCTGTTCTGCTGAACAACAAGCAAGAGCCGATCGGTACCCGTATCTTCGGGCCAGTGACCCGTGAACTTCGTACTGAGAAGTTCATGAAGATCGTCTCGCTCGCCCCTGAAGTGCTTTAAGGAGATCCGACATGCAAAAGATTCGTCGTGACGACGAGATCATCGTGATCGCCGGCAAAGACAAAGGTAAGCGCGGTAAGGTGCTCAAGGTTCTCGCTGACGACCGTCTGGTCGTCGGTGGCATCAACCTGGTGAAGCGTCATACCAAGCCGAACCCGATGTCGGGCGTTCAAGGCGGTATCGTCGAGAAAGAAGCGCCACTGCACGCTTCCAACGTTGCCATTTTCAACGGTGAAACCAACAAGGCTGACCGCGTTGGTTTCAAAGTCGAAGACGGCAAGAAAATTCGTGTCTTCAAGTCCACCCAGAAGCCGGTTGGCGCTTGAGAATCATAGGTAAAACACCATGGCACGACTAAAAGAGATTTACCGGAAGGAAATCGCCCCCAAGCTGAAGGATGAACTGAAGCTGGGTAACGTGATGGAAGTTCCGCGCATCACCAAGATCACCCTGAACATGGGCCTGGGCGAAGCGATCGGTGACAAGAAAATCATCGAAAACGCAGTTGCCGACCTCGAGAAGATCACCGGTCAAAAAGTCGTTGTGACTTATGCCCGTAAATCGATCGCTGGTTTCAAGGTTCGTGAAGGCTGGCCGATCGGCGTCAAGGTCACTCTGCGTCGCGAGCGTATGTACGAGTTCCTGGATCGTCTGCTGTCCATCTCCCTGCCGCGCGTGCGTGACTTCCGCGGCCTGAATGCCAAGTCCTTTGATGGTCGTGGTAACTACAGCATGGGCGTGAAAGAGCAGATCATCTTCCCGGAAATCGATTACGACAAGATCGATGCGCTGCGTGGTCTGGACATTACTCTGACCACTACTGCCCGTTCGGATGACGAAGGTCGCGCGCTGCTGCGTGCTTTCAAATTCCCGTTCCGTAACTGATTGGAGTAGGACATGGCCAAGACGAGCATGAAAAACCGCGAGCTGAAGCGTCAGCGCACGGTTGCCAAGTACGCCAAGAAGCGTGCTGAGCTGAAAGCTACCATCGTCAATCCGGAAACCTCTCCGGAAGCGCGCTGGGAAGCCCAGGTCGCCCTGCAGAAGCAACCCCGTGATGCCAGCGCCTCGCGCCTGCGCAACCGCTGCCGTATTACCGGCCGCCCGCACGGTGTCTTCCGCAAGTTCGGTCTGTCGCGCATCAAGCTGCGTGAAGCAGCCATGCGTGGCGACGTACCAGGTCTGGTTAAAGCCAGCTGGTAAACCGCTGCGGCAACTGCCGGAGTTCGCTTCGGCAGACAAGCAATATGAATCAAGCCCCTTTTGGGGCTTGATTCATTTTTGATCAGTCTCTAGAATGCCCGGCTCGCCTGAGCCCGGATTTCCGTGAGTTCTGGCGATTCTTAGCCGAGAGGCTAATTCTTTTTGTATCAGGAGCGTCTAGCCCATGAGTATGCAGGACCCGTTAGCGGACATGCTAACTCGTATCCGTAATGCCCAGATGGCTGAAAAGTCCGTCGTAAGCATGCCTTCTTCTACCCTGAAGGTGGCTGTAGCCAAAGTTCTCAAAGACGAAGGCTATGTTGCGGATTATCAGATCAGCGGCGAAGCAAAGCCGCAGCTGTCCATCGAGCTGAAGTACTTCGAAGGCCGTCCGGTCATCGAAGAAGTCAAGCGCGTCAGCCGTCCAGGCCTTCGCCAGTACAAATCCGTCGATGATCTGCCGAAAGTTCGCGGCGGTCTCGGTGTTTCCATCGTCTCCACCAACAAAGGTGTGATGACGGACCGCGCTGCGCGCGCTGCCGGTGTCGGCGGCGAAGTGCTTTGCACTGTGTTCTAAGGGGGGATAAGCATGTCTCGCGTTGCTAAGAACCCCGTCAAGCTGCCTGCTGGTGTAGAGATCAAACTCGCCGGTCAGCAGCTTTCGGTGAAGGGTGCCAAGGGCGCTCTGGAACTGAACGTTCACTCGTCCGTTGAAGTTCTGCAGGAATCCGGTGAGCTGCGTTTCGCTGCTCGCAATGGCGACCAGCAGACTCGTGCGATGGCTGGTACTACCCGTGCACTGGTTAACAACATGGTCATCGGCGTAAGCCAAGGCTTCGAGCGCAAGCTCCAGCTGATCGGTGTTGGTTACAAGGCACAGGCCAAGGGCCAGGTACTCAATCTGGCGTTGGGCTTCTCTCACCCTATCGACTATCAGCTGCCGGAAGGCGTTGTGGCCGAAACCCCGAACCAGACCGAGATCCTTATCAAGGGTGTCGACAAGCAGCTGGTTGGTCAGGTTGCCGCGGAGATTCGTGACTTCCGCCGTCCTGAACCTTACAAGGGCAAAGGTGTTCGTTACGCTGACGAAGTCGTCCGCCGTAAAGAAGCCAAGAAGAAGTAAGGGGCTAGGAAATGACCGACAAAAAAGTTACTCGTCTGCGTCGCGCTCGCAAAGCACGCCTGAAAATGCACGAGCTCGAAGCCGTGCGTCTCTGCGTGTATCGCTCTTCGCAGCACATCTATGCCCAGGTCATCTCGGCCGACGGCAGCAAGGTTCTGGCCAGCGCCTCTACCTTGGACAAAGCACTGCGTGACAACGCCACTGGCAACGTCGACGCGGCCAAGAAAGTTGGTGAGCTGGTTGCCGAGCGTGCGAAAGCCGCTGGTGTGACTCAGGTTGCATTCGACCGTTCTGGCTTCAAGTACCACGGCCGCGTCAAGGCGCTGGCTGATGCTGCTCGTGAAGGCGGGCTGGAGTTCTAAGTTATGGCAAATAACGACCAAAAGCGCGACGAAGGCTATATCGAGAAGCTGGTTCAAGTGAACCGCGTTGCCAAGACCGTCAAAGGCGGCCGTATCTTCACTTTCACCGCGTTGACCGTGGTGGGTGATGGTAAGGGCCGTGTAGGTTTCGGCCGCGGCAAGTCTCGTGAAGTGCCGGCTGCTATCCAGAAGGCTATGGAAGCTGCTCGTCGCAACATGATCCAAGTTGATCTGAACGGCACCACTCTGCAGTACGCCATGAAGTCCGCCCACGGCGCTTCGAAGGTGTACATGCAGCCTGCTTCCGAAGGTACCGGCATCATCGCTGGTGGCGCCATGCGTGCCGTCCTGGAAGTGGCTGGTGTTCAGAACGTTCTGGCCAAGTGCTACGGCTCTACCAACCCTGTGAACGTGGTTCATGCCACTTTCAAAGGTCTGAAGGCTATGCAGTCTCCGGATTCGGTTGCAGCCAAGCGTGGCAAGAGTGTCGAGGAGATTCTCTAACCATGGCTAACACTGTCAAAGTGACTCTGATCAAGAGCACCAATGGCCGTCTGGCCAATCATAAAGCCTGCGTCAAGGGTCTCGGCCTGCGTCGCATCAATCATACCGTCGAAGTTCTGGATACTCCGGAAAACCGCGGCATGATCAACAAGGCTTATTACCTTCTCCGTGTGGAGGGTTGATCCATGTACCTGAATGATCTGAGTCCAGCGCCGGGTTCCCGTCGTGAGAAGCATCGTCCGGGCCGTGGTATCGGTAGTGGTTTGGGCAAGACCGGTGGCCGCGGCCACAAAGGTCAAACCTCCCGCTCCGGTGGCACTATTGCTCCGGGTTTCGAAGGCGGCCAGCAGCCTCTGCACCGTCGTCTTCCTAAGTTCGGTTTCGTGTCTTTGAAAGCTATGGATCGCGCAGAAGTGCGTACTTCCGAGCTGAACAAGATCGAAGGCGACGTAGTTACTCTGCAGGCGCTGAAGGATGCCAACCTGATTAATCAAAACGTACAGCGTGTGAAAGTCATGCTGTCCGGTGAGATTACTCGCGCGGTCACCCTTAAAGGTATCGCCGCCACCAAAGGTGCGCGCGCGGCTATCGAAGCAGCTGGCGGTAAGTTCGAGGAATAAATGGCTAAGCAAGGTGCTCTCTCTGCGCTGGCTGGTGGCGGGTTGTCCGAGCTCTGGGCTCGTCTGCGCTTTCTGTTCATGGCGATCATCGTCTATCGAATCGGTGCGCACATCCCAGTCCCAGGCATTAACCCGGATCGGCTAGCTGATCTGTTCCGACAGAATGAGGGGACCATTCTTAGCTTGTTCAACATGTTTTCCGGCGGCGCGCTGGAGCGGATGAGCATCTTTGCACTGGGGATCATGCCGTACATTTCGGCATCGATCATCATGCAGTTGATGACCGCCGTCAGCCCGCAGCTGGAGCAGTTGAAGAAGGAAGGTGAGGCTGGTCGTCGCAAGATCAGTCAATACACCCGCTACGGCACCTTGGTTCTGGCGTTCGTTCAAGCTATCGGCATGTCCGTTGGCCTGGCGAGTCAGGGCGTAGCGTTCTCGGTCGATTTCGGCTTCCACTTCGTTGCAGTCACCACTTTCGTGGCGGGTGCGATGTTCATGATGTGGTTAGGCGAGCAGATCACCGAGCGCGGTGTTGGCAACGGTATTTCGATGCTGATTTTTGCGGGCATCGTAGCCGGTCTGCCGTCGGCGATCGGGCAGTCTTTCGAGTCTGCTCGGCAGGGCGATATCAATATCTTCGCTCTCATCGCCATCGGTTTGCTGGCAGTAGCGATTATCGGTTTTGTGGTGTTCATTGAGCGTGGTCAGCGTCGCATTGCGGTGCACTACGCCAAGCGTCAGCAGGGCCGCAAGGTCTTTGCTGCGCAGACCAGCCACCTGCCGTTGAAGGTGAACATGGCGGGCGTAATCCCGGCCATTTTCGCCAGCAGCCTTCTGTTATTCCCGGCCTCGCTGGGTGCCTGGTTTGGTCAGTCCGAAGGTATGGGCTGGCTGCAGGATATTTCGCAGGCTATCGCTCCTGGTCAGCCGTTGAACATTTTGCTGTTTAGTGCAGGGATTATTTTCTTCTGCTTCTTCTACACAGCGCTGATGTTCAACCCGAAAGACGTAGCGGAAAACCTGAAGAAGTCCGGTGCCTTTATTCCGGGTATCCGTCCCGGTGAGCAGTCCGCGCGCTATATCGATGGCGTTCTGACTCGCTTGACCATGTTCGGTGCTCTGTACATGACGGCCGTATGCTTGTTGCCCCAGTTCCTGGTGGTGGCGGCCAACGTACCGTTCTACCTTGGCGGGACCTCGTTGCTGATCGTGGTAGTGGTTGTGATGGACTTCATGTCGCAAGTACAATCGCACCTCGTTTCGCACCAGTACGAATCCCTGATGAAGAAAGCCAACCTGAAGGGCTACGGCAGCGGCATGCTCCGCTGAAGTGTCCATAAGGTTCGAGGAGTTGGTGATGAAAGTTCGTGCATCGGTGAAAAAGCTGTGCCGTAACTGCAAAATTATTCGCCGTGAAGGTGTAGTGCGAGTGATTTGCAGCGCGGAACCGCGTCACAAACAGCGCCAAGGCTGAATGTGATCGAAGCTATAAGCCCGGCAGCTAGTGCGCTGCCGGGTTGATTATTTGTTTCTACAGCGATAATATCTCGCGCCCCATTTCTTGGCTTCCGGGGCGTAGGTAGCTGTCAATTGGAGTTCCACTGAATGGCCCGTATTGCAGGCGTTAACATTCCGGATAACAAGCACACTGTTATCTCGTTGACCTACATCTTTGGTGTTGGTCGCACCACCGCACAGAAAATCTGTGCAGCTACCGGTGTAAATCCGGCAGCGAAGATCAAGGATCTCTCTGACGAGCAGATCGAGCAGCTGCGTGGTGAAGTCGCCAAGGTAAACACCGAAGGTGATCTGCGCCGTGAAGTGAACATGAAAATCAAGCGCTTGATGGATCTGGGCTGCTACCGCGGCCTGCGTCATCGTCGCGGTCTCCCGGTTCGCGGTCAGCGTACCAAGACCAACGCCCGCACCCGTAAGGGTCCGCGTAAGCCGATCCGCAAGTAATCGCGTTCGCGAATCGACAGGAATTTAGTCATGGCAAAACCTGCTGCTCGTACTCGTAAGAAAGTCAAAAAGACGGTGGTTGATGGCATCGCCCACATCCACGCTTCTTTCAACAACACCATCGTGACCATCACCGACCGTCAAGGTAACGCCCTGTCTTGGGCTACCTCCGGTGGTTCGGGTTTCCGCGGTTCTCGCAAGTCCACCCCGTTCGCTGCCCAGGTGGCTGCTGAGCGTGCTGGTCAAGCTGCGCTGGAATACGGCCTGAAGAACCTCGACGTCAACGTCAAGGGCCCAGGTCCGGGTCGTGAGTCCGCAGTCCGTGCTCTTAACGGTTGCGGTTACAAGATCGCCAGCATCACCGATGTGACGCCCATCCCGCATAACGGGTGCCGTCCTTCGAAGAAGCGTCGCGTGTAATCAGGAGACAGTGAGAAATGGCTCGTTACATTGGTCCCAAGTGCAAACTGTCTCGTCGTGAAGGCACAGATCTTTTCCTGAAAAGCGGCGTTCGCGCCCTGGAATCGAAGTGCAACCTCGAAGCAGCCCCAGGTATTCACGGCCAGCGCCGTGGCCGTCAGTCCGACTACGGCACCCAGCTGCGTGAGAAGCAAAAAGTTCGTCGTATCTACGGCGTACTCGAGCGTCAATTCAGCGGTTATTACAAAGAAGCTGCCGGCAAGAAAGGCGCTACTGGTGAGAACCTGCTGCAACTGCTCGAATGCCGTCTGGATAACGTTGTTTACCGTATGGGCTACGGCGCTACCCGCGCTGAATCCCGTCAGCTGGTTTCGCACAAAGCGATCAGCGTAAACGGCAAAACTGTAAACGTACCGTCCTACCAGGTTAAAGCTGGTGACGTGGTTGCAGTACGCGAGAAGTCGAAGAATCAGCTGCGCATCGTTCAGGCTCTTGAGCTGTGTGCTCAGCGTGGCCGTGTTGAGTGGGTAGATGTAGACACCGAGAAAAAGTCTGGCGTGTTCAAAAGCGTCCCGGCTCGTGGTGATCTCTCCGCTGACATCAACGAAAGCCTGATTGTCGAGCTCTACTCCAAGTAAGGGCTAGAAAATAGGTGCATCCATGCAGATTTCGGTAAATGAGTTCCTGACCCCCCGCCATATCGATGTGCAGGTGGTCAGTCCGACCCGCGCCAAGATCACTCTCGAGCCTCTCGAGCGTGGTTTCGGCCATACCCTGGGCAACGCGCTGCGCCGCATCCTGTTGTCCTCCATGCCTGGCTGTGCAGTAGTCGAGGCCGAGATTGACGGTGTACTCCATGAGTACAGCGCCATCGAAGGTGTTCAGGAAGACGTAATTGAAATCCTGCTCAACCTTAAAGGTCTGGCAATCAAGCTGCACGGTCGAGACGAAGTTACACTGACTCTGGCGAAGAAGGGCTCTGGCGTCGTAACCGCTGCCGATATTCAGCTGGATCATGATGTTGAAATCGTCAACGGCGACCACGTTATCGCCAACCTGGCCTCCAATGGCGCGCTGAACATGAAGCTCGTAGTAGCTCGTGGTCGCGGCTATGAGCCAGCTGATTCGCGCCAGAGTGATGAAGACGAGAGCCGCAGCATTGGTCGCTTGCAGCTCGACTCTACCTTCAGCCCGGTGCGTCGCGTGTCGTACGTGGTGGAAAACGCTCGCGTCGAGCAGCGTACTAACCTGGACAAGTTGGTTATCGACCTCGAAACCAACGGTACCCTGGATCCTGAAGAGGCTATCCGTCGTGCTGCAACCATCCTGCAACAGCAGTTGGCTGCATTCGTCGACCTCAAAGGCGACAGCGAGCCCGTTGTTATCGAACAGGAAGACGAGATCGATCCGATCCTGCTTCGTCCGGTTGATGACCTGGAACTGACCGTTCGTTCGGCCAACTGCCTCAAGGCAGAAAACATCTACTACATCGGTGACCTGATTCAGCGCACCGAAGTAGAGCTGTTGAAAACGCCGAACCTGGGCAAGAAATCCCTGACTGAAATCAAGGATGTTCTGGCTTCCCGCGGTCTGTCCCTCGGTATGCGCCTCGACAACTGGCCGCCGGCAAGTCTGAAGAAAGACGATAAGGCGACTGCCTGATCGTCATCATCACCGAACGTGAAGTTTGGTAAGGAATTGAACCATGCGTCATCGTAAAAGTGGCCGTCACCTCAGCCGCACCAGCGCTCACCGCAAGGCCATGTTTCAAAACATGGCGGTATCGCTGTTCGAGCATGAGCTGATCAAAACTACTCTGCCGAAAGCCAAGGAACTGCGTCGCGTTGCCGAGCCGCTGATTACCCTGGCCAAAGAAGACAGCGTTGCTAACCGCCGTCTGGCTTTCGACCGTACCCGTTCGAAAGCCATCGTTGGCAAACTGTTCAACGATCTGGGCAAGCGCTATGCCACCCGTCAGGGCGGTTACCTGCGTATCCTCAAGTGCGGTTTCCGCGCTGGCGACAATGCCCCGATGGCTTATGTTGAGCTGGTTGACCGTCCGGTCGGCGGCGCAGTAGAAGCTGCCGAGTAAGGCATCGTTGCAAAGAAGAACCGGGCTTAGGCCCGGTTTTTTTATGCCTGCTGTTTAGTGAAAAACTATAGGCTTGTAAGTTGTTATTCATTTGTCGCTTCGCTTGTGCTCGTCAATACTCAACGCCAATCCCGCTCAGCCGGGAACGATCAGCTTGGTAAGGAGATAGACGATGAGTGACAAGACCGAAGGTAAGTGCCCGTTTTCGGGAGGCACTTCCGAAACCACTCCGAAGCACACCGCGGGCGGCGGCACCGGTAACCGTGACTGGTGGCCTAACCAGCTGCGTGTCGACCTGCTGCATCAGCATTCCTCCAAGTCCAATCCGCTGGGCGAGACTTTCAATTATGCCGAGGCCTTTCAGTCGCTGGATTACGAGGCGTTGAAGAAAGATCTGCGTGCGTTGATGACCGACTCCCAAGATTGGTGGCCAGCTGACTTCGGCCACTATGGACCGCAATTCATCCGTATGTCGTGGCACGCCGCCGGTACCTACCGTACCGGTGATGGGCGCGGCGGCGCCGGGCGTGGCCAGCAGCGTTTTGCTCCGCTCAACAGCTGGCCGGACAACGTCAATATCGACAAGTCCCGCCGCCTGCTATGGCCGATCAAGCAGAAGTATGGCCAGAAGATTTCCTGGGCCGACCTGCTGGTGCTCACCGGCAACGTTGCCCTGGAAACCATGGGCTTCCGGACCTTCGGTTTCGCAGGCGGGCGTGAGGACACGTGGGAACCGGATCAGGACGTTTACTGGGGTACCGAGAAAACATGGTTGGGCGGTGATAACCGCTACGGCAAGGGCGCTGCCGGTCGTAATGACGATCAGGGCGTTTTGGTGGCCGACGAAGACATGCATGGCCAGGAGCAGGACCGTACCGACAGCCAGGGCCGCAACCTGGAAAATCCGTTAGCTGCCGTGCAGATGGGCCTGATCTACGTGAACCCGGAAGGTCCAGAGGGCAACCCTGATCCGCTCGCGGCAGCCCATGATATTCGCGAGACGTTCGCGCGGATGGCCATGAACGATGAAGAGACCGTGGCGCTGATCGCCGGCGGCCACACCTTTGGCAAGACCCATGGTGCCGGGCCGGCGGATCACGTTGGCGCCGAACCCGAGGCAGCCGGCCTCGAGGAGCAGGGGTTGGGCTGGGGCAGCTCGTTCGGCAGCGGCAAGGCCGGCGATGCCATCACCAGCGGCCTGGAAGTCACCTGGACGACCACGCCTGCGCAGTGGAGCAACAACTTCTTCGAGAACCTGTTCGGATTCGAGTGGGAGCTGACCAAAAGCCCCGCAGGCGCTCACCAGTGGGTGGCCAAGGGCGCCGAGGCGATCATTCCCGATGCGCATGACCCATCGAAGAAGCGTCTGCCGACCATGCTGACCACCGACCTGTCGCTACGCGTCGACCCCGCGTACGAGAAGATCTCCCGGCGCTTCCTGGAAAATCCCCAGGCATTCGCCGAAGCATTCGCCCGCGCCTGGTTCAAGCTGACCCACCGCGATCTCGGTCCGAAATCGCGCTATCTGGGGCCGGAAGTACCGAAGGAAGACCTGCTCTGGCAAGACCCGGTGCCGGCGGTCCACCACCCGTTGATCGATGAGGCGGATGTCGCTGCGCTCAAGGCTCGCGTGTTGGCCTCCGGGCTGTCGGTGTCCGAAATGGTCGGCACGGCCTGGGCTTCGGCATCCACCTTCCGG
>Ga0265797_10012002_pt1 | contig 10725 bp, 5 predicted proteins | sample P2T30metagenome_FD_192433 | JGI IMG/M metagenome (GOLD analysis project Ga0265797, IMG submission 192433) | Plant litter microbial communities from East Loma Ridge, Irvine, California - P2 T30 | ecosystem: Environmental > Terrestrial > Plant litter > Unclassified | place: USA: California... | reverse complement strand
TCCTCCGACTGCCACCACCACCGCCGCCCGCCATGCAGCCATCGCGAAGACCAACCCTGGCCAGCGAAAGCTCCCTGCCTTCCCTTGGCCACTCCGACTCGCTAGGGTCCAGTTCAGCAGGCTCGCCTAGGACCAGCTCCGCTCCCACTTTCTCCCGCGCCATGCCCAGCCGCCAACTGCCTCTGCCCTTCCCGTCACGGCAAAACAGCATCAGCAACTCCCAGAGCAGCCTGCCACCGATGAAGACTCCCGGCTCTCCGAGCAGGTACTCCCCTCCTACTTCCGGTCTTGCCACCTTGCTTCGTGCGGGAGAGCATTTGGCTTCCACTAGCGGCGACTTGCGGACGGCGAACAGCTACCCGGACACGATGAACCATTCTTGAGTCTTTCGTTTCTTGACAGGTGTGATTCGGGCATTGTTTGGACTCTTGCTTATCTGTGTTGATCGACAACACAGAAAGGCGAGTGTGGCCGATTAATTAGATTTCATTGGGCGTATTGCATGGCCGTGGGTACACCTGGAAAAGGGCTCAGGAATTGAGTCGGGAACGGTTTTGGGTGTATAGCGTGATACCACTTTTTTTGTTTCGTTAGATAACGGCGACACTTTTTTCAGGTCGATGATCTTATGGCATACAATCAAGCTGAAAGGACCAACAGGATAGGATAGATATCGGCATGGATGAAATAACATGGCGCTTGCTGCTGTATAGAAAGAAAAAAAAAACCTCCAAAACTTAAACTCCCTACTACATTTTGTTTCTCTCGTCCAAGGCTGTTCAGGCCGTGGCTTTCAACATCAGGATCTCCGCCATTGCTTGCGGGTTCATTCCTGCCTGTCGTTTTTGCATGATGTAGCGCTGTCGTACAGCGTGTCTACCGCCAGCAAACGACGCGGCCGCTGCTGGCTTCTTCACTTCCGGTGCGGCTGCTTCGTCTCCGGACGATTCTGACGATGCGTCCCGTGAGGTCTGTGTCGATGTTTTCCCTTTGGCCTCCTTCCGCCTTCGCTTCTCCTCCTTGCGCTTTCGCCGCTCTTCTTTGCGAGCTCGTTTCTCGTCCTTTGCCTGTGCTTTGTCGTCGGATTCTGTGGTCTTGCCGTCCTTTTTGCGTTTCTCTTTGCGCTCTTTCTTGGCGGCCCGCTCGGCAGCCTCGCTCGAAGAGTCTGCTGCTGCCTCGCCCTTCTTGCTCTTCTTCTTGTGCTTCTTATCCTTCGCTGGCTCGCTGTCGTCGCTGCTCTCCGAATCCCAAGACTTGGTTTCATCTGCGTGCTTCCTCTTCTTCGAAGACGCAGACCCCTCAGCAGGAGCATCATCGTCCGCCTTACGCTTGCCCTGAGTGACCTTCGCATTCACCTCAGCTATCCTTTTCTTCTCGTCCTCCTCCATCTTGTCGCCCACAAGCAGACCTCCATACACAAAGTTCATGCTCCCCCACTTCCGCGACTGGTAAGTCTGCAACTCCAGGTCGCGCTGCGTGTCCGCCTGCTTCTGCACCTCCACCTCGCTCTTGCCGTTCAAGCGGCCGAAGATTCCGGAGAGCGTAGCCAGGCCGAATGTGTCGGCATTGCTTTTGCCCTTCTGCGCTCCAAGGCCGGCGTTGTCGTCGCGCAACACTACCCGGATGTGCGAGGCGTTGGCTGCCGTGTAGTGCTCCGAGTGGTTCGCATTCTCGGCTCCGAGGTATTGGCCTGGCTGCCAGCCTGATTTGGCGAGTAGTCGGTGGCCGTAGTTGTCTTTTGATTTCGCCCAGGCGGTGTTGTTCGGGTCTGCTGAGATCTTGTTGCGTCTGGTAGGCGGTGCGTTAGTGTCTTGCTGTATGCGTGGAACTGCAAGAATGAGCGTACTTTTTCTGCCCGGCGAGACCCATCTTGAATGTCGTCGTCTACGGATTGGTATGCGTGAGCAGTATAGCGAGAGTGGATATAACCAAAGTTGCTCTCGATCTTCTTTCTTGCGCCCGGCCCTGAATTCTCGAAGTCTCGGCAACTTTTACGCCGACGCTAGTCTCGATCTATCTTGCTTTCTTCTGCCTGACACCTCTTAAGGCAGCTATAAACTGGTCGCTCCTTCCTTTCCACGGTCAAGCCTAATCTCACCTCACTTCATAGAAAACATTGGTCTTTCTGATAGCACTCGACGCCTCCATCCATAAACTGATCCCGAATAGCTGTCCATCACCAGATCCAAACCGCGACATCAACAATGTCGTCAAGAAACGCCTACCAAGAGTTGGACTCGAGCAAAGACTCGCAAGACGATTCGCAGATGCTAGACACGGCAAAGCTGGAGGAATCTATGGCTCGTCACAAAGCTGCCGTACGTTCCCTCGGATGAAAGGAAGCCAGGAAGAACACGGACTGATCCTCAGCACAGGTCAAAACCCGCCGCCAAACTGTCGAAGCACGCCTCCGTCAAGCCCAGACAGCAGGGTTCGCCGCGTTGAGCGCTCGAGGCGAAAGCGAAAAGGCGGATTTTGAAGCGGATATGTGCGGACGCCTCTTATCCTCATCCTATGACAAAACATGACATGACGTGCAGCACACTCTTCCCAAAACGAGTTGCTGACAGCGTCTTCTCAGAAAATCTGCACAGCGCCAGCATCTCGGGGACCTCGCTCAGCTCGTCAACAAGAAGAAGAGACTCGAAAAGGAGATTGAGAAGTCGTGTGATGAGATGACTACAGCTCAGAACGCCGTTGCTGCGCAGGTTGGTGCTTGCATTAGAAGTCGGGTTGATGCGTTGCGTAAGTGAGGCGTGTCGACTCTACTTTCCCTTTGGCGATGAGGTCCACAGGACTGTCAGTTTCAGTGAGCGTGACAAGGTTACTAGAATGCTTTATTGGGTCTTTCTCAACTCGAAAAAGACGTCTCATCATCCTATTCATGGTACGGGGGTTCTAGCTCTGCGAAGCAATGTCCTTGTTTGGGTCGAGCTAGCGACCGCAATGGATATGTAGGTTCGAGCCTATCAGTCGTACTTGATGAATCAGAAGCCCGAGGAGACATACGAATCTCTTTGCACAATGCCGAAGAAAGAACCAACCGTACGGGACCTTCTCTCATTTGACCAGGCCGCCTTTCCGTTCCGCCAGTAGCATTCTTGCCAAAACCCCACGGCAAGTCCCTCAAGCAGTACTAATACCGATGCAAGATGATCGTCTACTATAGTTCACACGAAAGAATCGATCACTCCATCTATGTAGCCCTGTATATCGTGGGGAAACAAGATCTACAAAGGCTTTGGAGCCGGCTCGGATACGATACGAGGGAATGCCGGTAGTCGGTATAGTGACACTCATGTGTGAAGAATCACTTCCTTACTTCTCCTGATCTTCACGATTTTCGACAAATCGGCTGGTTGGTCAAATCGGTTCGCTGCAACTGGCCTGACGTATTAATATTTGATCTTCGCCCCACGTGCGTCCGCGGAGCGAAGTCCGAAATCTGAATAGAAATGTTATCACCACTTCCCTCGAGTCCCTGCATGGGATGAATCATGATCGAGATCTCTTCAGATCGATCGTAGAACAAGAGTTTTTGACGAACAGTCGTAAGACAGCGAAGAGATGTGTAGTTTCCCAACATTTTTGGAGCTTGAGTTTCGGTGCTGTACTATGCACAATGTCATTCAGATGCTCCCAGCGAATGCGTAGAGAAATCGAGTTGTCTCCGGTCGTAGCGCTGCTAGAGCATGCTTCGGTAGTGCTGAATTCCCATCGTTAGCTATTCTAAGCATTTGAGCGCAGAGTCGGCATAGGCCAAAGTCCGAAAATTGCTCGGTACCGTCAAACGACGCCTGCGTGTGCCCAACGACAATGTCTCCCTCGTCCCGTCTCGTTTCCCTAAGCGCTTGTAGCCCTCAAAACCCGACCTTCGCATTGTATGTGTGCCAGCTTCAAACCCCCTGGGAAGGAGGCATAGCGCCCGGCTGCATCTGCGCAGGACGGTGGAACATCTGCACCAAACGCTTGCCGATCGAGGGCTCCAGCTCTGTCCCGTCTCTTGCGATTTTGACCTCCCTGTTCGCGTTCCACGGGTTGCGCAGGCCCCGGGTGCGGTAGAAGGGGAGACGAGCAGTGGAAATCCATTCGATCTTGAACGGAACTCCTAGATCCTGGCCGTTGCCGTTCTCGTCCGATTCTTTGTTCGGAGAGGATGCTTCTTCGTCATCCGACAGCTCGGCTTCCCAGAAGATGGTCCCGCGCGCAGAGTCGTCGATGATGTGGCCGCGGGGCGCGGTTTCGGTCGCGGGCGTGGGTATGGATTGCGGGCCGTCGCTCGGGGTGAATGTCGGGGCGCTGTGCGTGGCTCCGAGGGGTGCTGCCTCGCCGGTGATTGGGGAGGTCATGCGCGCGTAACCGAAGTATTCGCCAGACTTGTTGGCGGAGAAGATCAGGTAGACATTGTCGGCAGCGTTGAAGGCCTGATTCAGTGTGGATTCGTTGTGCGATTGTGTGGCCCATATGCCGTTGCGCACGCTAGCTTCGAGGTCCTGCAGCGTCAAACTCTTGACCACGAAGAACTTCTCGGGGACTCTTGTCAGCGTTGCAGACTTTGGTGTTGCTTGTGTATTGGTCGCGTCAGGTGTAGCCGCCGGGGAGCTGCCGACGATGATTGGGTCTGAAGGATCGTCGGTACTAGCACCCTTGCTGAGCGGTTTGACTACAGAATCAGAATTTTCGGGAGTCTTTGGGCCGCCTTCGGTCGAAGGTGATGTGTTGGCAGTAGTCGTTGACCCTCTTCTCAAACGGCAGACCAGTCTAACACCATGGAAACGCGAGTCGTGAAAGCGGTTCATTGCCGCTACGCAAGCATTTTCGGAGCGGTAGTTGACAAAAGCGCAGTTACTCTTTGAGATGAGGAAAAGGCTCTGTATGTCTGCGGTGGCATCTCTCGCAAAATGATCTTTCAGGTCTGTGACGGTCGCAGCTGGGGGAAGGTTGCCAACCCATAGAGCATGGCCAGACTGCTTAGGCTTACGGGGAGGGCCACGAGGGAATGAGGGGACAGCCACCGGTCCAGACGTACGTCGAGCATATGGCGCTGTTGAGAAAGAGTCAGTGATCGTGTGATGCATGACGTTGTCTCATGTCTTACTCGGATCTGCATAGCCAGTCGGCGGCCCATAGCCTATAGGGAACTGTTGCTGCGGGAATCTCATATCCACAGGAGAGTAGCCCTGCTGCATCAGACCATAATTGTAAGGAGGCTGGACCTGCATGGGTGGTGGCTGTTGTGGCCGGTTCGGATATTGGTACTGCGTAGCTTGGTGCATCGCATTTGGGTGTGGGTAGTGTTGCTGTTGCGGCGGCTGGATAAAGTTTCTAGGATCGTGCGACGGTTGTCCATACTGAGGCATGTACGGAATAGATTGGCCCATCACCACTGCGGACGGTGGCATGTTGAACTGCGCTGATGGACGCCGGTTTTCGAACGGAGTCTGCTCCGAGCTTGCTGGGAGAGCGTTCGCCATTTGGCGCAGATCAAATGGGTAGGAACTGACGCCGTTCGCAGTCTGGCCTGGATTGGCACGTGATTGACTCATATCGTTCAGCTGGGTATGAAATGGAAGCCTGGAGACCATTAGTGTGCAGAACTTGACACGCAAGCTCGTAACGCATACTGCTCTTTTCGGGCATCCCCAGGACCCGCGTCAATGGGGGCATGAATGTTGCAAGAAGCTGGGTCGCCCATAGTATGGTGTGATGCCACGAATTACGTGATACGGTCTTTCTAAAACCAAAGTTGGCTGTGAGAAATGTTAGCATCTAGCCTTTTCGCACTTCCACTATGGACCTACCTTCGATTTGAGCTAGGGTAGCCACTGCTGGTCTTCAATACCGTCAGTGGTGAACGGGTCGCGTACCGAACTTGTTCGTAGACCGACCAAATGCGAAATGTCAGGTCAGGAGCGCTAGTTGAAGCGGATTGAGGCAGGTCGAGGCTTTTGATAGAAGAGACGCCAAGAGCCGATCGAGACAAGATATGAGCCCTTTTTGGGTTGTCGCGGACGGCAAAGCTCCACGGTGGCAGCCTTGTCAAATGGTACCCACGATGTGGTTCCAGAAACGGACTCAAATCCTTCCGGTAAGGAAGACCCCACGGCACAAATATAACTTAACAAACGATGAGAGGAGACAAGTCCGGTGGCGCGATGTCTTGAATGCGAAAGAAAGGGATTTCGACCACTGCCGTCGATGCCGTGCAGCCTTGCAAGCGGAAATTATGGGCGAGAGAGAATGGGGAGAGGCAGGAGAGTGGCGATGGCCCCCGGCAAAGCTGTCACCATCTAAGGAACTACAAGGATATAGGTTAGTGCCTCGATTGCCTCCGAGGCTGTCGGAGTGCCCTCCTAGAGCGCCGGCAGTATGGCATGCCACCATGCTTGGGACACAATCGTCTTTGGTGGCGCTGAATGCAGCCGTGTGAACTCGCTGGCGGACCATCGTGCTACGCTTGACCGACTACGCGGTCGAGGTTTGCCCATGATCAGCATGGAATTGCTGTGGCGAGCGGACCACGGTGATGGGATTCCTAATATCATTTGCATCGTCACCGTGACGACACGCGTGATCCCCCGACAGAGTCGAGCTCATATGTATAATGACAAGTTTGGAACAGCTCGTTGTCCATCCACGGTGCACGAACAGATACTCTGAGAACATGTGTGCCGCCGTTATCCAGGCGATTTGTGTTGTCTGTCCCCAATGCCTGGATTGCCGTTGAAGGTGTCTCCAGAAGTCCAACATCGTCGCAGTGGAGGATCCCCGGCGCGAGGCGAGGCCTCGCCTGTGCGCGGAGAGCAAAACCTAAAACGGCTTAAGATGCACTAGTCGCATAAGGTGTGGTCAGCAAAGGCCAATCATGTCAGCTTTCGCCGTGACTGATCGAGATCTTTCTTCCGGAGACGAGCCCGTCGCCGACCTTAACGAGAAACAAGATACCAGTCCCCCTGACTCGAGTGACTGTAGCCATTGTGTAAAGTCCTAATCTGGCCTTGTGCCCTTCCTTCCTAAGCATGCTTAAATCCCATCCCAAACCAGATCAGTTGTTCGTGTTATTTATATGACACCACGCGAGGTCTGGATGCTATGGAAGAGGTGGCTTAAATAGCACAACAAAGGCTTATACGTTTCGCTGCACACCGTGAAGTTCTATGTTCGTGCAGCTGGGTGGCAAGTTAAGTCTAGACCAAGGCTTGAATTTTCTTTCCGTGCTATGTATCCTTGACTCTGCAGTCAAGTACAGATGCCCAAAGAGACGTGTCTCATTTAAGCGTTGCTCCTTGGCAGCGGTGCATCGTCCACAAATTGTCGGGCCCCTTTCGAGGCGGGTCAGACCAACCGCTGTACCATAGCTCCAACGCCTTACGGCAAAGCTTAATACGGTATACCGTTAGTCAGCAGCTGGAAGTAATCATACACCGCCGTCGAGTAGCTCCTCTCACTCCAATGGACCAGCTTGCGCACAAACTCTGCCGCCTCACGGTCTGATTTTTCCAGCACGAAACGCTCCTTGAAATGTTGGATTGTCTGCGGCTTGAAGCACGGCAGACCGGAGTCCAACATAGTCATGACTATGTGGCTTAGTTGCTCCACATGCTGCCTTGCCGCGAGGAAAACCTTGATGCATAGCTCCTCGAACATGCGGAATGGCGCTGAGTTGGATCCACCCATGACTGCAACCATCTCGGGCGTGAGCTTGAAAGGTGCCCGCTCGAACTTGACGCCGCCAGGTGCGATATCGAAACAGAAGCCAAAGTCAATGTGCAGGATGTGGCCGGCGTCATCCACCATGATGTTGCCGTTGTGTCGGTCCTTGAACTGCAGAAGGTACGAGATGATGGAGTACGCGGCCATGGACTTGATAAAGTTGCTTCGTGCTTCCTGGAAGCGGATAGAGTCCTCGTAGCCGTATTTGGAAATGAAGTAGTCGTATAGTCCATTGACTGCCTCGCGACCGAGCATGTCCCGAGAAATGGAATTTGGCAAGACGTCAATGACGCCACAGCCAGGTGCAGTAGCTGTGACGCGGTAAGGGAAGACGAAGACATCTAGCCCGGCGCTGTTGAAGATCCCTCGGCATGCGGCAATCATCTGTAGCGCAAGTACATCTTGCCTGCAGTCGTCTCCCACTTTGAAGATGGCGGACTGCCATACCTCGTACGACCTACGCTCCAATGCTACAACGTCTTGTGGACCAGAGTCATCTACACTCGCCAGCTCTTCCTCATCTTTACGGATTCGGAAAGTGGCCATGTACGGTGCCTTTGCGTGACTTTGAAGCGGCTTGCCAGACTTCCGGTCAATTCCAATAACAACACCGTCCGGATTACTCGGGAGGTAGACTCCAGGCTCGACCTGAATTTTCCGCAGCTCTTCCTCGATCTTCTGCTTCTTCTCAGGTTTCGGGCTCTTGATGAACGGTTTCAGAGTGCCCGAGATGCCAGTCACCCTGCCGAAGAAATCAAACTCACGCTCGTAGAAATCTTTGTCCTCTTTCGAGAAGCTGGAAACCAGGCTGGCGGTCACCTTGTCGAGGGTCGGCTTCACTGAATCGGGTTCCAGGGAGTCCTCGTCCTTGAAAGAGTTCGCCTTCATATTCCAGATGATTTGATGAGCAAAGAGCTGCGAGAACATGCCAGTCTCTACGATGTATCGCTCAACGTATCCTAGTGCATCGTAACGTAACGCCTGCACGATCTGGGGAACGTAGAAGAACGTGATGTCGACGGAATGGCTTTCCAGCGCACGTACGGCGTACTGTATGATTGAGGGATGGTTTCCATAAGCCGGCATGAAGTACGTGACTGCTGCCATGGGGTTGACTGGAGCCCAATAGAGCAGATACTTGAGCTGCGTCTTGATGTCGCTGGGTATCGACGGACCCATCAGGAGATATAGCGCGTCCGGCTCCTCAATAGCCTTTTCTGAATCCCTCAAGATGAGTGATCTCGCCTCACTTGCCAAAGCCTGTGATCTTGGGAAACGCGTAGTGAGTTGTACGGCAATGCTCGGGTTTTCGGCCCAGGCGACCTTGACAAAGGGCAAAAAGGTGGTGTCTCGTATGGGCTGTCCTTGTTGGCCGGGGCCTGTGATGGCACGGGCGTCGGATGTCAGAGGATTGATCCAGACATTGAGTCGCTGGGACTCGTGGGCTAGTAGATGCTGCAAGAGTTCTTGCCTACTCTGGAGCGAGACCAACGCTGCACTTGACATGGATCCGACGCTGGCGAGCCTCTGCAGAGCCAGTGTGACATCGGAGAGCAATTTGACCTCAGCCTTGAGCTGGAGTTTATTGCTGCCAAAAGACCACAACGGAGGAGTAGCGAACCATGCAAGACCGGCCGATATGATAGCGTCTTTGAGGCGCCACTGTGCTGCGGGGTCCAACCGGGTACTCAACTTGAGGAAATCAAGAGCCAACAGCACGATGTGGAAGTGGACTTCCCGAGCTAGCGGGTGGCTCACAGTGTTCTTCATAGCCATTGCCGTGATGCGCATGAGACGCGCATACACTCGCTCAACTGACGGGGAAGTAAGACGAGAAGAGTTGAAATGGCTCGAAAGGTACTGCGTCAAGCGCAGGTGTGGCGCGATCAAGTTGTGGACGATCTGGCGACGTTTGGCAATAGCCTCCCAGTTCGTCGGGGCAAACTCCTCCTTTATGTAGAAAGGATCCACGTGGTTGTTCGCTGTATTGAAAAAACCTTTATGCAGGCGGATCGAGGTTTCCCAACCAGTAGCAACCTCAGCCAGTATGCGGGCTTCAAGGCTTGGGTTCTCTTTGGCAACCCCTAGCCACATTGAGATACCGAGCTTGATGGACTCTTTGTTGAAGATGATGAAAGGAATGCTGACGAGTCCGCGGATTAGTGGAGCTGTGTCGACCGTCATGCGGCTCAAGATTCCAGCCGCATTGCGCAATGTTTCCCGTACTGTGGAGAAAAGCACGTGTTCGTGATTCTCCAAGCGTGCCTCGAGAAGCTGGAGTTCTTTCCTGCCACTGTCAAGTTCTGCGTTCAGACCTGCGGGCATTGGCCGGGAGGTACCGTTGCGCTCGACAAGAGTCCAGTCGTCCACGTCAACCAGCTTGTTGTCAATGTGCCGATACTCCTGCCTAGTAGTGTATTGCGCGATGAAGTCAGATGCGGTGTTGATTCCAATATCACGCTGACGTTCAAGAGAGGTCAGCCTCTGGTCGGTACTAGGGATGTGGGAGCCCATCTCGACAGCGAATGACCGCCCAAGACCGATGTGACCGTACGCGCCATCGTCGGCATAGTCTTCTAGGTAAGCTTGTAGCAGACCCTTGGTGTCGAGAGGAGCAACGTCAATTGCTTGAGACACCCACACTCGGCACCTCTTGTGGAAGTTTGCCAGAGTCGTCTGCCGGTAGTGCACATCATCCGAAAGTTGAATAGAGACGTTGCCTTTTTCCGAAGCGTACTGGGCCCTCCATTCGTACTCGTCGGTTTCAGCGTCAAGACAGCTCCTCCACATCAGAGTCAATAGTTCAAGAAGAGCGAACAACGCCGTTTTCTGGCACAAGACAGACGGGAAAGCATTGACAATTCGATCGACCGCGGACACCGCGGCCTGCTGTACCTTCAAGATGCGATGGCAACACCCTTCAAGGAAAATGGCAAGTTGCACCGCAACTTGGGCTGCGGCGAAATTCTGTTGCTTGCCGGCGATTGCTCGTTGCAAATAGATGTCCACGGC
>Ga0265797_10012000_pt1 | contig 10729 bp, 9 predicted proteins | sample P2T30metagenome_FD_192433 | JGI IMG/M metagenome (GOLD analysis project Ga0265797, IMG submission 192433) | Plant litter microbial communities from East Loma Ridge, Irvine, California - P2 T30 | ecosystem: Environmental > Terrestrial > Plant litter > Unclassified | place: USA: California... | reverse complement strand
TGTCAAATTATAAAAGAGAGGTGAGGAAAAACTTGTATTTCTTTCCGTGTTCATAAAATATTGAAGGTCAAATTGCGCTCTGTCTATACTAACAAGATCAAAAATAGTACATTCAACAGACAAGGTCTCGGCTTTTTGACCTAAACGGAGTAATCAGCCTCTCAACCGTAGGATTGTAAAACCGAGACGTTTGGCATCTGCGTTAAAACAGGCTGAACTTTTCAGAGAAAGACATTTGGAAATAAGCAGATAGACAAATTTTGATGGCCTGGAAAACAAGGTTATACAGGTTGGCGAGTTTACAAAATCAGTTTGATGAGAATGATATTATTATGTATTAATGAAAAGCAATATTCATAATCTCCTTTAATCATTTTATGAAAATTACGTTCGGAGAGTTGGTAATAATAAAATGGCGGCAAAAAGTTTTACACCTTTTACCGCCATTTTTAAACAGAGAAGCCGTTGATTATCGTATTCTTCACGACCACTAGGACGCTATTCCGACCGTAAAGATTTGACAGGATCCATCAGTGCGGCGGCAATTGATCTGTATCCCACTGTTAAAGCTGCAATTATCAGTGTCGTTCCAATAGCCAAAAGGAAAATTCCGGCCCCTATTTCTTCCCTGTATTTAAAATTCTGCAGCCATTCGTTCATAACCCACCACGCCAATGGAGCGGCAATAATAAAAGCGATGACCAGCAAGCGTACAAATTCCTTTCCAAATATCCAGACTATATTACCGATGCTAGCGCCCAAAACTTTTCTTACACCAATCTCTTTGGTTTTTTGCGTAGCCATAAATGATACCAAGCCGTACAATCCCAAACAGCCAATAAAGATGGCTGTACCCGCAAAAAACTGAATCAATTGCAGCATATTTTGATCCAGAGCATAAAACTCGGCAATCTTGTCATCCAGAAAAGACGATTTAAAAACATATTCCGGATAGGTCTCATTCCAGATTTTTTCTATCGCCTCTCGTGTCGGTTTCATATTTTCCATGTTGATATTAACCGCATAATTCCGGTATGAGGTATAATTTGACATGATACAGATCGGATCAATATTTGCCCGGAAAGAGTAATTGAAAAAATCCTTTACAACGCCAACAACAATGGCTTTGTCCTGATTGCCGTTAATGGTGAGCTGCTTGCCAATAATCTCATCGGCAGATTTTAGTTTGAGTTTTTTGACCAATGTCTCATTAACTACAAATTCACGCAACGTATCCGAAGGTATGAAGTTACGACCAGCGACCAACTGCAAACCGAATGTCTTGATATATTGGTTATCAGCACTTTTCATATTGATATCAAACTGCTCAGCTTCTGAACGCGCATCGTATCGCAAGTCTGTCGAATTATTGGAATTGGCGGCAGGCGCCTCAAAGCAAAACGTGCTGCTTCCTACGCCGGGAAGCTGAGAAATTCTGGATCGCAGTGTACTCATCTTGGCAAGATCCCTTACAGGAATCGGTACCATGATCATGGCATCTTTCTTAAAACCAAGATCAGATTGTGTTGAAAACCGCATTTGATTGGCGATGACAATGGTACCAATAATAAGAATCTGAGAAATCGCAAATTGAGTAACAACCAGTCCTCTTCTTAACGTAAACCCTCCCACACTTTTCTGCGAGATTTTCCCTTTTAATGCTAAAATCGGCTGAAATCCTGCCAGAATAAGTCCCGGATAGGACCCGGAAAAGAAAGTAACAACAGCTGTTAACAAAACTAAAAACAATATGAGCGAGATATCAGATAATAAGGAAATAGACAATTGTGCTTCAAATAATTCATTGACATAAGGCAGAGCAAGGTGAGATAAAATAAGTCCTATAACTACCGACACAGCAGTGATAATCGCGGTTTCTGAGATAAATTGCCAGAAAAGCTGCGATCGAAGACTACCTAAAACCTTTCTGACACCAATTTCCTTTGAACGGCTGAGTGCCTGAGCAGTGGCGAGATTAACAAAATTTACGCAGGCGGTTATGATCAGGAAAATACCGATAAATGACAAAGCCCAAAGATTTTTCTTCTCCATGTAACCGCCAAGTTCTGCGTTAAAATGAATATCCGAAATAGGCTGAAGTTTAAATTGCCAGCCAGATGCATCCTTCGGCGGATAATATTTTTTGGACAAAGACGGAAGTGCTTTTTCAACAGTGGCCTGGGTAACCCCCTCTTTAAGTAGCACATAACATTGTGATTCGGAATAAATCCCCATCCAGCTGTCATCTCTGGCAATCCATACATTCTTATCTTTCAGATTGCTGTAAGAAAGATATATTTCCTGTTTGCGTTCCGAATTCACCGGAAGGTTTTTTAGTATCCCTGTAATCCTATATTCTATTTTGTTGGCTACGCGGATCGTCTGGCCAATTGCCTTTGTTTTTCCAAAATATTTTTGAGCTATTTCCTCAGTTATAATGGCAGAATTGGGTTCCGAAAGAACTGTTTTTTTATCTCCCTCTATCAAAGGGTAATTCATGATGTCAAAAAATTCAGGCTCGGCAAAAGCAACACCATTTTCTTCTTCAAATTTTTGGTTGTCTTTTGAATTCGGTAGCGATATCAGTTCATTATCATAATTTATGATCCTTGCGGTTTTCTCTGCAAAAGGAAAATCATTACGAAAAGCCTTACCAAATGGACTAGGCACTCCCCGTTGAACACTTATATCTTCATCATGAAATTCTGTATAAACACGATAGATACGATCAGCGTTTAAATGAAAATTATCAAAACTTAAATGATACCTGACCAGCATGAAGATCAGGATGGCGCAGGTAACGCCCAGTGCCAAACCAAGAATATTGATAAAAGCATAAACCTTACTACGCTTTAAATTCCTGAGCGCAATTTTGAAATAATTTTTTAACATGGCTGAAATGGATTTATAAATCATCAGGGCTAAAAAATTATTCCAATTACCTTAGATTTTAATTATCAGCGAATTAGGCATATAGCTTGTGTTCGCTATCGAACATTTTGTTCAATAGCGAATAGGCACTTTATTCAGTAGGATCTGTGTGATTTCTCACAAGCTATTAAATAGCCAGGAAGATAAAATAGTAAAATCTGTCAATTGTATTTTATTCTTAACTTATAGTTTGGAAGAAAAATAACATTCTGCAGGCAGAAACTTTATATGGCAACAGATGTCTTAAAATATTTTTTCCATATTATTTAATCACCTTCTAATGCTTATAATTGAGGCATAGTCAAAACTGGCTGGAGTTTTGTAATTTGCGTTGTTAGCCATAACCATCAAATAAATGCTTCCTCCCTTACCTCATTCAGCTTCGGAATCTCAGCATCCTAAAAGTAAAATCGTTTTCATTGACTATCTGAAAGTAATACTGACTGCGTTGGTAGTTGTACACCATGCCCTGGTAACTTACGGCGCCCCCGGCGGCTGGTATTATTTTGAAAAAAGCGAATTGATGGGCGCAGTCATTCCAATGACAATGGCCGTTAGTGTTAACCAGTCTTTTTTTATGGGCTTTTTCTTTTTTCTTTCTGCACTTTTTATTCCGGGATCTCTAAAACGTAAAGGGAGTGCGGTTTTTATTAAAGACCGGTTTTTCCGACTAGGAATTCCTTTGATTTATTATTCCTTAATCCAGGCAACCGTCATGAATTTTCTCATTTACCGCTATGCAGAAAAACATGACATTACCTTTTTACAATTCCTGTCAGGTTACGATGGCTGGATCAATGTAGGCGTGCTGTGGTTTGTACTCGCTCTGCTCCTATTCACGTTATGTTATGTAATTTGGACCAAAACTGCTAAGCACGATCATAATAATTGGACATTGCCATCCCTTAAACAAGTTTTGATTTTTGCTGCCGTGCTTGGGCTGATTACTTTTTTAACCAGGACTGTTTTTGCAGTAGGCTGGGTTTTAGAACCGCTGGGTTTTCAGTTAGGTCATTTTCCGCAATATATCGCCATGTTTGTTTTTGGATTAATTGCCGCAGAAAACCAATGGATCCGGCAGCTTGATCAGCAACGTTATCGTAGGCTCAACATTTTCATTCTTTGCATGATTTTCATTGGCTTTCCGGTTATTTTTTCTCTCAAAATTGTCTTCGGACAACCGCTGGAATGGTTTGTCGGCGGCTGGCATATTGCCTCCCTGCTTTATGCATGCTGGGAACAGATTATTGGCATATCTATTATGGCTGCATTGCTTGTTTTGGGAAAAAACAGGTTAAACCCGCACTCCAATTTCATGAATAAAATGTCACGCTGTGCCTTTGCCGTGTACATTCTGCATCCGTTTGTGCTGGTGGTGCTATCGCTTCTGTTCAAAGACTGGGGAGTAGATCCGGCTGTTAAATTCTTACTAGTGGCACCGCTTGGAGTTATAGCCAGTTTCTTACTAGGCATTGCTGTAGTGAAGATTCCTGGTGTTAATCAGGTCGTTTAGGAAGGGCTGTACGTTTGGGATGCAACTTTATTACCATTTCCCCTAAACATATAGGGTGCATGGAGGTATCCTTTTTACCAGGTTTTCCATCCAACTTGGCTAACTTGGAATCCAAAAGCTAAATCAGCATATTATTAATTTAAAAGCTTTCTACAGATGACAGAAAAAGAAATTTTGATCAGCCAGACTTCAAATGTTTATGATTGGACCAATAAACTTATTGAGACGATACCGCTTGAAAAATGGGAGATTATTCCAGGCACGGTTGAATCCAGTATCAATTGGCAGATTGGGCATCTGATCATCAGTCATTACTTCCATTCCATTATGGTCATCCGGGGACATCAGATGGATATTCTGCAACAACTTCCCATCAAGGATTATAGCGATTTATTTACGGTGTCAGCTCCGATCCTCTCCGTAGGAAAGACGGACTCATTGAAATTATTGCAGGATCTGAAATTCATGCAACAAAAGTCGATTGAGGTTCTCGCAAAACTATCTGATTCTGAACTCCACAGCCCACTGGAACCCACGCCGACACCTCATCCCATCGCGACCACAAAATTTGAAGCAATTGACTGGAATATAAAGCACACCATGTATCACTGCGGACAAATTGGTATGCTTAGAAGAATTGTTGACCGGCGATATGATTTTGGTTTAAAGCTATAAACAAAAGTACATCCAGCTCCGCCTGATCGCCCCCTATCTTAGAAATTCTCTCAGCAGCAGCCGGGGACAAAATTTGTCAGAGAGGAAGCTGATAAAAGTCATGATTTCTTTTCTTGGCAATAATTAAGTTTACACCATCATCCGCTAGCGAATAGCAATTAGCCTCAGATTTCTTAATCAATACACCAGACAATCATAAAAATGCAAAAACAAAATCCATACGAGGTTTTTCAAAAAGAATCGCCGGAAGTCTTTGAAGGTTTCAACGGCCTGGTCGATTCACTCATGAATACCAAAGCACTTGATCCGAAAACCAAACAATTAATTTATCTGGGTATGAAGACAGCTCAGGGAGATCAGACAGCCGTTCTGTTTCACGTGCCGATGGCAAAAAAACTGGGAGCCAGCAGGGATGAAATAAAAGAAACGATTCTGCTGACATTGACTGTATGTGGATTAAAAGCCATAAATACATGTCTGGCAGACGCATTGGATATCTATGATCATTGTTAAAAGCCTGTTTAAAATTCAAAAATATGTTGTTTGTGATACTTTAAAGAATACGAAATGACATCCAATAGCTGGGTTACTAATAAACGCCCTTGATTCACTGTGAAATAAAATGACCTACATTACAGACTACACGGAATCAGACCTGAATAATTGCTCAAATTTAGAGTGCGGAAAATACAGTTATTAAGTCTGCAGGCTCAAATTATTTAAAACAACTTCTTATGGAAATTCAACCCCTGCTGGATCAGATCAAAAAAATCGAGCACGGCTTTAAACACATCATAGAGGCCGGTAATGAGATTTTAAGTGCTCAAAACGTAAAGCATTTCGATCTGGCTATTCAATTTCTTGGTGATGAAAGTTATCAGGGACGTATGTTAGGGACCTATATACTGGGAGTACTTTCCACAGACAATCCTGATGCCTTAACAATCCTGAAAACACAGGTTTCGCAAGACCAGAACTGGCGTGTTCAGGAAATGCTGGCTAAGGCATTTGATCATTATTGTAAAACGATTGGCTATGAAAAGTCATTGACTGTCATTGAACTATGGCTCGCTGATAAGAATCCAAATGTAAAAAGAGCGGTGATTGAAGGACTTCGTATCTGGACAGGCAGACCCTTTTTCAAAACCAATCCTGCCCTGGCTATTAAACTGATTAGCCAGCACAAAGCAGATTCAAGCGAGTATTTAAGAAAATCCGTAGGCAATGCGTTGCGGGATATTGGCAAAAAGCACTCAGATTTGATAGAGACCGAAATTTCGACCTGGGACCTGGAATGCTCACAGGTTAAATTCACCTACATGCTTTTAAAAAACACATGAGAATAAACCGTCTAGAATAATAAGGCTATGCTGCCGAAAGTGAAAATACAGCTTCGCGCAATGATCGCTACAAAATCTGATTTCTGCTAATATGTAACTACTTGTCTTAGATGATGTTCTAAATGCTCAACATAATCAACTATCAAAAATTCCAAATGCAACTTATTTTCACCAACCCTTATTTGTTTTTTCATATTTTCTGTCGGTATTAGTTTCATGAGCTCAACAAGTTGCAGATTATACACTTTCCAAAAGGAGATAACTTGTTTACTGTCCATTTTTTGATAAAAACCAAATTCATTCCATTTGTTTTGATCATATATAATTTCAGGACAATTCTGAAATTGGCCTCTAATAAATCTATGATGATTATTCGTTGCACTATCAATCAAATGCCCAATAATTTCTTTTTTTGCTCCATTTTCCAGGATTGTTTTTTTCGCAAAAAGAGACATCGTCTAGTTTTTCCAGAAGATCAGGGATTGTTTCGCACAAAAACCGGAGCCTATCTATTGACTTTTCCTTCATATGGCTGGTGTGTATAGATACAAGTACTAATTGTTCATTACTTTTTCTAAAATCTGTAAAAATTTACCTTGCTGATCAACAAAAGGATAATGCGAGCAATTTTCAATAGTATAAAAATTGGATGCGCCAATAAGATTTTGCATATCTGAGAATTGTTTCTTTGAGAAAATACCATCTTGCATCCCATAAATACCCGATATCTTTACGCCTTTTTTTAAAATATTTTTTATAATGGGTTTGGTGTCAATATTGACAAGGGACTCATTCTTGTAAAACAGCCTCGGAGCATTATCATTACGGATATTTGATTTAGAAAAAACGCTGTTTTCATATCCCAAGCTCACTCTTTTAGATTCCTCCGTAGGTGCCGGCATTTTAAAAAAACCAAAGTGTGATGCAACTTCGTAGGTCTGCTTACGGTATTGCTCACTTTTCTTGTCGATGGATTTAAGGTAAGAAATCTTCGAAAGGGTTGCAGTATCGCTCTTTTCAGTAGCAATTTTTAGACTGGTGTCAAGTATATGGTCGTAAGATTCTTGTTGTGAAAATAACGCGCCAACTAAAATTAACCGTTCTATTTTTTCAGGAAAAGCATTTACATATAAAGTTGAAACAAGACCTCCAAAACTATGCCCTAAAATGCTTACTTTCTTGAAATTATATTGTTTTATGATATTATTTAAATCCGCAAAGGCTTCACTAAATGTTACTTTGGCATTTGGATCCGCAGACCTGCCCTCACCTCTTCTATCATATACAATCACATAAAATCCTTTTTGAGATAACACCGCTGCTGTTGTACCTTCAAATAATGTCGCATTACCTCTTGGCCCACCATGCATGTAAATAATGGCTGGATGATCCCGGTTGCCATAGGCCTTGGAATATATTTGCTGAGCTATTGAAGTTTGTGAACTGATCAGCAGAACGTTAACTAAAAATAAGATTTTAAACCTGATAATATTTGTACGTAGCAACTAAGAGAATATTTAAATTTTGAAATTGGATACCAGTGCATTTGCTTGTGAGCTTCCCAACTTAACTTCCAACACAAACCCAGATAGTATATCATTCTACTTGAATAAGGTAACGTTCATGGAAGCAATTTCTTGGAAACGTATACCACACCTCTCCCGGATTTGCTGTTGCAAAACTTAATTGCATTTCCTGAGCCACAAAGTGCATCGCTGCCCACGATGTAAAGCCGTTGCTGCTCATCCAGATAAAGGCCTTCCAACTGATGGAGCTGTGGAAGATTGATTCTTTCCCCTGTAGATTTTACAACCCCAGGCGTCTCAAAAGCTCCATCTATTGCATTTGGTCCTTTTAAATAGACTTTATTAATTTGATATGTTACCTTGTTTGGAGCTGTAACCGGATTGATCAGGAATTTGTCAGGTGAATCATTTCTGGGGTTATCACTTAAAACAGGATTTCTTCCTTTGTATATTTCCCAGGTTTTGCCGTTATCTACACTATAATCACCTGCATGTATCAATACCTCTTGATAAATATTGTTATTGCTACCGCTTGTCAGGCCGGTCATAGTGAATAGCGTGTCGCGATATTGCACTACTCCTATCATCCCAATGGACCGCTCATGAACTTGTTGCCAATGCCTGCCTTGATCTGTGGTACGAAACAGTTTGAACATTGTTGAAATCAGTACAGTTTTATCGTAATTGCCCCAAACACCCGAAATCTGATGGTCAATGGGAGCTTTCAGGGTATACCAGTCAGGATATTCATCCAGGACAGTATCCTGTCCAACGACATCAACATCAGACTTTTTACAAGACAAAGCAACCAGAAATATAAAGCAATAAAGAAAAACCTTCATAAGAATTAATTAATTTAATAGCTCAAAGGTTACATTTTTTTGCATTATTACAAGCTACCGGAACGTTTGTGTAATTAATTTCACCCGGCGTAATTTTTGATCCGGAAAACAACGGGAGAAGTGCATCAATCTGATACCTAACCATGAATTTTGCTGAAACATAACATATTCCTATCATTCTGTTTTTTAGTAAGTTAACTTAAATTGCTTTTTAAAATGCAAAACATGACCGTAATGTTGTGCCGCTAATCTCATGATGCATGGACCGAATCAGTTTTGAAAGAGCCCACATGAAGGTGAATGAAGACCGAGCTGAATTTGTAGAAAAGGGGACATGAGGGGCTGGAAAAATTAAAAACTGTTCCTAACCATCCTATTTATATACATTTGACGTAGTACAGGTTGTACATATGACGACTTAGGTTTGCTAATAGTCCTTCCAACAATGTTGAAGTCAAGATCTGTCAGATGCCCGGCCGCAATTTTAGCAATATTTACTGTGGCTAGCCATTAGTATGGCGTGGCCACCATTGGCTCCTTTGCCGTTGAATCCCATCTTTTAACCATTTCTATTCTCCTTGAAATAAGCAGAGCGGAAGTGTAGCTCGTTCACTTTGTCAAACCTGTATCAGATCACTTTTTTGCTCGGGCTGCTGAGTTTTATGGAATGCAGGCACTATCGCAAAGTCATCAGAAATTGTTATCAAACACAGCTAGTTAAGTATCTTACATTCATTTGCTGCCGACAAACGTAGAAAGCATACCTTGAGCATTTTTATTTCCGGCATCAGTCGAAACAGCCTTCTCATACCAGGTTTTGGCCGCGGCTCTTTCTCCTTTTTTAAGAAGACACTCTGCGGTCAGTTCATAAGCATAGGATAAATCTGATGGTCTCTTACACAAGGGAGCCGCAAGCGAATACAGGATTATAGCGTCATCATAGCGGTTACGCCGCTGCAGATATTTTCCGGTACTGGTCAGATCGCCGGCTTCAAAACTAAAATCGTATTGGTCTTGTTTGTTTGCTTTAATTTTTCGGTAAAAAGTAAGTCCGGCCTCCACATTGTTGAGGACTTTATCACGGATATCCAGATATACGGACTTTTTGGGTACAGTAAAAGGTTGATCTTTTAAAATAGCAAGTACAGCTGTCTTGATGGCATCAACTTTAAAATTTTGGTTGTTGGTTGCCATCACGATTGAAACGCTATCCTGATGATCGGTGTAAAGCAGTGCTTCGTAATTACTGTTAGAACCTTGGTGACGGTGCCACTTTAATTTCCCGTTTTCGAATCCTGTGGAGCCCAGGCTGCTTTCTCCACCGGGAAAATTAGCGGCCAGCTGATCAAAAGATGCCCTGCTGATAATCCTGAATTGTTCCAACCGCGTTACAAACTTATAGAGATCTGCTACCGTAAGCCTGACGAAACCGGTTGTTAGCTGCAGGTATGGTGTCGGTTTAAAATCATTGTCAAAAGCTTTTGCAACATCGGGGCGGTTCAGATTGGCATCCATGATACTATGCTGCATACCGCAGGGCTTGAATATAAATTTACTGACGAAATCAGCATAAGATAATTTTGAGATCTGTTCTATAATTCGCCTTTGCAGATATACATTCGCATGTGCATAGGTGTAAGCTGAACCAGGTTCAAACTTCAACGATTTCAGGCCACGAAGCGAATCCAGCAGCTGCATGTCGGTTTCGTTCGACTGCGAAGTGAAGTTGGGCAGGCCGCTGGTATAATTGATCAGATGCTTAATCTTTACCTGATTAGCCCATTGCGGCAGTCCACCCACATAGCGGGAGACAGGGTCTTCCAGATCAAGTTTACCTTGTTCCTTCAGTAGCATGATGCTTACCCCATTGAATTCCTTGGATATCGAGCCGATGTCAAAGAG
>Ga0265797_10011998_pt1 | contig 10733 bp, 11 predicted proteins | sample P2T30metagenome_FD_192433 | JGI IMG/M metagenome (GOLD analysis project Ga0265797, IMG submission 192433) | Plant litter microbial communities from East Loma Ridge, Irvine, California - P2 T30 | ecosystem: Environmental > Terrestrial > Plant litter > Unclassified | place: USA: California... | reverse complement strand
CCTCACTATCTGAACCGAATCACAATCATGTCGTTACCGGTGAGGTACGTACCATTTCTTCACAATGCCCTGAATCGTCTCTTCCAATCCCTAATACAACCTTCACTTTCACTACCCCCACAATCGAAAACCCAGCAAGATTTGGCAGCCTGAATTTCGTCTCTCCCAAACCTAATTAACAAGAACAGACCGTCGTCCGCCACTCAACTCGACTCTGCACACGAATCTCAATCAACAACTACTTCACCTATAGAAAACACGTCCGAGTCGGGGCAAGAGCGAACTACTATACCACCAGATCTCGAAATACCAAACAAAAGAGCAAAGATGTCTCGTTCCAGACCAAACTCATCATCTCTCTCTTCAGCTCCCTCATATCCTTCTGAGCAGACCTCACCTGTTGCCCCAAATCTGCCAAGCCAGACCGCAGACACTGCCATTCCGAGCATAGAGAACAGCTCGTCCAACATAGCAACCAATTACTTTCTACCTCAGACTCAGCAGGCGCTGTCATCCATGTCTGCGCCTGAATCAATGTCCGCGCCAACATCAAACATGGGCGCTAAACGCGCGCCCAAGCAGAGCCCAAAGCGAGCACGCGAAGAGGAGGATGACGAAGAGGAAGAAGAGGAAGCCTTCGGCACACCACCACCCAAGAGATCAGCCAGGAAGATAAAGAGACCAGCAAGCAGCAAGACCGCTACAAAGAAAGTTGCCGCTCACAAAACGTCCGCTCTCAAGAAACCGGCGAAGCTGAAGAATACCCCCGCGCAGAAGCCTACAGCCGCACCACCACTACTACCCAGCTCGCGCCCATCACGAACCCGCAAAGCACCAGAGCGCTTCGAGGATCTTGAGGAGAAGACTACTTCCAAAGCTCTTCCTGCCAAAAAGGGGGCCAGTAAGGTTTTTGATCCTGTCTATATAACCACCAATTCCTCCAGCCGCCTCGTCAAAGCCGATGTTTACGTAAGTCTGCCCTCAATCTGCCATCTTCTCACACAACATATCTCTGACACATTCCAGCACATGCTTCTTGAAAGCCCAGCCTGGAACTCTCTTACCCCATCCCAACAATCCACTCTCATCTCCATGCTCCCCGAATCTCCCGACAACGTCAACCTCCTCGCCAAAATCTCTGCTGGAGAAACGGTAGATACGCGACCAGCAGCGTTTACACTAGCAAACAACTGCTTCCGGACAGACGTCGCCAAGTTCCAGGAGGATCTCAAGAACGGTCATTTGGCGAAGACGTGGCAAGCTGCTGCTGAGCAGGCGGTTGTGGAGAGGGCGGCGGGGGAGTATGATGGGTGGAAGGCGGAGGAGGCGGAGGCTTGGTGGGGGCAGAAGGGGATGTGAGGTTACTCATGTCAAGTCGGTGGGCAAAAGTCGAGCCTCGGCTACTATGAAAAGCTGACTCATCTTCTCAAGTACATGTCGCCTGTACCAGGAAACTATGGAAGACGATGGGTGTCGCGTCGCTGAAGGCTCGGGTTTGAGTAAAGCGAGCGCATGCTAGGCAGCGTACTGCAGTACGTCTTTCGTTTTGCCTCCTTCGGTAACCTCTTTTGATGAATCTGCTATCACACATGTTCTTTCAACGCCTCGATATGCTCGGTCATCTTTGCTAGGCACCTAGATGCGTTCACGAAGTCATGACCTATCGATGGCTCTTTGCATGAGCTCTACATCGTTCAGGTACAAGGGGATGAAGTGAAATGAACTTCGAGGAGAGTTTCTCAAAAGATTCACACTATTTGCTGTTGTCCTTTTACGAGACGTAGCTTCCACTGCGTGAATCAACAGCTTCAGTGCACACTTGTTTCTCAACGCCCTATTTCAACCCCAAAGTCTAATTCTCAACTGTCTCCTTCCATACCCCAGTGTCTCCTAAGCAATCAACATCGGCTCACTCTTCCACACTCAACTACCAATTTACCTGGACGGTTACACATTCAACAGCGGCATCTTTACCTAATTCGGTATCTCTAACAGGAACTATGACCTCTGGATTCAGGCTAATGGACCTTCCGAAGGAGCTGTTTGACAATGTCATTGCGCATTACGTACACAGTGTTCCCGTTCATGATGCCTCGGCTACTCGTGCAGTCTCCAGTAAGTTAATCACGAGAAACACAATTATTGTTTGCTAATACCTTGTAGGGACATTTGACCAAGCTATAAGCTACCAGATGATTCATCATTTACCCAAGGAGAGTTTTAAGCGTGACGGTCCCATTCAAGCTAATTGGCATTTAAAAGATATATTTACCAACATATCCGCCAAATACCTCGAAAGCCCAGTTCGCAAGAGGAAGAATGAACCCTTCGTCGCTTTTATCCACAAATGTGCTAATACTGTCCTCGGGATCGAGGGTAAGTCCTCTGACGACGAGAGGAAGACTCGATACCTCCAAGATATCATCCGGTACACGACTCGAGGGGAACGTCACGCGACGTATTCACTGGCGATTCACCCGGAATCCTCCGATAATATAGAGCGTCCTTCTCAGAGAGTGGTCAATTTGACAAGCGCCGCTGCAGTAGGCAGCCTTGTAGCGGTCAAGCATCTACTGAAGAAGTACGTAAAGAGCTGGCCTTCGTCCGAATATCTCAATTGTAACTCTAACCAGGGTGTTCTCTCTGACCCTATCGGAGCAGCAGCATCTAACGGACACGTCAAAGTCCTACAGCATCTACTGACTAAACTTCGGCCTTTAGTGGACCAAAAATCTGGACTACCTCGAGGCGCTCCGCACCATGAGCTGCAGCAGTTGAACCGTCGACTCTACTCCATCTTCTGTCTGGCCATCCGCTCAAAACACTGTCTGACGATCCAAACTCTTGCAGATTTCGCTCAAAAGTACAAGTTGTCTTTCGGCTTCTACTATGACAGTTATAACCCAGAACAGGGTGACGAATGGATCAAGAATGCTGTCAGGACTGGTTGCGTCAATACTTTCCAGGCTACTATATCTACGATAATGGGCATCAACCCTAAGGCTTACGAATCGCTGAAAGATCACTATCTAAAGTCAGCCTTTTGGTACTCTTGCAGATTCGGCCAGGGAGACATTCTTCAGCATCTCATTGCCCAAGACCGCGTCTTACTGCAGAAATATGGCAGGCAGGGTATGAAGTTGGCTGCTAGACACCTCTGCCGGAACATCATCACCATCTTCCTCGAAAATGGCGTCTCAATCAACGATGGTCAGCCCGTCCAGGAAGCAATCAAGTACGAAAACACCTCTATAGTTGAGTTCATGATTGCCCACGGCGCAAAGGTAGATGCAAAGGTGGATGCAAAGGTGGATGCAAAGGTGGATGCAAAGGTAGATGCAAAGGTAGATGCAGCAACCTACGATTCTTGTTTGTGTAGTTAAATCAGTGGGGGAGTTACCGTAGTATCTGGACGGCAAGGTAGAGTGCTCTACGAGGCTCGTTAATAACGTAGAAGGTAGCGAGTTTTGGAGGAGTAGATTTGAGACGGTAGTTCATGTGTAGACTGCGGAAACTGTTGCCTTTCTTTACAAAACCTTGATTCGCTTCCATGTGAATCCTTTCTGCGGCAGGTCTTATGATTCGAGAGAGGTTCAAAAGGCTGAAATTGCGACCATGTGTTTACTACACTTACTCAGACAACATATAAAAGGTGTCTGTTTCCTATCATTACCACTCTCTCTTCTAACAATAAACTTACTATCCCCTTTTCGCCAAAACATGAGGGCGAAAGACGGATGGTTTTTCGCCAACGGACTTCAAAAACTACAAATGTGGTAGGAATGTCTTCTTCCTCGTCTCTGAAACGTATACAAGAGAAACGATGAGAGAGAGATAAGCGCATCATATGTACGATGGTTGTTCCCTCTTTCGATCTAAAGTTCCGACGTATGCCATCCATGTAAGAGACTAAAGTCTGAACATCAAAAACTTTGGCGGGCCAACGTTCTGGGAATAGTTCCAAGAATCCCTGATATCGGCGGCGAGCTATACCAGCTCGATCTATGTAGAAACTTCCTCCTGCAATACGTCTCTCTCCATCATACACTGATCTCCTTGTCCCAAATCCAAAACTTGGAAGAGACCGGCCACGGCCTTCGTCTCTGCCTCAAAACATGAGAAGGACGAGCACATGTGCGAGACACGAAAGAATGTTCCTTCGCCATCATACCGAGCAAGTCTCGAAAAACATTAATCCTCTCACTTTATTACGAGTGTCCGCTCTGACGCCAGCCACCCGCGCATTGTATAAAGCCACTCCTTCCGGTCGCTTCCTCTCCTTCCATCCAACAAACTTCTTTCTTCTCGGAAAACCAAAAAACTCTTGCCGGAGTATACATGTGTCTCCTCTACCTCAAAAACGATTACCTTCGAACAAATGTGCGAGACGCGATCAGAAAAGCTTGATTCAAGTATATAATGCCGAGCCGTTCTCCAAAATCGGGACAACCATTTCCTCCGTCTACCTTTGGGCCCTTGGATCTCCCAGTATATAACATTTCCACGGTCTCCGATGTTTTCTCTCTCCTTGAACAACGAGTTCTCCTTCACAAGAATTAAAATTAATGGACTACATCGTCATGTTCTTCTTCTTTGCTCCGCAAAACTCCAACAAGCATCTGGCATGTGCGAGAGACACCGGAATACTAGATAGCATGTATTGATGCCGAGCACTTCTCTCAAAAGTATTTGTAGGATGCCTATGTCCACTACCAAGCGCACCACACAAGCGATATATAAAGCCTCCTCTTCCGCCTCCATCTCTCCTCATCGACGCACCTTCACTGTGAGTACCAAAAAGCAAATAGAGACAAAGGATAGTGTGCTTCTTTTCTCCAAAATCTCACTCTTTCTAAATTATGTGGGAGAGACTTTGTTCAGTTCTTAAAAAGCCGCAACACCGACCGGAGCATGTCTAGCACGAACTATCGCAACTTCCTAGCTACTATTATAAATCTTCCAGTGTAAACTGCAATGTCCGGCTCATCGCCTAGAATGCAGGGCCAAAAGAAGCCACGAATGTAAACATGTTTGCGGGGATGTGTCGCATTCTAAAAATACTATGAAACAACGTATGATCGAGATTGGGGTTGCAGACAGCATGACTTCTAGAAACTACGAATCCCGCTCACTCCGGTTACGTGGCGTCTACTCTTCTTCTCTTTCCAAAAGATGGTCTTTACAACGCCATGTCGAGCAACGGTCCGTCACCACGGTATAACAATCGCAAGCAAATCATCTATGCGCAATATCAAGTTGAGACACCTCAAACTCCGCCACAACTTCATCACAACAACTTCGACCAGAGAAGAAATACCATGATCAAATCATAGGGGTATTTTGATGATGCACCACTGGTGTGTAGTGTCTAACAAGCTATATACCATACTCACTACTACCCTTTTGCCCAATCAATACACATTAATTCCTAATGCAAACAAAGACGACTTTTTTTCCTTCTGAGATCCAGGCGCCATAAACTCCACGCTTGGTTAAGAGAGAGATAGAGAAAAGAGACAATCGAATCATGACTTCCTTCGTAGTAACAAGACCACGCTTACGGCTCCATGAACCCATTTCCCTTGAGCCCACACTTGGTCTCTAAGCTAAAAGTCTTCTCAAACGCCTTGACCTTCCTCATCGCTTCTACCTTCGCGACCTTGACTCTCGCAACAGGCGGGCTTAACTTCGTCGTAACCTTGCTGATCTTGGGAATAGCAGCACGCTTCCCATCACCGCCGTAAGGGCTGTTACCAATGCACTTGCCGCTGTTCTTCCACTGAGCATCAGCAGCCGACTTCCACAGCGCCGTGATATCAACTGTCATCTCCGGTGTGTAGTAGAGACGGCAGTCAGCCTCCTCGTACTGAAACTGCAGCGCCACACCTGAAGTATCGTTCGCACGAAGACCGTCTCGGGTGTTGACGCCTCCGGCTCCACTGACGGCACGGGAGAAGACGATGTCGCTGTAGTAGTCGTCTACCAAAATGGATTCGTTGAGCGAAGGGTCGAACTTGACGGCGTATTGTACGGTCTGCTGGATAAAGCCGAATGCATAGTTGTTGACGCCCTTGACGCCACCGATGGCCTGGATGGGGTTCTTGTTGCTGCGACCGCCCATAGCGATGGTCTTCACGCCCGCCTGCTGCTTCATCAACTCGCTGAAGATGGTGCAAGTGGACGCACAGTAGCCGTCGGTTACGATGACAATGTTCTCTGCTGCAAACTTTGGCGGTCCTGTAACGTTGGCCAGGGGACCATAGCCAGTAACGTTGATGCCGCCAGACACGTAAGGAACGTAGACGTCAGAGAGGTTCCATTGATTTTGCGTAGTATATAGCTCACCATTAACCTCATGAGGACCGAACTTCTCATCCCACGAAGAAAATGGTGTACCGTCAGCCTTCATATCCGTGTGGTAATCAAAGTAAGAGGACTGAGCGAAAGCAATGGTGCGGTTGCTGCTGTACTCCCGAGGGAACTGGCTCGAAAACTTGCTTGTGGCCTGTCCGACAAGGTCCAAAGCTTCAAACGCCCTCCAGCGGTTGGTACCTTGGGGCTCGATGTCGGGGAACAATTGTTTGAACATGTCGTAGCCTTGAAGAATAGTGCCACCACCGTTGGCTTGTAGGTCGATGATGAGTTTGGTCTTTCCGTCAGCAAGGGCCTTGGGGATAAAATTCTGGGTGAGTTGCTGGAAAGGAATCTCGGCGGAACTAGATCCGACAAAGTTGGGCACTTGCAATACCGCAACATCTTCATAACCAGTAGCGTCGATGTAGAAGCCGTTGATAAGGTTCATAGGGCCAGCGGCTTCGGGGGTGGGAAAACCAGGAGCTGCGGCGCCAGCAGCAAGAGTGGAGGCCTCCTCTTCGTCTGACTGGGCACGTGTATCGGCGAACGAAGGACCTGCGGAGCCGTAGCTGAACCATTTCTTGGCCAAGTCTTCACCATTAGCGATTCCGCGGAACGGAATAGCAGGACGAGCGTAGTTCTCCATAGTATAGGAAGAGCCGTTGGCGAAGTGCAGAGTTGTGGTGGCACCAGGGTAGACCCAGCGTCCACGGCCACCTCCAGTGAACATACCAGTTCCGCTACCTTGACTACCAAGGCTGACCTGGGCGAGCTCGTAGAAGACGTTGTTGTAGAGAGCATCGCGATCCTGGAGAGAGCCAAGCTGGCTGAGATCCTCGAGAAACTCGCTCGCGTCTTTGTCGTCGATACGAACAACAGGAGACGGTGTGTAGGAGATGTTGTTGTATTGCATACCGAGAACATCAGCGAAGACAAAGACTGCGGGCAGCTGCTCTCCGTCCTCGGAGACTGAGACTAGAGGGATAGGGCGGCCCCAGGTGAAGATGGAACCAACCGAGTCGGGAATGTAGGAGAAATGTCCATCGTGAGCGGATTGGATCAGGGTGTAGAGACTCCAGCCAAAGTCGTACTCATTCTTGTAGTAACCGGCGTCGATGTATCGGTCCATGGTGTCGAGTCCGCCAAAGATATCGACAGGAGGCTGTACCTTCTCAGAGTACTCGGCAGGTGGGTTTTTCAGCTCAGCAAGAGTGCTCTGCCACTCAATGTAAGGTCGGAGTGCTTGAAGAAGTCGCTTTCCTGATGAAGCGTTGAAAGGAACGTCGTTGATGCAGTCCCAAGCCATCTGAGCAGGAATAGTCATTATGGCGGGTTGAGTGCCATCGCCGTAGACGTAGTTGGAGACTTGGGCACATGGTGGAGTGGTACCATTGGCCTGGCGAGCTTCGACCTGGGGTTGAGTCCGCGAGGGCAGGACGGGAGAGGCGACAGCCAGTGATGCAGCGCCGATGGCGGCGAGCAGGGCGGAGCTTTTCATGCTGGGTTGAGGTTGTTTACTGGGCAAGATATGGGGATAACTTGAAGCGAATGGAATTGCCAGACCAGTAATAGCGAGTGTGATGGGTGTGGATGAGGGGAGAAGATGGAAGGAGGGGTCGAGCAAGTGTTGTTTGGCGGGGGGTCGAGCGCGCCTGCTCTATACGCCGTGAGGTGAGAGGTGAGCACGAGGCTGACAGTCACGTGCAGCACCAAGTCCGGAAACGTGCAGATGCAAACGGCCGGCAAATAAGTCCAGGCTGTACTTTCCCTCTGTCCTGGATAAAGTACTCCTGAAGGTCGTGGGAGTGTGGCCTAGGAGGAGTTGGATGACAGCGGAACGGAACAGCCCACAGCCCTCTCTTAAGAAAAGGGAAAATCGACACGCGCCACTAGGAGGTTGGTGGTATACTGGAGTGACGCACCAAGGATCCGCTCGCGTACAAATACTGACAGGCCGGTCCGCATCGTTTGAACACTAACCCACAAACCGAGCACAAACGTGCTTTCGACGCCGTGACACCAATTACATTCACGTCCTTTTCCGCTTCAATATGCGGGGCTTTTCCCGGGATCCATAGAGCAATCATGGTTAGATGGTGTGCAGCAGAGAGCCGCATTTGAGCTAGGGCCGTAGCCTATATGCAGCAAAAAGTATAGCGATTTTTGACACAGGGTCTGTCCGGTGGTCAATCCTCATCATCGAGCCGTCTCGAAGACATGCTTCGCTATCATCAAGTATTTTGTAAATGCCATGATGCCGGATAAGAGAGATAGGAGATGCGCAACCCCTCTTGACTCGTCGGTGTCGTTTCTACAATGCCATGGCAAGCGGGACGACGGGTGGTTGATGTCAAAAGTGGAAGCCTTGGCAGTCTGTGCCTGCAGATCGTCAAGGCGCATCCTAGCCACTCGCTCCACTCCTTCGACGCCCCAATGCATGACCACCTCATCGTCCGCTCAACGACGCGCTGTCGAGACCGGTCACCGCAACACTATTCATCGCGGGAAACCCTGTCGGCGACTCCTGCCGTGTTACGCGGTTCCTTTAGATCTTGTATAGTATTGAAGCTTTACGCGTCCTTACATCCCGTGTAAATTGGGACCGGCTGGCAAATGTCCAGTTTATTGCAAAAGTCATGCGCCCCTTGGACACCTGGGTACGATCACCATCCTTGTGGAGCTTTCTGCCTTGCCACATCCGCTTTAAGCGGTGCCGGCAGACTTGTGTCTCGTAGGGTGACACCTTGAACTAGGGCTCTCGCGCGAAGTTCAAGCCTATAGCTAGACTACCACTGCATGACGACAAGCCTAGCTCTGTACCTACAGACATAGCAGCGTACGAAAACTAACATTACCAAAACCGTTCGGCGCCCGGTCTGTGGGCCTTACATGCCTGCAAGGTCGGCTCACGTTTCACGTTGCCTTCGGTAGCCTCAGCAACTTGCTTTTTCCGTCATCGCCCGAGGTCTGTGCTACGCCAAATCAAGAACGTCACATTTTCTTCCGGCTAATCGTGGGAACTAGGAGCTGTCAAATCTTGGTTCAACTACAGCACGATGTCGTCGTTGGACGCCTGTTTTTACAATCCTCGGCGAGAACGATCTGGAATATGGGGCTGGTGGCAAGAGCAAGAAATGTTTGACGAGTTTGAGAGGAGCATAGCCATGTGCACAGCACCGAGAATGTAGATGGTGTTCTGGATCAAGCACCATCCACAAAGCTTGAGCGTGCGAAACGAAACGCAAAACTAATGCATCCGCCAACCACCTGCCCTGTCACCGCTACACCAGCCACTACACTAGTGGTACCTGAGGCTGGTATCCTTTTTGTCCATTAATGTTTCTTCTCTCCCATATTTATAGTCGACGACACACCTGTTGCACAAAACGATAGAGAAATGCGGAGAACTCGTTTTACGATGTAACTGTCGCATGGCTGTTGCACATGTTTTTGTGATGATGGGAAGGTGATTAGCAGTTGAAAGTACGTACCACCAAGGGGGTTCCTATTTCCAAGACCTCTCTTCATGTTGCGTTTGAGTTGATCGTCACGTCCACCGATACTACGACGGGAATAGAACCTGCCAGATCTGCGTCTCCAGGCTTCTTGTCATGGAAATTCCCAAAGGAGGCGGATCTCAGATGAACAAACCGTTTGTTCAATCAACAACGGATACTGCGGCGCTTTTATCCCACTAGCTCTCGCCCTGAAGGCTCCTGATTGATGTAATACCTCCAGGCTGGAAGAGGACGCGACCACGGCCATTGCTATCAACCCAACGCTCTCATTGCCCCTGGAATGACTAATATGTACTCTCATTCGTGACCTCCAAACAGATTAACACAAGCAGTCTTCCAATCTATCGATCGATCATTACACACCACAATGTAAGCCACCCTATGAAGCGCAAGACCGTCTACGAGGGGACAAATACACAAGCCGCCCATGGCTAAATTCTTTGATAGGCTGAAGAAGAGATTTGATATGCCTGCGGCGACTAACAAGCGAATAGATCACTCGACTCCATATCACATCTAGCGTGATTGTCATCTGTATAAATAAAAAAGGTCGCACGTCACGAACCATGACTTCCCTCTGTGCGCTCTTGTGTGAAGCTACCCCGGAACACAGCAGTTTGAACTATTCCGTCATAGCGCTGACATGTACACTTCATTCTACCATTAGTTCACTATTTTACACGTACAACACCTACTCCAAAGTACATAGACATCGAGACCAACAGTGGCTCCTTTTCCAAGTCACTTTGCGTAAGAAAACAGCGTCCAACAGCATCAACCCTGGTACAGAAAAACAACCCACTCATCCCTTTACGTCTTCACCTAGCACACACACACACACAGTCTCCATGATCCCAAACT
>Ga0265797_10011997_pt1 | contig 10735 bp, 9 predicted proteins | sample P2T30metagenome_FD_192433 | JGI IMG/M metagenome (GOLD analysis project Ga0265797, IMG submission 192433) | Plant litter microbial communities from East Loma Ridge, Irvine, California - P2 T30 | ecosystem: Environmental > Terrestrial > Plant litter > Unclassified | place: USA: California... | reverse complement strand
GACCTCTACGGCTCACTGGCTGCCACGGGGCGGGGTCACGGCACCTTCACCGCTGTTCTGCTTGGTCTTGAGGGCTGGGATCCTGAGACGATCCTGCCTGATCAGGTGGATGACCGACTTGCCGCCATGGAATCCTCCGGCACCATCAAACTTGCTGCGCAGCAGCACGAGGGTGGCGGCAGGGAGATTCCGCTGCGCGTGGAGGACTTCATCCAGCGTCCGCTGACGGTGATGGACAGGCATACCAATGCGATGACGCTCACCGCTCGTGATGCCGCGGGGGAACAGCTGGCGAAGGAGATCTACTACTCCATCGGGGGAGGCTTCGTCCTCTCCGAATCAGATGCAGTGGCCTCCGACGCCTCCCTGGGCGAGGCGCTGGCGGACCCTGATGCCCAGGTGCCCTACCCGTTCACCACCTCTGCTGCCCTCATGGAGCACTGCGTGCGCTCCGGACTTCCGGTCTCCCGGGTCATGATGGCCAATGAGCGAGCCCTGCACCGGAGTCGCCACGGCGGCACCGAGGAACAGGTGGAGGCAGACATCACCGCCCGCGTGCTGCACCTCTGGAAGGTCATGGAGGAGTGCAAGAACTCCGCACTTGAACGCGAAGGTCACCTTCCCGGGGGACTCAAGGTGCGCCGTCGTGCTCCCGACTGGCATGCCCGGATGTGGAAGGACGATCCAGGCCGGACCCATGCGTATTGGCAGGAGTGGGTGAACCTGGTCGCGCTCGCGGTCAATGAGGAGAACGCCTCAGGGGGACGGGTCGTCACCGCGCCCACGAATGGGGCGGCTGGAATCATCCCCGCGGTGGGGTTCTATGCGACCCACTACGGTCCCGGCGCAAGCTACGCGGGCGAGGAAGACCGTGAGGGCATCGCGGTGCGTTTCCTGCTCACCGCGGCAGCCGTGGGCGTGCTCTATAAGGAGCAGGCATCGATCTCCGGGGCCGAGGTCGGCTGCCAGGGTGAAGTTGGTTCGGCATCCTCCATGGCGGCCGCCGGACTCTGCGAGGTGCTCGGCGGATCACCCATGCAGGTGGAGAACTCCGCGGAGATCGCGATGGAGCATAATCTCGGGCTGACCTGCGATCCGATTGCCGGGCTCGTGCAGGTGCCCTGCATTGAGCGCAATGCCATGGCCGCCACCAAAGCGGTGAACGCCGCGCGCATGGCACTGATGGGCGACGGCGATCACCGTGTCTCCCTGGACGAGGTCATCGTGACCATGCGCGAGACCGGCAAGGACATGTCCTCGAAGTATAAGGAGACGGCTCTGGGCGGGCTCGCGGTCAACGTCGTCGAGTGCTGAGTGCTGAGTGAGCTAGGCGAAGGCTGAGTATCCGGTCAGATCGCGCCCGATGATCAGGCTCTGCACGGACTCGGTGCCCTCATAGGTGTGAATCGCTTCGATGTCAGCCATATGGCGGGGCACCTTGTTCTTGAGCAGAATGCCGTTGCCGCCGAGCATGTCGCGCGCGACCTGGGCGATCGCCCGGGCCTTGCGCGTGTTGTGATACTTCGCCAGCGATGCCTGCGGTCCCGTCAGGGTGCCTGACATGTCCCGTTCGGTGACCCGGCGCGCGTGCAGCTGCATCGAGGTCAGTTCAGAGACCATCCAGGTGAGCCTCTCCTGGACCTGCTGGAAGCTTGCAAGCGGACGGCTGAACTGCTCGCGCTGCTTGGAATAGCTCAGCGCCGCCTCGACCAGCGCCGAGGCATGTCCGACGGCGGACCAGGCCACTCCCAGCCGTGTGGCGAAGAGGACCTTTGAGGCATCTTTGAAGTTCTTGGCTCCGGGGAGCACCGCGCTGACAGGGACCTCGAGATCTTCGTACTGGATCAGTGCCTGATGTATGGCGCGCAAGGAAGCCTTGCCCTGGATGACCTCGGCCTTATATCCGGGGGTGTCCTGGGGGATCAGGAAGCAACGAACATCTCCGTCGTGAGCTCCGCCCGAGACCCGCGCCCAGGTGAAGGTGACGCCGCCTGAGGCCCCGTTGCCGATCCACTTCTTCGCGCCGTTGATGACGTAGGAGCCGTTCTCCTCGTCGCCGATGAGCCGGGCGGTGGTCTCCAGTGAGACCGAATCTGAGCCGTGCGTCGGTTCCGTCAGTGCGAATGATCCGAGGGTCTGAGCGGTGGCCATCTTCTCAAGATGCTCGGCCTTCTGCTCAGCGGAGCCGAAATATGCCAGGGTACGCAGCGCGAGTCCGCCCTGGACCGCCAGCGCGGTGCCCAGGGAACCGTCGGCTCGCGAGGTTTCCATATTGACCAGGCCAGCCGCCATGGGGGAGAGCGTCTCCATTGAGACCTCGGAGACATCCACGCCATCGGTCAGGAGTCCGATGGATCCCGCCTTGCGCACGAGGTCCAGTGGATACTCGGCGTTCTCCCAGTGCTGCGCCATCCTGGTTTCCAGCCCGGCGGAGAATTCACGGGCACGGCCCCACCACTTGCGGTCTGCTTCGGGAAGGTCATCGAAGACCCCGTAGTAGTCAAGGTCCTGCGCGGTGGAGACGTCGTAGACAGGATCCACGGAGGCATCGGGAGAGTGATGTGTCATGGCACACATGTTACTCGATAGTCACAAGTGCTGGCAGCTTAGTTGATTTCCCAAACTGTAGACGAAAGTCCACTGGTGGGATTTCCGGCAGACCAGGAAACTTGAGGGTGAACGTGCAACAGTGGTGCACGATTCAGGGGAGAAACATTGGCCTTGAGGCGCTCCGAGTTACGGTGCAAGGGTTCGGAGCAGAGCCTCGGTTGGTGTTAGTGCTCGGGCGGTGGGAACGGCACCGTCCGAGCCTCTCTGTTTCTCGGGCCATTCGCCCCATCTTGGGGCGTTCCGGTGTTATCTGACGCTGGTCAGAGCCTGCTTCCTAGCGCGGTAGACGCAACTGAATCCCGGACACCTGGACACTCCAGATTCCCTCTGCGGGAGAACCTGCGTCGATGGTCCCCCCGAAGGTGGCCGCACGATCCTCCATGCTGATCAGGCCGGTCCCGGATGACGCATGTTTCAATGCAGGCGCTTGAGTGGAGTCCGTTCTATTGGTGACGGAGAGATCCACCGTGGCCTCTTTCACCTCAAGTTCGATCGTGCAGTCGTTGGTCTCATGTCCCCGCGCGCCATGTTTGACCACATTGGTGGTGCATTCCTGCAGGATTCGATAGAGGCATGCCTCTACGGATTGGGAGATCGAGCTGAGGTCCCCGTGGACTGAAGTGTCCACGGTGAATCCTAGGTCTTCAAGCCGCTCGGTGAAGCGCTGCAACCCGGATTCCAGATCCAGTTCAGGCGCATCGCCCGGACCGGCGCCGATGATGTTCTCGCGCTGCAGGACGAGGAGGACTCGGCGGAGGTCATGGAGGGCCGCGCTCGCGGATTGGGAGATCTGTGACAGGGCCGCCGCGCGAGACTCCGGTGTTCCTGTCGCGGCGGCCACCTGTGTCTGCATAGAGATCACGGTGAGATCGTGAGCAAGGATGTCGTGGAGGTCTCGCGCGATGGAGCGCCGTTCCCCAGCCAGTGCGGCCTCATGGGTCGAGCGCAGCTCCACGAGTTCGCGTTCCGCGGCCAGACGTGAGGCCAGCTGCTTCCTCGTTGCTCGACCGATGAGGTAGGACAACGTCATCACGGCCCCGGAGAACAATCCGAAACCTGCTGCAAGCACCGGGTCGCTCTGGATGAGGCCGACGTTGACTGAGAGGAACAGGGCGAGGACCAGGTAGATCCTCCGCACCCACGGTGAGCAGTACAAGGCGCTCAACGCGCAGAACAGCATCACCGAGAGCAGGGTCTCGAACTGGACGCCGAGCTGCATGGCGATGAACGCGCCGGTCACCGCCGCCAGGGCGCCTGCTGCCGGATGAAGCCAGAACAGTGCGACCGCGAAGATCCAGATCAGGTAGCCGAACAGCAGGTCTGCGCTGAGATCAAGTGTGTCGAAGAGGTACGCGAGAGAGAGATCGGCACTGATGCCACCGATTGTGCCCAGTGTCAGCAGATTGAGAACTCGGCGGCTCGGAGTCACATTGCTCGAAAAGGTCACGCCCCAGGATACGTCACGCCGTACGTGTGGAACGAGGAATCAGCAGCCGGTTGCTCTTGGGAATGCCCGGCAGAAGACCGATCGGAAGAAGCTTGCTGCTTCGAGGTTGGAAAGATCAAAGAAAGTGATAATAAAAGTAAGAACTAACGCGGATATGACAGCAACTCGGTAAGCAAACAATGCAAGCGACATTTTTTGTTCCTTTCAGGGGTTTACCTTCTAAGTTTCAATGTGTAAAATTAGAATAAGGTGTGCCCTGTTTCAGGTATAGTGGACTAAAGTAGCTAGTTTCAACTATTTTGGTCGTTGCGCGGATTGCTTTGGCGACGGATGCTGCACAGCAAGAGCGCCCCTGGGGTAGTTTTGACTCAGCACAAGTGACGCGCCGGACCTTAGGGCCGAGGAAGAACAGGTTCAGCCATGCTCCGTCTTGTAGTTGCAGACGATCACCCCATCATGCGGGCGGCTCTGCGCGCCTATGTCGATTCAGCCCCTGACATGGTGTGCATCGGGGAGGCTCAGAACGGCCTGAAGGTCATCGAGGTGGTCCGGGAGCTCAAGCCGGACGTCGTGATCATGGATCTCAAGATGCCGAAGATGGGCGGCGTGGAGGCTACCGCCAAGGTGATGGCCATCGCGCCAAAGACCTCGGTGCTCGCGGTCACGACGTTCAGCTCCGAAGGGCATGCTCTGCAGGCTCTCAATGCAGGTGCCAAGGGATACATCGTGAAGGACGCCACCGCTGACCAGGTGCTCGAAGCGATTCGACAGGTCCACGGCAGTGAGGTGCCGATCTCTCCAGACGTTGCCCGCAAGCTGGAGTTCAACGCTGTCAACGAGGCTGAAGAGTTCTCCCTGGCCCTCGCCGGATCAGATTATCTGCCGCGTATCCCGCCACGGGAGACCGAAGTGCTGGGACTGCTGGCGCGGGGTTTCAGCAATCGAGAGATCGCGACGCGCATGGTCCTCACCGAAGGGGCGGTCAAGGCGCACCTCGGCCGACTCTGTGCTCGTTTCGGGGTACGCGACCGTGTCCAGCTGCTCATTCGCGCAACCCAACTCGGGCTGATCGAACCTCAGCTTGAGGACAGCGCGACCGAAGGGTAATGCCGGGCAAGGGATCCCCTTCCCGGCAACAGATCCATGGGCCGGTGAGGGTCAGCCGCGCAGGCCGCCCTGCCAAAGGGCATCGAACGGGGTGTTTCCCTCGACCCGCTGACGGATGCCGGCGGTCACAAACGCCTTCGCGCTGCGTGCCGCCTCTCGGGGAGTGGCACCCTTGGCAAGTTCCGCAGCAACAGCGGCGGCCAGCGAGCAGCCTGCACCGGAGACTGCGTGGTCTCCTACCTTGGGCGCGCTGAGCACTTCCATGCCCTCGGCGTCGACGAATACGTCGACGGCATCGGGACCTGGAAGCCGGACGCCACCCTTGGCGAGCACGGCCGCTCCGGAGACCCGGTGGATCTCAGCTGCGGCCGCCTGCAGATCCTCCAGGGTCTCTACCTTCATCCCCGAGAGCTGCTCGGTCTCAAAATGGTTCGGAGTCACAAAGGTCGCCAGTGGGAGCAACTCCGCCTTAAGGGCGTTGTCGGTGTCCTGAGCATGACCTGGCTCCTGGCCCTTACAGATCAGCACTGGGTCCAACACCAGGTGCCGCGGCTTCCGTTCCCCGACTGCGGCTGCCACCGTGGAGATCGCGGCGGGGGAACCCATCATTCCGAGCTTGACGGTATCCAGCGCCTCGGGGCCGTAGTTGGCGAAGATCGCCTCCAGCTGATCCGAGATGACCTGTGTCTCTACCGGGACGAATCGGTGGTTCCAGTTGTCCTTGGGGTCGAAGGAGACGATGCAGGTCAGGGCCACCATGCCGAAGGTGCCGAGCTCCTGAAAGGTCTTTAAATCCGCCTGGGCGCCTGCGCCGCCGGTGGCTTCAGATCCTGCGATAGTCAGAGTCATTGCGGGAGTAGCAGTGTTCTCAGTCATTCTCAGGGTCCTTTGTCTCGAAATTCTCTGTCGAAGTATCGGTGGGGTAGTCCACCCGGGCCAACGGCTGCGCCATCCAGCGGCCAATGCCGAGCAGAATGCCCGCCGGGAATCCGATCAGCGGGATGAGCATGGGGACGAGCCCGCCGGCCCCGACCACGAGCACCACCGGGCCGTAGAGCAGGCCCACCAGGACGTATCCCAGGATGTGCACGAGAGGACTCGGCTGGTGCCGGTAGAGCCAGGTCACCAGCAGCGTGCCAGGGATGCCGACGACGACGGCCGCCGCACCGATCACAGGGATCAGCGGCGCGAGGAAGCCGTCCTCATCGAGACCGGGCACGAAGCCCAGCGCCAGGAGCAGGCCACCCATCACGGCAGTTGGCACCAGCCAGGAGACGATCCAGCCGGAGATGCCGAGGCGCAGAACCGGCTTCGGCGTCCTCGTCTTCTGCTTGGGAGGTCGTCTGCGACGGGTGGTCTTCTCGGGGGCTGGAGTTGTCATCCCCTTGATTCTACCGGCGTGGAGCGGTCCTGCTCAGCCCGTGTGACCGAGGTGGGCCAGTGCCTGCCGAATGAGGCGTTCACGGCCACCGAGGAACTCGGACTGGGTCTCGGGGCTCAGCGCCTGGTCAGGAGTGAGCCAGCTGAGCTCCAGGGCATCCTGCCGGGGGGAGGATTCACCGGAGACTGGAACGATGTACGCCATGGAGACCGCATGCTGCCGATCATCCACGAGCCCGGTTTCCGAGGGGTACGGAAAATACTCCGCCACGGTGAAAGGTGTGGGAGACGCGGGGATCTGCGGCATGATCATGGAGCCGAGGTCTTTTTCGATATTGCGCAGCAGCGCTGCCCGAATCGTCTCTCGGTAGAACACCCGTCCTGAGACCACCGTGCGGTAGAACTGTCCCTCGGCGTCAGCGCTGTAGAGCAGGCCAAGTTCGGTGATGCACCCCAGCGGGTCGAGCCGGACCGGGATCGCCTCGACGTAGACCATGGGGAGCCGGCGACGTGCCTCGTAGAGGTCTTCCTCGTTCAACCATCCGGGGTTCGGATCAGGGGTTCGAATGCTCATAGTCCCATCATGCACCACAACCAGCACTGGCGTTCGGCAGGTGTCATTTGCGCAGCTTCGGCAGGCTGCGTCGGCAGTGGTGTGTCAGTCGCGGTGTGTCAGCGCGGTGCGTCAGTCGGAGACCGTCTCGAAGTCCACGACGAGCCTGGCGGGGTCGCTCAGGAGCTCCACGGAGAAGGGGACCTCTTCCTGCAGGCCGATATGGTACTGCGAGTGCGCCTCGAAGGGGCCTTGGATGTGGACCTCCTCGAAGACCGCACCGGTGCCGCGCTCGTAGTATTCATTCGTCTCAACCTGGTCCGCCACCTCTTCTTCGGGCAGCCAAGAGGGTCCATTGATGTTGATCTCGAGTATGGACTCGCCCGCGATCTCGATGGGGTTTCCCCGGCCGATCTCAGCCGCGGAGTCCACATACTCCACGCGCCAACCTGGTTCGCCGTCGCCGCTGAACTCAAAGACCACGCGATCGTATCCCTCGTGGATCCCAGAGCGGACGTCGATGAGTTGCTGGTCGCCGTCGCCCTGGGAGAGCGAGGAGGGAAAGCCCTCAGACTCTCGGGGCTCAGTGGAGAACTGGGCGCTGGAGGCGGATTCGGAGGCTTCCGCTGAGGGACTTTCTGCGGGTTCCGTTACTTCGCTGGGGGACGTGCTCGGTTCATCCTCGGCGTCAGGGCTGGCTTCCACAGTCTCCGGCGCGGAACTCTCCTGCGACGCCGCAGGTGATTCGGTCCCGGCATCAGGATCCTGATCGGCTCCACAGCTGGTGAGCATCAGCAGTGCTGCCGTGATGGTCGCGGCGGTCAGACGGTTCGTCATGGAGCCTCCTGTGCTGGGGATCAGATGATGTCTTCGAGCGGTCGTCCCATGGCAGCGCGGCGTTCAGCGTGATTGATCTTATGCCGACGTGATTCGGTCGCGAGGATGACCACGAAGGCACCCATGGCTGCGCAGATCGCCACCCACACGGAGGTGACCTCGGAGAGAATCCGGGGGAAGATCAGCCAGAACATTCCCCAGCCCATGCCTAAGGCAAGCGTGATCCGTCCGCGTTCGGTCATGGCGTAGTAGGCGGCGGCCCAGATGCAGATGCCGAGCCCGATGAGGGCCCAGATAGCGGCTGGTATTCCCGGGACGCGCCATCCCATGGCAGTGAGCCAGATGGACAGCGAGGACATGCCTGCAACCAGCGCCCAGCCCGCGAAGAGACCAGTGGTGGTGTCGGCAAGGCGGCGTTCCAGTGAGGTGCGCGCGGTGCGGAAGGTGAACTGACGGATGGCGTCGATCAGAGCCAATGCCGCGGCCAGCGCTGCCAGGGCGGCAAGCGTCAACATCGAGTGGTGCACCGCGGCAGTCCAGATCAGCATGAACAGTGAGGCTGATCCGACCTGCCAGCCTGAACGACGTTGCCGCGGTGTCGCGGTCTGCGTGGTGGTCCACTGATAGATGGCGTGCGCCACGAGACCCAGCACGATGAAGGGCCAGAGCCAGTAGAAGTTTGCATGCGGCGAGAGCAGCGCGAACTCACCGGAGTACCAGCCCTCGGAGTGTGTATCCAGGCCGTTTCCGCCCAAGATGGCCGGACCTGAGGTGAACGCGCCGAACATCCACACCATGGAGATCACCGCTGCCAGTGCGCCAAGACTGACGAAGATCTGGCGGTAGAGATCGCTGCGCACGGGTGCAGGATCTGGATCACGGGAGGGAAGGTTATAGGGCGGGATGTAGGTGAAGAGATCTTCTTCGTCGTCGGCGAACTCGACGAACTCACGTCCCGTGGGGCGGAAGTTGGGTGCGGTCGCAGCCTCAATGGCGGCGGCCTTCTCCAGAATCACATCGCGTTGGCGCTGTTCATCCAGCGCCCGACGAGGTTTCGGCAGGGACAGCGGAGCTCGTTCGGCTTCCGTGGCGGTCACGGGCTTCTGCATCGGCTGCGGCTCTGGCGCTGACGCAGGCTCTGCCTCGAACTGCTTCTCGGTCAGCGGACCTTCCACAGCCGTCTCGGCAACACCCTTGGCGGGTGCCTGAGCTTCGGCGGCCCGGTCCTCGCGCGCGCGATCGACGGGATCTGACGGGGTCTGTTCTGCGGGTGTCTCGTGCTCAGGTACCTGCTGCGGCGTCTCTGGGGAGGGTCGCCGGAAGGCCGAGGTGAGGCGGCGCGTGGCACCCATGAACTTCTCGTCGATGTTGTCGAAGAAGCTGCTGATGCCCGCCTGCGTGTGCGGAGACTCGTCGAGGACGGGTTTAGCCGGAGTGGGATGACTGAGGCGGACCCGCTGCGCCTCGGCTTCCGCGGCAGTTGGCTGTTCAGCAGGGGAGGGAGTCGGCGGTCCTTCGACGCGGGCAGCGTCAGTGCGCTCAAGGTCCGTGGCTTCGGGGTCGGGGGCAGACTCGTCGGCAGGCTGGTCCGAGTTCAGATCTGAGCTCGGCTCAACGGCCTCGTCCGGGCTGGCAGAAGCTGGGTGCTCGGGTGCCGCGACCGTGTCATCGGCGGCAGGGAGCGTCTCGGTGGACTCGTCCTGGGACTTCTCGGTCAAGCCCGTGTCCCCCTCTGGTTCATAGCTGGCTTATGCGTTCATTGCGGTGGATTCGGAATCCACCGGCGTAGGTGGGTCACGTTGCTGCCGGCTTCCGCTCGGCCCCCCGACGCGAACGATGCCGGGTCAACAGCACGGTAATTCCCAACCCCACCAGGGTACCCACAACGATGGCCGCTGCCGTGCTCGCCCAGGGTGGGAGACCCGTAGTTGTTCCCGTAATGTAACCTAATCCGACCAGCCAGAGGCTCCAGGTCAATGCCCCCAGCAGAGAGAGCGCGACGATCGCGCTTCCGCCCAGGCGCATGATGCCGGCGGTGGCCATGGATGCAGAGCGTCCTCCCGGAATCCCGCGGATCAGCAGGAGCCCTGCCCAGGTGGTGGCACCTCCGGCGCGGATGGAGATGCGCAGCATCTTGCGGTGCAGCCTGCGGCCCCAGTTCCAGCGGTAGAGCAGTCGAATGAGCTTGTACCTGAAGAGCAGATACACGCCGATGTCACCGGCGAGACATCCGATGAACGTCACGCCCAGCACCAGCAGCAGCGGGAAGATCTCCTCCGCCGCCATGGTTCCGGAGGCGATCACCATGACCTCGGAGGGGAATGGCGGAACGATCGCGGTGAACGCCACGGCCACCGCGAGAACGACGAAGTAGAACACCCCCCACTCTTGATACAGCGCAGGATCGCCGAGGTCGTTGATGCCCAAGGCGATCGCGGGGATGGTCACTGCGGGGACTCCTGGAGTGTGCGTGGTGAGGTGAAGCTGCGCGAGACGCCATTGAGCGGATCGGTGAAGGACAAGGTCTTGGCCAGCAGCTGCAGCGGCTTGTCGAACTCATCGGGTGCATCGTCGAGAAGTTCGGGGTAGAACCGGTCATTCAGAATACCCAGGCCCAACAGCGCCATGTGGATGCGCAGCTGGTGAGTCTTGCCCGTGTGCGGTGTCAGCCTGAAATGTCCCACCTCATGGCCCGAGACGCTCGTGCCAGAAGCCAGCAGCTCCACCTTGGAGGAGGAGTTTGCACCTGGGATGGACTCGGTGCGTCGTTTGCCCTGGCGGGCTCGGCGGTCATGCGGACG
>Ga0265797_10011996_pt1 | contig 10735 bp, 11 predicted proteins | sample P2T30metagenome_FD_192433 | JGI IMG/M metagenome (GOLD analysis project Ga0265797, IMG submission 192433) | Plant litter microbial communities from East Loma Ridge, Irvine, California - P2 T30 | ecosystem: Environmental > Terrestrial > Plant litter > Unclassified | place: USA: California... | reverse complement strand
AAGCTCACCTCCGCACCCTCTCCGACTTCGATAAACATCATCAACACGACCGAATATGGCAAACCCAAGCGGCGACAAGACCGCACCTGAGCTCTTGGAGCTGACCGTCAAGGCCCCGGACAACCTCGTGATACCTCCCCTCGCTGTGCGCGAAAGTATCGCAAAGACCGCCGACTACATCAGACGCCGCGGCGATGGCCTGCTTGTCCAGCTGAAGGCGCGCGTCAGCGCTGATCCCGCTAAAAGTAACGTCTCATTCGTCATGGAAGATGACCCTTACAACCCTTACTTCGTCTGGTTTACGCAGCAGATCCTCGAGGGTAAAGGCAAGACGAACCAGAGCGCGCAACAAGTGGTCGACAACAAGCCCAAAGGACCGCCAGAGCCCGAGAAGTTTCGCTTCTCGGCACGCATGCCCAACATCAGCGCAAAGGACCTTGATGTGTTGAGGTCGACGGCTCTCTGGACTGCTCGCGTGGGCGAGAACTGGCTCAAGGAGTTGCGCAACCGTGAGGCTGGCAACCCTCAGTTTGAGTGGTTGCGCCCTAACCACAGCTTCTTCCAGTTCTTCCGATCTCTCGTCGACCAGTATAAGATACTGCTCGAGGAGGAGCAGACGGTCGAAGCTCGCATTGAGGAGCTGCAACTCAACATCAAGAACCGCTTCCACATCCTTGATCGCGCCAAGCAGCGTGCCGCGTATGTCAAGTTCGTCACTGCACAAAAGGAGAAAGAAGAGAAGAAGGCCGAAGACGAGAAGAAGGAGTATGCTACCATCGATTGGCACGACTTCAACGTCATCGCTACAGTCCTGTTCGATGAGGTCGACGACAACGCAGATCTTCCTCCGCCAGCGCTTCTCAACGATCTACAGTCACAGTCGCTTGAGCAGAAGGCCATGGTCTCGCTGTCGACTAGGCGCCTCGAGGAAGCTTTGCCCGACGAGCAAACCTACTACAATGTCAACCAGCAACAGCAATACCCGCCGCCACCCGTCCAGCCCGCGTATCCCGTGGCGCCGCCTGTCCAGGCTCCCTACGCTGGATATGCGCCACCTCCCCAAGACTACAGGTCGCCTGCGGAGAAGGCGCGCGAGGAGGAGCAGGCTCGACGACAAGCAGAGAATGATCAGAGAGCACGCGCACAAGCTGCGACGAGAGGAGCGCCTGGCCGCATTGTCACAGACTATGTTCCCCGCGCAGGCGTGAAGAAGGCAAATGTTGCGACTGCGGTGTGTCCCAACTGCAAGCAGAACATTCCAGCGAACGAGATGGACGAGCACATTCGAAGTGAGTACCTTATATCCCTTCTCGAAGAACATGCTAACAAGTCGTTTCAGTCGAGCTTCTCGATCCGCGATGGAAGGAGCAGCGCGACAAAGCCGAAGCACGTTACTCAACTACAATCAACACTGCCGATGTCGCGAACAACTTGAAGCGCTTTGCTAGTCAGCGCGAGGATATCTACGATGGAGCGTCCGGCATGTCGATATCGCCAGAGGAAGAGGCACGGCGGAAGAGGGCAGCTTTGTCTTACGACGGACAACCCAACCCGGCCAAGGACAGCGCTCGCATGGAACAGATGGCGAGCATGAACGTCCAGGAGCAGCTACGCAGGATACAAGAGAAGCACCGCCAATAAGTGTGCGACCGTTGGATCTACATGCTTTTGCTTTTGCTTTCACGAGCGTTCATTTTATCAGTGCATTGGGCGGCGTTTTGGGAGCATGGATGGTGGTACGAATACCCTGGGGTGGATTTTGTGTGGTTAGGGGGGGTGTGAGAGTGAGAGTTTGCATTCTTTTGCGTCTGCTTTACGAAATAGTGAGGAATATGGAGGACGCTGAGCATGGCGGAGCGCTGGGCGAAGAAGATGTACGATAGCTAAAAGCGTTGGTCGTACATCATTGCAACGACACCGAGGTGCTCATGACATCAGACTTGCTGCTTCTTTTGTGTGTGCCCTGCCTCCTATGAAGGTGTGCTATTGATCTAATGGAATCGCTTCTCCGCAAAAGTCGGAGTTTCGACGCTCCCCTCCGACACTCCGACATCCAAGCCTATGACCTAATCATCGACATTTATTTCCCTTCCACGCCTCCACACTTTCATACACCCCCCACACCATGTCGTTATCGCAAGCAACAAAAGGCAACATGCCCTACCAAGTGCGCTCACTCGTATGTATTCCCGTATCTCAGACCTCGTATTTGCCCGCGACCGCAATCGCCGCAGCGCACGACCAAGGCGCCACTGCGCAGCCCGCATATCCTCCAGACGATTGATATTCGAACCACTACTGACCTACCTACTACAGTACCGGTCGCTACTCAGACAAGGCGGCCAATTCGCCGCCTACAACTTCCGCGAATACGCTAAACGAAGAACGCGCGACGCTTTTCGGGAACACAAGGGCGAGGTGGAGGAGGGGAGGGTACAGGAACTTATGAAGAAAGGCATGAAGGAGCTGCAGATGCTGAAGGTGCGTTGGCTGTAGCCCAATGGAGGACTGCGATGGCGGCAGGCCGTTGCACGAACCGATTGCAATTAGGAGATGTGTATGCGATGGGCAGACGCTGACGGCGATACAGAGGCAAAGCGTCATATCACAATTCTACCAGCTCGACCGTTTAGTTGTTGAGGGCGGTAAGCAAGGGAAGCAGACGGGCGGTAGGGGCGATATCGTGAGGCAGAAGGAACAGGGGTGAGTTTTCTGCAAGCTTTATACATGACTTTGGCTAACAGCTTGTAGATGGACGTAAGGTCAAATGTAGTTGAGTTGTTGAAGGACCAGCAGATGTATTGTACTTATTGTACCAGTATGATAAGAGATCTCCCTGGACTTCGAGAGTTGTAAGTTGTGAGATGATGAATGATCACCAATCATTCTGGAACTTGTCAGCTACGAGTGAGGGTGACGCAGATTGAACAGTAGTAAGGGTAGATGTTGTGCTCAGATGGCTGTGGCAGTAGAAGTGACGGAGCCTGCAGACACAGCAGGTATACAGCGTTGCGCACACAGTATCAATCACTTTCTCAGGATGAAGTGACATGCTTCACCATTGCGACTATTACCTCTACATAGTTTTCGTGCCTTTACACCACTCTCATCAATCACTGTCGTTATTGCAAAGATCTAGCGAATCAGAGCCCGCGTGGCTCGTGCGGCCGCGGTCGGAACTTCGCGTCTTGTGCAGTCGAGACGCGACTGCCACTGCCTTCACTACACACCGCGACTTCCCGCTGCAACTGCCTCCACCCGCCCATCTAATCTGCGCCCTGCGCGCTACCGTTTGTCGAGGAGGCTGCACGTTACCATGGCTCCGGTAAGCGCATGTGCTTTTACTTTGTGTCCACATTGCTGTACGCTCCCCTGCACGTCTGTTTCTCGACCCGTCTTTCACGTGCCAACGGACTATCATCATCAGCGCATTTCTACATTTCTCCATTCCGGCTAGCAAAATGTTCGAAGAATTTATCGTCAAATGGAAAATCGCAAAGTTGAAGGAAGCGGGAGCGGACGATGCATTTGTACCCGAGCGCAGCCTTGCTCTTCCACAGAAGCCATTACATTTCGACGGTCGACCGATTCACACAGCGGACATTTACAAGGTTGCTTTTCCGCATTTTAGCACAGCAGTTCGAATGCTTAACATACTCTGCGAACTTTTGTGCTGATGAAATGCATCTAGTTCCGCAACCGAGACCGTTCCAACAGGTCCGGACGTGGTCAAATAGAGCATAATGTCTTGGAGGGCCTTCCCATCAACCAGTATCGAGAAATCGAAATCACTGTTGGCGCCAATGCAGGCGATAACACGCCGGCAGACAAGGATGCATGGCCTGAGTTGCCAATGCCACGCGATTCGCACATGTTATCGGAACACTCACAGCAACTACTCAGAGCAGCACGGTCCGGCCGTGTCTACAGGCCACCTGCGCCTCCTGAGGATGACAACGAGATGAAAGACGAAGAGGAAGAGCACAAAGAAGTCAAGACCGGCTTTACTATCAAAAAGTACGTCAAAGTGGCGCGACACCTCGAAGCGACCGAGCCTGAGTACCTCGCCAAGCGGAGGAAAGGCCTGCCGTCTCAGTATGTCCTGAACGGCGTCGCGCAACCGGCCCTCCGAGAGACCAAAGTGAGGAAGCTGGACGCCGAAGGTAATGCAACGGTGTACAAAGTTCTCGTCCCAGAAGGTCAGGCCGTTGAGGGCGAGGTACAGCCCACAGACGAGGCGATCGAAGCCGCCCCAGTGACAGCCGCTCCCGGGACTATTGTGGAAGGCGTCGGCATTGTCAACGCTCACGGCGTGGTGGTTGCAAATGATATCCTGCAACAGACTCCACCCAGAAGGCGGGCACCTCCACCCAAGAAAAAGCGTGCAGGTCCTGGCCGCGGCAGGAAGAGGGTCGTGTTCGCCGAAGGAGCAGGGGGCCAAGGAGTGCCAGCACCAAGCGCAGGACCCGGCACCCTGGCTGTGCCCGGCGTAAAGACAGAAGGCGGATCAGTCGAGCCGTCGGACGGCGGCGACACTCCAATGGGCGAGGCTGGCGAGAACGATGATGAAGGCTCTGGAGAAGAAGGTTCAGACGAGGACGACCACGATGGCGACCATACGTCTAGGCCTGCAACTCCAGCGACTCCGGCGACTCCTCTCAAGCCATCGACAGCACCGACGAGTGTGCCGAACCTAGACACCGCCGAGTTGGAATCATTGCAAGCTGTTTCCGCGGTCCCTGCAGCAACGGTTCCAGCAGACAGCACCTTACTTTCTGTCAAGGACGAATCACCCTTGCCTCTTACGACCGCGCCCGCACAGCCCGAACAAAGCGCACCACGGGACCGTTCTAGCTCGCCTGATCTGCCCCTGTCGGCGATGTCGCACAGTCGGCAGAACTCGCTGAATCAGCCACCCACCTCTGTAACGTCGAACGAACCGGAGTCAATGGTCATTGATCAGCCTTCAGAACCAGCTCCCGAGCCTGTTACGGAATCCGTACCTATATCAGTCACGGACGCAGAACCCGCTACGATCGAGCCTACGATTGAACCCACAATCGAACCCGCGATCGACTCCGAACCTGTGCCAGCAACGTCCACAGACAACCCATCTGCACCTCCGTCGGAACCTGATCTGATGGCAAGCCTTGACAGACACCTCGAGAAGGACAGTGAAAACATCGCAGGTGCATGATGAGTTTGGAGTTCCCATGGCTGAGGGCTTGCTACAGGGTGATCATAGCTGCTGCGCGAAGGCATTCCAACCTCCGACGTTCCAGGTTCACCAGTGCATTCAGTGCGGAGTTCTCAATAGAAGTTCCGATCTAAGTTCGAATCTTGTATAGCTCTTTCTGTCTACTGGCGTTTTGGATGGCCTCTTGGACGTGTACAGTATTGGCACTTGTAGGATACTACTGTATTGGTTTGGAGGCATTCTTTTCATCTTTTCAGTGGGCGCTGGAGAGTAAGGTCGAACTACCATCTTCATCAATTCATTATATTCGTCCCTCGTTGTATTGTGATGGCTAAGGTACGTTTACGCCGTCCCATGGACCCCACTTCAGCCCCGGTACGTCACTATGCAGCCCTACCCGTCGGAGAACGTTGCGCATACCCCTCACGAACTACACTTGAAAAGATTGGACGCATCCCTATAATTAAATGGCTTACCCATAGCTTTGCAAAAAAGCGCTGAATTCAGGAAATATTCTGCACTAGATAATCACTCATCCTCACGGAGACATTCAACGCACCTCGACCCAATCATGCTTTCGATCAGCGAAACAATATCCTCTCATCGGCCCGACCTCAAATCTTACGAGTCACTCTGTATGTCCTTGATATACTCACATCGAAGCAAGATACACCACTGACCGTCTAACCAGACAAATGGTTCCACGCACACCCCGAACTATCTTTCCAAGAGCAGGAGACCGCCGCAACAACAGTCAAACACCTAGAAACTCTCAAGGCTTACGAAATCCACGCTTCCATTGGCGGCCACGGTATCGCCGCCGTCCTCAAGAATGGACCTGGTAAGACCGTCCTACTGCGTGCCGACATCGATGCTCTCCCCGTAGAAGAGCGCACAGGCCTCGATTATGCGAGTACCAAGAAGATGAAGGATCTGGAGGGCGTCGAGAAGAATGTCATGCATGCTTGTGGGCACGACATGCATATCGTGGCACTACTCGCGGCGGCGGAGACGCTGGCGAGGGCGAAGGATAGTTGGAGTGGGACGCTGGTATTGGTGTTTCAACCAGCGGAGGAAAAGGCGGGTGGTGCGCAGGCGATGGTGGATGATGGGTTGTATGAGAAAGTGCCGGCGCCGGATGTTGTTGTAGGCGCGCACGTCATGCCTGAGAGGGCTGGGGTCATTGGCACGAAGAGGGGGCTGATTGCTAGTTCGGCGGACTCCTTTCAGTACGTGCATCTATATTTGAAAACGATGAGAAGTCTAAAGTGTGTTGCAGACTCAACATCAAAGGACGACAAGCCCACGCCTCTACACCCCACCGAGGCATCGACCCTATCGTCCAAGCCGCCTCGACCGTGACACGTCTTCAGTCTGTCGTAGCCCGCGAGGTCGACCCTCTTGATTTTGCTGTTGTCACGGTGTCTGCGTTCCACGCTGGCGACGCCGAGAACATCATTCCCGAAGAAGCGAATCTCAAACTTAACATCCGCACCGCGCGCCCTGAAACGCGTGACCACGTTCTCAAAAGCGTCAAGACCATCATCGACGCCGAAGCTACCGCATCTTCAAACCCCAACCAGCCTACGCTGACGCCAACGACGCGCTTCCCGTTCCTGTTCAACGACGACGGCGTCACCAGCGCACTGGAGAAGTCGTTCGCAGAACATTTCGGGGAAGGGAAGGATAGCTATCAGAGCGATATTGCGCGCCTACAGGGGAGTGAGGACTTTGGTATCTTAGCGACTGCGGTCGGCAAGCCGAGTTGCTTTTTCTTGTATGGTGGTATTGACCCGGAGGTGTACGACAAGGCAGAGAAGGAAGGGAAGATGAAGGAGTTGCCGGGGAATCATAGTCCGTTTTTTGCGCCGGTTGTGCAGCCGACGCTGGAGAAGGGGATGGATGGGTATGTTGTGGCTGCGCTGACATTTTTAGGAAAATGATGGTAGATAACTACGGTAACATGGTATCTTCCACACTAAAACCTCCTGGTGCCTACGAGCGAGTATGTCGGAGCATCTGTCAAATGAGAGCAACCCATGATGGCTAAAATTGCTTGAAATGTGTGTCTTTTCTGCGCTGTAATACAACGGCGCACTTCGAATACTACAGGGCTGGTAGAATAAACAGGATAACAAAAACAACAGACCGGCCAGTCAAAGTGAACGTGCCCCCACCTGACGCGCTAAAAAGCTTGGTCATAGGCTCGCAGCTGCAGCTGCAGCTGCTCCTGCCTTTCAGGCTTGCCCAAGGCCAAACAACCTCCCAAATATCTCACTCACACTGTTTCCAGCCCATCTCGATTGGTTGCCAACCATATCCAGCTACGATTCTCATGCTCGCCTAGCACTCACTCCTCACACGCGACGTCCCGCGCCACGCTTTCGATGCCAATGAACAAGCTCTCCACGGAGCTCGATGCAAAGATAGCCAGTTTTCTTGATAGCGAAGTATCGTCACTGAGCGCGCTCTCGAAAGTGTCAAAGTACTACAGACCGGTCGCGGAGCCGTTCCTTTACAGAGAAATCGTCCTCGGAGTTGACTGATGTACTCTGCAGATTCTGCTATACACCTTCGTCAATCGCCCTGAGCTTGCGCTGCACATCAAGAGCTTCGAGTACAGAGAAGGACTGGCAAGTAAACCAGACTCAGCGGAGCAGATCGGCAGAGTCCACAGACGATCGTGGAATGAACTCGGCACATTGCGCGATCTCATCGAGTCAGTCATTGGTCCTGACGACGGTACGATTCTCATGGGCCAAGGAAAAAGCGCATGGTTTGGGCAACTGTTCATTGGAACGGCATACGATCCGATTCTCGCGATATCGCTCTGTTTGGCGAAAAACTTAGAGCGTCTTACCCTCTATGAACCGGAACACGCACTCTTCTACTCAGTGCGGAGCATCTTGACTATGAATTGGCCAAAGTAGAAGCGGCCTATGAAGAAGCTGAAGTATCTCAGCACACGTGGCCGTGAATTCGGGCTCGAGCCAGTACAGTTTGACCTACCATCCATGGTCACTTTGCAGATCCAATACTGCAGCTACGAATCGAATCGCCCAAAGGTCCAATCATCCCACCAGCACTATACCCCGACCCTACCGTCACGGCACTGCGAACGTTGATCCTCAAGGAGAGCATCTTCGCCGTCACAACGCTGGAGCAGATGATTTCATCGCCTGCGTTCAGAGAGCTATCTTGTCTACGCATTCGCCGTTGCTGCGAGTCCTACAACAGTGCTTCGATGGATCTGTCTTCCGCGCTTAGAGCGCTAGAGAAGTACACTCGAAGCTGGCGGTCAGACCCAGTACGTGCTGATCAACAGGACTGGCGGACAACCTCTCGAGTTTCCTGCTACACCGGACGACTGGCACTACATGGCTCGCGACAGGATTGATTTCCTAGTGCAGGCCCGTCTTGAAGGACTGCCTGGAGTGCCGGGGCAGGCTTTCCAGCGGTTCCGGGATACGCGCATACTGTCTCGGAGCCGTGCGAGGTTCTGAGAGCAAAGCTCAAACGGACCTGAGATAGAGAGTGCGGATACCAGGGAGAGCGATTCGTGAATTTGGAAATTCGACATTGGTGGTGAGTTCTCGAATTTGCTTCGAATATCTATTTCTCCCATTCAGTACAAGCTGACTAACCGCCCTAGGAATCGACTTCATCGACACAGCTAGCTGGGCATGACAGGCGTTTGGTCCAGAGACACTCAACTTCTCTTCCTTATGCAACAGCATGAAGGCGTTAAAGGCGGGTGTCGAAGAGCGTCCAGCCATCGCCCATCCGAACCCCCAGCAACCTACCCGACAGGCCATTCGTATCAATACATCTGATGTCTTTGGAGTAGGAGCCGTATGGGGCGTGGGCGAGGCGTGCCATTCTTGCGATTGGTGGTGTGGGTTGTTGGAGGGGCGGTCAGCGAGAGAGAGTCTGGAACGCGCCGAAGATGTGTCCGCGTGGCCGGGTCAGGGTTCTCCTCGTAAATGTCGTCGTCCTCGCTGTCAACTACACTCTGCTCTTCGCTTTCTCACCTAGTCGAGCTTGGTGCTGCTGCTCTCCCTTCCCCATATTCTTCATTATTTGAGCCTTGTCGGATCATGAGTATCAGTAGGGACGTCAGCGGCTCATCGCTGCCCAACGAGCCGACTCGATCCTACTTCGGCTCTACTCATCTCAGATCATATACACCTCCGTAGCACCCTCACGTAGCAGTCAGAAACAAGTCAACTAACAGAATGCATTCGTAGTTATCGTTATTTCCTTTCACTAGTGAGCCTTCCAACAAGCCTAGTATTCTCATTGGTCGTCTCTTTGCTATTTTCGCCATCTTCTTCGTTCGAGCGCGGCCACGTAGGCTATCTTCTTCGCCGTCTTCGTACCCGAGTATGGCACCTTCAACCCGCCCCTCTTTACTCTCCTTCCTGGCTGTGCTCGGTCCCCTCGTCAAACTCATCTTCTAACTCTTTCCCGCTTGAACGAAGCGCTTTTACCGCTCTCCTCCTCGCTCTCGTCCTTGCTTAAACTTGGCGTGTCTTGGAGACGATGCCAACGGCCCATAAGTGTGCGCCACTTGCTGTATACGAAACAGTCATCTAACACGTCCTAGAAGCCACACAGTGGGCATCCGCCGACGTCGTAACTGCCGATCAGGTTGCGATAACGCCAGCTGTTAAGGTAATAAGCGCGTTGCAGGATATAGAGCTAGCCATGGGATATGTAGGCCTACGTTGCAGTACAGTGTTGGCCAGCGTTGGAACCTAATGGTCTTCAGCGAGTGTCGGTGTCCCTGTTTGCATGGTCTTGCGGTGGCTAGAAGCGACTCTGTTATTGGTCGGCTCTCCCGTGTTCTACCCTCCTCGCCGGCCAAGCTTCATGGGGTTGCGAGTAACAGGGAAACGCGACCGAGGCATGATGAGATGAGTAGGACTGGCAACCCCAGGTGCAGCCTGAAGCCCCGGCAGAAACGCAACCAGAAGTGGGCGTTGCCAGTGCGGCTGGCGTTTTTGTGTCCGTCCATTAGATCTTTGCCGTGCACGTTGTTGTTGTTGTGGACGTCATGCTCGCGCTCGAGCTCTTCGTGCTCTTCATTGAGCAGCTCATGCAGATCGGTCTGGGCTCGAGGATGGACGACTTGTCTTTTCGTTCAGCGCGAGCGAATTGTTGCCGCTAACTTGCACCGCATTGAACTATCGCTGCGGAACACGCTGTCGGACACTTTAGGCTACGAATCCGCCTCAGCGACGGGCTTCATTGGGAATGAGATTCTGAAAGTGTAGCGCAGCTTCCGTTAACGACGTTCTACCGTCTTTGTTTGGATACAAAGAATCGTCTTGGTGTGCGATATTAGTTATCCATTGATTTCTTTGTTAGTGTGCACTGCACGCAGGCTAACACTAAAGAGTCCTCATCGCGTGCGTTACGGGCTGTCTACACAAAGCATACGTACATGCTATATCTAGTAAGGATAATAAAAGGATAATCCTGTACGATTCCCTCTTTGCCGTGCTAAACAAAGCCTAGATGTGATCTGCATGCAAC
>Ga0265797_10011995_pt1 | contig 10737 bp, 15 predicted proteins | sample P2T30metagenome_FD_192433 | JGI IMG/M metagenome (GOLD analysis project Ga0265797, IMG submission 192433) | Plant litter microbial communities from East Loma Ridge, Irvine, California - P2 T30 | ecosystem: Environmental > Terrestrial > Plant litter > Unclassified | place: USA: California... | reverse complement strand
GCCCCATAACTCACCCGATACTGCGGCCCAAACTTCGCCTGATAAACCTGCGGCCCGACGATCCCCATCAGCTGTGCGCTCGCATTCGTGATACCGATCGCCAAGCCGGAGCCCGTGGTACCGCTCGCGGCCCGGATTCTCTCGGGCCAGAGGACGGGGTACACGCAGACGGAGCACGCGACCGCCACGCTGATTAGGAGGTACTTTGCTAGGGGGGAGTGGAGGACGAGGAGGAGGATGTAGGCGAGGAGGGCGAGGGATTCGACTGGAGGGGGGTTGGTTGTTAGTCGAGCGGTCATGGAGAGAGGGTGGGGAAAGTGATTTGACGTACTTGCTATCGCCGCCAGCCAGGGCGAGACGTATTTGTGGTGGATGAGGTAGCCGATTAGCACGAGGCAGGTGCAGCCGAAAGCATATGTTGGCTGAGGGAAAGAGGTGTCAGTGAATGTTGGCAAAGACACTCAAACCTTTCAGTGCCATCAGGACATCTTTCAGCGTTGCTCTCCTACAACGAACGATCGAGAAGGAGAAACTCACCATAGTCATCAACTGCGCCACCGCAGTCCCGGTCAATCCCAACTCGTAAATCACCGTCGGCAACACGGTGCTCACTCCCCAGCCCCCGATAGCGTGACAAATCCAGAGCAAAGTGAAAGTGTAGAACGTCGGATCCTTGAGTAAAGTTCTAGCTTGCTCCCAATCCCAAGTCTTAGCGGCAGAAGACGGCTGCGTAGCTGGGAGGTTGGAAATGATAGCATGCTTCTCGTCTTCAGAGAGAAAGTTGCTCGTGTCTGGGTAGTTGGGGAGGTAGAAGAAGGTGTAGATGCCGCAGAAGATGGCGGGGATGCCTTCGCTGGGACAGAATATTAGTCTTGGGAAGAGAATCCTTGTGACTGGAGATTAAAGACTAACATGATGAACATCCACCTCCAACCAGCGAGTCCCGCCAGTCCATTCATGAAACTGATCCCGTACGCCAGCAGTCCGCTGATTGTACCGGAGAACATTCCGCAGGCGTAGAAAAAGGCGATGCGGAGCGGCAAGTGGTCGCTTGGATACCAGAAAGAAAAGTGGTAGAGGACGCCGGGGTAGAATCTGGGTCGTAGTCAGCCTATCCATTCTGGAAGCCAAGAGATGGAGTAATGTAGCTTCATGATGACATCGATCATGCAAAATACTAACCCAGCTTCAGCAGCACCCAAAAAGAACCGACAAGCCAGCAAGCCAGCATAATTCTGCGCAGCGCCCTGGCACATACTGATAATGCCCCAAGTGATCATGATCCTCGCCATCCACTTGCTAGGCGAGAAGCGCTTCAACAGCAGCGTCGCCGGCGGCTCGAGAAACATGTACGGGTAGTAGAATATGGAAATCACGAGTGCCCATTGCTCGCTGTCAAGATTTCCTAGCTGAGCTTTGATCCCGTGGCCGGTCTCGAGGTTCATGATGGCCGAGTTTGTGACGTTTTGCACATGGATCCGCATGATCAGGTAGACGAACGAGTACCATAGTAGGAGCTTGATGTCGACTTTGCGGTAGCCTGTTTTCTCGGCCTGGGTTTGCGAGGTTGTGAGGGAGGCTGACGGAGTTGGTGATTGGGTCGTTGTGGCTTCTTTTGTCGATTCATCGTTGGTCGAGAGGCTGGGTGGCGTGGCTACCTCCATTTTCTCTGTAGGTCTTCGATGGTCTCTCACAGATCATACAGACTGAGAGGTCCCGGGGCGATTTTCAAGATAGTTAGGCCAAATGTAAGCAGGATTAGACACGTGCATAGCCGGGCGCATCAAGCTCTTGATACCATGTAGTAAGGCCGGAAATCCCTATCATTGCCGTTATCTGTTTTACTCGTAGAAAGCTCGCTCGCCATCTCGCGTGATCGCAGGATGCATATGCGGGAAACGTCGTCCCACTGTCGATAGGCGCATCCATCTCTGGCCAAGTCGGGGTTCCGGCCATCTATGTTGCGTAGGATAACTCGTACTTTGATTGCCGCTTGCGATTATTGATTTTTCGAATGCTGGTGAAGTCGATCGGAAATTCCTTGTAAGACGCATCGATGCCGGTGAAAGATATTGAACGATCCGATGGAACACGGCGGAGCTGTGACGGGGTATACGGCGAGGGCATTAAATCTATTCCCCGCCGCTTATTCGGAACGATACATGCATGGTATTCATTAAAACGATCAGTAAGATTGGGTGCTGATTTCGTTTGGACGTCGTCGTAGGTTCTGCCATGCATTGCGTGCTTTCGTGCTGTCCCCGCTTTTCGATCACAACATCAGCATCCTCAGTCTTGACTGGTCACAACGTGTGTACAGAGATACGTACCTCCACTCTTTGGGCATGGTCAGCACATGGAACAACTTGCATGATTAGACACACAGTCCGATGAGGGGAAGGTACCGATGTCTCGTAGTGATGAGCAGTTCGGCTGTGTTCGGAGAGTCGATCTCATGAGCTCGAGCTATCCGTGGAATATTTGTACTTGCATCGACCTCCTTCAGGCTTGATTCTGGATTGATTGCATCTTCGTGCTGATCAAGGCAGTGTTGAACCGGATACACCTCATCTCAGACAGAAATCGCAATGGCCACCGAAGTACAGACCGCGCCTAGTGCGGTATCGCACAAGTTACCGGTGTATCGGCAGCCGGAAGAGTCCAAGACAGAGCGTGAGTATGCGGTAACATGTGCAACTTCGAATACAAGCTGACAAGTGAACAAAAAAGTCGACTGGGCGGATCTCGTCACTCTTGATCTCTCGCAGTTCGACACCCCAGGTGGCAAACAACAACTGGCGGACCAGCTCAACAACGCAGTCCACAATGTTGGCTTCTTGTAAGTACTCTCTTCCATATCCTCGAGTCCTGTCTGTCGTGAAGATCGGCTGACAAGCGAACAGCTACATCACGAACTTCGGCTTATCCCAAGATCAAATTGACCGCCAGTTCGCCATCGGCGACCAAATCTTCAAGCTCCCAACCGAAGAAAAACTCAAATTTCGCGCGGACCTCGAGAACGGCAACTACTCGGGCTACCGACCCTTGGGCTGTATCGAGGTCCTTCCAGGCCTCAGAGACAATGTGCAGATGTACAACGTCTTCAAGTTCACCAAAGAACTAGCCCGCTCACACCCCGAAGTGATCGAGCAGCACCGCGAGGAGATCGAGTCTTTCCAGCGCCACATAGCGCAAGACACCGTGCAGAAGCTGCTCACCCTCATCGCTCTAGTGCTGGAGCTGCCCGAAGACGCTCTGACCAACGGACACAAGTACGACGACGTGTCCGATTGTCACCTCCGGTACATGCTGTACACCGCACGTTCGGCAGAAGAGAATGCGAAGTTCCAGAACTTGTACTCGAAGGGCCACACGGATTTCGGCTCGCTGACGCTGCTCTTCCGGCAGCCGATCGCCGCTTTGCAGATTCTGGCGCCGGACGGTAGCTGGAAATGGGTCAAGCCGCACCCTGGCAGCATTACTGTTAACATTGCAGACGTCCTGCAGTTCTGGACGAATGGATACTTGAAGTCCAGCGTGCACAGGGTGGTAGCTCCACCTCCGGATCAAGCCCATCTCGATCGTCTGGGCTTGTTATATTTCTTGCGTCCGGCCCATGATCTGGATTTGAAAGTCGTGGACAGTCCTCTGCTCAAGCGGCTGGGCCTCAAGGAGAAAGACGACGACGCAAAGGAGGGCATCAAGGCGGGAGACTGGGTCAAGGCGAGAGTCAAGGGGAACTGGGACCCTGCGAAGAAGCGCGAAGAGAGTAACAAAGAGGAGGAGGTGCTGGGCAAGCTGAAAGTTGTCAAGTATTTCGAATAGTCTTGGTCACAGAGACCAGCGATCGCTTTGAAGGGTCGTGCAATGTAATCGAGTATGTCCAGAACGGCACATTGAGTACTCGTGTGCTCGTCATGTCATTACCATGTCTCTTGTTTATATCTTCCGGCCTTCTCCATGGTGTCAAGGTAGACCTCCGCTTCTTCTCTGCTCATGCTTGCGTTCTGTTCAACGAGAACGTCCAGGAATGCTTCGCGGACACCTTTTGGCATGTTGCCTGAAGAGCCGCAGACATAGATCCCGCCGCCGAGCTCGTACATGGCTCGATACACAGCTTTGGCGTTCTTCCGAATTTGATCTTGGACATAGGTCCTTGGCTCGTTCTTGTCGCGAGAAAATGCCGTGTGAACCTCCAACCCTTCGGTACGAGCAAGCGTCTCCCATTCGTCCCGGAAGAAGTAATCTGTCTCGGTACCGCGGCAGCCAAAAAAGAGTATGTCGCCTTTGAGACAATTCTCGGTAGCCGCTCCGTAACACTCTTTTGCCCAAGCATGGCGTTGATGTACCATGGCACGCATTGGCGCTACACCAGTACCGGGTCCAACCATGATCACCGGCGCATCCAGTTCGCCCGTCTGAACGTCGAGATATCCCTGTTGCATTCCGATGTTGATCTTCTGACCAGGTTGCAGAGTGAGCATGTACCTTGTGCACACACCATAACGCCTTCGCCATTTAATGATGGGACTGGGAGGGTCGGCGATGGCCACAAGAAGCTGAACCCTCGTTCTCCCTTCCGCGTCTTGTTTCAGGTGACCTCCGCTTGCGATGCTGAATTGTCGACCACGCATCAATGGTAATGCGGACAAGGCGTATTGCCATGGGATCTGGATGGTCGTGAAGTCCATCATCACTTCTAGGATAGTGCGCTTGGGTCTTGTGGTGTAATCCCAGAGCTCATCGATCAGTTCTGGGTTGGCGAGTTCGAGTAGTCGCTCTTTCTGGAATTCCTCGTCTTCCGTATTTGATCCGGCGAAGTATGCAAGGTTGGCAAAGAACGAACGTCGTGGTATCGACATAATGTCAATGACGTTCTCCAGCAGCCATCGCAGGGTGAGACCGGTCGAGTCGAGATCTAGATGCCTCAGCGGTGATGGAGTGGTGGCTTGGCCTGAAATGTTTGCCCTAGTCGAGATAACGTTCATTGGTTTGTCAGCAACATCTTCCCAGTGCATAAGCTTGATGAACTCGTTCACATCCACAGGGAAGTTCTTGGGGTAAACCACTGCAACAGCTCCCGGGTAGTAAGAGTAGCTGCGGTCAAGCCGAAGATCCAGCAATCGGACGTCTTGGAAGTGATCCGCGCTGGTGACTCGATCATTCGCGACAAGGCTAGCAGTATACGAGTCTTTGACTGGTACTGGCTGGATGGAAGGAGGGGCCTCATCATTGCTGGGTGTCGAAGATGCTGCAAGTGACTCGCCGCCCTGCTCGGTATCTGACTCGATCTTAAAATCCTGTGTGACACCGTTCGTTGGCTCGCGCGTCACAACCTCGAGAGATAGCTTCCATCTCGGCTCTATAAACTCGTCGTCTTCCATGGCTGAGACGCCTTCCGGTAGAGGAAAAGACTCGAGCATACGATTCTTGAGTTGCACAATCCACTCACGAAAGCCAGCGCTGTGGCCCTCAGGATGCTGCTCATTACCTTCACCGCGCTCACAGAAGGATGTGGCTCCGAGCTGAGTTAGCCGGCCACAGAGCATGCGATGAGCGACATTATATCTTGGATATGAGCTATCGCCCAGTCCGAATGATGTGAAGCGCAATCGTCGGAGGACTCCGGGCTTCAGAGCCCCGCTGAGCAACATCTTCCAGAAAGCCCGCGCATTCTGTGGCATCTCTCCTTGACCGGCTGTCGAGAGAGCGAAAACAACCATGGAATACTTGACCACATCGCGAAGCTGGACCGAATCACAGTCGAGTACTGTAGTGTCGAAGCGCAGGCGCTCTGCCAGGCGGCCAACTTCTTCGGCTACATCTTGTGAATTACCAGTCTCTGACCCATAGAGGATCAGAGCCGTTCGATTTTGCGTCTTCGCTTGAGGCCTGACGACGATGTCAGCGAGATGTGTCATTGACTGACTTGCTCGTTCAATCGTCGGTGCCTGTGACGATGCTGACAGACAACCGATGAATGGTCATTCGCGGTTGCCACATGAAAGCACATGTCTTCTGGTGATGACCCTTCGCTTGCGTACCTCGAGACAGGCGTACTGTGCATTCTTGGACCACAATCTCACGTGTCAGGTGATCGAATGCTGTCAATGATTGGCCGCGCTATGATTGCAACGACTGTCGGACTCGTGGTAAGCAGCAATCAACACGTGAAGTCGAGATTTCGTTGGCCTCGTGTGAACGGTCGCGTGCCCTTGCCGACGTTGATTGGACAGCGCCACGGACGCACAGGCGAATTCCCGCTAGCGGCGCCTGCCGTCATAATTCCTGGCTCGCAAACGGCAGGCGAGTCCGTGCGGATTGTCGCGCCTGGCCCGAATTTGACTCCTTTCATTCATTGTTCCCTGCCCATCTCTCGTCATCAACAACTGTCAACTCGATCACCACCACCCTTACCATCACACTCAACAGGATCTTGGGCACGTAGCTACCCAACCAACTCTCGCCAATTCCGTTTCCACCACAGGGCGGCCTCGACAAGCACCACTCCGAAGCACCGTTCACAGGCAGACCAACAGGCCTTCCACCAGGACATCCACCCCCCAGACCCACCATCATCATGTCCGTCGAAGCTGCCACCGCCCAGATGGCAAACACTACCCTCAACGAGCCTACTGCCACCGCCGAGGGCGCCTCCGTTGGCGCCGGCGGCGACAAGCCGATCAACGCGTCCCAGAACGAGGCCGTTATCGCCAGCGCCGCTGAGGGCAGGAGACTGTACATTGGAAACCTCGCCTACGCGACCACCGAGGGAGAGTTGAAGGACTTCTTCAAGGACTACCTTGTGTATGTGCAATATCCCTACAACTGACGCCTTGAAGTCGAGACTAACCCACATTCCTCCACACAGTGAGACCACCTCCATCCCCACCAACCCGCGCACCACCCGCCCCGTCGGCTACGCCTTTGTTGACGTTTCCACCTCCTCCGAGGCCGACCGTGCCATCCAAGAGCTGAACGGCCAGTCCATTCTTGACCGCAAGGTCTCTGTCCAGCTCGCCCGCAAGCCGGAGCCTGCTGCTGAGGTCACCGAGGGCGGTGAGGGCGCTCCCCGTCGTCGCCAGTCCACCCGCGGTCGCGGCCGTGGCCGTGGTGGCCGTGCTGCTCGCAGCGGCCGTGGCAAGAAGGGCCAGGCCGCCGAGGGCACTGTCGAGGGCGAGGATGCCACCAACGGCACCCCCACCAACGTCCCTGGCCAGGCTGCTCCTCTGACCGAGACCACCAACGAGGCCCTGACCGCCACCACTGGCGAGGACGGCATCACTGTCGACGGCAAGGCCAACGCCAACCGCCCCCGCAAGCAGCGTGGTCCTCCCGAGGACGGCGTCCCCAGCAAGACCAAGATCATGGTCGCCAACCTTCCCTACGACCTCCGCGAGGAGAAGGTATGTCCATACTCGTGCTCCCATGATAACAACACTATGCTAACTCACTCTCTCAGCTCCTCGAGATCTTCGCTGAGTACCAGCCGACCTCCGCCAAGATTGCTCTCCGTCCCATCCCCAAATTCATGATCCGCAAGCTCCAGGCCCGCAACGAGCCTCGCAAGGGCCGTGGCTTCGGTTTTGTTACCCTTCCCACTGAGGAGGTGCAGCAGAAGGCCTGTGCCGATATGAACGGCAAGGAGATCGAGGGTCGCGAGATTGCCGTCAAGGTCGCTATTGACAGCCCTGGCAAGGAGGACGAGGACCCCAACGCGCCCACTGACGGTGCCGCCGAGACTGAGGCCCCCAGCACCGCCGAGGGCTCTGCCAGCGTCGAAGCCCCGACTGCCGCCGCTTAAGCGGTTCACAAAAGTACGCGAACCCAGTTCTGCACCGACGACCGGCACACTCTTTTTCTAGCAATGTCTCGTACTTAACGCCAGTATTGGCTACAACCTACCAGATATGCTTGGAGCCACGGCGTGGTGCGCCTTGAGCTGAATGGAGGAATTTTCACACAAGACCTCAGAAATGATATGCATTTAGCTATGCATGTCGCAACAATTCAATTCCATCAAAATTGTATTAAGTGTAGTTTTAGTGGATACTGCGAACAGATGCCGTGCGTCCTCTTTCCACACTTGCTATCGTTCTTGCCGTTTGGAATCGTTCGTGATGATCTCAATCGTGTGATGTACGTGGAAGTAATGCAAGTTGTTGTACAGTGATATGACCTTGTACTGAAGTTCTACTGTGTGTTTTTTCATGCCTCCCACATGTTGTTTGATCCATCGTTAATTAACTCCGGCTTCGGAAAACATCGTCATCCGGTTTTGTTAAGCTCGCCGGCCATATTGAACTTTGACCGAACGGCAAGCCGAGGTCCTTAAGCCGCCCGACGGTTACATCCAACATCTTGCCTTGCAGCAGGAACAACCACCAGGAAACTCCCACCTCACTGCTACATTCAACCATGACTTCACTCAGGATCCTGGTACCTGTCAAGCGGGTCATTGACTATGCCGTAAGTGCAGCCCACTCTAACGCGTCGCGATGAGTCGTCGGCTCAAAGCAGCCCTTGCAATGTTCGTACATCAAGGCTAATGCATAGCTCAGGTCAAACCGCGTGTCAACAAGGCCAACACCGCCGTCGAGACCCAGGGTGTCAAGCACAGTATGAACCCCTTCGACGAGCTCTCGATCGAAGAGGCCGTCCGCATGCGCGAGCGCAAAAACCCTGTCGAAGACATCCTCGCCTTCTCCGCCGGACCGACAAAGTCGCAGGACATCCTGCGCACCGCCATGGCCATGGGCGCCGACCGCGGTATTCACGTAGTGGAAGAGAAGCAAGAGATTGAGCCGCTGGCAGTCGCCAAGCTGCTGCAAAAGGTCGTGCAGGAGGAGAACCGCAACCTGGTCATCCTGGGCAAGCAGAGCATCGACGACGACGCGCAACAAACCGGACAGATGCTGGCCGGTCTCTTGGGCTGGTCGCAGGCGACTCAGGCAAGCAAGGTCGAGCTTTCGGGCGATGAACTCACGGTCACTTGCGAGGTCGACGGCGGTGTCGAGACGGTCAAGGCCAAGCTGCCCATGGTCATCACCACCGATCTGAGACTGAACGAGCCCCGATACGCCAGCTTGCCCAATATCATGAAGGCGAAGAAGAAGCCCCTGGTCAAGAAAAAGATGGAGGAATACGGCATCGACCTTACACAGCGCCTGAAGACCGTCAAGGTCACCGAGCCTGCTGCTAGGCAGGGCGGTGGCAAGGTGGAGGATGTCAACGGCATGATCTCTAAGCTCAAGGAGCTTGGTGCGCTATGATGATAGAAAGTTCTGTACGGGTAAATGTATGTTGGACATGTTTTCAAAATACTTATTTCTCTGCTGGTCTCTAGGATACCGACGGTAAGTCAAGCTGGTGGCGCTTGGAAAATGTATGCTTCGCGCACGACATCGGCTCGGTAGCAACGCAATCGAAGGTCAACCGGGCCGCGTCCCGCAACGACATCGGCACAACTCCCAGCCTCCTTCACTGACATCCAATCTTCACATGACTTCACATCTAGCCGCTCCCTTGGCGCGGCAAGGTCCGCTGCGCTGGGTCGCGCTCAAAGCAAAAGTATTAAGCACATGCTTTGCTTACTCGAACACTCACGACCACCGGCCAATCTCACAGCATCGATTTGACAACTGAAGAGGTCAGACTCTCGGCCGATTGCTCCACGCTCCCACAAAAGCATTTCGTCGCTCGACAACCTCGAGCAGTCTTTCTGCGCGCGCATTACTGCATCTTTCGTATACCTTGTGACGGAAAGGCAATCTTCTTTAGCCTTTCTTCGACCAGCACAAAGACATCCAAGCCATCAAAACACCTTTAGCACGGACCTTCAGCGCGACCAGCACGGTCTTCACAGTGCGCGCACACTCGCGACACCGCGCATCTTTAATAACGCGCATTCTACACTCGACTCACAGGCACTCGCCACTACACTCCTCGACAAACATTCACAATGGCTTCCAGCCAGGATTATACTCCACTCACAGGCACCGACGACGTCACATATCCGCCAGGCACCAAGATGGCTGCTATCCAGGGTCTCACCGATGCTCAGAACGCGGCTCTGGCGGACGTCAGTGTTGGTAGCTTGATCTTGCTCTGCCCCGCCCAAGTACCAGTGGTCGATAGCGAGTCAGAAGATGACGACGATGGTGAAGGCGACGAAGAGGACGATGAAGACGATAACGAGGGCGAGGATGAGGGTGAGGATGGGCACGAGGATGAGGATGAGGACGAGGGCGGGGACGGGGACGAGGATGAGGATGAGGATGAAGATGAAGATGATAGCGGCAACGAAGAGGAAGGGGTTGAACCCGCACATCAAGATGGCGATCGCGGCGAACACATTGAGGTCGCGAGCCTTTCCGGGTCAGTGGCAAATGACAACAACGAGATTCTCTCCGATGTTCGCGAGGATGCTGAGCTACACAACATGTCACTGGTAACCGGGGTCACCAAGGATCTTGACGGAGTCATCACAAACGTTGACATCATCGGCTTGGAGTACAGCGCGCGACCAAATAATCGCACCCGGTCATATCAGATCTACGGCAACCAATGCGTTGCAAACCTCCCCCCTGACTCCAAACCCGCCAAGTTGCGCACTGGCTACGCTTCTGGCTTCGATTTTATGCTCTGCACGAAGGGATTGTCCTTGAACACCTTCGGGCACATGCCTGAGCAGATTTTCACTGTTGCTCCAACCGGCGATGATGTACGTCGTCTTAT
>Ga0265797_10011994_pt1 | contig 10737 bp, 7 predicted proteins | sample P2T30metagenome_FD_192433 | JGI IMG/M metagenome (GOLD analysis project Ga0265797, IMG submission 192433) | Plant litter microbial communities from East Loma Ridge, Irvine, California - P2 T30 | ecosystem: Environmental > Terrestrial > Plant litter > Unclassified | place: USA: California... | reverse complement strand
CTAACCCCCTACATCCCAACTCACAACACCATAGCCATCCTGCGCCACCCCTCCACCTCCACCGTCCTCACCCTCTCCTCCACCACCTCAGCTGTTCACCTCCTCCCCTTCAACCCCACTGCAGCCATCTACTGGGACGTGATCGAAACCGCAGGCTGGCTTGCGTTTCGCAACCGCACGAGCGGCAAGTTTCTCAGCCATGGGAAGTGGGATGCTACGATTGTTTGTGAGGGCAAGAGTGTGGTGGGGGATGATGCGTTTACGCATTTTACTGCCACGCATGTTGGTGTGAGGGGAGAAGAAGGAGAGGGAGAGAGGAATGGGGCGGGAAGGTATGTGTTGCAGATGCTGGATGATTGGATTCTGAGACCGTTGGTTGTGGTTGGTGGGAGCAAGGTTGCGAGGTCTGGGGGTAAGGTGGGGGAGGGTGCGGTCTGGGAATTTGTGGTTGGGGGTTGATATGTTGGTGGTGATACTGGGTGGGCTTGTTGGACTTTTTTGTCTGTGATTTGTATATAGAGGTTCATGGCGGCTCTTTACCGGCTCAGACTTACTGTACTACAACACCCGACGGCGCTTTGACCAAGCTTTTTCATACCTGTGTCTAACCAAGATGTATCTCTATCTACCAGCCACAGAAAGTACCCGAGACGTGGATAGATAATCAGGGGAACCACAATGAGTTGCTAGATAATCTGTTTCGATGTGTATGTATCTATTATTCTATGGAGTTGGTATCTCATGACTAGCTGCCTATATAGTTCCCGGCATGGTCCATGCATTGATGGTCATGTGACAGATAATCAGGGGAACCACAATGAGTTGCTAGATAATCTGTTTCCTACAGCCCCGCAACCCCAGCTAGAGTATCCTGAGATTACGGCTGCCGATCATAGCGCTTTTCTTAAGAGTGATGATGCCAAAACGAAACAAGGTTCGGGAGAGCGCGGAGTTGGCTACTCAGCCGAAGTGGAGGCGGGGATCAACAGGAAATTCAACGCGGGCACCATGGGTTGGATGGAAGCCGGAGTACAACTGGCTCCAAGTGCTGCCAACAACTTCCAGACGTTACATTCACGTCAAGCATCCATGCGATGCTCGGCACGATGCTCGGCACGCTACCACATACGACACCAGCATCAACCAAGCTGTCAGCAGCACCGCCCCCCCCCGCACGAATAATGATCCCGAAGCCCGCGGTCAGGCCCACGAAGGGATAAACGCTGTTGTCGCTCGGCTGGACGCTGCGCATGCGGCTACACTAGAAGATGTCGAGTTGCTATGCTAGAAGGGGAAAAACTATTATACACGGCGTCGCAGATTTGATCGTAGAAGATGAAGCTCGGACGATGCTGAACTTGCATGGGCTGATGGACACATGAGATGGGACGTGGCCGTGAGATATGGTCGAGGCGCTGTTGGAGGACAAGGACATGGAAAACAGAGACCGGCCAAGACTTGAACATGAATCGGTGGGCTGCCAAGGCCGTACGCAGCCATAGTAACACCGCTGCTGAATCTTAAAAATGCCTGCTTTGGCGTGATATATGGATTGAAGCATGCAGTGCATGTGTAGCCTGTAACGCGCCATCCACGGATTAAATGAGCCCTTCCAGTGTGTCGGCATACTCGATGGCGGGGCAACGAGACGAAGCGCTAGGTGGCTGAACAGGTGGCTATGTCGCCGGCGAGGTTCATGAATGACATGGTATGGGTTTTTTGCTACTCCGTCGTGATGCTGATCGTAAAGCGCATGCGGAGGTGCGTGTGGTGGGTGCGATGACGATGCGCTGCTGAGCACTGCCCGCTACGTGGCGAAGTGCCGCGCCAGGGCCGAGCCCATCTCCGCGCCATCCCAATGGCTCTGCATACGATGTGGACTGTGTCGATTTCGGATACACGGAGTCAGCTAGAGCAAATGCGTGCAGGGTGCTGGAATTAAACATGGCAGGGGAGCGAGGCAGGGCGGAAGGGGAGGGAGACAAAGATGAGGTCTCGGGACGACGCACGAGAGCACGTGAGGGCGGCTTGGCGTTGGGGCGGAGCGCTCGGGCGGCGGAGTTAGCGAAGTGCGGTTACTTGTTTAGAAGACAGGTCGACCTCGTCCCTTTTGCCTCCAAACCTCACCAGCTGACAAGACCAATGTCTTGCCATCCATGGTTACCTCACAGAACGAGGTGGGCCTCATTACCTACCCGGCCATCGTCAACATCGCTACGCTGGTCATCTTCTTCGTCTACCTCGCCATCTCCCTCTATCTTGTCGTCCGACAAGGCCTAGGCCATAGCTCGCCATGGATATGGCTCGCCATCTTATCCATTTGTCGCCTTACGCAGGTATCGCTCGATTTGGCAGCCACCACCATGTATCCTATAGGCGAGGCCGCAAACACGAGTCTCGAAAGCGGTGTCGCCATCCTGACCACAATGGGCCTCACGCCACTCTTCATGGCCACCAGCAGCTTACTCAACGCGACGACGCGGCCCAAAGGACGGCGCATGCAATGGATTTTGCTCGTCGTTCACATTCCACTCATCATCTCCTTTGTTCTCATTGTCGCTGGTGGCATTGATCCAGACTCACGCGATGGGCCCACTTTTGCCGCTACGGAGTCGACAAAAGCCGGTGTCACGCTGTACTTGGCGTGTTTTCTGGTCCTGCTCTGGGCAACCACGGTCATCTCGGCACGTCTCTATCTTGCTGACAGAGACGAAGTACGCATCCTCACAACAGTCGTGCTCAGCCTGCCGTTTTTTGTTGTCGATATCGTCTACATGATGTGCTTTGCGTACGAGAAATGGGTGGCCAATGACAGTTATGACGGATGGAAGAAGATGCGCTTTAACGTCATCAGTGGCAACGTGACCATTCAGTTGTGCATGTACGTATTATCAACAGTGACATACTTTTTTGCTACGGCGATATCGTCTGTCGTGACATTGAACTTGCCATGCTAATGTGTTTCCAGGCAAATTATAGAGGAATGGGTCATTGTTGCACTGTATCTCTCGTTAGGATTGGGCTTGCCCAGTAAGGCGGCCAGATTGCGACGCCAAATTGGAGACCAAGTGAATGAAGCCAGGAACATGGATGTCGATGCGCTACAAGAGACGATATTATGGAAGATGCATGATGCAGCGTCCCGAGTTGTTGCCGTCATGATTCTTTCAGCCCTCCAATTTGTGCACTGGGTCTTGGGAAGGATCCTGCGAAACACCCAGCCCAAGGACACCGAAAAAAACAAAAAGACCAAGGCGACCAAGGAGAAGAGTGTGGACAGCCAGAGCAGCCACGACAGTCAAAGTAACGCAGCGAACTAGCAATGAGAGGCACGGAATCCCGAACCACATTCCGCATACGATCTACTCGACCTAGATGCGTTTTAGCGCACCACTTTGGCATGCTGCCTATGGACCACTTCGGTGCATATCATACCAGGGATTATTGTCGCGCTATGTACATTTACATGGACCAAACGGTGTTCACTAATCATACGCATCTGTACTCCTCTCTCAAGGGCTCATAGCCACTTGATACATGCTGAGCAGCATTTCCGCGTCGATGCCCATTATCGCAACCCCCCAGATAAGAACTGCTACGCGCGCTGCATCTTTCACGCCCAAAGTTGCACCTGAGTGCACCCAACCAGTGCCATTTTCAACAACACCCAACGAAAGAAGAGAGTAGCCAGAGAGTGAGTGAGTGTAAGAGAGAACTTCCAGAGAGAGGGCGTGTGTGTAAGAGAGAGAAAGAGAGAGGTTGAATAAAGTCAAAACCACAGTGCCAAGGAGAGAAACGGAGCACCCTGCTTAAAAAACATGGACGAAAGTTGTAATAGTAGCATTTGCATCGCAAATACCCTATGTTCTTCTTACTTCTATGAGATTCACCCATTTCCAACAATTCAAGAACCTAGAAAAAAAATCAGAAGTGTCTCCATTCAATGTTGCGTTTCTTGTAACAATCCGACGGCTTTGGATACATTTCCAGGCTATTGCACAACTTTTGATCTTTCGCCTTTTTCCAACAATCGAGGCATACTTGTGGGTGATTGAAGAATGCGTCATAGATAGCCACGAGGAGAGATTAGCAAACAGTGTGGGCATGTACACTCAATTTATACGAGAGCTCCACAAGTCACATAGTACATTGACAAGATATCATGGTAAAAATATTGCGCAATAAGCTGTATCATAATGCTTAAATAGCATTGCAGTATCTCAATGCTTTACAAAAAGCTTTTTAGAAAAGCCTTTCTGACATTCCTCCACACTCCGTTCTTTAAAAGGAAATCCATGAGAAACATCATGATTCTATCTTTGGAGTCTCCGCTTCCCCAAAATTATGAATATCAATACTTCCTCATAGACGCAGGGCGAGAAGTCGTCTTTGGGTTTTGTGCTACCATTCAAGTGAGTTTTTATACTTGCCTAAAAAAAAGGGGTTCGGCAAGGTCATGACTTGACTGTATTGAAAGATTTGGAAATTCAATAAAGGGAGAAACATGGTGACAGGCATGAGGAATCTATGAGAGTCATTGGCGCTTCCTACATTTAGTTTCTTCCGTTGTAGTATAACGCTATGTACTGCGCCGGCATTCCTCTCAACTACCACGTCTAAGCAAGTATCCAAACTAATCCTTTCCAACTACACAATCTACAACGTCCCCAACGAATACACACTGGGAATGTTGCCTCTATCAGGCTTAACAACCGGCACACTATCATACATTTTCGCTTCTACTGCCTCCCTAGCCCACGCAGGGCTCTTCCTCACTTTTAACAACTGCTCGACTGCATACCCAATTCTCAACAACTTTTCTTCTTCCCAGGGTCTGCCCAGAATTTCCATGCCAATCGGCACACCAACCGGTGCCTCATCGCTCGGCTCCGAAAATCCGGCTGGCACGGTGACGACCGGCGTGCCTGTCAATGCGGCCAAGATGCCATTCCGCCCAGACTGTGAGGGAGAGCCGATTTTGACCACGAGATTCCTCTGCTCTGGATAGATGATTGCGTCGAGCGAGTTGGCTGTAAAAGTGTTGAGGAGAGCGAGAGTGAGGTTGCGAATTCCGGCTTGACGGTCAAGATATGTTGCATTGGCTGTTGAAGAGACAAGTGCCGTGTTTACGTATTCGTACTGAGATGGTATGACGAGGAACTCGCCACCAGAGCCATTGACTGCTTTGCGGGAATACAGTTCCTTCAATGTAGTTGGGTGGTCGCCTCCGAGTGATGGGCGCTCGAGATACTGGTCCATGAGCTGGCGATATTCAAAGCGCTGCACGTCGTAAGCGGCTTGGATGGCGGTCGCGTTGTATATGGGTTCGTTGATTGGGACTAAAACCACACCTTCGGCTGACAAGCGCGACATAACAGAGTCCATGGCGTTGTTGACTGGTGTAACTTCAGGCGCGTCGGTGCGGTTGAAGAAGCCGTTGAGTACGCCGATGCGCAGACCTGTGAGAGCGGCACTAGAAAAAGAAGAGGCGTAGTCGATGCCGCGCACTGTGCTGGGGACAAGTGCAGTGTCATTATCTGCTGCATCGTAACCGGTTGACGCCATGACTGTGAGAGCAGTGGCGACGTCTTTGACTGTGCGAGCAATAGGCCCAATGACATCGTGCGTTGTTGATATTGGTATAATGCCAGTTCTGGTAATTAGTCCACGTGTAGGTCGAATGCTACATAGCGAGTTGGCGGATGCCGGACTGCGGAGCGAATTTACTGTGTCTGTACCGGTACCGAATACACAGAAAGACGCAGCAACTGCTGCACCAGTGCCACCAGAACTACCACCCGGCGTCCGAGTCGCATCATAGGGGTTGATCGTCTGACCGCCCAAAGAAGACACACTGATACCTTCCAGTGCAAGCTCATGCAAACTGGCCTTGCCCAGAATTATAGCTCCGGCGTTCTTGAATGCCGCGACGCTTGGGGCGTCTTTGGTGGGCTGCGATTGCGCCAGGGCCAAGTTACCACCCGTGGTAGGCAATTCTAATGTATCATAGTTGTCCTTCAATAGTATTGGAATACAGAAAAGAGGCCCGGTAGCATTGCCCGCAGACAGTTGCTCGTCCTTTTCTTCGGCAATGGCCAAAGCATTGGGGTTCAAGGAGATGATCGCATTCGTCCTGTTATTGTTTGCTTCGATGTTCGCAAGGAATGAAGACACCACTTCTCGGCATGTGGAGAGTCCTGAGTAGAGCGCATGGTGTACCGAGTCAATGGTTGCTTCTCGGGCATCGAAAGGCATATTATGCCCCAATACAGCGTGACCACAGAGTGATGCAGCGATGAGGTGTGGGAAATGAACCATGCTGTATATCTAGTATTTAGTCCCCGGTACCGAAAGTGAAGGATAGGTACGGAGGGTTACCAAATTCTCAGGAAAACTACTTATACAATCTCTAGTGTTGTAGACTCGTCATGTCCCACAGCGGGTGGTTATCTCTATGGTAATTGGTTTGTATACCCTACGTTTTTTTGTTGTAGTCACAATTCTTGATAATGCAAAGTATTGCCCGACCTTATCGTGAGTAGCAGATACCGGTCTCGGAAGGACCGGAGTGACGTAGCTTGCCAAGATTACTCAACACCTGCCTCTTTGGTAAGAATGTGATTGCACATACCGCATCGTTCTGATTTTCTCATGCTATAGGAGGGTATCACAACTCCAAAAAAGTCCAAACGGGTAACAATCATCATTCTGACTATTGTACCTACTTGAATCTTATATTTGAATCTGGAAAGGTCTATGTTTAATTCGTTCAAGCCATAATGATTACTAAGAACCGTTACAAGGCGAACTTCTGCGGACAAAGAAGACGCATCAGTGAGCAATTCTCGACATATACAGTAACGAGGTTGAAATTATAATTTTACCAGATATGCCAGCTTAAGTTGAGAACACAGATACTTGCTTTACCAATAAGCTCATGAGCCAGGCAATCTCTCTAGGGGATTGTCATCTATCGATGGTACGTCGGGGAAGTGCACTCCAGCGGAGCTAAGTTGCATGAATCCAACCATTCAACCCAGTACTATGAAGTTGCCCACTATCTTCAACCGCCTTATTATCGTTTCATAGCCATGATAGTCATAGAGAATGCATGAGGGATACGATCGTGGAGCAGCAAGTAGATATGTAAGTTTATCGGTTAAGGGCTTCCCTTCCATCTACAGTAGGTTATATTCTTTTATTACTCAATTTACAAGAGTGTGCACCGACTAGTGTAAATCAGTAGCTGAGGACTCTGGGTCATTGCGATTTGCAACTGTACGTCATGAAATAGCCGCACATCGCAGAAGTAGGCTTGTTAACGGTCGTATAAAAGGTCGCTACAGTGGTGTCATGATGGTTGATGTTCAAATCGCAAATTGTCTTTGCATGTCTCGTTAGGGCAAGGCGAAAACTGGCGAGATGCATGACTAGTGCAAGCGACTAAGCAGTGCTCTGCATGACTAACGTTCGCGGCACCTCCCGCTTGGTTTGATCTGCGCTGCAAGCACAGATTACTCCTCCCCCTCCCTTTCACCTGACCTCCCTTTGACTACCACAACGTCTTCTCACTCTCCGCACCAATAACCGCAAACGGTCTACTGACGCCGGATCATCACCCGGCCGGGATCAGAAATTCCCCAGATCAGGACCTTTTCACATGTGAAACTCACGATGCGACACTAAACAAACTTTGAGCCTAAAACGGTCAGAACGAAACCCGGAATCTGACGGTGACTTGAATCACGGTGTGTAAACGCCGGACCAGCTTAGTCTGGTAGAAGCCTTGATCGCCTTGTCCTTGCCGCACATCTCTATTGCGGCTGCCGACGTCGATCGTGTCGGCCTTGTCGCTTGATAAGTCTGGACATTGAGGCTAGTAGCCGACCATGACTAGGTAGAGAGTCGTTGTGTGCACACCTCGAAGAGGCCACGCCAGATTCCTTCAGTAGATGTGCTTATAAGACGATTGCGAATGAGCTCTCGTCTCTTGCATCGCAATAGCTTCCCCAAAATGGCATGCATTGACGATGTCGAGCCTCAGCCACTCTCCGTTTCACGAACACTAGGATCTATTAGAGTTCTTTGCCAAGCATCACAACTTCAGACTAACAATTGCTTAGCTTAGTTCCGGTCTCGAACAAGTCACGAACAAGTCATCCGTCACACCATGGGCAATGCGCAAATCCGACCATGCGCATCTTGCACATAGAAAAGTTGGCCGGTATGTGCCTTAGTCACATAGGGAATATGATGGCTGGTTGGGAGCAAACTATTACTACACCATGCGTCGAGATATCTGAACAGCGCGTCACTCAGTAGAAGAACCTCCTGAGGCTCACCGGAGGCACTTAGGCTTGCACGCGATCAGGAATATCTGCATATAGCCAAGGCCACTTAAGATGTGTTTACTCAAGCCGAAATTGCCTCAGCTGCGTTTCGTGGGCTTACTTTAGCAACTTCACTAGCGTAGGTGGTGTTCTACCAGTTTACACCACGTTCTGAAACCTTATTCTAGGAACTCCACCATCTTGGCAAAACCGGAGCGCCTCACCACCACACGACTAACCAAGGCGCATGCAGGGCACGTTGCCAGATACCAAGCTCACTTAGCGTCCGTCCACAGTTCAACAAGCTGTATAAAGATGGCCAGCACCGCACTCGAAGAAGAGCATCCAGCATCTCAGGTTCCCAACCATCCAGTTACGATAATCATTACATCTTTTCTATTCTACTTAATACCCCTTCACTCTATCTTAATATTTCTCTGACCGGTTCAGACTAAAACATCAAAAAATCAACATGTACTTCTCCAAGACCACCATTGTTTCCTTCAGCCTTTTGGCTTCTTCTTCGCTCGTGGCTGGCCACGGTGCTATCATCGCCGCTACTGGTGATGCTGGCGGTGCCGGATCTGCCATCGGTGTTGACCCCAACACTCCTCGTACCGGCACCACTCGCAACCCCTTCCAGCAAGACACTACCCGCTTCAAGGGCGATGCTGCCGCTACCTGCGGTGAGACCCTCGCTGGAGGTGCCAACGACATCCAGGCCGGAACTGCCCAAGTCATGCAGCTCAACGGTGCCACTCTTCCTCAGGTCACTGCCGGTGGCGCGGTCATGATGACTGTCCACCAAGTCAACTCTGACGGTGCTGGTCCTTACACTTGCATGATCGACGCCACTGGTACCGGTACCGCATGGCAGCCAATGACCGTTACCCAGAACCTTCCTGGTAACGCCAAGGGCAAGAACAAGGACACTCAGCTCATGGACCAGCCTCTCACTGCCACTGTCCCTGCTGGCATGGCATGCACAGGTACCGTCGCTGGCCAGGCCAACGTCTGCATGGTCCGTTGCCAGAACCCCGCTCGTGCTGGACCTTTCGGTGGCTGTGTCCCCGTTCAGATGGCTGGTGCCGCTGGCGCTGCTGCAGGTACCGCCGCTACAGGTACTGCTGGTGCCGCTACCGGTGCTACTGCTGGAACTGGCGCTACTGCTGGAACTGGTGCTACTGCCGCTACCGGTGCTACTGCTGGAACTGGCGCTACCACCGGTACTGGTGCCACCACTGGAACCGGTGCTACCACTGGAACTGGTGCTACCACCGGTACTGGTGCTACTACTGGAACTGGTGCTACTACTGGAACTGGTGCTACTACTGGAACTGGTGCTACCACTGGAACTGGTGCTACCACTGGAACTGGTGCTACCACTGGAACTGGTGCTACCACTGGTACCGGTGCTACCACTGGCACTGCTAACGGTGCTAACACTGCTGGTACTGCCACTGGTGCTACCACCGGTACTGGTGCTACTACTGGCACTGCTAACGGTGCTAACACTGCTGGTACTGCCACTGGTGCCAGACCCGCCGTTGCTGGTGCCGCTGCCCGCAAGCGCGAGGCTGCCCGCCAACAGAAGCAGCAGCCCCAGCTCACCAACGATGACCAAGAGGAGGAGGCTGAGTTCGCTGATGACAACTAAGCGCATCGCCCTAATCGCATCACGGTCGATAGCTCATACTCAGCATACGAGCATTTGGAAGAAGCTTCACAGGCTCACACTTATTGGTGGGGAAAGTTGGAAACGGAATGGCTTAATGATTGGTTACATATATATATATACCTAGAATGTTAGAGTATCTGCGAGTACTGTAGTATTGGATTTGGTGGAGCCAATCGCTTCTCCTGCTGGTCTGTGACCAGGGGAACAGGGCTGGCAATAATGGTATATACTTGTAGGGTGGAATTGGTGGAATGATTGCGTAGTTGGTCTGGGATGGGAACCCCTGGTCTATTACGCTCCTTAATAGTTCATAAAATTGGTTATACCATAAAACACATGTGCCTTTGCTTTCTTTTCCCCATCTTCCGTGTACAGTCTTTGAAATCACACTTGATTCCGTTACATCTCAATCCTTTCTAGTCCTCATACTCAGGAAGACGGTATCGACTCATCGTCGCCACAAGGACTTTACTCTCTCTCTCTCTTCTCTACCCCGCCTCTTCTTGTGTCCGGCAATTGTTTCTTCAACATTTGCATACTATTATTTTATAAGTGATATCAATGCTTAACAGCAGGTTTTCACAACGCGGTATCGCTGTACAGCAGTATAAGTAAGCAGTAAAGGCGCTATCCCAGCACCTTAAACTCAGTCAATATTTGCATATATCCTAAAGACTTTATATCTAGTGCCAGCAGACGCCTTCATGCTCAAACCATAGTTCACGTTAT
>Ga0265797_10011992_pt1 | contig 10738 bp, 10 predicted proteins | sample P2T30metagenome_FD_192433 | JGI IMG/M metagenome (GOLD analysis project Ga0265797, IMG submission 192433) | Plant litter microbial communities from East Loma Ridge, Irvine, California - P2 T30 | ecosystem: Environmental > Terrestrial > Plant litter > Unclassified | place: USA: California... | reverse complement strand
GATGCGGGCCACGGGCTCTCCGCCCTGGTGCGCGCCGACGGCACGCACGAGCGCCTCGAGTCGACCGACCTGCCCGTCGGCGTGCCGGGCGCGGCCGGCTGGACCACGCACGAGATCGCGATGGGCCCGGGCGACCTCATCGTGACCTTCAGCGACGGCGTGCTCGACCTCTACGACGGCACGCTCCGCGCGGTCGACCGGGTCGCGGAGCTCGCGCGCGCGTCGACCTCGGCGGACGACCTCGTGCGCCGGATCACCATGCTGGCGGCCGGCCAGTCCAACCCGGACGACGTGACCGTGGTGGTGCTCCGCCGCGAGGTGTGACGGCGGCCCCGGCATGTGCCCGGATCGAGGTCCGGGTCCCCGACCGCGTCAGGCCCGGCCGTGCACCGCGACCGCACCCGCCACCGCGGCATTCGGCGCGGCCCCCGCGGGCCCGCCGCCCGTCGCGACCCCGAGCACGGCGATCGCCGACGCGGCCGACCACGCCTGAGGCCGGCACGCGGCGGGGTAGGGCACGGCCGTCGGCACGTCCGCGGCGGCGTCGCCCGAGTGCAGCTCCGGCACGCGGTGGTCGAAGTCCTCGGCGGCCGCGAGGAGCCCGCGGGCGAGCGTGGCCGCCTCGTCCGCGAAGCCCTCCCGGGCGAGGCCGGTGATCGCGATGGCGGTGTCGTGCGTCCAGACGGATCCGCCGTGGTACGACAGCGGCCAGTACCCGGCCGCGTCGGTCGCGAGGGTGCGCAGGCCGAAGCCGGAGTCGAGGCGCGGCGAGACGAGCAGCTCGGCGACCCGCGCCGCGTGCTCGGGCGACAGGATCCCGGTGCCGAGCAGGTGCCCGATGTTGCTGGTGAGCGTGTCCACCGGCCGCTTGGCCGCGTCGAGCGCGATGGCCGGGTAGCCGCCCTCGCCGTCGTCGATCCAGAACGCCCGCGCGAACCGCTCCCGCATGGCGGCCGCGTACGCCCGCCACTCGTCGGCCGGCCGGCCGAAGCGCTCGAGCAGCGCGGCCGCCGCGACCGCCGCCTCGTGCGCGTACGCCTGCACCTCGCAGAGGGCGATGGGGCCCTCGGCGAGCGTGCCGTCCTGCCACTGGATGCTGTCGCCGGAGTCCTTCCAGCCCTGGTTCGCGAGGCCGTGCCCGCTCTCGTCGCGGTACTCGAGGAACCCGTCGCCGTCCTGGTCGGCGTGGTCGCGGAGCCAGCCGAGGGCCGCCTCGAGGTGGGGGAGGAGCGCCTCCACCTCGTCCTCGGGCATGCCGGCGCGCCACGCGTCGTGCAGCAGCGTGATCCAGAGCGGCGTCGCGTCGACCGTGCCGTAGTACAGCGGCGGCAGGGAGACGTCCTCCCCGGGGATGGTGAGCACGCCCGGCCGGAGCTCGTGCATGATCTTCCCCGGCTGCTCGGCCGTCGCCGCGTCCTCGTGCGCGCCCTGCAGGCCCGCCAGCACCCGCAGCGTGGAGGCGGCGATCCCCGTGCCGAGCGGCAGCATCATGCGCGCCGCCCACAGGGAGTCGCGCCCGAAGAGCGTGAAGAACCAGGGCGCGCCGGCGGCGAGGAACGGCTCGTCGGGGCGCGCGGTGGTCACCATGCGGAGCCCCGCGAGGTCGTCGAGCGCGGTCGCGACCCAGCGGCCGAGGCGCGAGTCGCCGCTCTCGACGCGGACGCCGGCCCATTCCGGGTCCGACGTCGCCGGTCCGACGACGGCCGCAGTGCTCTCCGCCGTGACCGACCAGGACACCGCGACGCGGCCGCGCGCCGGGATCACGACGGGCCAGCGGAGCGCGACGGCGCGACCGTCCACCGCGACCTCGGCCCCCGGCGCGAGCAGGCGGGCGTCGGTGCCGTCGGCCTCCCACGCCACGCCGTCGTCCGTGCGCGCGAGGCGCGGCTCGACGTCGTCGACGAGACCCGCCTTGATCACGTGCATCACCGACGCGTCGACGCGCAGCCGGACCTCGACGGTCGTGGGCACGGCCGTCGTGCGGGCCGACTCGAGCGTCACCGTCTCCCGCAGGGACGTGCCGTCGACCTCCCGGCGCCGCACGAGCCGCACGCGGGGGTCGGCGTCGGCGTCGTCGAGGTGACGGAGGAGCGCGACGTGCTCGCCGGCGGACGCGGAGCGGCGGGCGTGCGCGATCGGCTCGCCGTGCTGCCCGCCGACCGTCAGGGCGACGTGGGAGAGGATCCGCGTGTCGCCCAGGTAGAGGCCGTGGACGGGCGCGCCGCCCATGTCGCCGTCCGGTGCCGACCACGCCTGCACGGGTGCGCGCAGCAGCACGGTCTCGGCGTGCAGCAGCGGCTGCAGGGTCTCGTCGCGGCGGACGGCCGCGAGCGGGGCGGATGCGGCAGGGCGGTCGTTCACGGTCGACTCCTCGTCGGGTCGGGACGGCTGCCCCGCGGAGGGCGGGCAGGCGGTGCGGGAGGCCGGTCGGCGTCGGGATGGTTGACAGGACCGGCTCGCGATGTAACGTAGCACCCACGATTTGATCGTTCCAAAAAAAGATCCGCCGGCGTCCGCGTCGCGTCGGTCGGGGCGTCGGATCCGCTGCCCATCGTCGAGCGCACCCGCCCGGCCCGCAGCCGCGACCGAGGAGGAGCGCATGGCCGGTCTGCCCACCGTGTCCGACGTCGCCGAGCGCGCCGGCGTCTCGCGCCAGACCGTGTCCAACGTGATCAACTCGCCGGACATCGTGCGCCCCGCCACCCGCGAGCGCGTCACCGCGGCGATCCGCGAGCTCGGCTACCGGCCGGACGCCTCCGCCCGGCGCCTCCGCACCCGCAAGTCCGCCACCATCGGCGTGCGGCTGGAGCCGGTGCTCGACGGGATCTCCGGCACCCTGCTCGACCGGTTCCTGCACGCGGTCACCGAGCTCGCCGCCACCCGGGGCCTCCGCGTGCTGCTCTACACGGCGTCCGGGCCCGAGGAGGAGATCGCCGAGCTCGCGCGCCTCCGCGACGGCGCCGACGTGGACGCGATCGTGCTCACCGCCACCTTCGCCGGCGACACCCGCAGCCGCTGGCTCACCGAGAACGGCCTCCCGTTCGTCGCGTTCGGTCGGCCGTGGGGCGTCGACGACGTCAACAGCCCCGAGCACCTGTGGGTCGACGTCGACGGCGCCGCGGGCGTCCGCCAGGCCGCCGACCACCTGCTCGACCAGGGCCTCACGCGCATCGCCTTCCTCGGCTGGCCGAGCGACGCGGGCACGGGCGACGACCGCCGCACCGGCTGGTGGGACGCGATGACCGCGCGCTCCGGCCTCAGCGCGGACGAGCTCGACCTCCTCGACGTGGAGACCCCGGACGACGTGCACCTCGCCCGCGCCGCCGCGCGCGACCTGCTCCTCGCCCAGCCGGGCCTCCAGGCGGTCGTCTGCGTCTCGGACTCCGCGGCCCTCGGCGCCTCCATGGCCGCCACGGCCCTCGACCGGTCGGACGTGGCCGTCATCGGGTTCGACAACACCCCGGTCGCCGCGGCCCTCGGCATCTCCAGCGTGGAGCAGGACATGGCCGCCGTCGCGGCGGGCGCGCTCGACCTGCTCCTCGGCAGCACCGGATCCGACGTCGTCCCCCGCGGCGGCCTCGCCGCGGGGGAGGCCCACCGCCTCATCACGCCCCGCCTCGTCGTGCGCTCGCCCCTGCACCTCGACCGCGCCCCCGCCCCCACCGCCTCATCCCCCACCCCGCCGCCCCCGCGGCGCGCATCCCCCATGGAAGGCCAGCAATGAACACCACACGGACGGCACGATGGAGTGCCGCGATCCTCGCCACCGGGCTCGTCGTCGGCATGTCGGCGTGCTCGAGCGGATCCGGATCCGGATCCGGCGACGCCGCAGGCCTGACGGTCCTCATCGCCTCGTCGAGCGACGCCGAGGGCGCCGCGGTGAAGGCCGCCAACGACGCCTGGGCACAGGAGAACGGCACCACGGTCGACACCGTCATCGCCAGCGACCTCACCCAGCAGCTCGGCCAGGGCTTCTCCGGCGGCAACCCGCCGGACCTCTTCTACATGAGCTGGGACCAGTTCCAGACCTACGCCAGCAACCGCTACCTCGAGCCGTACGCCGAGGACGCGGGCAACGCGGACGCCTTCTACCCGGCGCTCACGGACGCGTTCACGTACGACGGGCGCTTCTACTGCGAGCCCAAGGACTTCTCCACGCTCGGCCTCGTGATCAACACCGACCTGTGGGCGGCTGCCGGCCTCACCGACGCCGACATCCCCACCGACTGGGCGAGCCTCCGGACCGTCGCGGAGAAGCTGACGACCGACGGCGTCACGGGCCTCTCCTTCGGCCCCGAGTACGCCCGCATGGGGCTGTTCATGAACCAGGCCGGCGGGCAGCTCGTGTCCGACGACGGGAAGACCGTCACGGCCGACACCCCGGAGAACGTGGCCGGGCTGCAGGAGGTCAAGGACCTCCTGGGTGCGGGTGTCCTGCAGTTCCCGTCCGCCCTCGACTCCGGCTGGGCCGGCGAGGCGTTCGGCGAGGGCCGGGCCGCCATGGTCATCGAGGGGCCCTGGATCGACGGCGCGCTCTCGGCCGACTACCCCGACGTGGCGTACCGCGTCGCGGAGCTCCCCGCGGGCCCCGGCGGCAGGTCGACCTTCTCCTTCAGCAACTGCTGGGGCATCCCGGCCGGCAGCGACACCACCGAGTCCGCGGAGTCGCTCGTGGCCGCCCTCACCACCGACGACCAGCAGATGGCCTTCGCCGACGCGTTCGGCGTGATCCCCTCCACCGAGTCGGGCGCCGAGGCGTACGCCGCGAAGCACCCGGAGAACCAGGCGTTCGTCGCGGGCGTGGACTACGCGGTGAACCCGGTCGCCTTCGCGGGCGCCGCCACGGTCATCACCGACTTCAACTCCGAGCTCGAGGGCATCGCGACGGGCGACCCGGAGGAGATCCTCCAGGCGTTCCAGACCAACCTGCAGGCAGCGCTCGACACCGCGAACGCCAAGCAGGGCTAGGGGCCGGCGATGAGCAGTCAGGTCGTGGCGGACCGTCCCGCCGCCCGCGGCGCCGCATCCGGCGGCCGTGCACCCCGGGGCCGCACGCGCGGTCCCGGGATCCGGGGCCGGGAGACCCGCTACGCCTGGCTGTTCACCCTGCCGGCCATCGTCATCGTCGGCGTGTTCCTCGTGCTCCCCATCGGGCTCGCGCTCTGGGTGAGCATGAGCGACTGGAACGGGCTCGGCTCGCCGCTCGGCGACACCGCGCGCTTCGTCGGCGCCGACAACTACCAGGCGGTGCTCACCGACCCGGGCCTCGCGCAGAAGGACTTCGGCACGGCGATCCGGAACAACGTCTACTACGTGCTCCTCGTCGTGCCGCTGCAGACCGCGCTCGCCCTGTTCCTCGCGGTGCAGGTCAACCGGAGGGTCCTCCGCGGCCGCGGCTTCTTCCGCACCGCGTTCTACTTCCCGTCGGTGACCTCCTCCATCGCCATCACCGTGATCTTCCTGTTCCTGTTCTCCGCCTCGGGTGTCGTCAACGCGGTGCTCGGCTGGTTCGGCGCCTCGGGGCCGACCTGGATGGCCGACTCCACCGGCGTGCTCCACGCGCTCCTCGGGCTCGCGGGCGTCGACCAGGCGCCCGCCGCGCTCACGGGCGCCGCGCCGCTCGGCCTCACCTGGTGGGACTGGCTGTCGGGCCCGTCCGTGGCGATGTGCGTGCTGATCGCCATGGCGGTCTTCACCACCTCCGGCACCTTCATGCTCCTGTTCCTCGCGGCGCTGCAGAGCATCGGCGGCGAGATCGAGGAGGCCGCGATGATGGACGGCGCCGGCGTCTTCCGGAAGTTCTTCTCCGTGACGCTGCCGATGCTGAAGCCCACCCTCTTCACGGTCCTCACGCTGGGGCTCATCGGCACCTGGCAGGTGTTCGACCAGATCTACCTCACCGGCGGCGGCGCTCCCGGCAAGTCGCTGCTCACCCCGGCGTACCTCGCCTACTCGACGTCGTTCACCGACCTGCAGTGGGGGCAGGGCGCGGCGATCGCGTTCATCCTCTTCTTCATCATCGTGGCGCTCACCCTCATGCAGCGGGCGCTGCTCGCGGACCGCGGCGAGCGTCCGCGACGGACGCGGCGCGCCGCGAGGACGGGGGAGGCGCGATGAGCGCGATCCAGCAGACCGCCGTGGGCACCACCCCGGCCACCGTGGCGGAGGTCCCGCCGGAGGGCGTGCCGCCGCAGCGACGGCGCGTGCTGACGCCGCGGGCGCGCCTGTCGGTCGCGGGCGGCTACCTGCTGCTCGTCGGCCTCGCGCTCGTGTACGTCTACCCGTTCCTCATCTCCATCGCCTCGTCGATGAAGACCGACGCGGACGCGACGGGCGACCCGCTCTCGCTCATCCCCGCCACCTGGTCGTTCGCCGCCTACGAGCGCCTCTTCACCGACGTGCCGCTGCCGCTCTGGGCGCTGAACTCCACCCTCGTCACGCTGTGCGTCACGTTCGGACGCGTGTTCTTCGACTCGCTCGCCGGGTACGCGCTGTCGCGCCTGCGGTTCCGCGGCCGGAACCTGCTGTTCGCCGGGTTCATCGGCGTGATGAGCGTGCCCGCGGTGGTGCTCCTGATCCCGCGCTTCCTCATCCTCAAGCAGCTGGGGCTCTACGACAGCTACGCGGGCATGATCATCCCGCTGCTCGCGGACGCCGCCGGGATCTTCATCATGAAGCAGTTCTTCGACTCGATCCCCGCCTCGATCGAGGAGGCGGCGCGGATCGACGGGGCCGGCATCTTCCGCACGTTCCGCTCCATCGTGCTGCCGATGGCCCGCCCGGCCGTCATCACCCTGCTGATCCTCTCCTTCCAGGGTTCGTGGAACGAGTTCTCGCACTTCGTCGTCTCGCGGCAGAGCCCGGACCTCAACACGCTGACGACGGGCGTCGCCTCGCTCGTGTCGGGCCAGCTCGGGGCCGGCAACCAGTACCCGCTGCAGCTCGCGGCGGCCGTGCTCATGTCGATCCCCGTGGCCGTGCTGTTCTTCGTGTTCCAGCGCCGGATCATGAACACGACGGAGGGCGCGGAGAAGGGCTGACCCGCGACCGTCGAGGTCTGACGGCCGCCCCGGCCCCCGGGTCGCGCGCAGGACGCGCACGTACACTCGGCACCGGGCGCGGCGATCCAGGGGGGATCGTGCGCGGGGCCGGTCACCGGTCCGCGCGGCGGCGCCCGACGACACGCAGGGGGTACGACATGGCCATGCAGGAACCCGTCGCGCGGGCAGGCGGATCCGATCCGGCCGGCCGCTCGACCGCCGAGGCGGCCACCGCCGAGCTGGCCCGGCTGCGGGCCGTGAGCGACCTGCGGCTCGTGGGATCCACCGCGGAGGAGCGCTTCGACCGCGTCACCCGCATCGCGCGCGAGCTGTTCCACGTGCCCGTGGCCGAGATCAACCTGCTCGGCGAGCGGGAGCAGTTCACCAAGTCGCCGCAGCCCGCGGGCGTCTCGCTCGTGTCCGACCGGACGCAGTCGTTCTGCGACGTGACCATCCGGGCGTCCGAGATCATGGTGGTGCCCGACGCGACCGCCGACCCGCGGTTCTCGTACCGCACGACCGTCACCGGGCCCCGCCACATCCGCTTCTACGCCGGGCGTCCGCTGCGCTCCGGCGGGCAGACGGTCGGCACGCTGTGCCTCGTCGACACCGTCCCCCGCGAGCTCGCACCCGCCGAGGAGCGGCTCCTCGACGAGATGGGCGCGTGGGTGGAGCGCGAGCTCCGCGACAGCCAGGACGACGAGCTGGCCGGCGAGGTCCAGCGGCGCCTGCTCCCCGTCGACCGGCCGCTCTGGCCGGACTACGACCTCGCGGGCGTCAGCCTGCCCGCCCGCGGCGTGGGCGGCGACTTCTACTCCTGGGGCGAGGACGCCGACGGGCTGCACGTCACCATCGCGGATGTCATGGGCAAGGGCGCGGGCGCCGCGATCCTCGCCTCCGCCGTGCGCTCGGCGTTCCAGGCGCACCGCGGGCCCGACGCGGAGGCGACCGTGCTCGCCGTCCAGGGGCAGCTGCAGGGGGACCTCGACGTCACCGAGACGTTCGCGACGTTCCTGCACTGCCGCATCGACGGATCCACCGGCGCGTTCTCGTACGCGGACGGCGGCCACGGGCTCACGGTGGTGCTGCGCGCGGACGGGACGCACGAGACCGTGCCCGCCCTCGGCCTGCCGCTCGGCGTCGTGCCCGACGCGGAGTGGGCGACGGGCAGCGGGAGCCTCGCGCCCGGCGACCGCCTGATCACCTTCACCGACGGCGCCCTCGACCTCTTCGACGGGTCGCTCGACTCGGTGGGGCCGCTCGTCGACCTGGTGCGCTCCGCGTCGGACGCGGCCGAGACCGTGGGCCGCATCGCGGACGCCGCGGCGGCGGCCACGGCCCGCGGCGCCATGGGCGACGACGTGTCGGCGGTGTGCGTGCGGTACGCGGGCGGTGCGGCGGGCTGATCCGCTAGTCGGCTGGGGCTGCGTCGGCGTCGCGCTCGACCGCCGGGTCGTCCACCTCGGCGCGCGCGTACTCGGAGCCCGAGCGCGTCCGCAGCAGGAGCCCGGCGTCCACGAGGTGGCGGCGGAGCAGCGCGTGGTCGTCGGTCACGCGGACGAGGCGCCCCGTGAGGGTCCGCTCGTCGACGACCTCGCCGGGATCCAGCACCCCCTCCACGACGTGGCGGAGCAGCGCGTCGAGGTCGGCGGGGCCGGCCGGCCATGCCGCGATGCGGCCGTCGCGGAGGAAGCGCTCGACGCCCTGGGCGGGCGGGGTCGCGGGCTGCTGGGCGAGGATCGCGCGGAAGACCGCGTCGGGTGCGGATGCCCGGCCGTCGGCGTCCAGCGCGACGAGCCCGGATCCCACGAGCGAGGCGCGCGCCTTCCTCCGGCGGGCCGGCGAGAGGTGCGCCAGGGCGTCGTCGAGGCCGGATCCGAGCACGACGCGCGCGTAGGCGGCCCGCAGCTCGGGGTCGGCGAGCACGCCGGCGAGGCGGCGGGGGTCGATCGGGTCCATGGATCCAGCCTCGCATCCGCGACGGGGGATGTCGCCCGCGCCGGATCGGAGCAGGGTGGAGGTGCGCCCCGACCGGGGCGCTTCCGCAGACGAGGAGGAGGACGACATGGCAGATCTCGCTGACAAGGCCAAGGGGCTCATCGACAGCGACAAGGGCGAGCAGGCGACGGACGGGGCCATCGACAAGGGCCAGGACGCCGCCAGCACCGCGACCGGCGGCAAGGCCGACGGCGCCGCGGAGAAGGCCGGCGACGTCGCCGACCAGAAGCTCGGCCAGTAGTCCCGCACATCGAGACCGCACCGCCCGGACCTCCCCTGGAGGGCCGGGCGGTGCGGCGTCCGGGGGCCTGCGGCCCTGTCCGAGCGTGCGCCTTCCCCACCGCCTCGCGCTCCTGACGAAGTGCCTCCCCCTCCTGGCCGCCTGCCGCCTCCATCCGTCCCCGGGAGCTGTCAACCCCGTCGGCGCCGCCCCGTTCCCCTCCTACCGTCGAGGGGATGGCGGAGACGCCCGGGAAGAGAGGCACCATGCAGCAGGCCGACGAGCGCCTCGAGGTCATCGCGCTCACCGAGACGGAATGGCGGGTGTGCGACGCGCGCCTGCACGAGAACGACGCGCGGAGGCTGCTCGGCTACCTCCAGGTGCAGGGCGAGCGGGTGGAGCTCATGCGCATGCAGCCGGTGCCGGGGCTCTGCGACTGGTTCGGCTGCCTGGCCGACGCGCTGGCTGCGATCGAGGATGAGCTGCCCCACGACGGGCGCTCCCGCGACTGACGGGGCGCTGCGGCCGGCTGACGACGGGCCCCTCACGGACGACCCCGCTGCCGCATCGGCCCGCACGCACCGCGGCCCCCGTCCTCACGAGGAGGACGGGGGCCGCGGCACGAGCGGGATGTGGATCAGCTCGCGTCGGAGACGGCGGAGTTGATCGCCGTGGGGGCGTCGTACTCCTTGTCCTCGATCGACTTGAGGGCGTCGAGCGTGTCGGAGTCGGCGCCCGAGTCCTCCGCCTTCTTCACGATGTCGTCCTTCGACGCCGGGTAGTCGAGGCCGCTGAGGTGCTTCTGGAGCTCGATGGGGTTGATGGCCATGGGGTGTCCTCTCGTCGGTGATCAGGAGCGGTCGGCGCGGTCGTCCGCGTCGCCCACGTTCCGAGTCGACTCCTCGACGGGGCCGTCGCCTAGGGGCGCTTCCTGGGGATCCGGCGACTGGTCGGCGAAGAGCACGTCGAAGGCGTCGACCTCCCGCACGGGGATGGTGGTCGGCGCCTCGAGGTGCACCGCGCCGCTCGGCACGATGCCGGCGCCGCCGAAGCGCTCCATCACGCGCCACTGCGCGGCGACGTCCTCCCCGGAGTGCCGCTCGGGCAGGCGCTCCCAGAAGTCGAAGCCGCCGGTCTCGACCAGCGCCCGGCGGCGGTAGAGCACGCAGCCGCCCACCCACGCGATCCGGTAGGCGAGCCAGGTGTCGGTCTCGAGGCCGAGGTCGGCGGCGATGTGGGCGAGGTTCGCGGCGTTGTGCAGGGGCCAGCGGTCGAATGCCGGCTCGCCGCGGCGGATCCGCTCGGGCTCCACCGCGTCGCCCCACGGCGCGAAGGCGGCGGCCTCGTGCGCGCGGCGGTCGTCGAGGTAGCTGAGGCCCTGCACCGCGGCGCCGACGAAGCCGATGTCGAGCGCCTCGAGCGCGTCGTGCATCCGGCGCAGCATGCCGGGCTCCAGCCACACGTCGTCGTCGAGGAAGAG
>Ga0265797_10011991_pt1 | contig 10738 bp, 12 predicted proteins | sample P2T30metagenome_FD_192433 | JGI IMG/M metagenome (GOLD analysis project Ga0265797, IMG submission 192433) | Plant litter microbial communities from East Loma Ridge, Irvine, California - P2 T30 | ecosystem: Environmental > Terrestrial > Plant litter > Unclassified | place: USA: California... | reverse complement strand
CATCATTCAACTGTCGGATCGCGGCGCGGGAGTACGAATTGAACATCGCCAGGCATTGTGTCTTGAGATTGGGCGGAGTGGGTTGAGCTGCTCCAACGGTTGCGCGAAGTCGCGCGCGGGGATCGAGCCTTTATCACGTGCTTGTGTGCGGGGTACATACCTAGGTAGGTATGCTAAGACAATCTAGGAATTGCCACACACAGTGTGCAGCAAAGGGAGAGAATACCAACCCTCTCCCATGGCATGATGGCATAGCCTTCACCCTTTCACTTGGAGGCCACGTCGCTAATTGCAGCGGCGGATCCTTTGCAGTTTTGTCATTCGCGCAGCAGCCTCGTCTCCAAAGGACTGGCGAATTGGACGAGAACCTGGGTGGCTGCCGTCGTCGCCGTCTTGGTGCAACGTCTCCTCTCTATTGCGAATAGCTGAGCCAGGCTGACCAACGCGAGAATGCGCAGCGCGAAAGCGTCGACGCGGTCTCGGCAAAGTTGAGCGGAGAAGAGAAGGTGGAGTTCGACAAGAAGGAAGAAGCGCGCAGAAAGGCATACGGCGATTACCGTGCGCAGCTTCTGAACATGCTGTCTGGAAGTCCGTCACACGCGCTACGCCATGTAGCAGCACCCGGAATGCGCAAACATTGGCCGTAATTTGCCGCGTGTGATCGAAGGCATATACGGTGGTGATGTGCGGTTGTCGCTGGTGATTGGGGATGTAGTGCTCGCAGAGTCTTCCCACGATGGCGATGGCAGGAGGGTGACGCGCCGACGCGTCAAGACGCGATGCGCACGGGCCACCTAGATCAACACCAGCCGCCTGCGAGGAGGGAGGAGCAAGACCGTCCACAAGAGTCATCTATCATCACGAGCTAGAGAGTAAATACGCCACGACAGAGGTCACTTACGGTACCTGTAGAAGGCTTCACATAGAAGCTTGCACCAGTATAATGATGAACTTGTACGCGTTGAAGCAAAGCGGCCGGCGATCCAGTCACGACTTCCGCAAGAAACAACCACCCTGACCACAGTGGTACTCTCGTATGAAAGTATTCGCAATTATCAGGAACTGAGATTCAGACACGAATGATAATAAGGATATATTGGGTTTAGCCTTGATGCTTTTGCGTCCCATCAAGCATGTTGACCGCCTTTCCTTTCGTGCAGCAATTGTCGCAGGTTCTAAGAACAGCTTGTCAGTATGTGAAGGCTAGCTTGAAGGTGTTCGTATGCGCGTTGCTTACCTCCAGCGAAGACCCGTTCGATAGGAGCGTTGTGGCAAGCAGCTTCTTGCGATCTTGAACTTCGAGAATGTGCTATTGATGTACTTGTTAGTTCAAATTTCCAATTTCATTGCGGCATGATTACCTCTTCGAACGAGTCTTCCATAACATAGCGTATAGTAGTCACGGGATGAGTCTGCCCAAGCCGGTGGACACGAGCAAGTGCTTGATCTTCGAGAGACGGGTTCCACTGAGGTTCGAGAAGGTGCACTGTCGACGCCGCGGTCAGATCCAGACTGAGATAGTCGTTAGCATGTATTCGTGGTTTCTGGGTGTTATCTTCGTAAACATACCCACAGGCACCACACGCGATGGTGATGAGTATGACGCGTACACCAGGATCGTCATGGAGCCGTTTAATAGCAATACTGCGCTTCTTGGGCTGAACTTTGCCATCGATTCGAACGGATTGGATGACTTGATTCGGGTCAAACCGCAGTGCTCTCTCTACCATATCGAGACTCGATGTCCAGGACGAGAATACGACACTGGCTCAAACTTAGTTCGGAGCGGTCCTCAAGGTATTGGTAGACTCACTGCTTCTCCTGCGGGCGCGACTTGATCTGAGAAAAAAGCGCCCATACTTTGCTTGAGACTTCATTACTATAGTCCCAATCCATTGATGAGGGAGAAAGGCTGTCGGTAGGCGTAAGACTGGGGGTGGCTAAAAAGGACGCCAGGAGACGGAGTTGACACTGTCGCGGCTGCTCTATACATGCGCAAGGCTCGGGTGATCGATATTGAAGGCTCGCGGAGCACTCTGCACAGTAGAACTTGCTGCAAGCTGAATAATAGACTTGCGGTTGTGTGATATCCCGTAGACTGCTGCCAAGTGCCGATGTTTCGACTGGCTGTGAGCACAGCTCACATGATCCTCCGTCCATTGAGAAGCGTGCATTCATCACGGTGGTCTTGTCATCAAGATTGCCCGGTTGCGAGGTGCAGTCGAATTGCGAAGGAATGAAGACGCCTAGATTGCAGATAAGACGCAGCTTGTTGATCTGCTGTATAGCAGTCATCCAAGGGACCTGGGTTTGGCTGTCGTCTCCAGTGTTGCGGTCTAGCATATCCATGACCGGTTGTTCTATTTGGCGATAATGTCTTTCTTCCTCGTGATTGAATGGCACACGCACCAAACGGTCGTCTTTGCTGGGCAGATCCAGGATAGCCTTCGTTCGGCGGATCATCATGCACGATAGCAATTTCTTGAACGTCTCGCCGGCCTCTTCGATGGACTTTGTTCGCCATATGCTCGAAATATCGTCATCAAACACTTTTGGATCGTCGTATGGTGCGAAATGAAGGAACTTGAAGAGACCGTGGAAGTCGAGCAGGCTGTTCTGGATTGGGGTACCCGAGACTGCCCATCTAGAAGTCGCGCGGAGTGCGGCCATTGCGTGCGCAGTAGAGGTCTTGTGATTGCGTATCGTATGTGCTGAAGAGAGGCAAAGTCAGTATAAAGGCACAAAATGTGGGAGGCCCTTTGCGCTGACCCTCGTCGAGTATGACTCGTCTCCAGTGGTACGAGAATATAGAGTCGTTGCTCCGAACGCTCCTGCGATTTTCCCCCTCGAGAGTCTGGTAGGTAGTAAAAACAATATCTAGTGATGCAGCGGCCCGTCAGTCGACGCATCATCTGTGGTGTGTACTTAAATGTATCCTACCGGGCGGTCTTTTGTGGTTCTTCAGCTTGAATCTTCGGTTGCCGTGGTGCATGCACCATGTTAACTTGCCGGGATGGACGTGGCTGATGAAGGTCAGTAAGCGTACCTCGCATAGCTTGCGACGACGAACCTCTGTAGCTGCGATTCCCAGACACTGAACACTGCAGATGGCGTCAGCATGCGTGAAGTCGTGGGATGCATGCACTCCTACAGCTCAGTGGCACCACTATCAGAGTCGATGCTATGCAAGTCTCGGAAGTGGAGTAGCCTGTGGATGGATCGTTGTCTGAACGGCGATCTTGGTCAGAAGCGACCAGAGCGATCATGCTCAGCGTCTTCCCAAGGCCCATCTCGTCGGCGAGCAATCCGCCACTCCACACCGGGCCAGGAGCAGATTGGACTTCACCAGTCACAGCGTTCACAAAACTGCAGCACACCAAGGTCTCAGCGTTGAGTCTTGAAAAGATATCTCGGGCATACACACGTAGATTGTCCCGCGCTTGTCTTCCGCAGCCATATGCCAACACCATCTTTGTGTGGATGCATACCTCGTTCGCGTCGTAGGAAGAAAGTCAGGGCTTGTTTCTGATGCCTTTGATTTTGAGTCAGCTGGTGTAACCCTTCCACAGAGGGCTACGCACTCTTTTAACTCGGTCCTTAGAGCTGTCGGGCTAGCCGATAATTCGAACTCATCAGTGGTTTCGAAACGAGATAAAACATCTAGAGAGGATCGTGAAAAGCTGTCGATGTGTGGTTCGTGGGACTGCGATAAATCGAACGTCATTGGTGGCGCTTCGTGAAGAGTAAAAAGACATTGAGGGTTCATGTAGGGGACGTTGCGGTCACAGCCGACAGGGTCATCCAAGTAGCAACCGGCTTGATTCAAGAAATCGCCCACATCACCGGAGCGGCGTTTGGGACCATATATCGTAGCCCCCACGTACTTAAATGTACTCTTGAGTGTCCGCCGTTCCGTCGGGGGTGCGATGGGCGCCGAGAAGAGTGAAAGTTGTAATACGAGCTCGTCGTCGGCAACCAGCCGCAGTAGCAGCTCGCCCCCATAGTCGTCCAGCCGCGCGACCGGCGTATTGGCACTATCGCGGAATATTGTACGAGGAGGTTCAAATCGGATCGCGTCTGGGGTAGGGGTAAGGGAGGTGGCATGATGGAGGAGACTGTGTGCTTTTAAATCTGATATCTGAGCAAGGTAAGCATAGACCAATAAGATGAGCAGGGCGCGACTGACCATGCCATAGCATACTAAAGTGTCTTCTCCTATCTGTTCCGCGGTCGCGCAGGCAGACGGCGGTGATGTCTGCGCCGGGACTTCGCGATCAGATGCGAGTGTGACGCTCTCCGCATGAGGGGTATTCAATCGCCGTCGCTTTGTGGCTGGAGCAGCGAATTCATCGACAACTATCTCAGGAAGACATGTGAGCATACTGTAAGCCGCCTGAAGACGCGAAAGACGGAGTCTCGCACATCACCATGTTGGAGGATGGAAGTGAAGAGCTTAGGTGCATGGATACTGCAAGCTATTGCAAGCCATGGGGGCTGAGTGTGTCTGCCTACGAGGCTGTACAAGCGTGCAAGGTGTTGTCAACCTTGAGCGTGCCTCCTGCAAACTGCCATCCATCTCTCCTCTACTCAGAATTCCATCATTGTATTCATAAAGTAGCGAGTGTGTTGTGGTCGAAGCCTCTCCCTCCTGCCCTGGAATTCATCACGCCTCGGTGACGCGCGCACGGCCCGACCTCGGTACAATGGCGGCGGCCCCTTCCGCCCAAGCCCGCGTCACGCTTCAAGACGCGTTCGAGCGGTTTGCATCCACCGTCGCGCCAGACGACAAGCGACTGTTCCACAACACCCAGCTTAAGGATGTCCGCGATGAGGCGATACGGATTGAGCGCCAGCTTCGTGCCCGCCGGACGCAAAGGTGCATGGCCCGGCTGGACAATTTCCTTCGGGGAATGGAGCATTACTCCAAGGTGGTCGAAGTGCTCTGCAATGGGACGCCTTTCCTGCCATGGATCTGGGCACCGGTAAAGCTAATGCTTATGGTAAGTCGCACGCCTACCCAGCGATCCTGTACTTGTACTTACTGTGAAGACAGATCACGGCCGATTCTATCAGTGCGTTCGAGAAGTTGATAGAAGCCTACGGCAAGATTGGAGACATTGTTTCTCGCCTGGATCGTCTTGGCAATGCACTTGTCAACGATCACAACTTTCAAAATGTGCTAGCTCTAGTATACTCTGACATTGTAGAGTTTCACCGTCGAGCTTACAAGTTTGTGAAAAGGAAATGTAAGTACACCAACAGCCTGACGTTATGTCGTTCTAATCAGCTATAGCATGGTCCATATTTTTCAGTTCCATGTGGGCTGGCTTCGAATCTCGATTCGATGGGATACTGAAGAACCTGGCCTACCACACCGAGTTAGCCGACAAGGAAGCTGTCGCAGCAGACATCGCTGAATCCGTTCGACGTAGCAAAGCCGATGACGAGAGTTGGGAGCAACAAGAGCGCGAGTGGACTGCTGTCAGTATACACTAGTACACTCTGTGTTTGAGACACGCGCTGACTCTGTGCAACACTTCTAGGTCAAAATTCAAAAAGTCTTAGCCTGGCTAGGGACGACTGATACCCTCCCAGCCGACTTGCTTGACCGCCACCTCCGAGATTACTTGCCACACAGCTGCGATTGGTTCATACAGCACAAAGCAACTGAGTCATGGCTAGGAGATAGCGCAAAGAATCCCCTTCTGTGGCTTTGCGGTAAACCAGGAGCTGGTATGTTCAGTTGCCGCCACTGCGGCTAGTCTTTCGCTGACCTGCTCAAAGGGAAGTCCATGATATGCTCTGCCCTTGTACAACATACCGAGACGAACGCCGTTCATGTGTTCTACTATTTCTGCAGTTTCCTCGGAAGCCGCTCCGATGGTCCGAGCCGTCTGCTGCGATCTCTCATATCGCAGGTCATCCAAAAACACCAGGATCTCGCCATCTACGTCCACAACGTCTACTTTAAGACAAATCCTGAACCCACGAAGAAAGCATTGTTGACACTTCTCCCTGAACTTCTCCGAGGGTTGGGATCCGTGCGGCTTATCGTAGACGGTATTGACGAATGGGCTTCACGGGACCAAAAGGAGCTTCTCAATGATCTTTCGCAGATGATCTCAACCGACCAGTCTTCCCATATCTGTAAGATCATGGTTGCGAGCCGAGACACCATGGCCACCTCTCGGCGCAAGAAGGACAAACTGTCAACGATGATCTCTCTCAGCAATGGCGACGAAGGTCTTGCAATCACTCGTGCGATTGCCAGTTTTGTCGATGATAAGCTTGCTGATCTTCCTGAGCATTTCGAAGAGCTCGACCCTGATTCCTCGATCATGGCTCATGTCAAGAAGACTCTGCTTGAGAAGTCTCAGGGTACGTCCTGTTCAATCTGCTGAACGACAATACATTTTCTAACACTCACACAGGTATGTTCTTGTGGGTGAGCCTCGTGCTGCAATCACTCGATACGGTGTATAGCCCTGAGGAACTACGTACTATCGTCGACAATCTTCCCTCTGATCTGGAGGCTCTTTACAAACAGATCGTGACTCGTCTCTGCAGCGCCGCAGGTGCCCAAAGCTACGGAGGCGTGCCGCGCATCATGAGCTGGATATGCTTCTCACGAAGGCCTCTGCATAAATCAGAGCTACTGCAGGCGCTGTCTATGTTTCCAGATGACATGGGCTCTCAGATGCGAAGTATTCCTGTCGCTTCTATTCTCGACCACTGCAAACCGCTTATCGAAGAACTACCTGATTCAACGATAGTACCAGTCCACTTCTCGGTGAAGGAGTAAGCATAACCATCAGCTGGATTTATAGCCGCTAACGATCGAGTAGATATTTTCTGAAGGCTCAAATACCCCAAATCCTTCCAGCAATTGATGTTGCACTAGACATATCGTGCGCATGCGCCATTGTCATCATGCGCGGCCTGGAACTCGTATGCTTGGGAAGCAACTCCACAGATTATCTTGCTCTCATCGCGAGCGGCAACTACAGGCTCTTACCTTATGCCGTAGAGTTTTGGATCGAACACTGCTTGCAATATGCTTCTGGAAGGGATCTCCGCCCAGGTCATCCCCTTCAATCTCAACTAAACCGGCTGCACGGAACACACGAAACCCATCTGCACACACTCGGTCTTGCTACAACTCAGAACGTCTCGCCAAATTGGGCAAACACCACTCACGCAGAGGAGCGGCTAAAGCCCTTTCTGAACACACTGATCTACGGCTTGATGGCAGATGTGATGGGTCTCAGACAACTGGCCAGCGAGCTTGACGGCGATAATGGTTCAGGTGAGTTCACAATGGAATTTGTCAGTTCAACGTAGCCACCTCCATGAGCTCACAAACCTGTCCAGATATTGAGACCTACGTCATCGACAACGACCGTACGCTCTTCAGCAGGCTTGCCCACACATACGAGAGCGCTGTGGTGTATCTCTTAGCGCAACGAGAAGTCCAGGGTATTACGCCGACCACACTCCGGGCGTTCCAGGAATCATATGCCTCCACTGCTTTTCGATGTCGATTTCCACATTGTGAGAGACTGTCGTCGGGCTTTGCTACTGCGCAACTCCGACTCGAGCATGAAACTGCTCATGTCCAACGCGTATACTGTCAGACAGTGTCTTGTCAGTACCATCGCATTGGCTTTGTAAAGAGGAGCGCGCTCAGTGCGCATATGCGAAAACATCATGGTCAGTCTAACGTTTTACTCATACCAGCGAAGATCCGGCGCATTACACATGCAGAATCCAAGCCTGAAGAGCCCCGGCAGAGTTCGCAAGGTCCTAGTATGGACCTCCCGCAAGCGGACAGAATCGCGGCTGCTGAGCAACTCTTACGCACGAGTCCGGGGATCATACGTTACATGGATTCCGAGCGTTTCCCCCCCGATGTCTTAAACGCGCAGATACGGCAGAACCTACCTCCTGGCGTAATGTCGTGGGCTCAGCTCAAGGCTTGGGCACAGGGAAATCCTACCCAAGCCCCCGGATTGGATACACAAAGAATCACAATGCTGCAAGTCTTGCATCATCAAGATAGGGAGAGAGAACAGCAAAAGAGTGGTGGGGGTGAAGGAATCCAGGCTCCGCCGAACGCACAAGAGCCCCCGACCCGTCAAACATACCGTCATGACCAAAGAGTCATCAACCAGTTTGCGAAAAAGCTGATGGACACAGCCAAGCCCGAAATCATGCAAAAGTTCAAAAGTGACGTCGATCAATGGCCCGAGGACAAGAAGCAACAGCTCTTGGCCCAAGGCATCCAGCCTCTCTTCCTCCGCTTTCGCCAGCAAGCCGACATGCTTTATAAAAAAGAAGCCCTCAACAAACCGGCAGCAGTGAACACGGGTGCTCAGATTAACACGCCGCAACAAATCGCTTCAAATGACACCTCAGGCGAAGGCTTGAATTCTGATGTCATAGCAGAACCACAAGTAGAGCCGACGTCACTTGCCCCAAGTGAAGCATACGGACAAGGTCAAGCCAATGAAACGGCCAACGAGTTCTCTTACTCGCACCGGAGAACACCGTCTGAAACGTACCCAGATATCTCTGACACCACCCCGCCTGCCGAGGATCGGGGCATGTTCTCGCATCAGTACACGCGCCAGCTTTCTTCTAGCCCACCTCCCTTCTCCGTAGCGGCCTACCCAGCGCCAGATGCAGTTGCCTACTCGATGCCGTACTCCACTTCGCCCTACGCGAACGCCCCGTCACCTTTCCGGCGGGGCAGTCCATATCTTTCCATGCAAGCTCCCACCGGGGAAGATCAGCCTGCTCCTCTTTCCAGCATCCCAGCAAACGGCAATGCCGACGGTAATGTAAATGTCCTTGATGACCCCTGTCCCTACACGTATGCTGATGCCACAGTAGCGCAATACCTTTGATCAGGATGTAACTTCTAGCACCAACCCTGCTGCTCTTGGAAATTTCGATTTCAACAGTCTCTTACTTCCCGGCGAAGTCGACTTCGACAACTTTCTGAATGCCGGCAATGACTACGGGTCTGATGATTCTCCCGCCGCATTGCAGCCGCAGTCGCCTGCGACCAACGGTGACCTTTCACAAATGTCGCTAGACACTGACTATCCTATCTTTACATTGGGCGTACAAGAGCAAATGCTGCCGTATTATGAGCAACTTAAGCTAGTTGAGAGTCGAAACAAAAAGCGGCGGTTAATGAATGGGCAGATGCTGAACCAGCAACAGCAACTCGCTGTCCTCGAGAAGCAAAACATTACAAGATCGATGCGAGAACGACAGAGTGAGGCGCAGCAACAGGCACTGCAACAGCAAAGTATGGGAAGATTCGAGGTTCAAGATCAGCAAGAAGCTCAGCGCCAGTCTCAAGAACGTGTACTTCGGAAATCACAAGAGAGGTCACATCATAGCCCAATTGCTCCCGGTGGCGCACCGCCAATCCAGCAGCCAGTATCTTCAAGTTCCGAGCTGAGATCACCAGGACAGCAGATGCCGCGACAGCATGATGCAGCCGTGGCGTTTCAATCGCAGCCGACAGTGAATTGGGTAGACGTGAACAACGCTCCTGCTAATGCGTCCTTGACGCAGGCACAGAAACACCAGCTGTATAGCGAGCAACTTTTACGACTCGAGGAACAGAACCATGAACGGTTGCGGCGAAAGAGGGAGCATGAGCAGCAACAGAGGTCGCAAGAGCACGCCCTACGTCGCCAGCAATTTGTGCAGCAGCAGCGGGCGGCCCAACAAGCCGTGAATGACCTTGAAAGTGACACTCGAGCCAACGGGTCAGTGGATATTGGACGTTTCCAAGATCCAAATGGGCGATCAAGCCCCTCCACTATCCAAAGCATGCTACACTCTCCCCAACTTCGGCCTGATCAATCGCGCTCCTCAACGAGTCTCTCGAAAGGATTCCTGAATCCTTTGCTAAAAGATTCCTTGGCGTCGCAGCCCGACAGTGCTACTGCGTCACCACGACAGCGATCTACACTAGATCTAGCGCGTTTACAAAGGCAAGAAAGCTCAGCATCTGTTCCATCTTGGAGGAACCATCTGCCCAACCCGTCTTTCGGACAAGAAACTGCGACAAGCTCGCCCCCCTCCCCCAGCGATCGTCTACTTCCCACTTCAACACCGCAAGGGTACCCTTGGGGTCAGCGCCAGTCATCGTCTGGCAATGGAGATACAGCACCGAACATGTTTACCTTCGGGTCAGCTAGTTCCGATGATTACTACGACAAGCTCGAATTAGAACTTCATGATTCTGCACACGCACGCGAAAAGGTACCGTCTTTCTTCGGAACGCCCTTTTCGGGCTCATCCTGGTTGGAAGACCCCAGGCCTGTTGACAGCTCCAACAAGTCGCCCGGACCAATTTTCTCTGCACGAGGACCTTACTACCAGTGATCAAGAATATGTATATATACATTCCAGCTAAAGCTACCTATCCCTCCATTTCGACCATTCCATCCATCCATCCATGCTCATTCATATGCCATCGTAAATACTCATTTCCAGTAAACCCTTCATCGCATCCACTACATTACCCCCATACAGCATAAAAGCCTAGCCGCTGCCATGAACCCTTACTAACTGTTGATCTTTATTCGAAACTCCATTGCCCATGACGCACCATTCATGTGAGAAGAAGTAAATCATCGCACTAACACACTAACGCAAGAACGCACGAACGCCCACTCATAAAGAAAGAAAAGGAAATAATAGGGAATAAGAAAGA
>Ga0265797_10011990_pt1 | contig 10738 bp, 6 predicted proteins | sample P2T30metagenome_FD_192433 | JGI IMG/M metagenome (GOLD analysis project Ga0265797, IMG submission 192433) | Plant litter microbial communities from East Loma Ridge, Irvine, California - P2 T30 | ecosystem: Environmental > Terrestrial > Plant litter > Unclassified | place: USA: California... | reverse complement strand
TTCGCTGAGGTCATGGGTGACCATGAACACCGTCAGCCCGGTTTCGCGCCACAGCTCGAGCAGCAGGGCGTGCATGTCTTTGCGGATGCCGGGGTCGAGGGCGCCGAACGGCTCGTCGAGCAGCAGCACGCGAGGCTTCATGATCAGCGCCTGGGCGATGGCCAGGCGTTGCTGCATGCCGCCGGAGAGCTGGCTGGGGTATTTGTCCAGGGCATGGCCAAGGCCGACCTTGCCGAGAATCGCCGCCGCCTGCTCGCGGGCGTTGCGCTTGGCTGCGCCGAACAGGCGACCGAGCAATGGCGCGCGCGGCAGTTCCAGGCCGATGGCGACGTTGTCCAGCACGCTCAGGTGCGGGAACACCGAATAGCGCTGGAACACCACACCACGGCTGGCATCCGGCTCGCCCACCAGAGGCTGGCCGCCGAGCAGGATCTCGCCCTTGCTGGGCCGCTCCTGGCCCAGCAGCAAGCGCAGGAAGGTCGATTTGCCACAGCCGGAGGCACCAACCAGGGTGCAGAACTCGCCCTCGGCGATGGACAGGTTCAGGCGTTCCAGAACGGTCTGGTCGCCGTACTGTTGCCAGACGTTCTTCACCTCGATGAAAGCTTCTGTGGCGTTGCTTTTTTTATCGCTCATGCCTTGGCCCCCTCGTACCAGGGGAAGCACAGCCGCGTCAGCTGACGCAGGCCAAGGTCCATCAGCCAGGCGAGCAGGGTGATCCACACCACGTAAGGTAGGATCACGTCCATCGCCATGTAGCGGCGCACAAGGAAGATGCGGTAACCCAGGCCATCGGTGCTGGCGATGGCTTCGGCGGCGATCAGGAACAGCCAGGCGGAGCCCAGTACCAGGCGCAGGGCGATCAGCAGGCGCGGCAGCAACTGTGGCAGCACGACCCGCAGGATCAGCGTCCAGGTGCTGGCGCCGAGGGTCTGCGCCTTGATCAGCAGCTCCTGGGGAATCTCCCGGGCGCGGTGCTCCAGATCACGGGCGAGGATCGGCGTGATGCCGATGACGATCAGCATCACCTTGGACAGCTCGCCCAGGCCGAAGACGATGAACAGGATCGGCAGTATCGCCAGCGGAGGCACCATCGACAGCACGGTGAGCAGCGGTGACAGCGGCGCGCTCAGCAGCGGCAGAATGCCGGCGGCGATGCCCAGGCACAGCCCGACCACAGCGGCGATACCGATGCCCATGCCGAGGCGCGTCAGGCTCGAGGCGGTGTCCTGCCAGAAGGCGTAACCACCGGTGCGCTTGTCTTCGGTGAAGGCCAGGCGGTCGACGGCAGCGATCATCTGGCTGGCGCTGGGCAGCAGCTTGTCGTTGGGGTTGTCCGCCAGGCGCTGCGCCGAGCCCATGAAGTAGGCGAACAGCAGCAGCGCGAAGGGCAGCAATACCAGCAGCATTCGGCCGGCCCGGTCGGGATGTCGGTTGATCAGGCGCATGGGCATCTCGTTATGCGGTATGTGGAGCACAGCACGGGGTGACGCGAGAGTGGATGCGCGAAGCCGGCACCCACCTCGGCGGCCTCACGTTTCTAGAGTTGGCCGTCGGCGGCCATCTGCATGTAGGTCGGGTCGAAGCGCAGCTTGAGGTTGCCCTGATCGCCGGTGGTCACGTCATTGGCGAACGCCATGCCGACGGCGTCCGCGCTCTGTGCGCCTTCGCCGAGCAGGCCGTGGTCGAACGAGAAGGCGGCGACCTTGCTCATGGTTTCCGGCAGGCGCGGGCTCTTGGTGAACGCCACGGCTTCCTTGGCGCTGTAGAACATCTTGGTGGTGGCGAGCTGCGCTTCGTAGCCTTTCAAGTCGGTGCCGGACGCCTTGGCCATGTGCTCGCGAGCAGCCTTGCCGGCAGCACCGCTGTCGCCCATGGTCGCCATGATTTCGTACCAGGCACCGGTCAACGCCTTGCCGAGCGCGGGGTTGTCCTTGAGGGTGTCGCTGTTGATCACCATCAGGTCGATGATTTCGCCAGGAATCTGGCTGGAGTCGAATACCTTGGTCACGCCGGGGGTTGCTTCGATTTCGGCGAGCAGCGGGTTCCAGGTGGTCACGGCGGTGACGTCCGCGGTGGTGAAGGCGGCGACCATGTCGGCGTCCGAGGTGTTGACCACTTTCAGGTCGCGCTCGCTGAGGCCGACCTTTTCCAGGCCGCGTGCGAGCAGGTAGTGCGAAACCGAGAGCTCGACCAGGTTGACGTCCTGGCCCTTGAGGTCAGCGAGGGTCTTCTTCTCGCCCTTGAGCACGACACCGTCGTTGCCATTGGAGAAGTCGCCGACGATCAGCGCCGTGCTGTCCACACCGCCTGCGGCGGGAATGGTCAGGGCGTCCATATTGGTCATGGTGCAGCCGTCGAACTGACCGGCGCTGTACTGGTTGATCGATTCGACGTAATCGTTGATCTGCACGACATCAATGCTGATGCCGTACTTCTTCGCCCACTTGTCGACGATGCCTTGGGTATCGCCATATTCCCATGGCATCCAGCCGGCGTAGATGGTCCAGCACACGCTGAAGCTGTCCTTCTGTGCCGCCTGGCTGTTGAAGGTAAGGGCTGCCGCGAGACCAGCGGCGAGAACGGAGAAGAGACGGGGCTTGCGCATGGAGACCTCCAGTTCGAGAAAGGGCGGGCAGGAGTGCGCGGCATCTCCCATCGCTGGGGGCGCGTTCTCCCGGGCTTTTGTCCCGCCGTGTAACCCCTCGAGGAGGTCGCCAACTCTCGGACCAGTCATTCGCCTGGTGGCGAACCGGAACCCTAGTCAGCTATTGCGAATTGTGATGCCGCTGTCCCGGCTACTGCCGGGGGCTTTCCTGCACACAAGGGTGTAAGCGAGGATCGTGCCAGGCCGGGGTAAAGCGTCTGGCACAGGGCTTCCTGCTGGCGCATGACACTGTGCTGCGCTTTTGTGGTGCGCCAGGTTGGTTGGCTGCGCGGTTTCGGCGCAGCGCGGTGCGGCGTGCGTGCAAGTTGGCTGAAATCATTTGTATCGACTCTGCGACGGGTGGAATGCATTCGCTCAGCAGTGGAGTGTCTGATGGTTTGGGAGCATTCCCGGCATCGGCAGCCGCCGATGTGCGTTTCGCGGTCGAAGGAGGCCGCCTCATGATCCGTAAATCCATATCCATGCTCGTCGCGTTGTTGGGTTTCTCGCTAACCGGATGCGCCGTCTACGGTGACAGCGGCTACAGCGGTGGTTATCGAGATTATGATCGCCAGTACTATCCCGGTGCCTACGAGCAGCGCTCGCAGGTGTATGGCGCCCCGCGGGTGTATGTCTACGAGGACCGCCGTTACGACCGTCGCTATGCACCGCCGCGGCATTATTCTCAACCTCGGCATTACGCGCCGCCTCCGCCTCCGCGCTATTACAACCAGGCCGGCGGTTACGACTCGCGCTACCACGAGCGTCATGACCGCAATCGCCGTGACTACCGCCCAGCGCCGCGCCCTGGCTGGGAAGGGCAGCGCCATCACTATCAGCAGCAACAACGTCAGCGTACCGCGCCGCTGCAGTGGCAGCAGCGTGAGGCGCCCCAGCGTCTGCAGCGCGGCTGGACTCGCGAGCGCTGATTGCCCGCTCCGCACCTGATGCGCTCGCAAGCGCATCAGGTGGTTCGTCGGCCAGGGGCATTTCCAAACGCAACCGCGTAGTGTCATCCCACGTTGATAACAGGCTGAAAGCCCTCAGCCGCGGCCCCTAGCTTTATGCATTTGCCTGTTCTTCGCTGCGCTCGGGTGCTCCCGACAACTCATTTATCGGTGTGCTGTAGTGGCAATCTGGCAATTGTTTTTTAAGCGGTTGCGCCGCACCATGGCGCAGTGGCTTATCTGGAAGCATTGTCGTGCCCATCGGCGGTTCTGGCGTTCTCTCAATCCGTTACCGCTGGCCTGTGCTGGTGGCCTGCCTGCTCGCCTTGTCGCTGGCCGCTGGCGGGTTGCATGCGCAGTGGGATTTCCAGCGTATCGCCGCCCGCGCCGAGCAACTCTATGGCCCTCTGGGTGCCGGTAAACCCCGAATCGATGCCTGGCAACGGTTGCTCGACGAGCAACGCAACGCTGGCGAGGCCGATAAGCTCAAGGCCGTTAACCGGTTTTTCAATTTGCAACTGCGCTTTCGTGATGACCAGGAGATCTGGGGTGTCGCCGATTACTGGGCAACCCCGGTCGAGGCATTGCTGCGCGGCGCCGGCGATTGCGAGGATTACGCCATCGCCAAGTATTTCAGCCTGCGTGAACTGGGTGTGCCGAGCGAGAAGCTGCGCATTACCTACGTCAAGGCGGTGCGCCTCAATCAGGCGCACATGGTTCTAACCTATTACCCCACTCCTACCTCCGTACCACTGGTGCTGGATAACCTGATCGATGCCATTGAGCCGGCCACCGAACGCCGTGATCTGGTGCCCGTGTACGCCTTCAACGCCGAAGGGCTTTGGGTGCCAGGGCCAGCCGGCGGCAAGCAGGTAGGGGACAGCAAGCGCCTTTCGCGCTGGCAGGATTTGTTGAAGAAGATGCGTGCCGAAGGGTTTCCCTGAGGCGTAGCGAGGAGTCGTTCATGTCACTGTTCAAGCAGCTGTGTGTCGCTATCTGCGTGCTGATGCTGGTGAGTTTCGCCGGCAGCGTGGTGGTCAACGTGGAAAGCTCACGCGAGCAGCAGGTCAACCAGTTGCGTGCCCACGCCCAAGACGCCGCGACGGCGCTAGGCTTGTCGCTCGGCTCGCACCTGGACGACCCGGCCATGATGGAATTGATGGTCAGCTCGATCTTCGACAGCGGCTATTTCGAGAGCATTCGGGTGATCGGCGCAGACGAAAAAGCGCTGGTCGAGCGTTCCGGCGCGAACCTGGGCGAGGGCGCACCGCAGTGGTTCGTGAACCTGGTGGACCTGGCTCCAGCCCAGGGCGATGCCATCGTCAGTGACGGCTGGAATCAGGCCGCGCGGGTGGAAGTGATCAGTCATCCTTACTTCGCCATCGCCAAGCTGTGGCAGAACGCCTATGCGACCTTCCTGTGGCTGGCGCTGATCAGCCTGGTCTGCATCGTTCTGGGCGTGCTGCTGCTCAAGCGGCAGTTGCGCCCGTTGGAATACATGGTCGAGCAGTCCAATGCGATTGCCCGTCGTGAGTTCCTCAGTGCACCCAACCTGCCGCGCACGCCGGAGTTTCGCCGCGTCGTCAATGCCATGAACCAGATGGTCGAGAAGCTCAAGGCATTGTTCGATGAAGAAGCGTCGCGCAGTGAGAAGCTGCACGCCGAGGCCTATCAGGACAGCCTGACCGGGCTGGCCAACCGCCGCTATTTCGACCTCGATCTGCAGGCCCGCCTGACGGGTGAGGAACGTGCCAGCAGCGGCGTGCTGTTCCTGCTGCGAGTCAACGACCTGATCGGCCTCAACCAGCGTATCGGCGGGCAGCGCACGGATCAGCTCCTCAAAGCAGTAGCCGAGCAGCTGCAGCATGTCAGCCAGGGGCGTTATCTGCTGGCGCGTAATCGCGGCGGCGAGTTCGCCCTGCTGGCCGCTGGTATCGATCGCCAGGAAGCCGAACAGTTGGCCGAGAAACTGGGCACTGGCCTGCTTTCGTTGCAGCAGACCGGTGCCAGTGATTGCCACCCGGTGGCGCATATCGGTATTACCACCTTTGCTGCGGGTGCCACCAGCAGCGAGCTTTATAGCGCGCTGGACGCAGCACTCGCCGAGGCGACCAGCCAGACTCGTACGCACTGGGCCTTTGTCGAGCATCGCCAGAAGGCGGCCGTCAGTGACGAACACAACGATTGGCACCGCCTGCTGGACAGTGCTCTCGAGCAGGGTCACTTTCTGCAGTACGTGCAGCCTGTAGTCAGCGCCGCTGACCCAACCCAGGTGCTGCATAACAAGGTGCTGGCCCGTTTGCTGGACGAGCAGGGCGAGACCATCGCCGCGGGCCGCTTCCTGCCTTGGCTGGAGCGTTTCGGTTGGACTGCGCGCCTGGATCTGGTGATGCTCGACGCCCTGCTGGCGCAACTGCCTGACCATGAAGGCAAGGTGGCGCTCAGCCTGTCCGGCATTACCGTGCGTGACCCGCAGGCATTGCAGCAGATTTACGAGCGCTTGCGACTGAATCCAGACGTGAGCGGCCGGCTGATTCTGGAACTGGACGAGGGACAGTTGCCGGGCGCGATCGAGCTGGAGGCAATGACTCGCAAGCTGCGCAGCTTGGGCGTCGAGCTGGGCTTGCAGCATTTCGGCGGCCGCTTCAGCATGATCGGTAACCTCGCGAAGCTGGGTTTGGCCTATCTCAAGGTGGACGGCAGCTTCATCCGTGGTATCGATCAGGAAGGCGACAAACGCCTGTTTATCGAAGCCATGCAGCGCGCGGCCAACAGCATCGATCTGCCATTGATTGCCGAACGTGTGGAAACCCGCGGGGAGTGGGAAGTGTTGCAGGCGATGGGGGTAAGCGGTGTGCAAGGCCGTCTGTTCAGTGAACCGGCGGCTTGGGCCTGATCAGATCAGGCCTCGCTCTTCTTCGTTGATCAGGCGGTTCGCGCCGCCTAATGCATCACGTGCGCGGCTACGGCCCATCAGCTTGCTTTGGGCCGCTTCCGGCAGGTCGGTAATGCGCACCACGCCTTTCTTGATCAGCAGATCGATCAAATCCTCGAGCACGCGGATCATGTCCAGGTCGCTCTGCTTGAGCTGCAGCAGGCTGCTTTCCACGTTCTGGTTGGAAAACCAGGCGCGCGCTTCCTCGCTGTCGGCAGGCAATTCGCCGTTCATCCCTTCGAAAGGCTCGGGCTGCACACGCAGCAATTCGCCTTCGGCATTACGTTTTATATAAAACAAGCGCCTTCTCCGATACAGCTGATGCGTACAGCTTAGCGCCCCGCCACGAAAGTGTGGCGGGGCTTAGGCCTATCATGGGTCGACTTTGATCGTGTGGTTGGCGATCAGTGTATTGATGTCGTAGCTCGCCAGACTGGCATGACCCAGATCGATCTGTACATCGGCCTTGGCGGCAACCTGTTGCGTGGTGATGTCGCCATTGTTGAACTCACCTTTGGTACTGATCAACAAGGTAGAGCTGCCGTTGTCCGTCACCAGTTTCAGGTAGCCGTCCAGATTATTGCTGTGATCCTGAAGCAGTGAGCTCAAGTCGAGGGTATCGCCTTCGGCTACGCTGAAGTCCTTGATCACATCCTTGCCGAAGTCACCTTTCTGCCAGACGAAGGTATCGGCGCCCGCGCCGCCGAACAGGATGTCGTCACCCGCGCCGCCGATCAGGAAGTCATTGCCGCCCTGACCATAGAGGATGTCGTTACCGGCCCCGCCGTACAGGTGATCAGAGCCACCGCGCGTGTCACCCGCGACGTTGAAGGTCTCGTGGTTGGCGCGGATGTAGTCGTACATGTCGGCATTACTCGGTGCGATGCCGTTCTTCAGCTCCAGGAAGGTTTCCAGGGCGTGCGTACCGGCACCGTTTGGCAGGTCGACTGGTTTGGTCGGGTTACCGTTGACTCCCCATGGAAGCGCATCAGTGTTGATCACGTCGCCGAAGATGATGTCGTCGCCATCGCCTCCGTAGAGGGTGTCATTACCGACTTTTACCGGCACGTTAGCGTTCGAGCCACCGTGCAGGACGGCCGAGAGTTCATCGGCTGAGTTGACGATTTCGACCTTGCCGACCGGCACATGGGTGTAATCAACCCGGGTGATGTTGTCGATCCACATGGTGGCACTGGCCAAGTTCGCCGACTTGTCATCGACGCTGAATGCCAGCCGATAAGTCCCTGCGCCGACGACCGAGGTTTCTGCGGTAGTCCAGTAGTCGCCAGTGGTTCCACCGCCGGTCTGTATGTCGGTCCAGACGCCCTGCACCAGCTGCTGCAGTTTCCAGCTTAGCGAGTCACCGTTGCCGGCATCCAAGGTGCCGTAGGCGAACCGCAGGCTGCTGAACGCTCCGTCGGCGATGGTCAGCGACGGCGTTGTGGCGGTGACGGGAGAGCCACCCACCGTATCGCGAATCATCAGGGCGTCGCCGCTACGGCCGACCGAACCACTGGAGAAGCCAGTGCCGGATGTCTGCCAATTGGCAAGGTTGTTCCAGCCCGTGGTGGTGTTGTCGAAGTTGGCTAGCGTGGCTCCCGAGCCGTTGGCTAGGTAGCTGAACGCGGGCGCGTCCGTGGTGTTGTCGAAGAAGCTGAGATTCTTCTGGCTAACGCCCGAACCGATACCGATGGTCTGCACGGCACTCTTGCCGGCGAGCACGTTGAAGGTATCGAGCGAGCCCAGCAGTACCTGATCGTTGGTGGTCGACCCATTGCCACTGACCGTGGTGGTGTTGCCGTTGTAGTAGAAGGTCGGATCACCGTCGGACAGGAAGAACGTGAGGTTTTCGTAACCCGCCGCCTTGGTATTGCCGGCAGCGCTCTGCACATCGAACCAGGCACTCGCTTCCTTGAAAGCGGCTTCATAGTTGGTGCCGCCATTGGCAGTCAGGCGCTGGATATCGGCCAACAAGCTGTCGAGCTTGGTGCCATTTTGCAGGTCGCCCACCTTGGTGCTCAGCGTAACGTCGCCGGCAAAGCCCACCAGGGTGAGGTTGACGACCCCATCATGGCCCGCCAGGGTTTTCGCGAAGTTCGACAGCGCGTTCTTGGTCAGGCTCATGCGATCACCCTGCATGCTGCCGGAGGTGTCGACCAACAAGGCGATGTTGTAGTTGGTTGCTGGCTGAAGGGTGGTCAACGTACCGCCGGTGTCGCCCAGCAGCACGTCATTGCCATTGCCGCCGCGAACGGTGTTGTCGCCATTGTCGTTGGCGCCGTCGCCAGCCAGGTGGATCACGTCAGCCGGTTTGGTCACCTTCAAGGTGGCTGTCGCGGTGTCCGAGCCGCCCTTGCCGTCGCTAATGGTGTACTGGAAGCTGGCGTCGCCGTAGAAGCCTTCCTTCGGCATGAAGATGACGCTGCCGTTGTTCAGGCTGACGGTGCCGTTGGTGGCGTTTTGCACACTGATAATGGAAAGCGCATCGCCATCCGGATCTTTGTCGTTGCTCAGCAGGGTGCTGCCAGCGATCGTCAGGCTGTCGCCGGACTCGACCACCAAGCTTGAAGTTGCTGGCACGTGATAGAGCATGTCCGAGTCGACGACCTTGTAGGTGCCGCCCTGGCCAAGTTCGACCTTGAGACGTGCGTCGCCGCCCTGATCCCAGTAGATGATCTCGATTTGCTGGGCACCGGCCTGAGCCGCGCTGATGGTGAACGACTTGCCGGTGGCGGTGGAGGTCGACTGGATATTGTTGAACTCGGCGACCACCTGCCCGTTTATGCGGATGCTGTAACCATCGTCCGCCGTTACCTTGAAGTCATAGGTGCCGGCCGCAAGGTTGACGTAGCCGCTCATCTTGATGATGGCGTCAGAGGTGTTGCCTGGATCGGTCGACAGCGAGTTGGCCTTGGTGCCATTGCCCGTGGTGGTGTTCACACCCAGGAAATTCTGCAGGTTGGTGCCATTGCCCAGGCCGGACGCATTGCTGAGGTTGCCGTAGTCCAGCTTGGTGGCGTTGAAGGTCGCCGAAGGGTTGTGGCTGTCGATGAACTGGCGAACCTGGCTCAGGTTGGTCAGGTTGGCGCCGTTGTTGCCGGCACCGGTGCTTGAGTCGTTATAGCCGTAGTACTCGGCCTTGAGGCCGGCGGTAAAGGAATAGGAATCGTCCGCGGCATCGGGAGCGCCACCGATGACCACAGGTGTGCCCGTTCCGTTGAATTGCAGGCTGCTGGAGGCAGTGTCACCGTCGTTGTCCACCAGAGTAAAGCCCACGTTAGTGTTCTCGCCGGCCACCAATGGACGGCTAGCGCTGTAGTGGTAGCCACCGGTCTCCATGTTGACGACGATGGCTTCGCCTTTGGTTGTGGTCACCGTCAGCTGCTTGCTGGTTGCATCGAAGCTGTAGCCAGTTACCGAGGCTGACGTACCGTTGACGCTTATACTTTTTGCAGTGGCGTTGTAGGTGTATGTCACCCCACCTACGGCGATGCTTTGTACATGACCCCCATCACCACCAAACTGACCCAGGTTGCCGGTCGTGGTGAAGTAGGCCGCGGTGTCAATCGCCAGATTACCGCTGTTAACCAGCTTGGTGACGATCTGCATGCTGTCGTTCGTGCCGTAGGCCGTTTGCAGATTCACACCTTGCAAGACGATGGTTTGGTCTTCCAGCGCCGCGTTGTAACCATTGCCGAAGGCGCCGGTGCTGCTGATATGCAGCACGGTGTTCCCGCTGCCGTCTACGGTCACGCGGATGTAATTGGACAGATTGCCCAGGCTCTCACCTTGCAGGAAAGCGCGCAGATCCAGAACATCCGTGCCCAGGGTGAAGTCCGTGACGGTGTCTACCGCAGGTTTTCCTGCCGTACCGGCATCACCTTTTTCCCAGCGGAATATGTCCTTGCCGGCTCCGCCAGTGAGCATGTCGTTGCCGGTGCCACCGATCAGGATGTCATTGCCGGCGCCACCATTGAGGGTGTCGTTGCCGGCGCCGCCGCGCAGGATGTCATTGCCATCGCCGCCGTTGAGGGTGTCGTTTCCGCCATAGCCATACAGCTGGTCATCACCAGAGGTGCCGGTCAGCGTGTTGCCGTTGTTGTCGCCCTCTTTCAGGTTCGGATTCGCTGTGGTGCTGCTCAGTACGCTGGCGTCCGCCAGAGCGCCGATTGACGTCGAAGAGCTGGCACCGTAGGTGTCGATCACGGT
>Ga0265797_10011989_pt1 | contig 10738 bp, 9 predicted proteins | sample P2T30metagenome_FD_192433 | JGI IMG/M metagenome (GOLD analysis project Ga0265797, IMG submission 192433) | Plant litter microbial communities from East Loma Ridge, Irvine, California - P2 T30 | ecosystem: Environmental > Terrestrial > Plant litter > Unclassified | place: USA: California... | reverse complement strand
GGTAATATATGCTTGAAGGGCTAAAGAAACACGTCCTTCAGTTTGAGAGGGCATTATAACCAAAAATTGTTGTGTGATAAGAAGAAGAAGGTAGAACACGCGTCAAGCGCGCGTTTTGACCGGCTCGGTGGTGTGACCGGTTCGGGGGTGAAGCACGTTAGAGGGAAGTGAAGAGAGTCGAGGCCGTGCTTTGCAGGCGCGCTTCGTTAGCATACATGCGAACACGGCAGTGTGTGACACGGCAACGTGAGAGCGAAACCTTCCTGTATCGCGTTTGGCAGCGGGCGGGGCGGGAAAGCGACTCCTCTCCCCAAGAAAGTGTAAAAGTGTAAAAGTGTCGAGACAACTGCGAATCGTCCCTATACAAGTCTGCCGTCTAACTTCACGGAAGTCGGCCCGTATCACTAGCGCACTTGGCAAAATAGCAAGCTCTCTCTTAGAGGACTTACTTCTACCAAGGTACCCTTTCTAACAAATCGACTTATGGCCTCCTCCGCGGATCGAGCTATCTGCGCGTCATGAGATGCAACGCGCCCAGGAATGGGATCAGCAATCATTGGGTAGCTTGACCCATAGGTGATATCTGGCATGTCACTCAGTCTTCTGACGACTAAGGCTATGGGCGTGTACCTTACATAGTCTCTCAGTAATTCTCGTATGGAGTGAAGGCTTCCCTCTTTTCACTACCAAGTGAGATACGCACATATTGCGCCTCGTCCGACAGCATGGCAGTCCTGGTTTGGCAGAAGCTTCCTTTGCTCACAGTAGCAGCTACCCTTCATATCTACTCCATCTTCCTATGGTTTCTCTTAGAGCTTATTGCAATCGGCAACTTTTCCCCCAACTACAATTGCTTCCACAATGCCATCAGCGATCTGGGCATACCTTACGATTTCGAGGACTCCAAACATGCGCACCGTCTCTCTCGGTCGCACAAGGCGACACTCATGAACATGAATTTCCGGCTCATTGCTGTCTCTTACGCGATTGCACAGTTAGCCCTGCTTTACGGGCTGACCCAAGAGATGCCCATAGTCCGAACAAAATCATGGAGACACGTACGAGAGATGCGCCTGTTCTTGAGTCTGCTATTCATGCTCGGACTGGGTGCAGTCGGCACAATCCACGCGGGACCTCGGGAAGATGCCAACGGGGAAAAACTCATCCATCTTACGGGCGCAGCACTGGCAATTTTCGGCGGTAACATCAATTCTGTCCTTTGCGGCACTCTCTCGGATCCAATCAAAACAACGAGATCCAAGCACTATCAGCAGATCAGCTTCGCTCTTGGATCCCTTGGTCTCTTCGCAGGCGCATGCACTAAGATCGCATCCTCTTACGGCTTCAGCGGAGTTACCGAGAGAACCAGCGTCTACTGTATTCTGGCATGGGGTTTCGTTACGGGCGTGGTGATTCTTGGGAAGCCTATTAAAGCCGAGGATGGAAACGGTGGGAAAGACATTTAAGGCGGGACTACTGGACGTCTTGAGTAGACGCGTGTTCATGTTCAACTTCAAGATTTGCTTATCGAAAGGGGAAGGTACGCTGCGAGCTTAGCGTCAAGCCCTTAGCATCATCCTGTAAATACATCTTCGTGCCCTTATGATAACACCTGATATACAGCCCATTCCCGGAAATAGTAGCAGCCGCCTTCACAACCCCCGCACTCCTTCTTTCTGGAACACCGCCCTCCCAACTTGCAGTCCACTCTTCCTCGCGATTCCATTCTCCTTCCCACCACCAATCTCAAGCACCCTCCTCGTCTCTACAACATCAAACAGCTTCGTCACCTACGCCGCCGCACTCCCCGTAGCGACCGCCGGAATCCACGCGCGCTCAAAGATTCCCATCCTCACAGGCTCCCCGCCGCTCCAGCAGGACTCGTGGCAGACACTCCAACGCGGGAAAAACTGCAGCGCAGTAAAAAGCAGATCACGCGCCGCGAGCGGCGCGTAGCCGCGTAAGAGCTGCGTGGGATGGCGATTTCATCTGGCGGAGGACGCGCATTGTGGGCGATGATGAGGATGGGGATGGGGATGGGGATGCGGAGACCTTGAGCTTCCGGCCTTCAGGCGGCGGTGGTGCGGCGGTAAGATGTGTGGTTGTGTGCTTCCACTCCTCAGCACCTGCGCATTCTGCTTCAGCAGCACCTCGGCCCGCGTGACGATGGCGCAATTCACCAGCTGCGCGACGGGGCTACTGGGGGTAATGCACTGCCGGAGGAGGTAGGAACGAGGAGCCGGAAAGCGCATACTTCAAGCCCTCGTAGAGCGTCAAGAACACTCCGGATGAAGGCACGGCCACAAGGGCCACGGTCCCGACGCCCTGGTAGGGTCTTGAGCGTGTCGAGCGGTAACATAAGGGCGTTGACGCTGATGCATGTAAAGACACCGGCCTGGTAGGTAGGTTAGTGACTGTGCGAGTGATCGCACACCTGCGGTGGCGAGCCAGGCTCAGCAGTAGGCAGGTCCGCGTGGAATGATTGGCTGGCGCGATGGGTAAGATGGAAATCGGACGTACCATTCAAATATCCGCGCCCGTATTCGACGACATGCGGTCTCTTTCACTTCAGTTGTTGAACGGGGGATTGGAACACGGCCATTTCTCTCACATTTTCATCTGCCTTGACGAATGGCAACAGTCGCTAACCAGTGCGAACGCCCTCTCGGGTGCATACGATACGTGGGAGTCTACAGCCTGGGCGTCGGCACGTGTAACGGTGTATTGTGGTGTTGATCTCTCTTGTTCACAATCCATCAACGCTCCACACTTCCGAGCGATATTACTGTACGTTACGCAGGAATCTTCTATTGATACTCAGCGTCTACTAATGCTCTAGACCCGCTTCCTCCGTCACTAATTGGGTTAGGCGCTGGTTTGAGAAGTACTAGGCATCTAAGCCGGAGTGGATTGCAGATGCACGTGTATCTATAGCCGAGCTCTAGAGTGAATACAAGAACAAGAAGGTGACTATCGCTACATCCACGGCTCTACCGATGAAGCTATAGGATAAATGGTCATCGGTTAGTATAGACACCTTTGACCAACTATAGCTATATAAGAAGGAGCCCTATACAGATGACTACTCAGCATTCGACTCACCTATCCCCTACTAGCTTAACAAACGTGCAATCTAGCCGTAGCTCGCATAGATAGCACTCGACATCTATTTAACGCCAGCGATGAGTGACGAGCCGGAGCGCGTGTTCAGTATAGCCGGTAGTGTACTACAACCGAGCCGTCGACGCCTCACGAGTGTAGTAATGCAATGGTTGTTATGCTTACGAAGTTAGCAGAAGAGTGAGATTATTACAATCGATCAACGTCTCTTGAGAGCGGCAGTTCTCACAGTAGATAGCCTACCACCACTACCAGTACCACCACTAGTAGGAGTCAACGTAGATGACGAGGATGACGGGGATGTCATTACACCTGAGATTGTATAGCAGCTGCTTATGAATAATGACGAAGATCTGTATTCATAAAGATCTCAATCTATAAGAACAACTTCACCTACAAGCTCTTAGCAATATATTATAATATTATTGACAATATATTGCTAAGACCAATACAACTACAACAATACAGGAGCTCCTTCACAATACAACAATCCTGGCTCAGATCTCACAATATTATTGTTGTGCCCATGCCTGGTGCAGACATCAATGCTTGTAGCTACTTCTCTTCGTACAGGTACGATGTACCCAGAAATGTCACCGTGCTGCATATGGCTCGTGGCGAAGGCTTGGATGATAGTTTCATACAGGTTCTCCTTCGCCATGGTGCAGTCGATGGTGAACAACCCGAGGGTGGAGCGGTCGAGGACTAGCCAACCGAGGTAAGGCTGGATCAGCTCATGGTGGATTGACTGATGAGCTGAAAAGAAATTCGGAACTGCTTGGGGCTGCTTTGTGTTCTCGGAACAGTTGTACAAGTCCCACATCATCATCTACACCCTGAGTTTTGATATCTACTTGCGATACCACATCCTCGTGACCTTTGTCCGGCGAATCTTGTTCTGCAACTGAAAGATGCCATACAACAGCGCCTCAGCTGTCGGGGGACATCCTGGGATATAGAAATCGACAGGAATGACACGATCGACTCCCCGCAAGACGCTGTAACTATAATGGTAGTATCCTCCGCCATTGGCACAGCTGCCCATGCTGATCACCCATTTAGGGTCTGGCATCTGGTCATAGAGCAGCCGGACAGCAGGTGCCATCTTATTGCAGACGGTGCCAGCAACGATCATCACATCGGCCTGGCGCGGGGATGCGCGGAAGATGATGCGGCATGCCCAGGCGGCCTTGGTCGTATCGCGGTATCGAGGTGTGCATCATTTCAATACCGCAGCAGGCCAGTGCGAAGGTGAGGGGCCAGACGGATCCGTTGCGAGCCCAGACGATCAGCCTGTCGATGGTTGTCCTGTGGTCGAAGTATGTGTCAGGTTGACTTTGCAGCTTAGGCGGCTTCTACGGTTGATGCTCACACGGCGTACTCGGCGACACTCATAGGCCTCACTTCAGAGACGGCCAAGCTGGGTGACTTCACGCCGAGCGTTGGAGGCCTCAATATGTCTTTCTGGCGCCTTGGTGGCCGAGACTGGGTGCTGCCCGATGCCCATCGGCGTTGAAGCGCCTGACTTCCTATGCGGTCGATATCTGGAAAAAGCCGTGTCGAACAAACAACTCCAGCTGACCTCAATGTCAATGAATTTATGTCAGGTACTCTAATGCGATGCAGCATACTTACATGCGACACGGCGAAGGATAATCATCTCGTCGATTTCAAATGAGCATCAAAAGGAATGGAAGACCGGGAAGAAATGGACGGTTCCTGCCCATCTTATGCTAGATTGCTCCATTGTGATCGCGGTCGAATATTCCACACCTTTCAAGCACGAGACATAGCCGCCGTCGTCGGTTTATTCACACAAGTCGCTCGCAGGAAGGCGCTGCGTCGGCTTAATCACACCTGTGGATGTGGGGTTAGGAGCGTGAAGATTCTCCCGAGATTTCGTCCTCGGAAAAAACACACCTCGACCCACTTTGGACCTGTACAAAGCACGTTTGACTTACACCCACCGACAGCTGTGCATCTCTTCACCATCGATCCGTGAGACGGACCATGCGGCCGCGGTGGCTTCTTTCAAAGCTATTTGTCTGCCGTCTGGTCGTTGACAATGGATGCACTGCCAACAGAAAGTCGTGAATGCCAGTTCTGCTCGGCTCGGTTCTCACGAGTCGACGCCGCTAGACGACACGCCAAACGCTGTCAAAAGCGAGAAGGCCGTGTCTTACTCGAAAGGAAACGAGGACGACCGGCTCGATCTTGTGATCAGTGCTCACGAGTCAAGGTGCATTGCAAGGCCAACTATAAGGGGCCTTGCGAGCGTTGCATTCCTCGCGGTCTGAGTTGCACCCTCGACCTACGCTACACTGATCTTGTGATTGGCCGTACTCCATCCACGGTCGCACTTGACAGAAGCGATCAACACGATGACCGCATGGCCGTGTCTTCATTGCTCAACCTTACCGATGATCGTCAGGATTATCTCACAGAACAGGCGATCGGAATGGAACCGGACGGTGTACCGCTTGGGCCGGCTTTTTCTCAACCGGTTGATGGTCATGTCCTTGGTGACGATGTGCTGGATTGTCTAGATCCTTCCATCTTGCTGCTGTTCGATTACGGGCCGTCCAACGCAGCCGTAACGTTGCATGGGCCAGATCTCGACCAAAGAGGTCACTAAGACGATACTCCATTCACGAGATCCTGGGAGGCAGCAATACTAGCTCGGCTGAACTTGTCAGAAGTCAAACTCGACAAACATGCGGCCTCGAGCTTTGGCCGTTCGCTCTGCTTCGACTTGCAATCTTACCGCTCGTTCTTCAACGTCAGTAATGTGCACAAATTCATCGCAACTTTCTGTCGCAAGCGGCACTACCGTTACCCGCTCATCCACTGGCCGACATTTGAATTCGAACACGCTTCGCTCGCTTTGCTTCTCGTGGTCGCTCTGACCGGAGCTGCATACTCGTTCGGGGACAGCCACGGCGCAGCGTATGCAGTCCAAGCCCGATCATTCTACGAACTGGCCGACTCGTATGTTTTCCAGATGCTACAAAATCACATGAGCGATTCCCAGGCTACAGGAACTGGCCTCGTGGGCTCGATTGAGCTTTGTCAAGCTGCGCTCCTCATATACGCTCTCGAAACACTTCCGACCGGGATAACGAATATGCAGTACACCGCTGTTGCCGTACGACTACCAATGCTTGTCTCTGCCCTGCGAAGATTGGGCTTCGTCGGCATTAGACACGGCCCGACCGAAGACTTCCAGACCTTCATCCGCCACGAGCAGATAGTACGAATCGTTGCCTGGACATTCTGCGCGGACTGCCTAGCTACCCTGACTTGCAACAAGCCGCCCAGCTTCTCGAACCCCGAGATGTGTGGTGGTCTTCCGTGCGCTTCTCACATGTGGGAGGCCGACGAAGCTGCTTTCCCGAAGTTCCTTGCATACCACAGGCAGAGCGGCTATTTCGATCTCAGAGGCCTCATGTCCCAATGGCTCAACGATGACCCGATCACCTCAATCGATAGTCTGGGACTTCCAGTGTTCTGTTTGCATATCATGCTTTGCGGTACGCCGTGTCCTACATCTCCGACCTTCCTCTTTCGCAAAATCCATACAAGAAATTGACTGACTTACACTTCCTCAGCCTTCCAACAGGTCATTTTCAACTCGCACGTCGCAATGTGTCTTACCCAACAATCGGAAAAGTTGCTGCAAGCTCTCGATACCTGGCGGCGCCCGTGGGACGACGCAATCGAGGACCTTGCAGAAGCCGATCGCATTTGGCTCGGAGTCGCCAAACACGTCTCCGATCTCGAGCTTCTCACGAGACGGATCATACAAGTCGCTGTCACGAAGGCTCCGGCTTCTTTCACTTCGAGGTACTTGCAGCGGATACCATCCTGCGGCATGAAAGGGATATACGAGTTCATGCGGGAGTTCGTAGTGAACGGGTGATACAAAAAAATTTCCTCCAGGTTGCTCATTGACCAGGATACTCAGAACGCCCCCAAGGTAGACGACAGCAGCCATCGATGGAATCATTGATCGATGAACTACACCAACAACGACACGGGCCATCATCTCGGCAGCAAGTTGAAGCACAACAAGGCAAGTCTACAGTCCAATCTCATGAAAGCAAAAATCAGAGTCCGACTGACATTCGCACAGATCACTGACGACCACGTACTTGAATCGAACAGGGTGGTCAACAACCAATCCAATCCAATCTGAGGCCCTCAGGTTGGTTGGTTGCCTCAACGAGGTCTGATTGGTTGGTTGGTTGCCTCAATTAGGTCAGATTGGTTGGTTGGTTGAATAGATTGCCAAGCATACCATCGTCACGTGAGGTGCATGCAAGTCATAATACCTTACCTTTTTGTAAGGTAATTAATCGCGTGAACTACACAGCAATCGACGTATCTAGTGAGATTGAGGTTGGCGTGAGATTGGCGCATTGAATATAGTGTATTTGAGCCTCTTAGGCAGCCGTTATACCAAATCTTGCAGTGATCTTGCCTCTCAAGCTCTCTGTCGAATCCATGCTCTTTTGTAGATGCTCGCTAGCGCGGGCGCCGTGTTGTTGGTATGCCGCGCGCGTGCGGTGAGGTGGTTGTTAGGGTCGTGGATTGCGCCGTGGTGAGGTTGTTATAGGAGTCGTGGATTAGCGCGCTCAGTAAGGTTGTTATAGCCGTCAAATCGCGCCGCAGTAAGGAGGTTGTTGTAGTCGTCAAATCGCGCCAGATTGAGGAGTTCAACTCAGCCCTTAGTCGTGCCATGAACGAAGGCATTAAACGGCCTGTACCAGCTGTGCCTGCGTGCGAGGTCGCTCCTCGTTAACCACGTTACCAGCGATGCTGAAAAGACGCTCGTTTGTAGCTGTGCTGGCAGGAGCTGCGAGGTAGGTGAAAGTAAGGTGCTTGAGCATAGGATAATACTGTTCATTAGTAACCCACCACTCTAACGGATCTATGCCAAATTAAGCAGGCTTTTCAGCTATGAATCTCTGCAGGTCATCGTCTTCATCCTCGTAAGGGCTTGAGAGCCTGTTGTAGGCGTCAAAGTCATCTAGCTCTGCGCGATTCAACCTCACTAGCGCCGGCGTAGGCCTACCATGCTTCTCCTTCGCGTTGAGGTATACGTCGTTGATGACTGCTAGGGCCCTGTTGTATTCGCGAGCGTCCCACTTCGCCTTGAACCAGGGGAGCTTATAGTGAGGATGTAGGAATACCGATATAATGTAGGCCGGATTGAGGTCGGTTCTAGCGTAATACTGATCCAGCTTCGACTAGCCAAGATTAACACACGCCTTGTAGTAGGATGCTTCAACCTCTGTAGCCTGCTCCTTCGCCGTTTCGAGGTGTGTGAGGACGAAGTCTATTATAGTGAGGACGTCGTATAGAGGGCTGTTAGCCTCTTATACTCGTAGGGAGCATTTGTAGATAGGAGCTAGTAGGGCCTTCAGATCAGCAAGCTAGCGCCAGTCCTCGGTTGTGAGGTAGTCATCTGTATCACAAGCAGCATTCTGATCGTCTTAGTATAGGTGCAAGGCATCCTTAAGCTTTATCGCACGCTCGATCATGAGGTAGGTGCTGTTCTACCGGATGCCGCCGTTCATAACGACTCGGTAGATCTGCTCGGCGAGCGAGTCCTCAGACTCAGAGTCATTAGCCTAGCGCTGCTTGCTTTCAAATAATGACCGGCGGCTGGCATTGTGCTTGATATGTACGACGGTGTTGTGAAGCTTGCCGATAGGACCTTTTGTGCGCCATGCCTTGAGCTTGGAGGCATCGTCGCCGCCATTCATCACTACTTCGAAGGAGCTGACTTTAGTCATCGTTTGGGAAGCTTATGAAGCATCTTTGAGGTAGTCGCTGTTAACGCCGTAGAGGATTGCCTTGCATACAAGGTTGTAGATATGGCCAACACAGCGAAGCCGCTGCTTAACCTTGTCGTAGCAGTACTGTAGCCGCATGCCTGTGAGGACCTCTAGGGCCATGTCGTTGTTTATAGCATTATCGGCGATAAAGTAGTCGACTTCCGTAACTGAGAAGTCTCTTAACGTGGCAGATAGATGATCAGCCATGTTAGCACCGGAATGAGAGCCAAGCGTGTCACGCATACCAAGCACAACTGCACGCCGGTAATGGTTCTCGTTAAGGTAGTGAGCTACGATGCTAAGTAGCTTAAGGACCTCATTGTTTGCCTTCCATCCGTTAAAGGAGATAATGAGGCTAGAGGTCCGATTTGCAAGGCTCTCACTAACCTTAACTTTGCTATCCTCGTAAGCCTGTAGTATCCATATAGCTGTTGTTACATAAGATGTAGGTATAGCCTCTTCGATCCGTGGATGCTGCCAGGTAAGCAGATTTTTGAGACTAGTAGATGACGCCTCGCGGAGTGATATACCACTGCATACTACCCATTCGACGTAACGTTGCTTCCACCCAATCTTGTCGAATGTCATGTTCTAAGCCTTCTGCTAGCGATCTCAGGCACTGAGATCTAGGTGCTTACGCTTCTTATTACTGATGTTGTGCTTGTTGCCTGCGCGGTCGTACCTATGCCTCTATAGGTGGTCTATGGCTTTGGTAGTGTTCTTCATAGCAGGGAGAAGGTAGGTTGGTAGTGGATGTTTGGTGGAATCAGAGTAGCAGGTATTACAGAGCCAATGCCGGTGGACAACCTAGTACTTATCAAGGACTCCTATTGCATGGCCATGCTGCCATACTTAAGATCCAAGTGACTTTTTGGAGGCTAGTAATAGCACGCAGTTAGGAAGCCTTGACGGCTCAATTAGGAATCCATCCGGTATTCTGCGCGTCTCATGCGTGGTAGGTAGGCCGGATTGGGCATGAATGAATGTCAGATCATCTGGTTCAGAGGTCAACGAAGAGGTTATGATATCGCTTAACTCTATGCTAGCGTTGTTTGGTAGCTTCTTAATTTGTTGAAGATAATGTCGCATTTCTGGTATTGCGAGGATGGCCGACGCGTCTCAATTTGCGGCGCTTTCGGGAGTGCCGGACTGCCTAATCCAGCAATCCGGGCCTTTTAGGGTCAGGGTTGGGGTAATATTTTTGTGTTTTTTTGGCTAAGTCATTATCTATTCTTTTGGTTTTCACTACCAAATCGACTCTAAACTACTGTGCTACTACAACAGCTTTGTGCTAACACAACAACATCTTTTAGTATATCACAACGTTATTATAAGTGGTAGGGAGCCTGTTTTGGTGGTAGGGAGTTGGTGAAGTGAATTATCTCAACAACACCTACCACAACCTGTCCCACGACCACCTCACCGACATACCTACCCCTCTAAGCAATCCATACAACCAATCCAATCCAATCTGGCACTACACGATTGGATTGCTAATCTGTTCACAAGCATGAGATTGGTTGGTTGCAAGGGTCCAACCAATCCAATCAACCAATCTTGGGTTGGTTGTTGACCACCCTGGAATCGAATGAGCAACATCAGCCTTCTTCGGCCTGACTTTCAACAGTCTGTGAAAGATGGTCCGCAGAGCGAGCGGAGAATTTCAGCGAACGATATTCGATTTGGTGCTTCGTTCTTTTATTCAATCACCGTCACAAAGTTCTTCGATAATTGTTGGTTGACAAGTCACGCGATGGGCTACAGTATCAACTTTAGCT
>Ga0265797_10011988_pt1 | contig 10740 bp, 13 predicted proteins | sample P2T30metagenome_FD_192433 | JGI IMG/M metagenome (GOLD analysis project Ga0265797, IMG submission 192433) | Plant litter microbial communities from East Loma Ridge, Irvine, California - P2 T30 | ecosystem: Environmental > Terrestrial > Plant litter > Unclassified | place: USA: California... | reverse complement strand
AGAGCGATGTTGGCGACCCAGGTGAGCAAGGCACTCGTCGAAGAGGTCGATGTCGTCGCCGAGAAGCAGCCCGCGTAGGCGCGGCAGGACGACGCTCATGGAGCACCGCCCCTTCGGCCGCCCTCCGTCCGAGGTCTCCGTGATCGGGCAGGGCACCTGGTACATCGACGACGCCCACCGCCCGACCGCCGTGGCCGCGCTGAGTCACGGGATCGACAGCGGCATGACGCACATCGACACCGCCGAGATGTACGGCGACGCCGAGCCGGTGGTCGGTGCGGCGATCGCCGGACGGCGGGACGAGGTCTTCCTCGTCTCGAAGGTGCTCCCGAGCAACGCCTCGCGCGCCGGAGTGGTGGCGGCGTGCGAGCGCACGCTGACGCGGTTGGGCACCGACAGGCTGGACTGCTACCTCCTGCACTGGCGCGGCTCGCACCCCCTGGAGGAGACGTTCGCCGGCTTCGAGCAGCTGCGCGAGCAGGGCAAGATCCGGTCGTGGGGCGTGAGCAACTTCGATGTCGACGATCTGGAGGAGGCCTGGCGGTCGGGCGGGGAAGGGCACCTCGCCTGCAATCAGGTGCTGTACCACCTCGAGGAGCGCGCGATCGAGCACGCCGTGCTCCCGTGGTGCGAGCGGCAGGGCGTCGCCGTCGTCGCGTACAGTCCCTTCGGTCACGACCGCTTCCCCGATCCGCGGACGCCGGGTGGCCGCGTGCTGGAGCAGATCGCGGCGGAGCACGGTGCGAGCGTCCGGCAGGTCGCCCTGCGCTTCCTCGTGCGCCGGCCGGCCGTCTTCGCCATCCCCAAGGCCTCCACCGTCGCGCACGCCGCCGACAATGCAGGGGCGGGCGCGCTGGAGCTCAGCACCGCCGAACTCGACCGGATCGACGCCGCGTTCCCCCGCGGCCCGCGACCGCGCCGGCTGCCCATGCTGTGACGTCGGCCTCTGCTCGACGCGTGCTACGAGCGGAGGGTGTCGGAGGGGTTCTCGGAGAACGCTGCGCGATAGCCGGCGGCGAATCGGCTGAGGTGGAGGAACCCAGCGCGTCGAGCTGAAGAGACTGGTTGAACAGGTCGAAGGGCACCTGGACGACGCGGGCGACCTTGGTGTCCCGCGAACGATCGTTCGCGGACCTTCCGCCTACGTCAGTGGTCCCGGCGGAGGCGAAGCGCGATCCATAGTCCGCATCGGCGGCAGATGAAGGCGGCTCCGTTGTTGAGCTGGTGGAGCTGGCGGCGGTTCTTGGGTCGGCCGCAGCACGAGCAGGTCAGAGGAGTGTCAGTGGGCACGAGAGGTGATCGCGTCGATGATCTGCGCAGTTGTCGGCGCCCCCGCGAGTCCAACTGGAGTCGCGTAGACGCGGCAGGCGAGGTCGTTCGTCTGCCCGGTCGTGGGGAAGAGGTCGGTCCCGTCGAGGGTGATCGTGGGTGATCCGGCGAAGGGTGCATTCGCGGCGTCTTCCGACGTTCGCAGCAGCCGGGTCTCGACCACCGCATCGGGGCGCCCTGTGGCGACGAGAGCTTCGCGGAGGCGCCCGATCGCTTCCGCTGAGTTCGGGCACGCGTCGATGTGGAGAACTTCGAATCTCATCTGCTGATCATGCGCCTCTGACGTGTGTACCCGTCGGGTCACGGACGAGCCGGGGAATCAGCCGGACGAACACGACCATGCCGACGAGCTCCACGAGGGTCTGCGTGACGACGACGACAGGAGCGAGCGCGAGTGATGCGGGCAGCGCGAGCGCGAGCGGCAGGACGACGAGGGAGTTGCGGGTCGCGCCGCTGAACACGAGGGCGCGGGTCGCGGAGTACTCGAGGCGGAAGAGTCGCGCGACGCCCAGACCGGCGGCGGCCATGACGACGAGGAAGCCGGCGTAAATCGGGACGAGGACGAGCAGCTGTCCGGCGACCGCGCCGACGGCGCCGGCCTGGGAGGCGACGACCACGAACAGGGTCCCCATCATCAGCGGCACCATGAGCCCGAGCATCGTGGACTCGATGACCCGGCCCGCCCAGTGCCGCCGACCGAGGGCCTGCACGAGAGCGGCCGCGGTGAGCGGTACGACGATGAGCAGCAGGAACGCGCGCGCAAACGGACCAATCTCGACCACGGCGACGCCCTCCGGTCCGAGGAAGAGCAGCAGGTATAGCGGGAGGAGCAGGATCTGCGCGAGCATCAGCAGCGGTGCCGCGGCGAGCAGCCGATCGGAGGCGCCGCCGGCAAGGCCGGCGAAGACGATCACGTAGTCGATGCACGGAGTCAGCAGCACCAGCAGCACCCCGAACAGCAGCGCGGGACTGTCGGCCACGAACCGGGACAGGCCGTAGGCGACGACGGGCACAACGACGAAGTTCAACACCCCGACCGCGGCGAGGAAACGACCGTCGCGCAGCGACCGGCCGATCGCAGCGAACGGGACGCCAAGGAACGTGGCGAACAGCAGCAGCGCGAGCACCGGCTCGATCGCGATCTCCAGGCTGTGCGCGGCGGGCAGCAGCAGTCCGAGCGCAGCTCCAGCGGCGATCGCGGCGAGGTAGAGCGGGATCTGGCGGTGTTCGAGCCAGGCGACGAGCGCGCTCACGACAGCACACCGGGGAGAAGGAGGGGCACGGGGTGCAACGGTAAACGTTCGAGCCGGTCGAAGGTCAAGTCGGGTTCGAGTCGTAGGGTCGGCGTGTGCGGATCTCGGACGTCAGCAAGCGCAGCGGCGTCTCCGCGACGGCGCTGCGGTACTACGAGTCCATCGGGCTCATCACCCCGGGCCGCAGCGGCAACGGGTACCGCGACTACGACGCGGACGTGCTCGCACGCCTGGACCTCATCGAGTCCAGCAAGGAACTCGGCCTCCCGCTCGAGGACATCGGCCGTCACCTGGGCACCCTCGAGACAACCTCCTGCACCGACGTCCGCGACGCTCTCCGCCCGCTCCTCGCGGAACGAGTCCGGCAGCTGGACGAGAAGCGCGCGCGACTGGATGAGCTGCGCTCTCGCCTCGACCGCGCCGACCACGACCTCGCCGCGTGCCCCGACCGGGACGAGCTCTGCTCGACCGAGTGCATCTTCCGCACCCGCGGACAACACCAGTGACGACAGATCGATCAGGTGCGCTCCGTGCACCCCGAGCATCAGTGCTCCCGCGGCGTGTTCACGTCTGCGAGCCGTTCGAAGCGGCTCATCGGCGTTGTTCTGCCGCTGGTGGTGGCGGAGGTCGCTGACATGATGACCGGATGCTGATCGCGTACGTGGACGAGTCCTACACCCAGGACTTCTACTTCATCGGCGCTGCCGTAACGACACAGGAGAAGTGGGAGCAGCTCGAGCACGGCTACGCCGCTCTCCGGGAGCAGATCGCCGCGGACCACGGGGTCCCGGCGGATGTCGAGTTCCACGGGCACGAGCTGATGGGCGGCGCCGGCGAGTGGGCTCCTCTGCGGGGGAAGCATCGTGAGGCGGCCGGCATCTACGCGGCCGCGTTGCGGATCGCGCAGGAGGCTGAGGTCCGCTACCTGTTCCGTGGCGTGGACGTGAAGCGTCTGAACGCTCGGTACCGGTACCCGGAGCAGCCGCACAAGATCGTGCTGCAGCACCTGCTCGAGCGGGTGAACGAGTACCGCCGTGACGTCTTCTCCTTCGATACCGAGGAGGTGATCGTCGTCGCCGACGAGATCGCGACGCAGGAGGAACACCGGCGGCAGTTCGAGAGCTACCGGTCACTGGGCACGCCGGGCTACCTGACGAGCCGCCTTGACCTGATTTCCTCCCCGATCCAGTTCGCGTCCTCGAGGAACGCCGCCGGGGTGCAGGCGGCCGACCTCGCGATCTACCTGCACCGGCGTCGGCAGACGGTGACGGAGTCGCACCCAAAGTCCGCGGCGACGATGGCGCGCCTGGGCGGTCTGATCGACGCGTCGACGTCGCACGACCGGATCTGGACGCCTTAAAAACGAAGACCCCGCTAGGCGGGGTCTTCGGCTGGCAACGTTCCGGGAACCGGCCCGTTGTGACGATCACGATACACGCGGATCCTGGGCGAGTCACGGCGTCACGGGCGCCTTCGCTCGATGAGGATCGTGTCGCGCCAGCGGCCGGCCGCAGGCCCGTATGTCATCTGCGCGATGCGCTCCCGGATGCCCACGCGCCGGAATCCCGCGCGGTCGTGGAGGGCGAGGCTGGCGGTGTTCTCGGGGAAGATGCTCGACTGGATCGTCCACAGGTCCGCGTCGTCCGCTGCGGCGATGAGCGCGGCTAGCAGTGTCGATCCGACGCCGCGGCCGCGTGCAGCGGCGGCGATGTAGACGGAGTGCTCGACCACGCCCCGGTAGACGGGGCGGGTCGAGACCTTCGACAACGCGGCCCAGCCGAGGATCTGTTCTCTGTCGACGGCGACCAGGCGCCCGACGTCGAGCTTCCCCGCATCGAACGCCTCCCACGTCGGCGGTTCGGTCTCGAAGGTGGCGTGCCCGGTCGCGATGCCCTCGCGGTAGATCGTCTCGACCGCCGCCCAGTCCTCGGGGGTCATCGGCCGGATCGCTGTCACGAGCAGCAGCTTCCTCCGGCGGATCCGATGTCGGTAGAGCAGACGCCGGTCTCGGGGAGCACGAGCTGCACGCGCCGGGCAGCGGCATGGTCGCCCGCGAGCTCGTCCGCGATCGAGCGGACCTGCTCGTAGCCGGTGACGAGCAGGAAGGTCGGCGCCCTGCCGTACGACTTCATCCCCGCGATGAAGAAGTTCGGCTCCGGGTGGGCGAGTTCCGCGACACCGTGGGGGTCGACGGTGCCGCAGGAGTGCAGGTTCGGGTCGATGAGCGAGGCGAGTGCGCGGGGCGCTTCCACGATCTCGTCTAGGGAGATGCGGATCTCGCGCAGCATGTCGAGGTCGGGCCGGAACCCGGTGGCCTGCACCACGACGTCGACTTCCACGCTCTCGCGCTCCTTCCGGCGTCGCCCTATCACCGTGACGCCGCCGGAGGGGGTCTTCTCGAGGCGGTCGATTTCGAAGCGGTCCAGGAGAGTGATGGCGCCGTCGCGGACGAGCTGGTGGACGGTGCCGCCGAGCTTGCCGCGCTCCTCGAGCTCGTCGTCGCCGGAGCCGAAGACGCGCAGCGGGCTGGTGCCGCGGATCGCCCAGGTGATCCTCGTATCCGGTTCCTCGCGGGCGAGGCGGGCGAGTTTGATCAGGGTGTTCGCGGCGGAGTGGCCGGCGCCGACGACGAGGACGCTCTTTCCGGCGAACCGGGAACGGTCGGCGCCGAGCACGTCCGGCAGTGCGTGGCTGAGGTGCTCCGCGACATCGAGGGCACCGATTGGGTCGAGGCCCGCGGAGGCGAGCGCGTTGGGCGTGGAGTAGGTGCCGGAGGTGTCGATGACGGCGCGGGCGGTGACGTCGGTGACGCCCTCCGGGGTGTCCAAGCGCAGCAGGAACGGGGTCGCAGCGCGACCGGTGGAGCGGGTGCGATCCATACCCTCACGAGAGACGGCGGTCACACGGGAGCGGTAGTGGATAAGCGGGGCGAGCTGCGGGGTCGCGGCGAGGGGCGCGAGGTAGTCGCGGACGAACTCGTGCCCGGTGGGCAGCTTTTTCGAGGCGGGCGCCTCCCAGCCGGCGGCGTCGAGCAGGCGCCCGGCAGCGGAGTCGACCAGGTACTCCCACGGCGAGAACAGGCGAGTGTGACCCCACTGCTGCACCGCGGCGCCGGCACTCTCGCCTGCTTCGTAGACCACGACGTCGAGGCCGCGCTCGAGCAGCTGCGCGGCAGCCGCGAGACCCACGGGGCCCGCGCCGATGACGGCGACGGGGAGGCCGGTGAGGCGGCGCTCGTCGGTGCGGGGCGGGACGGTCAGCAGCATGGTCATCAGGTGCACTCCTCAACATCGACGATCATCGATGGACCGAGTCTGCCCCGCTATATCGATGACTGTCAATGTGTGGGAGGGTGGAGGCATGGCGACGACCGAGCTGACTCTCACCGCGGCGGCGGCCGCGTGCTGCGCGCCGCTCGCGCGCGAGCCGCTGAGCGCGGAGGGCGCGGAGCTGCTGGCGCGGGCGTTGAAGGCGATGGCGGATCCGGCGAGGCTTCGCCTGGTGTCGATCGTGGCGTCCAGCGCGACGGGCGAGGTGTGCGTGTGCGACTTCACGGAGCCGGTCGGGCTGAGTCAGCCGACCGTGTCGCACCACTTGAAGGTCCTCGTGGACGCCGGGATCCTGGCCCGCGAGAAGCGCGGCACGTGGGCGTACTTCTCCCTCGTTCCCGGCGCGCTCGACTCCCTCGCGGGGATGCTCACCCGCGTCTGATCAGGCGGCCGTGACCCTCGCCGCGAGGGCGTCGACGCGCGCGGCGAGCTCGTCGTAGGCGGCATCGAACGCGGCGTCTGTGCCAGCGGGCACCGGGTCGGGGATCGACCAGTGCAGCGCCTCCGAGCCGAGTTCCTCGTGCGCGGCATCGCAGACGGTGATCACGAGGTCGGTGTCCGCGGCTACGTCCGCGAACTGCTGCGGGGCGCCTTCAGGTAGCGGGAGGCCGTGACGTTCGGCGGTCGCGATCGCGCCGGCGGCCACCGCGGTGGCCGGGTGGGTGCCGGCGGAGGCGACGGGGATGGGGCTGCGCTGCGACCAGAGCTGCGCGGCGAGCTGGGAGCGGGCGGAGTTCGCGGTGCACACGAACAGCACCCGCCGGGCTGCGGCGGTGGTCGAGGGCCCGAGCTGATCGAACGCGCCGGGGATCAGATGGACATAGCTGCGGCGCCGGTCCGCCTCTGAACGGCGACGGAGGATCATGCCCTCCCGCTCGAGGACCGCGAGGTGGTGCGCGACGAGGTTCGAGGGCATCCCGAGACGGTCCTGCAGCTCCCGCGGCGCCAGGTCCCCAAGGGTGAGCAGGTCCACGATCCGCAGACGTGCAGGGTCGCTGAGGGCCGCGTGCCGGGCAGCGCGCGCTTCGAGTTCGGTTCGCTCGGTGTTCATTGACTCAATCTTGACTGAGTGATCGTGAGCGGTCAAGATGGCCGACGACATGGACACCACTCCCCCTCCTCCGCTGCAGCTCGCGCGCCGGGCCATGGCCGAGTTCCTCGGCACGGGCCTGCTCGTGGCGATCGTCGTCGGCTCCGGCATCGCCGCCCAGACGCTCTCCCCGGACGACGTCGGCCTGCAACTGCTGCAGAACTCCCTCGCAACCGCGCTGGGACTCGCGGTGCTGATCCTCGTCTTCGGCCCGGTGTCGGGGGCGCACTTCAACCCGATCGTCTCCGCCGTCGACGCGCTCCTCGGCCGCCGCGACCGCACCGGCCTGTCCGGGCGGGAGCTGGCGGTGTTCGTCGGCGCGCAGCTGCTCGGCGGCATCGGCGGCGCGGTCCTCGCGAACGCGATGTTCGAGGTTCAGACCGCGATCGCGACCACCGAGCGCGTCACCGCTGGGCACCTGCTCGGGGAGGTCGTCGCCACCGCGGGCCTGGTCCTCGTGATCCTCTCCCTCGCGCGCACGAACCGCGGCCCGCTCGCGGCGGCCGCGGTCGGCGCGTACATCGGCGCGGCGTACTGGTTCACGTCCTCGACCTCGTTCGCGAACCCCGCCGTGACCCTCGGCCGCGTCTTCACCGACACCTTCGCCGGCATCGCCCCCACCTCCGTCCTGCCCTTCGTCATCGCCCAGGTCCTCGGCGCCGCGATCGGCGTCGGCATCGCCGTGTTCCTCTTCCCGGGCGCCGCCCGGGCCGCCGGGAGCCTCGTGGTCCCGGCCACCTCGACCTCTTCACACGTCTGATCCGAAAGGCCTTCTGATGCATCTCGTCGCCATCGGCGGCAGCGACGCGGGGATCTCCGCCGCGCTGCGCGCCCGCGAGCTCGACCCGTCCGTCGACGTGACCGTCGTCGTCGCCGACTCCTACCCGAACTTCTCCATCTGCGGGATCCCGTACTACTTCTCCCGCGAGGTGCAGCCCTGGCAGTCGCTCGCGCACCGCACCCACGCCGACCTCGAAGCCACCGGCATGACCCTGCGCCTGGACACCTTCGCAACCGACATCGACGTCGCCGGACAGCAGCTCACCGTCCGCACCCCCGACGGGACGCTCGACCGGATCGGCTACGACGAGCTGATCGTCGGGACCGGGGCCCTCGCCTCTTCCGCCGGGATCGCCGGCGTGGACGAGCTGGGGCCGGAGGACGGAGTGCACGTGCTGCACTCGATGGGCGACACCTTCGCGCTCGAGCGGTTCCTCGACAGCCGCGACCCGCAGACCGCGATCATCGTCGGCGCCGGCTACGTCGGCCTCGAGATGGCCGAAGCGCTTACCGTCCGAGGCCTCCGCGTCACCCAGCTGCAGCGCGGCCCCGAAGTGCTCTCCACCCTCGACCCCGAACTCGGCGCCCTCGTCCACACCGAACTGACCGAGCGCGGCGTCGAGGTGCTCACCCGCACTACCGTCGCCTCGATCGAGAAGACCGCGACCGGCCTCGCGGTACACGCCGACCACGACGGCAAGCCCCTCACCCGCACCGCCGACGTCGTCCTCCTCGTCGTCGGAGTGAAGCCGAACACCGACCTGCTCGCCCGCGCCGGAGCGTCTCTCGGCGCCGGCCGCGCGGTCGTCGTCGACGAGGCGATGCGCACGGGCCTGCCGCACGTGTTCGCCGCGGGCGACGGGGTCACCACCCACCACCGCCTCCTCGGCAGCACCTACCTGCCGCTGGGCACCACCGCCCACAAGCAGGGCCGCGTCGCGGGCGAGAACGCCCTCGGCGGCGCCGCCCGCTTCGCAGGTTCCGTCGGCACGCAGGTCGTGAAGGTGTTCGATCTCGTCGCCTCCCGCACCGGCCTCCGCGAGCACGAGGCCCTCGCCGCCGGCTTCGCTCCGGCGACGACGACTGCGGTCGCGGACGACCACAAGCGCTACTACCCGGGCGCGCAGCCCATCACGATCCGCATCACCGGTGACACCAGCGACGGGCGCCTGCTCGGCGCGCAGCTCGTCGGACGCCTGGGCACCGAGACCGCCAAGCGCGTCGACACCTACGCGACCGCCCTGTTCGCCGGGCTCACCGTCGAGCAGGTCTCCGACCTCGACCTCTCCTACACACCCCCGCTCGGCTCCCCTTGGGACGCCGTGCAGATCGCCACCCAGACCTGGACCCGCACCACCACCGGAAGCAGCATCCCCGCATGACCGAGAAGCCCACCGTCCTCTTCCTCTGCCAGCACAACGCCGGCCGCTCCCAACTCGGCGCAGGCCTGCTCGAAGTCCTCGCCGGCGACCGCTACACCGCCACCTCCGCCGGCCTCTCCCCGGCCGAAACGGTGAACCCCGCGATCGCTGCGACCGTCGCTGAGCTCGGCCTCGATATCAGCGACCGCACCCCCCGCTCCGTCACGGTGGAGGACCTCGAGAACGCGGACATCGTCATCGCCATGAAGCCCGGCCTTACCCTCCCTGCGACTCCGACCGGCCGGTTCCTGGAGTGGAAGTTCCCCGACCCGACCGACTGGAGCGCCGAGAACGTCCGCCCCCTCCGCGAGGCGGTCGCCGCTCGAATTCAGGCCGAGCTCCTCAACTAGACGCGACACGGAGCGGCATCAGAACGCCGCCACAGAACGCTGAAACTCACAGGTCCGTACGACCCGCCCGAGGAGATGCCCGATGGCGGGGCGCTGATCGGGACGGTGGAGGATGCGATCGCAGGGGCCGTTCGGCCGCGAGTCACACCGCCGCGAGCACCGCCCGGGCCGTCACAGCGTCCGTCACCAGGGCGTTGATCAGCGAGCCGCGGACCGCGCCGAGGATGCTCGGGGCCTTGTCGACGCCGACGGCGACGCCGACCGCGTGGGGGAGGGCGGCGAGGTCGGCGCGGGAGACGCGGACCATGCGCTCGCTGCCGGGGAACTCGACGGCCGAGCCGTCGGCGCGGAAGAAGTTGAGGCAGACGTCGCCGGCGGCCTCGTCGAAGAGGTGCTCGTCGCTGGGCAGGCCGGCGGAGAGCTCGTGGCGGGTGGCGGTCGGGGCGCCGATGCCGAGCAGGGCGCCCTTGGCGCTGCTCCAGAGGGCCCGCACCTGGAGGAACGCGGGATCGGCCTCGAGGCCGGAGCGCATGGCGGGGCTGGGGAGGGCCTGCGCGAAGAGGAAGCTGGAGCGGGCGCCGGTGGCCGCGGCGGCCATCCGGGTGATCTCGTTGGTCTGGAACCAGGACTGCGGCTCGGCCTGGCCGCCGACGGCGGGGACGATCGTCACGCCGGGGAGCGGGGGGAGCATGCCCGAGCTGGCGAGGTCGTGCACGGTGCGGCCGAGCGACATGAGGAGGGCGTCGCCGACGCCGAGCTGCATGTCGGCGATGGCGGCGGCGACGGGGACGGCGAGGTCGCGGCCGAGGGTGGCGGAGTGGGTCACGGGGGCGAGGTGCACGGCGTTCAGGCCGAGGGCCTCGCGGAGGGCGTCGGCGAGGCCGGTGTTCTCGTCGACGAAGGGGTCGATCACGCTGATCTGCACGAGGCCCAGGCGCCGCGCCTCGGCGATGAGGCGGCTGACGGTGGGGCGGGAGACGTCGAGCCGAGCGGCGATCTCGACCTGGGTGGCGTCCTCGAGGTAGTACATCCGCGCCGCCTGGTAGACGACGTCGAGGGGGAACCTGACGGTGTCGGAGCGCCGGGGGGCACTGGGCGGCGGAGTCACGTGCGTCATTGTGCCCTCTTCCTCGGCATCGTGCAGGTCCCTTCCCCTCCCGCGAGATGCCACTCATGAGCGCGACACGC
>Ga0265797_10011987_pt1 | contig 10742 bp, 18 predicted proteins | sample P2T30metagenome_FD_192433 | JGI IMG/M metagenome (GOLD analysis project Ga0265797, IMG submission 192433) | Plant litter microbial communities from East Loma Ridge, Irvine, California - P2 T30 | ecosystem: Environmental > Terrestrial > Plant litter > Unclassified | place: USA: California... | reverse complement strand
AATGCTTGATCGAGTCATGATGTCATCCCGCCAATGCTGTCCGACAGGAGAGACGTGCCACCGCACATGCCCGGCCGAAGACTCGCGTCACCCTTGGGCCTTGCCGCATTCTCATCAATGTCGAGTACTTCGTATCGAGCAGTTTGCTTCCGTGCACGACACTATCCAGCGATATGCCAGCCCGCTTTTTTTTTGCAGTTTTTTCAGGGTGGGCATAGTCCCGTTGACGGGACACCCTTCCCCAACGAAGGATCGCGCTCATGCCAATTTATTCCTTATATTTCCATAAGTTATGTCACCGTCATTCTGGCGATGTGCCAGATTTGTGCCAAAGACCGCATCGGTGACAGTTCGATCTTCGATGGCGTGGGCATATGTGCGCAGCACCACCGTGGCATCCTTCCAGCCGCCCATCTTGGCGACCGTCTTCACGTCATAGCCTGCCCGTAGCATCTGGGTGGCGAAGCCGTGGCGGCAGCAATGGGGGCTGCGATGATCCAGTCCTGCCCGAGCCTCGGCGTTCTTCCACGGCTGGCTGACGCAGGATCGATCAGCATAGGTCCAGACCTGATCGCCGGGCTTCCGATTGCTCGGGATGTTGCCCAGAGCGACGACGACAGGCTGCGGCAAGTGGGCGAGCCGCTGGAGGCTATTCTTGGTCTGGTGAATCAAAACCGTGCGCGCGGACAGATCCACATCTGCCCACGTGATGCTCAACGCCTCGCTGATTCGCGCGCCGGTGCCGAACATGAACAGGCAGAGGGCGCCCAAATGCGGAGAGGCTTCCAGAGCGAAAGCAGCAGCCCACTCCGGCGTGACACAGATCTTCTCTTTCACCTCGACGGGGAAGCGCTTCACCTTCACTGGTGCGCACCAGCCCAACTCGGCCGCATAGTTGATGATCGCCGCGGTCGGGACGATGACCTGCCGGTTACGGGTCGCGCCCTTGGCGTCCGGATAGAGCTTGCGGGCCGCCGAGCGGATCGCCTCGCCGGTGATCTTCCTGATCGGGGTGTCCCGCCAGAAGTCCTCGATTCGATCAAGGAAGCGGTCGGACTTCTCGGCATCCCGATATGCGATGGAGGCCTGAGCGAAGGTCACGTGTGCCTCTGGACCATCGAGGTGATGTTTCCAGGCCGCGGCTTCGGCTTCCGCGCGGATCCTTTCGGCAAGGGCTTTGTCCGCCGTGCCTGTAGAGCGGCGTAGTCGCCGGCCGGCAACGGTGCCGCTGTATTGCCAGACACCTTCGCGCTTGGTGAGCTTGAGCGGCATTGCATGGCCTCCTTGAGCATCTCGACATGATGGGGGAACAGGATCGTCTTCTTGCCGATCGTGCCGTATGCGCCGATCTCCCGCACCATGGACCGCAGCGAACGCTCTGACACACCAAAGTGTCCGGCGAGGTCGCCAGGCGTGGTGTATTCGGGAAGGAGCGCTGCGTTGCTCATGGAAAGTCCGGATTATCCTGTTCCTGTCAGTGTCCGCTGAATGGAAGAAAATCCAAAATCAGGAATCGAGATTTTTTTCATAGGCTTCTCGGATGACCGTGTGCGGCTCCAGCCCGATCGCCCGGATGACGCGAAGGAACACGTCCGTCGCATCGATTACCACGCAGCGCAGAGCACTTCCGCGCGGGCGCATCTTGGCGAACAGTGAAATGGCGGATTCATCGTTCTTGAAGAAGATGACCTCGGACCACTGCGGCCCTGCGATCAGCAGCGTGCGGCCTTCGCTGATATCGAAGGGCATCCCGGGAAGACGCTCCGCCGTAATTGGACGATGGGTGCCACCATGGGAAAAGCTGCTCGCGGCTTGGAAGACCGTCGGCATGTCGGTCATGCCCGCCTCGGTGAGCGCCTTGGCCATCGCAATCTCGATCAGGTTGAAGAAGCTGTATTGGCGATGACGTCCTGGAGAGCCGCCGCCTTGAATGTCCTTCTGACCCACGATCAAATTGCGCTTGAGCCAATTCTGAAGGTTCATGTTGGTCACGCCGGTTGCTTCGACGATCTGGCCCGTGGTGAAAGTCTGCTGATAGATAGTCATGGCCTGCCCCCTAGTTGTCATCTGACTATATGCGCGCACCACAAGAAGTCAACTGACAACTAACGAAAAAATCGCGCCGGCCCCGATCAGGGTTTATCCGGCGCGATAATATGGGGTGGGGCTGTCGTTGTTGTGTTATTGCGCAACTTTCCCGCGTTGCTCGATAATATCCACCCACCGTTCACCACAGGCTTCGGCCTTCTCGGCCACCATCGTCAACACGAACACCAGATGGTCGCGATCCCGGGCGATGAGAGGCTCACCGTCGCCATGCCCCACAAGATCTGAAGCCAAGGCCCGCAAGGCCTGCGATCCGTTCATCAGGTCATATGCGGCGCTGTGGAGGTCAAAGGGCTGGCTCATGCCGCTTCTCCTCTGACCTGCGCTCTCAAAGTCTCAATGGCCGCCTCCAACCTGCCCAAGATGGCCTCACACCCAGCGGAAACAGCGCGGCCATTATCGGTTGCAGGATGGTCGGCGCCCATCTGGATAAGACGCACCAGGTCGCGTGCGCGGCCGATTTCGTCCTGAGCATCGAGAATTGCACTCGTGCGGTTCAACGCCTTGGCCGCATATCGCGCCATAATCGCCACGTTGCCGAGGTAGATGAAATCGAGACTGACCCCATGAGTGACGCAGAAGGTCCGAACTACCGTCGCAGGGCCGCCGTCAGCATCCAGCAGATCGGCGGGCAGGTCAGAGGGCATCGTGACGCCCAGCGTCTCGGCCACAAAGGCCAGACGACCGCTCCGCGTTGCTGGGATGACCCCGTCTTTGCACCGGTTGCCCTCATAGGGTTTCGTCAGTTTTGTCAGCTTGTCAGTCCGAGGGGATTTCATGCCATGACCTCCCCCAGAAGACGCCGAACATCCCGCAGGGCGGCGCGGGTGTAGCTGCGGGCCTCGCGCTCCGATTGGGTGTAGCCTTCGACCTTAGTGCTGGCATCCATCGCGAGCTTCAGGCAGTCGGCAATGTCGTGCAGGGTTTCCTCGGGCAAGCCGAAGCTGTTATGGCAGTAAGTAGCCATTCGCGATCTCCTTCTAAGATCGTGTTTCGGTTAGGGCTGAGCACGAAGGTCAGAGTTCTTGCTTGGCCCGTCTTTTGTGTTATCAAGGTTTCTATGACCAATCAAGATAAAACTGTGATATCACAGAAAGGCCGCCGCGGCCCCTTACCCACCGGCAAAGGGACGCTGATAGGCGTTCGCCTCCAACCTGCCCTTCTCGCCTGGCTGGACGCCGAACGCGCGAAGATCGAGCCGCAACTGTCGCGGCCGGAGATGATTAGGACGCTTCTTGAGGCGAGGCGAGATCTTGCGTGAAGATCTCCTTGAGATTTCGGTCGAGCTTGATGGCATCAGCGATCGAATAAGTGCGCTGGATGAGCAGATAGAAGAGATGAAAGAAAATCTCGATAGACGCCTCAAAAGTATCGAGATCGGTGTAGGGATGGTCATGGCAATCGTCGCGTTGCCCTACATCCTCAAAATCTTTGCCTTAATCAGAGCACTAATATGATAGCCCATCATAGCATTAGTGACTATCATCCTGCGGGAAAAGGGACACCTCGCGTGAAGAGCGCGGCGCACCAATCGGGAATCTGCGTCTTTGCGGCCGCCGTCCTTACCGCATGCACCCCGGCAGCTTACCTTCCTGGCGCCCAAGTGGTAACCATAGGCGATCGGGAGCATACCGTGCGCCGATCTGGTGACACCTACACCGCGCGGATGAACAACTCGATCTTTGCCGGTGAGGCGACAGAGGGCGAAGTTTATGTCGGCAACCTGCGGGCCATCAGGGACGTGACAGGGTGCCCAGTGGCGGTAAGGAGCGTGGATAACGAGGATGGGCGGACGACGGCAGACCTCGCATGTCCTGCGGGCCGGTCACCGCGTCTATGAGGTGAATCGGATGAGGGGCAACGTGAAATGAGCGGACGCCCCACCTTTGCCTGCGTCTGCACGTCCTGCGGCTGGAAATCCAAGCGCGCGCTCAAGAACGTGTCGCGCGCCTGCCCCAAGTGCGGTGGCCCTGTTGTGATCCCGCCTGGGGAAGACAGAGAAACGGCTATCATCGTGGTCGTAATCTCGACCATCCTCATGATCGGTTTCGCTATTTTGATTGCAAGCCTCGAGAGCTAACGGTTTGCTGCGTGCTCGCGCTGAGGTGCGACTGGCAGAGGCTGAATCTGGACTGCTCCATCGCGCTTCAGGAGGCTTGCTGCTCGCCATCCTGAACGAAGTCATCCTGTATGACCTCAAGTGATGCCTCCGCGATGTCGATTCCCTCGACATTCTCATCTACCACCATCTCATCTTCTACGATTGGTGTGCCCTTAAGGTCGAGAAACATCACAGGCTCGCTTCGTGCCCTATTCGCTTCCGTATCTATGAGGCGGAAACCATTCTTTTCATAGAAAGCGATAGACTGCTGCTTTGCATCCAGCACTACAAATCGACACCCCACGATGGATGCCACGTTGTTCCTTGCCAAGCCCAAGCTAAACTCGACCAACCGCCGGCCTATCCCATACTCCCGGAATCGCCTATCGACAGCCAGCCGAGCGATCTTGACAGCTGGATAGTGTTTGTAGGTGTAGTTTGCGTCACCGATGTTCGGTGCTGGCTCGTCGTCTTCGACCTCCACTTGCCCACACACCAACGTGATGTATCCAACAAGTTTCCTGTCGCTAAACACCCCATACGACATTGCGAGCATCTGCTCAGAGTATGCTTTGGCGTGCTTTTGCACGAACGTTTTCAGGGGGGTAAACACCTGATCCCCAAGCGAAAGCCCGCTGACACTGTCACCGGGCTCAATAGCTTTTAGCTCAAGCTGGAATTCAGTCCTTCTTGACAACAGGCGCCTTCACGCGCTCTGGCCGAGTGACAGAAAAGCTAAACTTTCCATTGCCTTGCACAGCCTTCGCAATTTCCAGTCCACGAGACACCGCAGCCTTCGCAGTCTTGCTGGGGCGGCCATATCGAACTTGGTTAGCGAACTTGTCAGCGTCATCGTGGGTAAGAGTGACGCGACCGAATGCATGAGAAGTAATAGCCATGTCTTCGTCTCCTTACCGTGGGTTTCTAGTGTCTATCTATATGGGCTTCTGGCACGGTCGATGACCCAATGCACCACAAATATTTACCGTTCCATAAGGGCCCAGACGGACCCAAGAAGCACTTCAGCAAAAGGTAACTGTCCCTGAAAAAGCCTCGTAGAGCTCATGGGAGGGCCGCTGAGGCATCATACCGGGATGTCACAGCACCGGACCGCTGCCGTTACATAAGGGGCCCTACGGCGTCTTTCACGAAATCAGCGGGACGACAAAAAAATACGGTTAGGACAAGAGAAGTCCCTCAGCACCTCTCCCAGATATCGCTGTCTAGGAACAAACCCAGACCCTTCATGCGGGACAATCGATAATTTGCAGACTGATTCGTTAGACAAAGGAAACGCGAGGGGATGCTCCGGCCTTCCCTCCTGTAGACGTGCGCGCCACGCGTGGATATTCGCCGCGCACTGTCGGGGTTTTCCCACTCACCGACGAACGGGGATGCTTCTGCTGCCCATCACAGCCCGGCGCATCCAGCCGGTCGCGGGAGGGAGAAGGTTCGCCAAAGCGCCCTCCCGCGTGTTCCGTCAGCCCGCCGCGAACGCGCCGTAGATCAGCGCGGCGGGGTTCTTCACCGCCATCGCGACCCGCTCCTCTGCCAGCACGGTCACGAGGTTGCGGGTGAAGTCGTCGTTCACGTATCCCACGTCCACCGAAGGCTCCCAGCGGTCGTAGAGCGTGGCCGCTGCGGCGAAGTTGCCGACAAGGAAGTGATTGGCGGCCATCGCCTTGGTCGGCACCACCGGGAGGCCGAAAAGGCGGGGTTCGACGGTGGACGAGGGTTCGCCCAGGATATACCGCCCGTCCGCATCCTTCGTCAGCCGCATGCGGGTCCAGTCGGCCGGATGCAGCACGATCCCGGTGGCCTCGAAGTCGGCAAGTGCGCCTTGCAGGATCGCCGCCTCGATCGTGTCCAGCATGGTCGGCTCCGCGTATCCCAGCGGATCGGCATAGGCGGTCGCGTTCGGGATCAGGCCGGAAAGGTTCTGGCCGGTGCCGTCGCCGTTCAGGATCTGCGCTTCCTCCTCCAGCGCGAGGCCGTAGCGCATTTCGCTGTCGATCAGGTCGCGCAGCTGGGGCAGATCGTCGAGAACCTGCTTCGATGCCTTGATCCAGTGGGCGATGACCCGCGCGGTGGTCGACTTGAGGTCGAAGCTCATGGAGCTTTCCGGCTTCAGCGCCCCCTCGGCCACCATACCGGTCCCGGTGGGGCGCCCGGTCTGCTGGACATATTCGACGGTGCCGGTGCTGATGCTGACGACCTGAAGCAGGCTGCGGATGGTCAGACGCTGGCGGGGCAACAGGTTCGTGCCATCGCGTTGCGTCACGATCATCGCGCCGGCGGATGCGGGGTCCGTGCTGACCGCCTTCAGCTCGAAGTGGGCGCGAACGTGACGGTCGCGAGACATCGACTTGAGGCTCTGCTCCTCGTGCCGGGTGAATTGCTCGCCCCAGCTTTCCGGCTTGGCGTCGTGGTCGCCCCACAGGTTGCCGCGATTGGCCTTCTGTTCGATCACGTCGAGGCGTTCGGACACCTCCCCTTTGAAGGATGCGAACTGCTTCAGCGTTTCGTCGGCATGGTCCCCGAACTTCTTAGCGAGGATGCCGAAGGGGTCACCGCCCTCTTTCGTGCTGATGTGGTGGCCGGTCGCAAGCATTGCGCGGACGGCGGCCGTCAGGTTTTTCTGGTGGATCGTCATTTTGTGCCTTTCAGCTTTTGGATGGCGCTTTCGATCTGCGCCGCGAATTGGATTGCTTGCTCGTGGTGGTCAGGTTCCCCGGACAGAGCAGGAAAGCCCCCGGCTGCGAAGCGCTTGGCCGCGTCCTTGGACAGGCCCGCCGTGCGGAGAAAGTCGACCGCCTCCGCCTTCGATGTGAGTTGCTTGATGCTCGTGAGCCGCGCGTGCCGGTTGGCGGGAACGGCGACGAGGCTGACCTCCACCAATTCCACCCGGTCCAGCGCCCACGCGCCTTTCCCGACATATCGCCGCCCGTCCTCCGGCGTCAGGAAGCCGATGGAGAACGCGCTCACGTCGCCCGCCTGGACATGCTCGAATGCTTCGCGTCCGCGCTCTGTCTTGAGGTTGATTTGGCCCGCGACGAATAGGCCCCGGCTGTCCTCCTGCATGGTCAGCCATTTGCCGATCGGGGCTTCAAGCTGATGCGACCAAAGCATGGCCGGGGAGGTCCCCTCTGCTTTGTGCGCCTGCAGTGATTTGGTAAATGCACCCCGTGTGACGACATCGCCGTGCCGGTCTGGATCGCCGCCGAAGGTGGAAGCGTAGCCTTCGATCCGACCGCTCGCCTCCGCCTTGACTTCAAGGTCGATTGCGGACGCGGTGCGCAGATCCTGCTGATGTTTGATGAATGTCATGATACCGCCGTCTGACATGGGAAAACGACAGGCTTATTTGCCCGTTGTGAACCTCGCGCTCGGTGTGGTGGCCGATGCTGCCGAAGGCGGTAGGTCGGTTCGCTCTGTGAGCCGCCGATCAAACCGTGAACAACATATAGCGCGAGGTGAGGATTCATGCAAGTGAATCAGTGCGATGGCTGATCGCCGCGCTCGATCTTGGCGAAGATGCCGCCTTCGATGCGATCGGCCATGAGCCGGAACATGGCTGCGGTGTGTTCGCTGCCGCTGACATGCACGGCTTGAGCTGCAGAATATGTCAGCAGCCGATCGAGCAGCATCTCCATGCTGGCCCCGGCATCGGTGATGATCATGTGCGCCGCCTGGGCGATGATCTCGTCAGAGGCTTTGCTGATTGCGGTCAGTTTGTCGGTTTTCATGGTTATCTCCTCGCGCGCACGCGCGCCTGAGTTGCGATTGGTTGTTCGGGTTGGAAAAACTGTGTTTGCAAAGAAGCGCACTTCGACCGGCGGTTCCCTGCTGGAGGGGATCCGAAGTTTTGACTACCCCCCGGTCATACCCACGCCCTCGGGTCACGCGGGTCATTAGTCGCGGCGTAGTCCTCGAGCGCACCTCGCATGACCTTGGCCGCAGCAGGGTCCAGAAAGGGTTTCCCGTCGAACTGACAGACTGACAGAACTGACAGAACCTTGGATTTCCTTTGTTTCTGCTGGTTGCCCTGTTTCGGCGTTGGGGTTCTGTCAGGTGTGCCGCCTCCCTTGTGCCGCTGAGGTGAACCGGCGGCAGGGGGTGAGGTTCTGGCAGTATTGTCAGTTCTGTCAGTTTGGTCAGTTTGGCAAAGGGATGCCTTCGCCGCTTTCAGCCACCGGGTCATGCGTCACCTCCCACCACGGGATTGACCGCATACAGCCGCTTCGGCGCACCGCCCTTCCGACCAGATGGCACATCGATCGGCTTGATCAGATCGGCGGTTTCCAGAACCTTCAGTGCGGGGTTGATCCGCTCCATGTCCTGAAGATGGTTGCGCTGCTTCCGGCGCACCTCCCGCGACGAGAAGCTTTCCCAGCCTTCCTCACGGATCAGGGACAGGAGGGCGCGGGCCGAGCGTTGCGCAGGGTTGCCAGCACGGTCAGCATAGGCGCGGCGGGCCATCGGCAGCAAATAGGCCTCGACTAGATGGGCGGCGCGTCCAAAGTGATCGACGGTGATTTGGATAGGTTCCTCCGCCTCACGGCTGGCCCATTCCATCATCGCCAAGACAAGCGACAGGCGGACAGCGATGCCGGGGAGCTTACCGATGAACGAAAGCATTAGCCCTTCATTGCCGGTTTCCCATTCCCGGATTGAGAGCCTGAAGGCGTCCAGAAGGTCACGCGCCTCATCGGTGAAAGTGACAAACCACGGCCGGATTTGCCCCGTCTCGTCGGCGGGCATCTGGAGCGTCAGGAGCCGCTGGATAGCCGCCTCGATGAAAGCCTCGTCATGGAAGGTGTCGGGACGCTTCACCGGTGCCGGATGCGGCCAAACAGGCATCAGGCGGGCAAGCAGGCCGTCATCATCCGACTTGATCAGCAGGCTATGCAAGCGGTCGGGCTGGATGCCCCCCAGCACACCGAGCGTCAGGCGATCGATGTAGACCGGATCGCGCCCCATGCGCTCCACCGAATAGGCACGCCCGCCGTAAGCTTCCAGCCAGAAGGGTCGATCGGACCCACCACCGGAGTAGCGGCTCATACCTTGAAGCCAGCCCGCAAGCTCATCCCGGGCCAGCAGCGTGCCGCGCGGTTGGCTGGACATAATGACGGCCAGCTTCTCGACTGTAGCATCTGACATGGCAAGGCGAGGCATCACCGGTTCGGGTCCGGGATTGGCCGATGCTGGCCGCGCAGGTGGTTCATCGCCGGCCCTTATGGCGGTCTTCACAGCTTCCTTCCATGTCGATTCGGCAAGGCGGGCCACTTCTGCCTTTGCACGCCATTCGTTCATCTTGTCCTGCGCGGCATCCCGCAGCTGACGCTCGACCTTCTTCAGAGGAATCAGAACAGCATCGAGACCAGGGCTTTTGCCCGCCGAGGGATTGCCGATCGCCATAAACCACGTCACCGGCGGCTCGGCCCATCCCTGCCAAGGCGATGCCCAGCGGGTATTGCCGATCAAAGCGCCGCACACGGACAGGACGGCCGCAGTCACATAATCGGCCGGCGAGCCTTTGCAGTCGGCGGCACCGCGGATCCACTCGGCCCAACGAGGCGAAAGCACGTCATTGAGCGGCAGCGTCGGCGGTTCCGGGGTCTCACCCTGCATCAGACGCAGGTCGGCGTCGGGCCAGTCGTCCATAATCGTCGCAATGGGGGTCACAGTGTCGAAGGATTTGGTGAAGCGGGTCATGCTGCCCTCCCAGTGAAGCGACCTTGGCTGTCCACGCGGGAGAGGAAGGCAATGCGGTCTTCATTACTGAATGTCTCCCACAGGCCGGCGAACAGGCGCTTGCGGGTGTTGATACCGAGCGCGGCGGCGCGCAGGCTATCGAGGGATGCCAAGCCATAAGCCACGCGCTCATGAAGTGGAGCGCAGTCAGCCCAGAAGCGGGCATCTGCTACGGCAGTGCCGAACGGATCGCCAAAGGTCGGGCCGTCGGTCGCCAAGCTCTCCAGATACGCGATGCAGATGGCCGATGCATCTTTCTCATTTGCGTCAGACAACGCCAAGGCGAGGCTGGTGGCATATTCCATGCGAAGGCGGTCATTCATGATCAGACCTCCCCGTAGAAAAGGGACGCAACCAGACGCGCTCGGGATCGGCTTATGCCGAAGCGTTGCATGATGCTGGCGATCTGGAGCGTCGAAGCCGTTGCCGGAACCGGGTCTATGCAGTAGAATTCTTTTTGAAAGCCACCAGCTTTGACAATCGCCCCGGTCGCGCCCGCCAGCGCGCCGGGGTTTTCCGTTTTCGAACCCAGAACCTTCCCGGAACATTCTGTGCCAGATTTGTGCCAATCCTGCTGACAGGTTCCTGCATCGTTCTGCATGATGCTGCACGGACCTACCTGATAGGCCCCTTTTTCTGTTGCTTTGTTTTCAGGGGAAACATATGTCCCGAGGTGGGACACCCTTCCCCAACGAAGGGCGATTATCTGTAAGGATACCAGCAATGGCTATTTCCGCCCCGGCAACGCGTCCGGTAAATCCGCGCTTTTCGTCCGGCCCTT
>Ga0265797_10011986_pt1 | contig 10743 bp, 9 predicted proteins | sample P2T30metagenome_FD_192433 | JGI IMG/M metagenome (GOLD analysis project Ga0265797, IMG submission 192433) | Plant litter microbial communities from East Loma Ridge, Irvine, California - P2 T30 | ecosystem: Environmental > Terrestrial > Plant litter > Unclassified | place: USA: California... | reverse complement strand
GTCGTCGCACCGCTCGTGCCTTACCTCGTCGACACGTCCAGCACCCTCGCCCGCCGGGTGGCGCGGCGCGAGCGCTGGTTCGAGGCACACAACACCCACGTGTACCAAGTGCTGGCGCGTCGCCACGGCCACGTGCCCGCGTCGTCGATCGTGACCACGGCCACCGTGGCCTGTGCCGCGGCCGGTTCGCTCGCGTTCGTCGGTCCGGTCGGTGCCGTCGCCGCGGTCGTCCTCTTCGCGGTGATCGCGATCGTGTACCTGTCACTTCCGAGTTGGACCCTGCGGCTCACCCATCGAGAGGCTCGTGTCGAACATGTCTGAGACCCGTGCCGCGACGACCTGGGTCGTGATCGGAGCGAGTGGCTTCGTCGGGAGTCGGATCGTCGCCGACGCCCGCTCTCGAGGCATCACGGTCGTCGAGCTAGCGGCGCCCCGGCTCGAGGCGGCGCCCGCGACGGCCGCGTCGGCACGGGCAGTCGCGGCCGGTACCGTCGACGTCGTGGACGAGCTCGCCGCCGCCTTCCGCGGGGTAGAAGTCGTCGTCAACGCGGCGGGCCTCGCGACCCCCGACGCCGAGATGTCGGCATCCCTCGTCGGCGCCAACGCCGCCCTTCCCCTCGTCGCACTCGCCGCCGCTCGTCGGAGCGGCGCGAAGAGGTTCGTGCACCTGAGCTCCGCCGCCGTCCAGGGCCCGGTGCCCGTCCTCGACGAGTCGACCCGGACGATGCCTTTCTCGCCGTACTCGCAGAGCAAGGCCTGGGGCGAGCAACTGCTGGTCGAGGCGCGCGCCGAGGGCGCCCCGGGCGACGCGACGGAGATCGTCGTCGTGCGTGCCACCTCGGTGCAGGGACCCGGTCGTCCCACGACGGAACGTCTGCGGCGCCTCGCGGCTTCGCCCCTCGCTTCGGTCGCGTCTCCAGGTACTGCTCCGACCCCAATCACGAGCGTCGACGCCCTGGCCGACTTCGTGGTCGCTGTAGGAGTGCACCAAGCCCCCGTGCCCACGATCGTTTTGCAGCCCTGGGAAGGGATGACTGTGTCGAGTGTCCTCCAGGCTGCCGGAGACCGTCGCCCTCTTCGATTACCACCGGCGTTGTGCAGGGCTGCTGTCGTGAGCGCCCTAGCCCTGTCACGTCTGCTTGGCGGAAGATTTGCTGGCACGATTCGCCGCGTCGAACTGATGTGGTTCGGTCAAGACCAAGCCGATGGCTGGGCTCGACAAGCAGGCATCGCATTTCCCTCTCGAATAGAACAAGTCCTTCGCGGCGGCCTTCCCGCCAGCGAATCAAGCGTAGAAAAAAGGTAGGACGATGAAGATTCTCGTGACTGGTGGGGCCGGATTCATCGGCTCAAACCTCGTTCGGCATATCAACCAGGAAGCCCCGGACACGGAGATTCGCGTCATCGATGACTTGAGCAACGGCCGCTTGCAGAATCTGGACGGCCTCAATTGTTCCTTCACCGAAGGCACCATTCTCGACATGCAACTCATGGAAGACCTCATCGACGGAGTGGATTCCGTCATCCACCTGGCAGCTCTGGGTAGCGTGCCTCGATCAGTGGCCGCACCTCGTCCGACTCATGAGGCCAACATCACCGGGACGTTGAATGTGCTCGAGGCAGCTCGAGCACGTGGGGTGGATCACGTCATCGTCGCCTCCTCGAGTTCTGTCTACGGAAGCAATCCATCTCTACCCAAAACTGAGACGGATTGGACCAGGCCCATGAGCCCGTACGGAGTCAGTAAATTGGCGACTGAGGGTTACACGATCGCTTACAACCACACCTACGGCATGAAGACCCTCGCCTTCAGGTTCTTCAACGTGTTCGGGCCTGGGCAGCCGGCAGATCATGCGTATGCCGCGGTCATTCCTAAGTTCGTCGACGCTGCCCTCAGTTCGCGTCCGTTGCAGGTCCACGGAGACGGCCTTCAATCCCGCGACTTCACATATGTCAAGAGCGTCACACAGGTACTCTGGACAGCAGTCGTTGAGCGGAAGTCATCGGTCGATCCCATCAATCTGGCCTACGGTTCGAACACTAATCTCATAGATCTCATCGGCTTGATCGGTGATGAGCTCGGCTCGAAAATTGCTCTCGAGCACGTTCCAAGCCGCGTAGGTGACGTCCGCGCCTCGCAGGGTGACGGCGTCAGCATCAGGCAAATGTTTCCCGGTCTCGAGCCAACGCCCCTCATCGAGGGGCTCCGTGAGACCATTGAATGGTTCAAGATGCGACACCCAGGATGACACGCGGGTCAGCTAAGCGCGTCGTCCTAGGCGCCACGGTCGGCAGATCACTGAGCGTCATGAACGGGCTGCCTGAGCACCTCGTCTCAGAGGGCTGGGATGTTCACCTAGTCACGAGCCCAGGGACAGAGTTAGACGCCTACGCCGACGTCGAGGGAGTGACGCCGTTCGCCATATCGATGGCGCGCAACCCGTCTCTGATCCGCGATGTCCGTTCTCTTGCTGCGTGGCTGCTCTACCTCAAACGAATAAAACCTGATGTTCTTTATGTCGGAACTCCGAAGGCGGCCCTACTGGCGAACGTGGCTGGTCTGATCTGCCGCGTCCCTCGGCGTATCTATGTCCTGCGGGGACTCAGGCTGGAATCGACAGTCGGCCTGCAGTTCCATCTCTTGCGGCTCATGGAGATGGCCACGGCAGCGGCATCTCACATCGTTCTGGCGGTGAGCCCGAGCCTTCGGGCCAAGGCCATTGAGATAGGACTGTCGCGATCTGACAAAATCGTCGTCCTCGGCGCTGGCAGCTCTAACGGCGTCGATGTGACGAGATTCTCACCCGAGAACGCGCACCTGTCGAAGGACGAGTTGGGAATCGACGAGGACATTCCGGTGGTCGGTTTCGTCGGCAGAGTCACAGACGACAAGGGGCTGCGCGTACTTGCTCTCGCGCGTCTCGTTCTCCAGAGTCGAGGAGTGGACCACGAATTTCTGATCGTTGGCGGCCCGGATGGAAGGGCGGATAGTTACAAGATCTTGAAGGCAGCTGGCCGCCCCGCCCATGAGATCGGCCACGTGCCGGACACGTCGCCGTATTACAGCCTCATGGACCTGATGGTTTTGCCGACTCGGCGTGAAGGTTTTCCCAATACCGTCCTCGAGGCATCCGCCAGCGGTGTTCCGGTCATCACGACCGATGCAACGGGAGCCGTCGACTCTGTCATAGACGGTCAAACCGGCGTGATCGTTCCGCGCGACGACGCGGACGCATTGGCTGATGCAATCGAAGGACTCCTGGCGGACGCATCCCTGCGCGCCAGATTGGGACGGCATGGGCGGGCACACGTTGAACGGTCCTTCATGCAGGAAGACGTTTGGCGAAGGCTCGACCTGTTTTTTGCACCGGGCCGAGAGGGCCACAACGACTGGAACTCGAACGATGGCTGAGCGTGACGACTCCGTGCGCCATGACATACGTATAACCACGAACGACTGGGTCTACGCCCTGGGTGCGGTCACCGGAGTAGGTGGGACAGAAACTCGAATGTCGGAGGCCGCCCGAACGGTCGTCCGAAGGGGTGGCCGCGTGCGAGCAGTAATTTGGAGCGCCTCTCGTGACACCTCCATAGTGAGAATGATGGAAGATGCCGGCGTGGAAGTCCACACCACGCAGAGTGTCCTTTCGTATCTCTTTTTCCTTGGCGCGAGTCGAAGGGCCGCTATCTTTACCTTCGGCCTGCGACCGTCTCTAGCGGCCAGGTTATTGCGTTTCAGCATTAGGCGGCATGGAAGCGTTCTCAGTCTGCGCAACGGCCTCGATGCAGGCTGGTCGGCTTGGATGCACAGAGTGGATCGCCTCAGTAGCCGATGGCAGGACGGCTACCTCGTGAACTCGCAGGCAGTTCGTGATCACTTGATCAAATGGGGAGCAAAGCCTGACAATATCTTTCTCGTAGAAGGGGCCCTGAGCGAAGAGTGGTTCACGCCCGCTGATCACATCAAGAGGAGTCGGCCTGTCATGGCGATGGTTGGTAACGACCGTCCCGAAAAGAACCAACTTTTTGGTCTTAAAACAATGCTGAGGCTCGAGCCTTCCAGCGTGGCCATTCGCGTCTACACCGACAATGCGACTCGTCTTCGCGAGGCCGTGGACCAACACAGCTCACTAGTTATCGACTTCATCGAGCAGCGCCGGCTCGGACCGTCTGATTTTGACGACATCGACATCCTTGTCATGCCCTCCCTCAGCGAGAGTCTTCCGAGGGCGATTTTGGAAGCCAGAGCACGGGGGTGCCAGATCGTTACCTCAAATGTCGGCTCGTCGGCGAGCATGATCGACACAGCTACTTCCTCGGTCGTCGACGGCTTCGAGCCGTCTGAGTGGGAGACGGCCTTCCGACGTGCCATCGAACGCCACAGAGTAGCTAGGAGAGTCACCAGTCACATGATCAGAACGACAGGCGACTATGTGGCCGACATCGATCGCATCACGCGAGGTCTCACGCCATGAGCACCACCTGGATTCGCCCCCGACTAGGCAGCCGAACCGGCATGCTTTTGGGCGCCAGTGGTCTCATCCTGACCGTTGTCATCACGTTCCTCGCAACTCGTAGCCCGATTGCAGCACTCAGCATCTTGGGCGCCGCGGGCGTCACCTTGGTAGCTCTGCAGGCCCCTCACTGGGTTCTCGCGCTGGGAATTCTGCTCACCCTCGCTGGCGGGGACTACGCCACGTACTCGACGGCAGGCGGGCTCATTCTCGCTTTGGGTGCGTTTGCGGGAGGAATGGGGGCCATTGCACGCCGAAGATCGCTCCCCCTGAGGAAGGCGCTCTGGCCGACTCTGTTGCTCGCCTACTTCGCCATTCGCGTCGGCGTCGCGGGTGACCTCTCGACGACGATCGACATAGTGAAATGCCTGAGCACAGTCGCGTTGGTTGTCATCTGCGCCGCCGAGCGTGACAAGCTTGTGGTCGCCATGGGACTCACCGGTTTGGGGTTCCTCGTCGCTTCGGGCTTCCTCGGCGAAAACAACGCCCTGGGAACGCGATTCACAGGAATCTCGGGCAACAGCAATCGGATGGTATTCGCCATCCTCGTCTTCCTCCCGTTCCTCCTTTCCCTCATGCGTAGGAACCGTGCCTTGCCGCTCCGAATACTTGCATCGAGCGGCATCGTCGCGTCGCTTGTTCTCGTAGCTGCCAGTGGTTCCTCGCAAGGACTCGTCGGCCTCGGTGCGATCATCCTCGTGATCCTCCTTCGTGGCCTCTTCGCTTTTCAGGGCGGAGTGAGGACGATGATTCTCGTCGCCATCTTCACGGCGCTGGTTCTTCTGGTCGATCCGATCCTGCGGGTCATCCGTGGTTCGGAAGACCTATCCACATTGTCTGGCCGGACCCCGTTATATGCCGCCGCATGGGACGTTATAAAGCAAAACCCGTGGATCGGGAACGGGTTGCAGAGCGTCTCGAGCAACGGCGTCATCGACAGGTCAGCCCACTCCGCGATCCTGAGCCTGGCTTCGTCCGGGGGCGTATTTCTGGGCCTGGCATGGTTGGCACTGATGTTCGCTCTCGTAGTTCAGACACTTCGACTTTGCCGGATGGGCGATCCCCTTGCAGCTGCAGCCTTCGTCTTCGTCGTCGAGCAACTCGTCCAATCTGTTCACCTCCTGTCCCTCAGTTGGTTCGTCGTAGCGTTCTTCACGGTCGCAACTCCCAAAGCTTCGACACAGTACGAAGAGCCATCTTTTCCAAGAAAGGCCCTTCCGTGAAAACGACGGTCTTACTAATCGCCGGCAGTTTCTACCCAAGGGAAGGAGGCGCAGAGCGGCAGATGCGTTCCCTGCTGGCGTCAGTTCGTTCTGAAAATGGGTCTGCTGCCGTCATTACACAAGTGCTCACGCCCGACATTGCCAGAAGGGAAAGAGTCGACAACATAAATATTCACCGAGTGGGTTCGGGCTGGGCATTCCGTCACGCGCCAAGAGCCGCTCAGATAATCTTCATGGGATGCGCTGTGGTACGGGCGATTCGCCTTAACCCTCGCATTCTCGTGTCACTTCAGATGGGGACGGCTAGCGCGTCAGCTGCTATCGCAGCACGATTACTGCGCCGCGAACATATCCTTCGGCTGACAGGAGGCGGTACAGATCGGTTTTGTAGCGAGCCGGTCGCTCGAGCAGCCACTCCCTTAGGCCGGACGTGGTCCCGCTTGTTCGCTCGGCGTTCCACAACGATCGTCGCTCCGGCGCATCACTTGATCCGTGACTTCACCAACAGTTTTCCGACATTCGACAACCCCACCAAAGTCATCACGAACGGTGTCGTCCGTCCTGCAGAGGACATCCTGAAGAGCGGCGAAGTCATCTGGTATTCCCGTTCCGGGACAGAGCGGTCGCAAAGCACACTGGCGGCGATAGCTTCTCTCCTTCCCCACGTGAGTTTCAGCGTTTTAGGCAGAGGAGGAGCGCCGGAAGGGCCGAATCTCTTTGCGCTCGGTTGGCAAGACAAGCCCGAACCCGTGATTGGGCGTCATCGAGTTCTCCTGAATACCTCTCCCAGCGAAGGGATGCCCAATACGGTTCTCCAGGCACTGGCGTGGGGCGTAAGAATCGTCGGCTACGACAATGCTGGCATGCGCGAAGTAGCAAGCAGATACCCCGATGCCGTTCGATTGGTACCGCAAGGCGATACTGAGGCAGCGGCAAAGGCCATCGAGACCTGCCTGTCGAGTCCTCCACTTGCGCGTCAAGAGGTTATATCCATCGACGAGGTGGGCGAGATGTGGCGAGAGATCCTAAAATCATGACGAACCGAGGGAAAGCAACGACATGAAGGCTAGATCGTGGATATTTTGGTGGTTGGTGTATGCCACGTTTGCCACAAAGTTACCTTCATGGAGCAAGAGAGCCAAGGCCCTCCGAGTAAGGTGCGCCATGGGATTCTGCAAATCCGTTGACAGGACGGCGAATATTAACGCCCGAGCTCGCATCGGAAGACAGACAACTATCGGACCACACGGTGGTATCGGAGAACGCTGTGTTCTCAGCGGCGACGTCACGATCGGGTCTCACGTGACTATGGGGCCGGACTGCTTTTTCATAACTGGTGATCACCCGGTGCCACCAGACTTCGGCCGATTTAGGGACATGAAGTCCATCCACAGACCCATCGTTGTCGAAGACGACGTTTTTCTCGGTGCTCGAGCAACGATCCTGCCCGGAGTAACGATTGGAAAAGGCGCGGCAGTCGGCGCAGGCAGCGTCGTGACAAAGAATGTCCGCCCTGGCGCTACCGTCGTGGGTAACCCTGCGCGTGAAATCAAAGTGCGCGAAGTGTGATCCAGAATGCTGGCGCTTCTCGTCCGCCAAGGCCTTGCGGCACATGCCGCCGACGGTTCCTGACGCGTCAGCACCCAGCTACACAGCAGCTAGGGGCTCGGGGCTCGGGATCTCGGCACCTCGCCCGAGACAGGTACGGCAGCCAGGCGGCTTAGACGTCAGCGCGATAGCGATGGAGCACGAAGTACCCCGCAAGAGCAGATGTCAGGGTTCCCCCTGAGAAGGCAAGGCCCGCGCCGACGATACCGAGAGGCGGAACCAACACAACGAGACAAGCGAGCATGACCAGGAGCCCCACGCCCGACGTCGCCGCCAACCCTCGCCAGGAACCATCCATGCGGATGACGATCGACTGCACTTGAACGACTCCGTAGGCAACGGCGCCCACGAGGCAGGCAAGAAGAGCTCCATAACCGGCCGCAAAACTAGGCCCGTAGAGCAACGCCAGCCCTTGACGACCGAGCAACCCGATCACAACGGCTGTCGCGAGACCGCTCAGCAACGCAGCGCGGACAGCTCCACGGTGTCTGGCCTCAGCGGAGGTTGTCGAATCAAAAAGCACTTTGTTCGCAAATTGCGCCGGCATGATCGAGCAAAGCATGGCTGTCGACAGGGCGACACTATAGACACCCGCAGCGGAGGCTCCTAGGACGCTGAAGACCAGGAGCATGTCGATCTTCTGTATCAGCATCTGGAACAGTCGCCCGACCTGCCACAGGGAGCCCCTCCGCATGAGATCAAAGATCCGCTGTCGAGGCAAACCTTTGGAATAACCACCCGATTTTGCCAAGAACGGTAGGTAAATCAGCAACGGAGCCAAGTAACTGACGACGATCCCGATTCGTACAGTGTCGATCGTGAGATCGTTCATGGCTGCTAGGAGGACCGTGGTCGCGACCAGAGACAATTGCTGCACTATGGCGCCCACGGCACTGACCACGACCCCTGCCAGGCCCGTGGCGGCGACGCCGGCTTGCGTCCCGATGAGAAATGCGAACGTGCCGACGACCAACCAGGCCACAGGCAAGCCTCCAACAAGACCCACCACGAGGACGACAGCCCCAAAAGCGGCATACCATCCCCAAGCACGCACGAGATGCGGCAAGACGGCCCCTCGAGCCTCGGCACCCCGATGCTCCCGAAGGACTTGCTGGGTCAAGTCGAAGTTGACGACCATGAAACCGACCGCGTTGGCCGCGGCGAAGGCGGAGGCCACACCCTTGACGTCCGGACCACCCAGACGAGCAAGAACGATGCTGCTCACGATCCCCACCACCAGGCTCAACAACCTCAACACCGTCGCCTGACTCACCGGATGCTGACGTACCCGTCGCAAGCTGGCGAAGGCTGAAGAAGGGGAGGGAAGGCGTTTCAAAGTTGGTGTGCCGCCCCACCCCGTACGACGTTTTTCGTATCAAGGACAGGGATGGTTGTCGTTTCCAGCACGGCCAGGTCCATGTCGTCGTGGTCAGTGATGAGTACGACCGCGTCAGCAGCGGCTACTGAGTCAGCCGAGAAGTCGACCCTCGCGACGTTTGTCGGCCACCGATGCGCTTCGACGTGGGAATCGGCCGCAGACAATTCGGCACCGTACTCCTTGAGAATCTCGATGACGCGCGCTGAGGGCGCTTCACGGCTATCCCCCGTATTTTTCTTGTAAGCCAGTCCCGCGATGAGGATCTTCGACCCTCGAAGCGCCTTGCCTTCTTGGTTCAAGATAGCCATGAGTCGCTGGACCACGTAGTCCGGCATGTGATCGTTCACGTCATTCGCCAGTTCGACAAACCGGAAACTCTTGCCGAGCTTGCGCCGCACCTGCCAGGACAGATAGCTGGGGTCCACTGGCAGGCAATGACCGCCTACTCCTGGCCCGGGCGTGAACTTCATGAAGCCGAAGGGTTTGGTCGAGGCGGCATCGATCGCGTCCCAGACATTGACGCCCAGTTGGTGCGCAAAAATCGCAAGTTCATTGACGAGCGCAATGTTGACGTGTCGGAAGGTGTTCTCTAGCAGTTTGGTGAGCTCGGCTTCTTTTGTGCCGCTGATCAACACGGTGGTATCTACCAGTTGGCTGTAGAACGCATCGACCCGCTTGAGCGACTTCGGGTTGATTCCTGAAACTACCTTTGGCGTCGAAACGAATCCCCACGTCTTGTTTCCCGGGTCGATGCGCTCGGGACTGTAGCCGACAAAGAAATCGACCCCTGCCGTCAACCCGGAACCAGCCTCCAGGATAGGGACGAGTAACTCTTCCGTCGTGCCCGGATACGTAGTCGACTCCAGGATGACCGTCGCACCCGCACTCAGCTTGGGGGCCAACGAGGCTGCCGACTTTTCTATGAAAGTAAGGTCCGGCAGGGATTCGCGAAGCGGGGTGGGCACCGTGATGACCGCGACGTCAAACTCCGTGAAGTCACCATAATCCTTCGTCGCCGCGTATCGACCCGAGTCAAGTGCTGCTCTCAGTTCTTCGTGCGTGATGTCGTCGACGTACGACTGGCCTTTCTGAAGCATCTCCACGCGGGAGGTGTCGAGATCTACTCCGAGGACCGAAAACCCGACCTCGACCGCCCGCATAGCGACCGGTAGTCCAACGTACCCCTGGCCGACAATGACGACTTTCTGATTCATGAATTTCTCTTCTCGTAATTATTGTTCGGGCACCCGTCGGGCAGCCGCGTGCTCGATCTGCCGGTCACTGTGCGATCGGCAGGTTGTTAAGCGAATCGTTCGCGAGACTCGTTTTGACGGCATCGAGACCAACTTGATCGACGTTGACTATCGACTGACCACCGATAGAACCGGTGCCCGCGGTCGGAATGGTGAAGAAATGCATTTTCGAACCGTCGATCGAGCGCAAACTCACGCCGAGCGCGGCAATGGTTCCGATGTCGAACTCGTTATCAACGGTGAGATAAGGCGACATGGCGGTGACGAAGGCCGATACCTTGCCCGGGTCGGTCAGGGTCGAACGGCTGAGGATCGTGTTGGCCAGGCCCTTCACGAAGGCTTGTTGATTCTTAACGCGCGTGAAGTCGGCATCCGCGAACGCGTAACGTTCACGAACGAACCGCAAGGCCTTGTCACCCTCCAGCTTGTTCAGACCGGCGACGTACGAGTACTGCCCCGACGAGAACGCCTGCGGCGAGAACACGTCGACCCCGCCCAGTGCCGTCGTCATGCCCTTGAAGCCCTCGAAGTCGATGATGGCCACGTGGTCGATCCGGACGCCGAGCAACTGCTCGACCGTCTGGACCGTCAGGGGTGAACCGCCGTAGGCGAAGGCCGCGTTGATCTTGTTCGAGCCGTGGCCGGGGATCGGCACGTAGAGGTCGCGCATGATCGACATCACGTAGACGTTCTCGCGGTCGGCATCGACGTGCACGAGCATCATCGAGTCGGTCCGCTGGTCCGACGACGACGGGTCGTAGATGGTC
>Ga0265797_10011984_pt1 | contig 10744 bp, 5 predicted proteins | sample P2T30metagenome_FD_192433 | JGI IMG/M metagenome (GOLD analysis project Ga0265797, IMG submission 192433) | Plant litter microbial communities from East Loma Ridge, Irvine, California - P2 T30 | ecosystem: Environmental > Terrestrial > Plant litter > Unclassified | place: USA: California... | reverse complement strand
CATATTTTTCCTCGTACTAGGGTCTTTTTTTTTTTGTTTGACCCTCCGCCGTTCGCTTGTTATTTTTTAAAATAGCGCTTAAAAAACTTCGACCGTCCCTTGTCCTAGCGTTTTTTTTTTGAAAAAACCTACGTAGAAGGAGAGAACAAGGTCGTAGGTTTTTTTACGCTAAAAACCGAAAAGAATATTCTAGAAAACGCTAAAAAAAACGATCATAACAGTAAAAGGTAAATACTATATTAGCCGGCTAGCCCCTTTAAAGGCAACCAACCTTGTGCAGTAAGCCTATACGACCGCTTATGAGATCGTCACCAATAACCCTCTAACAAGTAAGTATCAATAACTACTTGCTGATGCAGTGATCATTCGTGCTATTCAAAAACACAGATTCATTCCTATAAATATTTTTAATAGACTTTCTATTTAATAAATCATGTATAAATTTTTATAGTTATAAATATAATAAAAACTATTGATTTGTAAGATTTCTTCCTACTCGTTTTTTTTTTTTCTCGACCCCCTTGTATTTTTTTTTTTCCGGAAATAACAAAAGGGGGTCAAAAATACCTGTCCCCTCTTTATGATATATAAAAAAACGCTAAAACAGTAAAAACGAGTAGGGACGACAGAACAAAGGAGGGTCGAAGTTTTTTTCAGTAAAAAACCTACGGAGAAGTTTTTTAAGCGCTATTATATGAGGGTCGTAATTACTTTGTTAAAAATAGGAAAAACTAAAAATTTAATAGTTAAAAGTAATTGAGGCAAATGTGCTGGAATTGGTATACAGGTCGTACTTAGGATACGATGTCATTACGACATAAGAGTTCAAGTCTCTTCATTTGTAGTAGTGGCTCTTTTTTTAACATTATAGCTTTTTTTCTAGTCTTTTTTGTTTATGCAATTTTTAGCTTACTCAGGATGGCTGGCTAAAAATTGAATAAATGAGTAGTTAAGTAAAAATATTTATAAAAGCGCTAAAACGCTAAATTTTTATTTTAGGTAGTTGTAACTATGAAAAAGGAAAAAAAAAAACGATAAAAAAGGGAGTAGCAGCATAAGCTGTTAAGTATTTTCTCTGTGAGCTTATGTCTTTTTTTTTTTTTAGAAAAAATTTTGGCGCCCTCCCACATACACCGTTTTAACGTTTTTTTTAGGTGTTATACCCGTATGAGCCTCGTTCTTCGTATAATGGTTAGTACTCCTGTCTTCGAAACAGAGAATATTGGTTCGATTCCAATAGGACGGTTAGGATCGTTTTTTTAATGTATTTTTTTTTTTTTGAAAAAAAAAAAAAGGAAGAAACGGTCAAAAAAAGGAAGTTATCGTAAAACAAGTTTTAAAAGCAAATATAGACAAGCTAATGATTAATTTATCGTTTTAGTTAAACATTTTATAACAAATTTAGGGAATGAAGATCTGAATTGTTTTTCGGTTATTTTTTTTTCGACCGCGCTTAAAAAACGAAGTTTTTTTACTGAAAAAAACTTCTCCGTAGGTTTTTTGTTCTGTTATTTTTCTATAGAAAAATTACCGGAAAAAAAAAATAACAGGGAAGAAACGTATACTAAACATATAAAAATAAGGGTTCAAATAAAAATCAAACCTTAAAGTGAAAAGTAAAGGACTTTAAAATATCGGATATTTTGAGTGAGTATCATATAGTGGTTTATTATCTCCGACTTCCACTCGGATGACCCCAGTTCGAATCTGGGTACTCATAATTTAAAAGTTTTCAGTAGACATTTTTATACTAGGTTTTCCATAATGCATATCTTATTTTTTTTTTTTATAATAGCGCTTAAAAAACTTCGACTTTCCCTTGTCCTAAGTAAATAAAGTACCTTTAAATACTCTAGACAGGTTTTTATACGCATCTATAAAAAAAAGTAGAAAAAAAAATAATAAATAGCTTTAAAGCTGCGATTTTAAGTCGGTTTGCGCTATAGGTTTCCTTAAAAAAGACGCTTTTCGCCTTTTTTTTTTTAGGCTCGCTTTATTTTCTCATTTTTTTCGTTTTGCTGGCTCTTATTTTTAGCGTAGCTACACCAGAACGCTTTTCTCCTAGCTGAAAAAAACTTCGACCGTCCCTTGTTCCTGTTTTTTTTTTTATAAAAAGACCGAGGGGGTCGCAGGTAAACTTAAAATAAATAATTGAGATACTAGTAAAACAGCTTAACCTAAAAAAAAAAACTAAAAATAGTAATGCTTGTTTTAGCCATTTTTTCTCTAATGACAGCCGTAGCGCTTCCTAACATTAAAATTTCACCAATTCTATTTACACGGGTAGCTTCAATTGTATTACTCTATGCCGCAGCCTTATCATTTAACGCTCTGAATATCCAAGCTATTGGTACAGGTGTAAGTATTTACAGTGGACTATTCCAGGTCACCTCAATTTCTCAATCAATGGATACTTTCATCTTCCTAGTGGGTAGAATGATTCTTCTACTTACACCTCAAGGGGTTAGAGATACGGTGACTAGCACAACTTTTTACCGTCCCCTCAATGAAAAAAAAAACAACCTTCAAGGGACGCTCGAAGCTCGAGCAGTTACGGCAGGACTCCCAATAATTTCAGAGTATCCTCTTATTGTTCTATTTAGTACATGTGGAGCAACATTTTTAGTTTCAAGTGTTGACTTAGTTTCTGTTTACTTAAGTATTGAATTACAATCTTTTGCTGTTTACATTTTAGCAACACTATACCGAGATTCTGAATCAGCCACATCTGCTGGGCTAAAATATTTTCTATTAGGTGGTCTTTCATCTGGTCTTATTTTATTAGGATCAGCATTAATTTATGCATATACAGGACTAACAAATATTGAAAGTATTTTTTCTATTTTATCAGTGGGTAGTCTTGAAGGTGGTCTTGAAGGACTAACTTCAGATCTGGCTCCATGTGCTATTGGTTTAATTGTACTAATTGTCGGATTCTTATTCAAAGTATCTGCAGCACCTTTTCATAATTGGGCTCCAGATGTGTATGATGGTGTTCCTACTGTCGTAACTACTTGGCTAGCAGTGATGCCAAAAATTTCTATTTTTGTTTTTATTCTAGAACTACAAGCGCTCCAAGGGAGCGTCGGACTAGGCCTTAACGGACCTTCGCTTTCATTACTTCTTTCAGCTTCATCAGAAACAGGAGAAAATTATTTTGATGTATGGAAAAATCTTCTTCTGGTTTCTTCTTTACTGTCTCTTATCATTGGAACTGTTGTAGGTCTAGCTCAATACCGAATTAAACGACTACTAGCATATAGTACTATTTCACATGTGGGATTCTTACTACTTGCTTTAGCTATTAATAGTGAAGAATCAATCGAATCATTCCTATTTTACTTAGTACAATACAGTGTTACAAATCTTAATGCGTTTCTAATTATTTTAGCATTTGGATATGTTATTAATACTAAAAAAGCAGTGAATATTGAACAACCGTCTTTTTCCGTAGGAAAACATAAAAGATCTGGTCACGGTACTGATATTCAATTCATTTCAGAACTAGCTGGACAATTCCGAACTAATCCTCTATTAGGTTTAGCACTAACCCTTTGTCTATTTTCAATGGCGGGAGTACCTCCTCTTATTGGATTCTTTGGAAAACAAATGGTTCTGTATTCTGCTACTCATAGTGGATATTATTTCTTATCTATTGTAGCAATTATTGTTTCAGTTATTAGTGCTTCATATTATCTAAAAATTGTCCGAGTTATTCATTTTGATTCAGCTGATGTAACTACTACTGTAACTAACTCTACAAGTGTTGAAGCATCTAAATCAGCACTATCATCCTCTTCTCTTTACCGTCCCTTCGAAGAAAAAAATACAAAAAGCAATTTAACAGATGTGCACAGCTTTGCCATCGCAAGATTAACACTAGGTATTACTCTATTTGTGTTTAAACCATCAATTATTCTAAATAGCACAAGTCTACTGGCTCTAACACTGTTCCAATACTAATGAATACACTAACTTTACTATTTATTGTAGTACCTATCCTTGTGGTAGTATTACTTATGCTTAATGTATTACTTGCAGCACATCGACCAGATACAGAAAAAGTAACAGCTTACGAATGTGGGTTTTCTCCTATTTATGGACAAACTCGTGCTCCGTTTAGTATCCAATACTATCTTGTCGGAATTCTCTTTTTAATTTTCGATTTAGAAATTCTACTACTTTATCCTTATGCTGTTTCAGCTTACCAAGTTGGTACATATGGATTTATTATTGCAATGCTATTTTTCGTAGTACTAACATTAGGTTTTGTATACGAAATGGGATCCGGAGCACTTTACTTCACAGATCAACGATCAGCTATTAGCCGACCAACTATCCCTCAATCCCCTTCCCTTGATAAATAATAAAACATCTTAATTTCTTAACCTCTAATAATACAGACAAAATAAGGTTTTGTTATTAGTCTCCCGGTTAATAACTAACAGGTAGTTTTTTTTTTCTTTTTTTATATTTTTTCCTCGTTTACCGCGCAAGCTGAAAAAAACTTCGTTTTTTTGTTCTGTTATTTTTTTTTTTATAAAAAAAAAATTACCGGAAAAAAACCTTCTGTGCCCTCAAATATACCGGAAAAAACTACAAACGGTCTGGAGGACCGAGAACAAGGGACGGTCGAAGTTTTTTTCAGCTAGCATAAAAAAAAAATAAGAAGAAGTCATGCCAGTAACATATGCTAAAAATAATCTAAAAATTAGCTGAAAAAAAAAAACTAGCGCTTTATAGGAAAAACCATCAAGTTAAAAGATAACATGCCCATTCTATATTTTTACCCCTACTATAATTACTAAAAACGGGGTTTACTAATGGTTTTAGGTATTGGATTGCAAATTCGATAAGTTGGGTTCAATTCCCAATGAGCCCTTATACACCAAAAGAGTTTTTAGCGAACCTTTCTTTTTAGCGTACGTATCCCCTGGACGCTTCTATTTTTAGCGACCTTTCTTCTTCTGTTATCTTTTTTTTTTTTCTTTAACTGTATTTTTTCCTCTTTTTTAGAGGAAAAAATACCGAGAAATCACCGGAAAAGGAACGCTTCTGTTTTTTTTTTTTTTAAAAAATAGCGCTTAAAAAACGTAGTTTTTTTACTGAAAAAAACGTAGTTTTTTTGTCGAAGGTTTTTTTTTTCCTTAAAAAAAAAAGATCGAGAATTATAAAAATAACACAACAAGCTCGAAGGTTTTTTTTCTTTAAATCACAGTGCCTTTTTTTTTAGTTTTTATTTTTTCTAAAAAATAAAAAGGCTTAAACAAGAACAAGTCTAAAACAAGGCTGATTGTTTTCAAAAAAAATTTTAGACTATTTAAAAGTAGGATGAATAAAGGATGTAGTATAAAGGTAGTATGATTGTCTCCAAAACTATCGGTAGTGGTTCGATCCCACTCGTCCTTAGATTTGGTATATTTTTATTTTGTTAGATTGTATACAAATCTAAAAATAAGGAAAAATAACTAATTAGAGCAATCAGATTAAGTATACTCTCTTTTTTCTCTGTAAAAAAACTTAAAAAAGAGGCAGAATGAGTATAAACTCTAAACACGAGAAAGAGGGATTAGATTAGTGGTTAAATCACCATTTTTACACAATGGCTACAGCTGTTCGATTCGGCTATTCCTTATTGGACCGCGCAAGCGCCATGTTGTTTAACTTTTTTATCTCAAAAGGTTACCACCGGTTTTTAGCCTTGTATTCGTTTACCGCGCTTAAAAAACGAAGTTTTTTTACTGAAAAAAACTTCTCCGTAGGTTTTTTGTTCTTTTTTTTTTAGATAAAAAACGCTAATAACGGGGGACGAGGCGAAAGATACTGCCCATTTATTATATGAGAATACACCTTAGCAATATTATGCAACAGCGTAAAGTAATGCATTAGAGTAAGACTCAAATATTGAATTTAGTTTAACTTTTTAAAGGGTTTTTCTTTAGGTTTTTATTTTCTAAAAAAAAAATCCCTAAAACCGAGAAAAGATGTTTTAAATGAAAGTGAAAACAGGTAAAAAATCTTAGATACGTTTTTTCTCTTCACCGTCTCAAAAAAATTTTTTAAAAAGTACATTAACTAAGAATATTAAATTTATAAATAAAATATGTCTTTAATTTCCTCACTTATTTTTAACCCAGTGTATTGTGACGCACCAGAACCTTGGCAAATTGGTTTCCAAGATGGTGCTTCACCAACATTTGAAGGGATTACAGAACTACATAACGCTATTTTCTTTTACCTAGTGGTAATTCTAGTAGGAGTTGTATGGGTAATGGGTTCAGTAGTAGCTAATTTCAGTAGCTCGAAATCACAAATTATTTACAAATATGCGAACCATGGTACATTAATTGAACTAGTTTGGACAATTACTCCTGCTTTCATTTTAATTGCTATCGCATTTCCTTCTTTCAAACTTCTTTATCTAATGGATGAAGTTATTTCACCTACACTTACGATTAAAGTAGTAGGACACCAATGGTACTGGTCTTACGAGTATAGTGATTTTGTAAATGATGACGGTGAATCTATCGAATTTGACAGTTACATGATTCCAGACAGTGATCTAGAAGATGGTCAATTACGACTTCTAGACGTAGACAACCGAGTTGTGGTACCTGTAGACACACATATCCGATTTGTAGTAACAGGTGCTGATGTAATTCACGATTTTGCTGTTCCAGCATTAGGATTAAAAATTGATTGTGTACCAGGACGGTTAAATCAAACCTCAGTACTTATCCAACGAGAAGGAGTGTTTTACGGACAATGTTCAGAACTATGTGGAGTTTACCATGGGTTCATGCCAATTGCTGTAGAAGCAGTGGGATTAGAAAAATACCTATCATGGCTGGATTCCCAATCATAACTTCATATGTTGTAGCGGTTTGTATTTTTACTTTTCAACCCTCTCCTAATCGTTCAAATAACCCTAATTTATTAGTCCCGTTCGGTCTTTTTGTTATTTTTTATAATAGCGCTTAAAAAACTTCTCCGTAGGTTTTTTACTGAAAAAAACTTCTCCGTAGGTTTTTTGTTCTTCTGTTATTTTTCTATCTGCACAGGCAGAAACCAACAGATCCTATTGTATCTGTTTTAAATATTGTAAGATTTTTTATGTAGAAATTAATATTAACATTTACACAAAAAAAATAATTCTCACAAGCGCTCTAAAGAGCGGCCAATCCCCGAACATCATTTATTTATTACAATTACTATGCTACCCGTTATTTTTAACTTATTAGAAGTACTTATCGTGCTAGTACCTATCCTACTTGCTGTAGCTTTCATGACAATTATTGAGCGAAAAGTTCTAGCGGCTATGCAACGTCGTGTAGGACCTAACAAAGTAGGGTACTACGGAGTACTGCAACCATTCGCGGATGCTCTTAAACTAGTAGTTAAAGAAACAGTAATTCCAGCTCAAGCTACAAAAAGTCTTTTCTTTTTAGCACCTGTGATTACACTTATTTTTAGTCTACTAGGGTGGGGTGTTATCCCTTTTGGAGCAGGACTGGCAATTTCAGACTTTTCATTAGGTATCCTTTACACTCTGGCCATCTCATCAGTGGGTATTTATGGAGTTCTATTCGCTGGTTGGTCCGCAAACTCTAAATATGCTTTTCTTGGTTCTCTTCGATCAACAGCTCAGATGATTTCATATGAATTAATTCTTAGCTCGGCTATTTTAACAGTTATTTTACTAACAGGATCATTTAATATTACCAATATTATCGAAAACCAAGAAGCAGTTTGGTTTGTTGTCCCTCTACTGCCTATGTTTATCATTTTCTTTATTTCTGCACTGGCAGAAACAAATCGTACACCGTTCGATCTACCCGAAGCGGAATCAGAACTTGTCGCTGGTTTTTTCACCGAACATAGTGGTATGATTTTCGTATTCTTTTTCTTAGGAGAATACTGTTCTATTGTACTTATGTCTACATTAACCGCTATTCTATTTTTTGGTGGTTATAATATTTCAGAAATTTTTGTAAATGAAACTTTTTTCAATATTCAGTCTATTGTATTAGGTCTTAAAACATGTGCTTTCTGTTTTCTTTTTGTATGGTTCCGAGCTACTCTACCACGTCTTCGATACGATCAACTTATGGTATTCTGTTGGACAGGTATGTTACCATTAGCCATCGCTCTTGTTATTCTTGTTCCTTCAATCCTTGTTGCGTTTGACATTACACCCATTCCCCTATCTGTTTTAGACTCGACTCTTTACATTTGTTCGGCTTGTTTTTTAGCGAGCCATTTCTGTTATTTTTTATAATAGCTGAAAAAAACGAAGTTTTTTTGTCCGTTCTTTTTCTTTTTTTTTTTTTTAAAAAAAAATAGCGCTTAAAAAACTTCTCCGTAGGTTTTTTACTGAAAAAAACTTCGACCCTCCCTTGTCCTTCTGTTATTTCTCGGTATTTTTTCCTCTAAAAAAGAGGAAAAAATACAGTTAAAGAAAAAAAAAAATAACCGGGAAAATAATAAACCTTCTTGTGCCCTAGGCAAGGAGAAAAAAGTTAAAAAAGAAAAAAGTAGATAACGAAAAATAGCTTAAAACTCGTAAAAGTTAGGGCCAGTTAAAAGTAAGTAATTAACAGGTGGAAGTCTATTTGGTATGACGCTTCGTTTGGGTCGGAGATCCTGCAGGTTCGAATCCTGTCCACCTGAATAAGCTAATTTAGTTAAATTTAATAACTCGTTTTTTCTTTGAGTATTACAGTGGTAAACTAACTCTTTTTTCCTTTTTTTTTTTTTTAGAATCCGTTATACACTATTACTGTTTTAGCTTTTTAGCGTTTCTAGGAATATTAGCGTACGTTCCTTCTTTTTCTCTAGAAAAAGAAGGAACATCACTAAGAAGAGAAATAACGAAAAAATACAAGAAAAAGCAATAAAAATCGGTTGTGGCTAAAAAAACATAAGAAAAGAAGATAACAAAAAACCTACGGAGAAGTTTTTTTCAGTAAAAAACCTACGGAGAAGGTTTTTAAGCGCTATAAAAAAAAGCATATAGTAAAGAGAGCAAAAGGGGTAAAATACTAAAGGTAGTAAAAGTTGCTATAGCTCAATGGTTAGAGCAAGATACTGTTAATATCGAGATACAGGTTCAATTCCTGTTGGCGACTATTCTTCTTAGCTATGCTTACTCGAGACGGTTGTTTTTTTTCGTAGATGCCTTTTTAGACTAATCGGTTTTTACTGTTTTACTTTTGCGACTTGTTCCTGGTTTTTGTCTGTTTTTTTTTTGTTCTTGGTTTTTTTACGCCTAGCAAAGAACTGAAAAATAGACTGAGAGTAGGAAAAAATTTTTAAACCAGAAAATGAAAGCTCCTACTTTTTTTCTTAGAAAAAAAAATAGTAACAAATACGAATAAATTGCTGACTAGATCTCTTGTTTATTGGCTTGTAGCTTCTCCCTGTAAATATTTTTAGCTATCCGAGTATTGCCGGAGTATAATACTAGGTATATCGGATTATAAAAAAACAGCAAGAAGAACGTAAGCGTTTTTAACCATTTTATTTTTAATAATGCTCTTATTTCTAGGTGTAAGTATTATTTTCACCCAAGGGTTGACCGCGCTTAAAAAACTTCTCCGTAGGTTTTTTACTGAAAAAAACTTCGACCCTCCCTTGTTCTGTATTTTTTCCCTAAACCGTTTTTTATGAGCTTTGAAAAATTACCGAAAAAACCTTCGACCTTGTTCTCTCCTTCTACGAAGGTTTTTTTTTTCAAAGCTCATAAAAAAGGCTAAAAAGAAAAGCGTTCAAGGGTAAGTACGCGACATTAAAAAAGAAATAAATTGAAAAGAAAGAAAAAAACAATAACGTAGCCGTTAAATTTACTCTATTTTTCATTATGAACACATTCCTACTTGATCTACTAGCATTTGGTGCTGTGCTATCTGGTGTACTTGTAATTACTTCAAACAACCCTGTTATTTCAGTATTATTTCTTATTTCTGTTTTCATTAATGCAGCTGGATATCTACTATTACTAGGGGTAGGGTTTGTAGGTATTTCGTACCTTATTGTGTACGTAGGTGCTATTGCAATTTTATTTCTGTTCGTAGTTATGATGCTAAATATTCAGCTAACAGAAATTGTCTCAGTTGGACGAGAATACACAAAAAACCTACCGTTAGGGTTTATTGTTGGTTCTCTGTTTTTCTTTGAGCTACTATCTGTTATTCCTAGTTCTTATTCAGATGCAGGTGAATTACCTCTAGGCCTATTTAACTATGTGAACGGACTATTTTTAGGGGTGGATAGCCCCTTTACAGGCTCTGATGTACATATGACATTTACTGGCCCAGGTGCAGATGATAGTTTCACAAATTTTTTACAAATTGAAGCGATCGGCCAAGGTCTATATACATATGGCTCTATCTGGTTACTGTTAGGAAGTATCATCCTACTGCTAGCCATGTTAGGTCCTATTGCACTATGTCTGCGATCTACTAGATCAGACAAATAACAATTTATCCTATAGTTAGTTATCTCGTTTCTTTTCGGTTTTAGCGTTTACCGCGCAAACGCCTTCTGTTTTTTTTTTTTTGCTTAGCGAGGTTCCTTATCTTCTTTTTCTAGAGAAAAAGAGAAGAACGCTTCTGTTTTTTTTTTTAAGAACTAACAAGAACAAAAAAACGAGGTTTTTTTCAGCTCGCGCGATCGTAGAAAAACAGGAAAGTTAAACTCAAAACAAGAAGCTGTAAAAAAAAAAATTCCCCCCTTCTTAATTCTT
>Ga0265797_10011982_pt1 | contig 10745 bp, 10 predicted proteins | sample P2T30metagenome_FD_192433 | JGI IMG/M metagenome (GOLD analysis project Ga0265797, IMG submission 192433) | Plant litter microbial communities from East Loma Ridge, Irvine, California - P2 T30 | ecosystem: Environmental > Terrestrial > Plant litter > Unclassified | place: USA: California... | reverse complement strand
ACCATGGTTAATCGATGCCTTGGACTTTAGTGGGTCTGCTGTCGAATTTGGTCCGTTCGGCTTCGGGCGATAAACTGTGGGCGAGAAGCAGAGCGTGACACCGCGAGGGTGTCGACGATGAGCCTTGACAGCTATTCTCGGAAATACTAAGGTTTGCGCAGAGCGATCAGTTCAAAGTCGCGTTGGAAAGAACAGAGTCGTGGTCGTCAATTGGCCCGTATAGTCGTGCGGTTCACGCGCAAAAGGTTTCTAAGCTTCAAATTTTGCAGTAACGGGTGCCAAGGCCACTGCAGACGAACAAGATAATGAGACGGGCATGATTTCAAATGTGGAGACTTGCTATTGGCTGCTTGAGTATGTGGCGGCCTGAGTGGAAGCGAGACTTTGAGAGTGAAGGAGACATCTAGGTAGCTGGACGGGCGTTGAGCGTCTCTCACTTGATGTAGGCGAGATCCTCACTTAAGTGCTGAAGCCATCTATACTACAGAGTATGTTGTGCGAGTGAAGTTTGCAGTGTATTCAAGAAGCACGCTGTCGTGTTGCAGAGCACAGAAGCGCTCGCGCAAACACGATTGTAGCTACCATTAGACCGCTTTGCTTGACTAATACCCTGGCGACATCGGTTGGATACTCCAGGAGACAATAGTAGCGGTAATGAGTATAGTTGCGCTTGGTTTCATATTGAAGACAATGGAAGACAGTATAGCTGTGTGGAAGTGATTCAGTGTAGCGGCAGCACGACTAGGCTTTTCTCTCCTCGTATCACCGACAGACCGACACTATGAATGAATTGACTGCAAAAGCTTTTTATAGTATTCGGCGGCGGAAATACCACCATTCTGGGGAAGTGGAGGGATGTTAGGTGTTGTTCTTTACTGTACGAAGGTCCAGTGCGTTCACGTGAGCTGCCTTCACCTTGAAATTTGGAGCCTGTCACTGGCTGCGCTCAAACACCGGCCCCTGCGGCGCACTGGTCACCGCACATACCAGCAGCTCTGTCTATCTACAAACACCCCGCCACCCTCGTCATCCGCTCTTCTTGTCCAACGAATTATTCTCCCCATTCCTTTCATTTGGACCAATGTCCTGATCCCTTGCTCATTGCCCCTTCTTACACCCACAGACCAATGTCTGTATATCTCCTTCGCCTTTTCAGACCAATGTCTGTTTCACTTTCCGCTGCCCACACAGACCAATGTCTGTCCTAGACCAATGTCTGTCCTAGACCAATGTCTTTGTATCATTTCTTTCGTTCTCTTCACTGCACCTTCATCCTTAGTTATTTTCATTGAGTAACAGATCTTCGTGGTCGTTCCTTGAGGAAGAATTGGTTTTGTCGTGGCTTACGGATCCCAACTGGAGTGGATGGCGCTGCGGAGCATACAGCAGGCGTGCATGCGAACGTCTTGTGCAAGATGTGTGAATTATGACGACTGTAGTACGTAGTAAAGCTCGTTAGGACTTGACCAGATGCTCGCGACACAGTCAACATAGTGAGGAAGTACGCAGATGTGGTCACATTAATCATCACATAGCTACGTGCGACGAGATTTGGACATCGAAACGAGTGGAGGATTCGTGTATGGTTGCCATGAATGTACTGCATGTTATCATGTACGAGCGAAGATCGAATATGTCTGAGGAGTGCGCTGTTAAGTTACAACGTGTTAGTCTCCGTGATAAACTATAGTTGTAGCTATCATCGGCTACTTTTAGTTGACAATTACCCCGGAATATTCGCTCGTATGCTCCAACCTGCAGTAGCAAGACAGATGTATGTTGGGTTTGTAATCAAATCAGATGACGTCGCGACCGGTTCGTGTCGATCTTTCCCCGGTCTTTGTCCTCTTTGAGTCTAGCGCTCGCTTACACGCGTGAAAGTTGCCCAATTGAAGCACATAACTTTCGCCCATTTGTAAGCTTCAACTCACGACCTGCATTCAAGTCAACATATAAACACAGCTGACTTGCAAGTGAGAATCCATCAGATCACTGAACAGCCGAGCACGACCAAGTCACAAACTTTCATGTCGCCAAAACCTTTCGCTACACTGCCTACGGGCGCAAAGCAGCAGCCAACACCTTTCGAACTCCACGTCGACGAACAAAAGCTGCAGGATCTCAAGAACTTGCTGAGGCTGAGTCCTGTTGCGAAAGAAACATACGAGAACCTCCAGGACAATGGAAGTCATGGCAAATTTGGCGTGAGCCGAAGATGGATCGTCGACGCGAAGAAGTATTGGGAGGAGGAATACGACTGGCACGTTCTAGCTACTCTCCGCCGTGTGTGTGGTTCTGATATAGCTTAGGCGTAAAGAAGAAGACCGCATCAATTCGTTCCCGGCGTTCATTTCCAAAATCACCGACGATGACGGCAAGGAGTATGATGTGCACTTCACCGCGCTCTTCTCCGACAACCCTTCAGCTATACCCATCGCATTCTTCCACGGCTGGCCAGGCTCTTTCCTTGAGTTCCTCCCTCTCATGGCCATGCTCCGCGAAAAGTACACGCCCGAGACCCTACCTTACCACATCATCGTGCCCTCGCTGCCAGGCTTTACTCTCTCATCTGACCAGCCACTGGACCGAGACTGGAAAGTCGCCGATACATCACGCATTATGCATAAGCTCATACTTTCACTCAGCTTCGGTACTACTGGCTATCTAGTCCAAGGCGGCGACATCGGCAGTTTAGTGGCACGCGTCATTGCAGCAACTTACGACGAGTGCAAAGGCATGCATCTGAACTTCGCAGAAATTGCTGGTATGACCGACAAGGCATCGCCCGACGACAAACTGAGCGACATGGAAAAGGAGGGGCTGGAGCGACGCGACAAGTTTTGGAGAGTGGGCCGTGGTTACGCAACAATGCACGGCACGAAGCCCTCGACCATCGGTCTCGTATTATCCAGTTCACCAATTGCGCTACTCGCTTGGATCGGGGAAAAATTTCTGGCGTGGAGCGATCCATCGGCTGGAATTCCACTGCACACCATCCTCAGTGATGTCACGCTTTACTGGCTCACCGGATGCTTCCCGACATCTATTTACACGTATCGCGAGGTTAAAGAGCTGTTGTATGTGGACAAGCCGAGCGGTTACTCATACTTCCCGTGGGAGTTAGCGCCGATTCCTAAAGCGTGGTGCGAGAAGACATGCAAGTTGGTGACGTTCAAAGCTCACGAGAGCGGTGGGCATTTTGCGGCGCTCGAGCAGACGCAGGCTTTGTTGGAAGATGTGGAGAAGTTCGTCGAGGCGGCGTGGAATTAAAAGTATGGGAAGCGATCAGCGTGGTAGGGACAAGCGAGAGGCGAGATGCTGCTGCGCTCACCACGAGAGGTTGTGGATGGGTATGGATGCGTATTGTAGTGTGCGTTGGAGCGAACGAACGGAAATTGACATTCATCCGAGAAGCACGCTGTCGCTTCATAACTCGTAGAAGCGCCTTCGCTCATAAAACTGAAGGCTTCCATAGGGTCTTTTGATCTACCAAGCACGGCTTCGTTTTTGTTCGTATTCTCCGGCCCACAGTAGTCGTCAGATCACGAACAGCAGACTTCAGCAGGTACACCAGGACGATCTGTATCTGGTCCAGTGTGGCTTATGGAATGGCGAAGACATCAATTCAGATCGTCTCAACATCATGAGCTTCACAGTCGACGCGATGTGGCAAGGTTGCCATGCTCAATTTGGACAAGTCAATCAAGAGTCTGCCGGAGACTGGAAGATGTCATGGGCAACAAGCGCAATGTTTCCACTCTAGTTCTACGTCTGGCAGCGGCTCATGAACACACGTTTTTCTTCCGGTTCGACTACTTCAGAGAACCCGAAGGCTACAGGAGGACTTCATCAAAGCTGTACCACGCTTGCCATGCAAAAGGTCTGGAATGAGAGTTGACCGATTCACGACGAGATGCCCCCTGCACTCAAGACACGACCATGTTTTAGCGCGAAGACTCTCAAGAAGATTGCCCCGTTAGCCGAGCTTGCCGCCGCGGAAGTACTCGAAAAACCCTCGCAGCATCCTGAGCTTGGTGGGAAGGCATCGGTTCTGCAAGTCCATACCATCTTTGTTCTTCCACAGAACCCTCTGGGAAAATTAAGCGCTTGTTCGTTGGTACATCGGGGCCTGGTGAGTTCTCCATCCACTACAGGGAAGAATAGACAGACATAGCCAATATCTGCCACGAGCATACCCGCTCGTATCGCTCGGACCTGCAGCATCTGAGTCCGGTAACCGAGGACGAAGCTCACACTTCCATGTCGTTTCCTGCTGGTGGCCTGATCCGTAATTGCTTGAGTTGAATACTGGCGTCAAAGTCCATATTCGGCCCCAATGTGGTCGTACAGCGACCGACAAACTTGGAAGTGCTTGGCTTGCAGCTTTTTGAAGCGGCCATGTCCAGCTCATCCAGATATCGCCGCGAAATCTCATGCGCGTCATTTCAGCGGCTCCACAGCAACGACAGGATGGGCATAGGCGCGCAGCAAAGCAATATTATCGCCCATACTGCTGGAAGGTCTAGCATCGCTCTCGCGTCTATCTCCTCCTCACGGTGTTGAGGTCTTTGTGCGCGCCGGATGAAACAAATCGTACCATATTTCCACTTGACAACGGCTAGCTGCGCCATCGTTCGGCTCCAGGGTCAACGGTGATCAGCCGTCGCATTGTTGCATAAACCATGGATGGCGAGCCAGGTTCATCTGTACAGAGCCTCTTTACGACGAGGTTTTTCGTGGTACTCGGTACCTGGAGCTGACTTCATCATGATCCTATTGCCTCCGATTCTGTTGAGTGCAAGCACTTTCCCGAATCGAACGCTGCGTTCCCTGCATCTTCAGAGCAGAGGCACAATCAATGAGGATCCTCGCGGCTGCGATCTGGATGTTATGGAGAATTTTATGATGTGCAACCTGGCCGAAAGCATGCTGTGTAACGCGAGCATCGGCCATACCTAATCGATACGAGCCCAATGGTGGATGGCTCTATCCTGTTGAACGACAATCAAGACTCAAGTAGATCTGGTACTTGTGCCATCGGGGCAAGCACGACATGAGTGCTCCTCGGAAACGGCATCGAGAGAATCTCGATGGCTAGGCCGGGCCTGCAATAGCATACAATGTGAGGTGAACATCTGGACTCGTTCGAGCTTGTGGTACAGCGTTTTTGGCGGCCGTTCTCTGGAAGCTAGGCTGTGTAGAGTCGAGAGATTCACATTCCTATGCAGAGCAGACTTGCATTCGCGAGCTTTCGTACGACATGTGTCTGTAGAGCATTCGAAGTTCGCGCAGGTTCGCCAGAGTGCATGGCGCAAGTCGAGACGTAGCCGCTTGGTGGCTGTTTTGCTATTTGCCATGGTAGGTTCGTTGGGTTGCAGTGCTGCGCAGGTTGTCAGACACCCAGTCTGAGAGTGTATTTAGCCTCGCATTACATTGAGCCGTGGAGCTTTCGACCCCAGATTCTCCGCCTGTTGTGGCCAGTCTGAGTTTGTTGAAACCCCTGAACGGTGGTTGTGTTCCCTTGCAGGCACAACACAATCCAGATCATTGTTCGCTCTGAATACCGTTGACACGGTTCAAGGCCAACGCCATTCTTTTGCCCTGCTATCACATTCACGGCCGCCTCCACACTGTGATATGTTCCACAAATGAGTGGAGTCGCTTGACTGCGCTGCTACAGTAGAGAGTCGTCTTTGATATAAACTGACGTCTTGCTTCCCCTTCCTTCGGCGAATGACACCGCAAGCTGTTATCATTATTTTGTCACATCACATCAACAGTAAGTGACCACACATTGTCTCATGCAAGGTCATACGCTGACGCTCGAGCACAGCTCAGACTACCTTCACATAACCGACATGTGGAGACCTAGCCATCGACCAGACGCATCCAACGATGTTTTCCACGATTCCCCGTACTTGACGGCATCTCCAGGATTGCTGACACCGCCATCTGCGTACAGAATCGATGCCAGAAGGCATTCTACAGCCTCGAAACTGTCTTTGCATGGACCGACCACTCCTGTGTACGGACTAAGTCCGTTCTCTGACCATAGCCATGGTAGCGTAACGATCGTCGACGAGAGTCAAGATGGATACATGGATACACTCTCTATGGGCTATTCGTACAAACCGAGCGCATCTTTCAACAACTCCTTCGATAATTAGTCGACCTTGGCGCAGTCCAGTACCGCCGACTGCTCTTTGTCGATGAGAACGCATGACAGCTTCGCATCGCACTCTGGCATGCTTCACACACATGTGGCGACATTTTCAAATGCAGATGAGTCGACAGCACTGATGTCGGTCTCTTCTGGGACCGGTTTTTTCAACGGCTTGCCCATTTCGTCGAATTCCACATCTCTTGACGGTCTACCCTACGCGGACTTCCATTCGGGGCAGATTCATGGCTCAGACCACATGATCAACGGCGCGCACAGCCAGCCGATCTGGTCGTACCAATATGGCATGAATCAAACGATGACTCCAGCGACAATGGCACCAGCTCTTCTTGGTGGTGGATATGTCGACGTGAACACGGAGGACGTCGACATCGATATGGACTCTTATGACGACGCCGACGTCGCCCTCCCACCATCACCACAGGAAGTGATACCCAGACAGGACGGTCATGGAATCTCCGAGGATGAGAGGCGAGTGAGACGTTCCATCTACGTCTCTTCCACTGGAGGAAAGACCGTGAAGAGGGACCAGGGACAACCAGGATCCAAGTCAGAGGTCAAGAAGTCGAAGTGCGAACCTGACTTCCATAATCGTGGCGTCGGTGTGATTTTGGATAACCTCCATGACATCGAGCGGATACCTGGTAGCTCACGCCTCCGCAAGAAGGGAGGCTCCACTGGCATCCCAAAGCTCCTGTGCAGAGTGCCAATGCCTGACGGCAAGCCTTGTACTAAAGCGTTCAAGCGTCTGAAACATCTCAACCGTCATGAGAAGACGCACTCGGGTCAGAAAAACTATGACTGCTAGGTATGTATCAAGCCCTTCGATCACAGAGACAACTGCTGGGACCATTATTGGACGCACGTACATCGTCCGGGCAAGAAGCCGGGCCGGAACGACAAGTACAGTTTGCACCATGTGCTGAGTCATATCACGGATCCAAAATTCATCGATAAGCTCCATAAAAAGTGGTTCGACGAGGTTGGCTACCACTACAACCCGGAAACGGACCCGCGAGTCCTGGAAGATCCCAAGCCTGAGGACGAGCTGACTCCCAAGGAAGAAGCTCGGAGCGAGTCTCCTCTTGACGTGAAAGAAGAGTTCACGATCCGCTGCAAGTTGTGAAGCCCCACGCTTTTCACTCGTGCATACGTTCATTTTTCAGACCATCCAGGCTTCGGCCTCAGAAAACACGTTTCGGTACCATTAACTAGTTGGAGTTGGACGGGGTGTATTTGCCTCTGCGTCTTTGCCTCGTTATACTATCAGCATTGCGCTTCATGTTTCCATGTACTCCAGTTTCTTCGGCATGTATGTTCCTAATGTATGAGGTAATGAAATCAACGGCCGCGATTCGAGCTCACCATTTGCCTTTCCGCTCGTGACCAATCAGCTGTGCTCCCGAGACTCCAGATGCGTGCAAGGCGGAATGAGATGAAAGGCATGCGACATGCATGAGTTAGTAGCAGAAGCAACAATTTGTGCGACGCGAGGGGATGAGGTGAGGTTGAGGTTACATTCAAACTAACTTAAGCCCCCGCCATTCTTAGCGTGTGGCACGCGGCAAGTGGGCATTCCCGGTGGTCGGACACCAACGATCTCAGTCTTTCGACGCCCTAACTACGTATCCTGATGCCCGTATCAAACGCGGGGTCATCAGCTCGCCTATGTATCGCAATGCACCTCATGCAGTCTGCTCTCTACGTTTTCAGCCTGTCTTTGACTTGATAGGCCTTAACCCATAGACTGCGATCACAGCACACCCCAGGAAAGCAGCCAAACAACTGAACACAAGCGCGACGATTCCTCTTGCTGTGAAGCCAGCCGGCAGCGTTCCGGGACTCTTGTTCTCGCCTCTCAGATCAAACAGATCGACTGTGTTCCCCGCGGCATTGCCCTTCGTTGGCACGTTGCCTGCCTCGCAGGCCTTCCAGTGATTAGCGGGAATTTTGTCTGAGAGTTGCTGCTGTATATCAAGCGGACGCTCGATGATGGTGGCTACGAGACCAGACGCGACGTGCCATTCGAGATGGCAATGGAAAAGCCATACGCCAGCGTTGTCTGCGCGAAATCGTAGGACTGCATGCCCATTTGGTCGCACAAGGACTGTGTCGCGCCTCATCGGTGTAGCTGGCAAGTTTGTGACGTTGTTTGCATCATAGGACCCGGCATCGTCATCGCTGCGCGTGACGACCTGGAAAGCATGTCCGTGGAGATGGAAAGGATGCTTGCCTGGATCGTCATTGTTGATAACGATCTCGACAACTTCGTTGGCTGCGAGGATGAAGGAATTGGTGTTCGATCCGTAGATCATGGGGTTTGTGGCGTTTTGGCCAGTCGAGAGAACAGTATAAAGTGTAGGAACCTTGGGATGGACATAAGTAATGTCGTTGAAAAACGCGTAGTTTGCGCCGTCGTTCAGATTGTCCATCTTCATGTCGAGAGTGATCGAATGATCAACACGATCAAGGACACCTTCCTTGTCGTATGGTACGAGACCGAAGTCATCGAAGGGCTCAAAAGCCTCAACTTCCTTGGCTGCATCCTTTGGCTTAGTATCGTCGTAGACAAGCCAGCCAGTCACGTTGGGATTGAGACCTGCAGGTACGGCGTCGAAGAGATCCTAGTCGACTTTTAGCATACGTTGATCGGCAAATATATGATGATTCAAAACCTACCTCATCCATGCTTCCTACGAACGCAAAGTTCGAGCTCGTGTCGTTCTTCGCAGTCAAAAGCACGCTATATCTCTGCGCAGCTGTCAAGTATATCATCTCCGCCTCCATCGGCTCCGTGTATATGCCATCGACCTCAACCACCCTCATAGTATGTCCTTCAAACCAGACATACTGCGCAGCGAAAGCACCAATATTGATCATACGAACGAGATACGTCTTTCCAGGCTGGATTTTCACGGCCAAATTTTGCGTATCGTTAATCAACGCAGACTGCGGCACGGGCTCAGCTCCAGAAGGATTGGCGACGTTGATGAAGCTCTTCAGTAGGACTTGCATCCGCTCGTGGTACCAGTCGGAGAATGTCAGAACGATTTCTTCATCGTAAAGATCTTTGTATGGGTCTTCCGGGTCGTGTACGACCAGTGGACCGCGGATACCGTCTGGATATTGGCCACGCTCGTGACTATGGTACCAATATGTGCCTGGCTGGTCGACCTATACACGTATCAGCCGCCGCTCAACTTCAACAGCGATACTCACTTACAGTGAAATTGTAGGTGAACGAGCTCCCCGGCATGATCGCGCATTGCGTGACCGCAACAGGTCCATCCATATGCGTCGTCCCATTCTGATACAGACCATGGAAATGCAGCGAAGTGCTCTCGTTGCCCAGGGAGTTCTTGACATTGACGACGACCTGGTCACCCTTGGTAGCGACAATTGGCTCAATCGGCCACTTGCCATTGATGCCCATCACTGGGCGTGTCTGCTGTCCATCTGGATTCGCATAAGTCCACGCGATGTCGAAGTTGTATGTGACAGTCGCACAATGCGCGAGCGATGCGAGAAGATGTATTGGAAGGAGGAAGCTGGAAAGCGAGATAGCCATGGTGTGGAGCAGATCTGACGATGCCTAGTTGAACAGTCGCGTCGCCGATTCTTCGAAATTGTCTAAATTTCCACAGCCTCACAATCAAAACAACGAAACTGACAGACAACCTCGAATCCTTCGAAACTTGGGGATCAGATAAGACCCCGTCACGTCGCTCGAGAACGCCTTCTCACGAGTCACGCCAGCAGCACGAGATCACAGACCACCCTCCCACAACCGCGGGCAGAAATCAGATCAGCAAAAGCGGGGCTTCTTCACCTCCCAAACACGTCTCTTCAAGTTTTTTTTCACTTCAATTCGGCAGTCGGAGACGAAGGCGAAGTCTCATTCGTCGATTGATCTTGTTATCGGCCCATGAGATAATCTGGACCACGATCGGCGCCTGAGACTGGGGTAAGCGATTGGAGTTAAGCACCGCGCTAGCATGGGCGACGATTCTTGATGTTGTTTGGCGTTCCTTGGCGATGCAGAAGATGTTCACGATCGAGTGAAAAAAATTGCTTCTTGCTGGTGGGGTGTGAGATGGGCGAATTGGGAAAGAAAGATGGGATGTAAGAGGGTGTGAAAGGGTGAAAGAAGGGCGCGAGAGATGCAAAGACGGGCTGTAGGTCTCGTTAATCACTAGTGCTTCATCAGCACAATCTGGTCACGAACTTAATTGACAGCTTCATAGTGGGGTAGGACCCTGGTGTTACCGAAGCTCGGCGCCGACTAAGAACTGACACTGACGTTAGCGCCCTCACCTTGATCAAGATTAGATCGTCCTTTTCACTTCTTCATTCTTTTCACTACCGTAACTTGAAGACCAGCTTTGCTCAGAGTGAGCATTCGAGAGCTTCAAAATGCCTCAGAACGTGTTTGCAGTGCCAGGTAAGTTCATGAATAATCGCAAATACGACTAGCGGTTTACTGACTTGCTTCGAAGTGTTCTTCATCTGCTTTCGAGAATGTCTTGAGACCAGCATAATTGTCTCCGTCTTGCTTGCGTTTTTG
>Ga0265797_10011981_pt1 | contig 10746 bp, 8 predicted proteins | sample P2T30metagenome_FD_192433 | JGI IMG/M metagenome (GOLD analysis project Ga0265797, IMG submission 192433) | Plant litter microbial communities from East Loma Ridge, Irvine, California - P2 T30 | ecosystem: Environmental > Terrestrial > Plant litter > Unclassified | place: USA: California... | reverse complement strand
CGCTCTTCGGGCGTCTTGCGGCGCTTAAGATCAAACTTGAGTAGAGCTCGCAGGAAGAAGCCCGTGGGCCATAGCCACTCAGGGCCCTGGTGGTAGTTTCGCCCCTTTGAGGTATGAAAGTCGGTCGAGTCTTCGCTGTTGATGTAATAACCACGGTAGTTGAGGTCGGAGGGGTCCAGCGTCTTCATTCCCTGAGGTCCTAGTAGAACCCTGTCGGCCATCTGTAGGGCGTACAGAGCATGCTCTGGGTCAAAGAGGTCGGGCGCAACCGTCATGCTGACAGGGAAGTTGGGCCTCAGCTGGTAGTCTTCATACTCCTTGCCCGAGCGGTACAAATCCTTGTAAATGCCACGACGGTTGACAATAGCAGAGTTGACATCGTATTTGCTGTCTTCTTCGGCAGACCGGGGGACGTAGAAGCATCGTTCAAAGTTGGCCTTGATCAAATCGGCCCACTCCTTGTAGGTGACCGTCTTCTTGCCGTCGTCCAATGTCACACCCTCGTACTTGAATTGGCCGGCCTCGTACATGTTGGCGCACCAGCGTACTGTACTGTAGAGCATGCCGATGATTTCTACCGGAGCACCGTCTCTCGGCGTTCCAGGAACACCCTTACTGCCAGCCTTTTCGCTTTCGCCCATCTTGTCCATCCATGTGCCACAGTTCCATTGGTTTCCTCCGAAGATTAGACCAGTCTCCCAGTCAGTCCAAATCTTGATGTCGAAGCCTTCTGATTTCATCTGGCTGTCGATATTCGGTCCCGCATCGTACTCTCGGAATTCTATGCCAGAAGCATGTCGCTGCAGGGCTTCCTGGATGACGTCTTCAATTGTGGAAGACTTGGAGTAGGCCTGCTTGTCGGTGTGTGCGAACCAGGTATCGTCGTAAGGGAGGAATCGTCGCCTGACCTGGTCCTTCAGGAGCTCTATGCCGTTTGGCACGATCTTGGTGTAGTCCTGAATGTTTTGCAAGAACCACCAGACCGAGTCGCGAGAGTTGTAGCGTGGGTTTTTGCCGCCACCAAGAAGGTTAGGAACCATGCCGTGCTTGAGAACGCTGGCAAAGGCAAAGATGTGCTCCTTGGCATCATCATACCGGCTAGTTCCCATATAGAGACCGCGGGCTGAGATGGTAATGTCGCGACCCCAGCATCGCGCCCAATCATAGGCAAAATGAGGAAGACCGGCAGCCATGCTGGGGACACTCTTATCCGGCCACAGCGAGGCGCTGTTCATGTAGCCGGTAACTTGGCAGCTCACGAGTGCCAAACTCTTCAGGAACTGGTTGCCCTCGCGGACGTTCTCGCCCATCAACCCAATTGCTTGCTCAACTGCGGCGTTGTACGCAGTCTGGATGACTAAAGCAAAGTATCGCGGCAGCATGTAGCCAGGGACCTTGCGGATGGCATCGAACTTGGCCTTTAGCCACTCAGCAGGACCCTTGATGTTGGTGTACTTCTCCTTCTGCGAGATGTTCTCAAGACGGCCAAGACAGTAGTCGAGTGCCCATTGACCCTCACGGAGATGGTTGCAGAGTGGGTGTCCAAGGTTGTTGTCGTTGACAATGTCGCGGAGTACACTCCACCAGCCTTGCAGACCAGCGTATACAAGGTTGCCGTGGTTGGGAACGTTGTAAGTTCCGTCTTTGTGATCGGTAGCGTCCCTCTCTTCCTCCTCACATCTGTACAGAATGTAGTTCAGATCGGTCAGGTTGACACCGCTGAAAGCCGCACGTGCGCCGCTGGTGACAAATTTGTCGAGACCATCGGCGTGCTCCGCACTCGGCACCCAAGTTTCGAACAGCGCGATGCTGCCCGGAGGAAACTTGTCGGGGATGGTGATGGTGGTATCATCACCAGCTGACTCGATGTTCACACCCTGAAGGTTGTTCGTCTTGCTGGGCAAACCGCGTAGTGTCGTCTTGTCGCCAATGATACGGGCTTTCGTCTCGGGACTGTCGTCGACCTCCAAGTTCCAAGCGCCGATGAGCTTTGCTTGTGTACCTGGGAGCTTGGTCTTGCCGAAGCCTCCATTGCCATTACTGTAGCCGGGAAATGCAGTATGGGCGATGAGGAAGTATCCTTTTCTGGTCTGAGGGTTGACGCGGTGGACGGTAATGTACTCGTTATCGTGGTGAATGTACGTCTCATTGTACTCCTCTTTGCCCATCTTCACGTGGACCTCGTTGATGATCTTGCGGATGCCTCCAATTCCACCCTCACCAGCTTGTGGCTGGATGGGACCACCGGTGGAGTTGGCCGAAGAGTAAAGTCGCTTCTCGTGCACGAGCTCAATCAGTTCAGGATAAACTTCATCGAATCCGAAAACGCTGCCAGTTGCACAGTCGCACATGGCGACAAGGGCGGCACTTGGTAGAGTGTCGCGAGCGTCCCGCTTTTGAGCTGGTGTCTCGTTGTCGTGCGTACAGTCCATGAACAGCGCATGGACGGGACTGCGCTTTATCTTCTTGACGATCGGTTTGTTTTGGTCTGCTCCATCGGTCGCCTGAGCAGCGTTCATGACCTCGTCGGTCTCGAAGCTGCCGATGGGGACACCACCGTGACGGTGAACAAGCCTGCTCATCTCTTGAGTGCTCCACGACTGCATGGCCTCTCGAATGAGCGCACAGATTCCAAGCTTCATGCAAAACTTGTAGTCCATCTCCTCCGAACCAGTGAAGAGCTCGGCACAAACCATTATGTTTGAGTTGACGCTTCGCGCTTGGTCGAGCATGTATTCGGCGAGATGTATGGGAGTAGAATGGCAGTTGTCGATTCGAAAGCCTTGGAAGTACTTGGCCATCAAGCGTGTGTACTTGGCCATGTGTTCCCAGAGGAAGGGGTTGTCCCCTGGGCCATCTCCGTAGCGAAGCTTGACGCAGTCGCCCCAGACAATGACCTCTCGCCTCAGGTAGGCGCGCGACTTGGGTCCGGCATTGTCCCGCATAGCATCCGCGGCCCAAACCCAACCATTGTTTACCAATGCGAGAGCCTCAGGGTTGTGCTTCTTTGTCATCTCGTTGAGCGGCAGCCGTGTGAAGTAGGTCTCGATGAGTGGGTTTGCGTCGTTGACCTCACCAAGCTTGGGACCGTGGGCGTCTATCCGCACATACTTGATGCGGTTGAAGAGCTGTTCGAGAATCTCTGATTGGTCTCCGTCATACTCGCGGTAGAACGGAAGGTTGACCTCGTTGAAGATGGCGGTCATTGTACCTTGAGCTGCGCGCTCATCTGGCTTATCGCTGGTTCGCGTGTCGAAGCGACCGAAGAGAGCGCAGAGAAGACTAGCACTGATGTTGGGATCCATTGTGCGGCGGAATCGCTCGCCCATGCGGTCACCGCCGCGCAGAGCATGTTCAACCAGCCAATCAGCCTTTTGCTTCAACGGCCAGTCCTTGACAGCATCGAGCCCGCGAAGCCCTGCTTCACTAAAGCTGCCATCGACAAAGTTGACTTGGCCAGACATCCAAGCTTCCATGGTGGCCTTTGTGTCTCGTTCCACGTCAAGGACGTAGTATTCCCAGAGTTTGACCTTGCTAAGGACGTGTGCCTTGATGCCCTGCATGACCTTTAGGAGGTCTGATTCATCGTTGAAGGTTGTGGGTAGGTCATGCTTGGGGAGCTCTTTGCCGAACTGCAACAGCGCGGTATCGAGCTCGAGAGCTGGTCGCAGGTGGGGAGCAGTGTCAACGTTGTAGCCGGATTCGGGATGTTCCTCAAGCCATGGGCTGTTGTTGGCCGTGTGGTTCCAGACGACATCGGTCATTGCCAGTAGGTTGAACTCGGTGTGCATCTTCTGGACCATGTCGGCGATATCCTGCTCGCCGTTCTTGAAGATGGCATCGTCAAACTTTAGCTGGTCATATATACTGTATGGAGAGTTGGAAGAGCCCCGCATCATAAGCGGTGTGAAGTGCACCATGTTGTAGCCACGCTGGCTGATACCGCGCAGGTGGTTGTCCCAGTCGGTGGGGTAGTTGCCCATGAATTTGGACAGGGTGGAGAAGATGCAGACGGCCTCGACCGGCAAGTGCTCGCCCTTTAGCTGGAGACTTGGACATACATCGATGTAGTATGTGTCTGTCCGCGCGGGCTTGGGCGAGGCGACGTCTGTGAAGGACCACTGCGGCAGCGGTGTGTAGGTAGTGTAGAAGGAGAAGGCATTGGCCTCGTGTATGGGAATCTCAATTTCGCACAAGCCCGTGAAGTTGGGCTGCAGTCTGCGGGCACATGTTAGTGATCAAGGACACAATGGTATTTGATACGGGTGGGTAGCAACGTACTTGTACTCGCGGTACTTGCTGCGCTCAAACTTCTCGCCTTTAGCGGGAATGTTCACCCAAAGACTGCCCTCGCGACATATCGAGCTGGTGCCCTGGATCTGGAAGCAGATTGAATAAGCTGGATCGGTGGGCGGGGGCATGTAGATGTAGGTGCCGGCCACATCTGGGCAGCCATAGTCGGTCAGTGGCAGCAGGTAGACGACCTTGCGTGGCGAGGACGACTTGGAGTGGTGTGGTAGTGCTACGGCCATGGTGAAGTCGACAAGTGGACTAGTAGTAAAAAATTGGGAGTATGTGTATACTAGGATATTTGAGTCGAGGTAGTAGTTGTAGTAGTGGTGGTGGTGCTGAATCTGAAAATGCTGGTTGAGAGAGAGAGAGAGAAGAATGTTGTTGTGGAGGAAGCTGGAGGAAGAATGGAGGAGTAACAGGGCTCGAGTAAGATTTTAAGCAAAGCCGCTGGCAGATGTGCGCAGGAGCTTCTGTCTGGGGGTCAATTGCCCTCGTGTGTGTTGTAGGAAGCAGCGCCTGGCGACGTGTGCGATCGGCGGTGGGCGGTCGCGAACTACGATGAGCCGCAAGCGCAGAGTGTACCACAAGCGCAAGCCGCGGGAAACGAACGTCATTGCCCCAAGCTCCGCACGGTAGACCATGGGCAACCCCAGCCCGCCCCGTTCCTGAACATGCAGCAATCCAATAGCGCGGGGTCTAGGCAGCCCTCCCAACTGCTTCCAGTTGGTACGGGGAATTTGTTGAACACATTTGCTGGAACTGAAACTTGAAAGGCCATGGAAAAGACGCTTATTTCTGCCACCTGCCACCTGCCATCCGGCTTCTGTCATCAGACACCGACCGCATCCACCTATATGGTACAAGTCAAGTTGTTCAGATGCCTACCATGGGTCCCACTTGCTCAATGGCCCATGGCTTCCAACGCCCGTATGCAACAAAATGCAGGAACAAGCAGCTAACAAATATGCAGCCCAAACTCCAGCGCTGGCTACTAAACAAATATCGGGCAGTTGCTGCTGCTGCTGCCACCAAACACGCATCAAAAGACGCCTGTCGCGACCCGTGGCAGCCCCCCCACACACACGACGAAGCGAACATGCCAAAATCAATCCATCAAATCCAAAATCAACCCTAGCCTTGCATCGTCGCCTCATGCATGCACTAATAAAATAATCTGCGTGTCCTGCTCAAACAGCCGGTCAAAACTTGATGTTGAAAGGGGACCCGGGGGGGTCACGGAGGTCCAGTCTGAATTGCGTCGATTCCGAAGGCCCGCGACTATGTTGCGCTTGCGTAGGCGTAGCGTTTTCGTCGTACTCAATCGAGGACGTCTCGGTGTTTACAGAGGGCGGCGCACGTGGAGCCGGTCGTTTTGGCGCACCGCCACCTTCTTTGCTATCTGACGATGAAATCATCCGTTCAGGTGAAGTCGTGCGCTCGTTGTATCCACCCCGCATACGTAGAATGGGATTACTCGAAGGTTCCGACAGAACCAGTGAAGGGTTTGGGGGTGTAGCGCGTCCATTTCTATCGGATGAAATTCCTCTTGTGGACGATTTGATATGATCGGTCGAATGACTCCGTGTTGTAGAAGGCTTCCCAACGTGTGGTGACGAATGCGCTTTGTTCTTGCTGGAGTTTTGAAGCGGACCGCCGCGAGAAGGTGTTTGCTGTTGTTGCTGTAACTGTAGTTGTTGCTGTTGCTGTTGCATGTGTTGCTGCTGTAGATGCTCGCTTTCTACGGCGTTGAGAAAATTAATCTCGTCAGTTAGAAAGTCCTTTTCGGTCCAGCAGCCCTGCCAGCAATTTCGCCAATCCAGGATAAGGAACTGGAAACAAAAAGCGTCAATCTTGATTGCGGGTTGGAAACAGATGCACAAGTTGTTGTAGTTCATCTTGTTGAACTCGGAGCACGAGTGCAACAAGCTAATATGGCAGGTGATTGCGAATAGAAGATAGTAGTTGAACGGAGGCAGTTTTGATAGCTCATCCTTGAGCATTTGTGGCGTCGTCTTGGCGCCCTGACATTGTTGTTGGATGGCTGCTTGTATTTGCTTGGGGAAGATTTCGTCGGGTAGTTGGCGTAGCCAGTTTTTGAACAGTGAACCGATGACGTTGGGATCGTTTAGATTCGGGTCGCTGATCAGGTCAATGTCTCGGTCTGGCTTCCTGTTAGTAGGCAGCAACACACAAAAGTCAGAGGTAATCCATCCTACCCTCGTCAAACTTGCGTTCGTAGTACCGAACTTGCTGGGCAGAACCTGGAACGCGATACAAGCCTTCTTCTTCACAACCCCGCATGTTCAAGTAGCTACACTAGTGGTTAGTACGTGTATGCGAACCGATTTCACAGCATCACCTACTCGATGCACCGCCATGGTAGAGCCGGCATCCAGAATTCCGTCTTGTCGCGCGACTGCTCCAGCCGTGTTGATATTCGAGTCAGCCTTGTCTGTTCGATCAAGGGCTTATGTATAATCTTGCACACGTATGGCTCGTTCGTTATTGGCGTCTGGCTCTCGTGGTTGCTGGAGCTTCGTCCCAGTTTGCCAAACACACCCTTGCGTGCAGAGTCCATCTTCTCTCCCATGTTGCGAGCCCCTGAACCGAGCTTCGAGATGAAGTTGTGTCCTTTGCTTTCGTTGTAGGAATTGTACGAGTTGGAGGCTAGGGATATTTGCTCAGCTTTGTCCCTTCTTGAACCGTGGTCGTCGTCGCGTGGTATGTGCTTCGACCCATCCTGGCGGTCTGCTGAGTGAGTTCGAAGCTTGCCCACGCCCACTTGTCGCCATGACTGACCTTTATCCGTTGGCGCCGTCTTCATAGGCATCCCATTCCCCTCCCCATTCGTTGTCCACGACGCTGCAATGTCTGGAGATAGCTGGCCTGGGGGTGCCTTGTTGAGCTTGGTACGGGATCCTGCGGCTTCGCCCTCTTTGATAGATTTCGATCTCGGCATCAGGCCCTGTTTCTTTGGTTTGATTGTGGTGCGTTTGGAGGAGTCAGGGTGGGGATCGGATGAGTCGTTTGACAGGCCTGAACCTGTCCGCTGGTCTAGGCGTACAACTTCGGAGCGGTTGTCTGCCCTCGTTAGCGAAACCATGGTTGTTTGGGTTGGCAGGACCATACCATCGGAGTTGGGGGTGCGCACAGGGCGGCCAAGGTCTGGTGTTGATGCACCGCCGCGGCCATTCGAGTACAGACTGGGGGACGGCTGCTCGGAGGTTTGGCGGGCAGAGGTGCCCTGGCTGTTGAGGCGCGAGGACGACTTGTTAGCAGTGAAATTGGCAAAGATGCTCTTGGAGTCTTTGCGAGGCTTTGGCGAGGCGGGTGACTGTGGCATGTTGTGAAACGCGGCATTGGGCGTCGCAAAGTCGAGGTCCTCAGGCATATCAGGCGAACGTGGGCTCTTTGGGCTCATGGGGGTGCTGGCGCTGCCGCTGTCTTTGGCCTTGCCCCTCATGGCTAGCGATAATGTCGACGATTTGGGCATCTTCCTTAGTCTCTTGCGGGGCGGGTCCCAGGGCTACGGGTGGCTTAGTGGAGCTCTTTCAGCAAAGAAAAAAAAACAGCGGCTGTCTATATCCCGCATCCAGCCGTTGCAGACTGGGGGAGGGAGGGGCGCAAATACCTCGCAGAGAGCGTGGGAGAGAAGCGCGCCGAGGTGGTGACAGTGCAGCGAGTGTGCGAAGAGGCGATGCGGCGCGTGTAAAAGAGGAGGTGGTGGTAATGGCGGGTTTAGCGGATGTGGCACATGGGCGGTTGCGGTTGCGGTTGTTGCACGGTCAACAAGCCTGTGTTTGCCCATGGCTGGTCAGCGGCGCGTTCAATCATGGCAGCAAGACGGAAGGGGTGAGGGAGAGCCTGCTCAGGCCTTTGGGTGAAGGCGGAGACTGGAGTCGGGCATCTTGGGCGCGCGGGGTAGTACGCACTCAGCAAGAGGTGCAAAAGTGCCTGGGGTGAGGTGTTGTGTGCCCTGGCCAGCGCTCTCTGCAGGCGGACCTCGATACGTCGGCTGCGAGGTGTCGAGTCTATATCACCGGCAGGCAGGGCGTGGCTTCCCTGCAGGAACCCGGGACGACGGATGGTGCCGAGCGCGTGACCGACGTGGTTGTGTTGTTTTCAATGTTCCGCTGCTGCGATCCCACTTGTTTCCCGTGCGCCTTCACTGCTGGCGCTGCTCGATGTTTTGCTGCGGAAAGGGCGTCGACGTCGATGGCAGCGAGGAGGCCAAGGCGGACATGCAGCGCCTGGGACACAGTCAGCAAGCGTTGCGGAACGTCAAAGGGGCCGGCGCTATGGCGAGGGTTGCACGCGATGGGAGCGGGCACGAGTGGAAACAAAGGGAGGTGAGCACGCAACAAGCATCACTTACCCACACGCAGCACAGGGAGAAGGATGGACAGACGGACAGACAGGTAGACAGACAGACGGATGACAAAGACACGGATAGGGCACGTCGCTGGAGGATGATGAGGAGGAGGAGCAGGAGGAGGAGGAGGGGGGGCGCAGAAAAGGGTTCAGCTTCACGGGCGTGTGTGTTCCTGAGCTACAGCAGGCAGGCCTAGGCGGCCGTTGCAAGAGGGCAGGTCGTGGCTTGTTTGTGGGTGTGTGTGGTCGATGTTCCCTCTCTCTCTCTCTCTCTCTCTGTCTCTCTCTTTCTCTCTGACACCGACTACTCTTGATTCTTCTCCTGCAGCTGCAGCGAGGCTCGAGCAGGTAAAGCAAATGCGAGGGCAGAGACAGCAAAACATGGCGGCGGCAACGACGTCGCAGGCGCACGGCCCCAGGTACGAGGCCGAGGGCGCGACGGTGCTAATAATGCCCTTGGCCCCATGCCCAGTTGGGCGCCGCAAGACGCTATGGTGGGCAAACGGGTGTCCACAGCGGTCTGTACGGTAGTAGTCGACGTCTGGCGGTGAGGACAGGCTGGCAGCAGACGACAGGCGCACGACCGCAACGGCCGCTGTCGCCATGGGCGCCGGTGCCGGCCGTAGCATATGTAGTATGTATCATGTAGCATGTAGCACCGAGTCTGCAACGACGAGGGCGCTGGGCCTGTCGCGGCAGAAACAAGACGAGCTGCTGCATCAGGACAACAACCCATCCCCCGGCCGCTGTGGCCGTGACATGCCAAGCCGCGTTTCAGGCTCGCTGGGCCCAAGCCAAGTGTGCAAGTGCAGGGCCTCCAGATGCGGCGTGCAGCACCTGTACAGTAGCATAGTTGGTAGTGCAGCTCTCGCCCGCCAGACCTCAATGCACTAGCAGAGCAGACCGGGCACACGCTCGCACCCACCACCACACCTCCCAGCCCTCGCAGGGCTCGCATATCCGACCTGACATGTCTCTTGTTTCTGGCCCGGGGCGTGCGGGTGCTGGTGCGGGTGCTGGTGCGGCCAGCATGCCCGCCAACGGCCACCTCGCAGTCGACCGGCACGTCGCCTACATTCAGAGCCTCGACACTGTGCGTATCCCCAAGCCCGGCCTGGCCGCGCAAGCCCAGCGAGGGCCGACGGTCCATGGCCGATGTTCGATAATCAAAATCCCGCGCTGACCCGCCCCAGCGCAAAGACGAGCTCGAGTACTGGCTCACCGAACACTTGCGCCTCAACGGCCTCTACTGGGGGCTAACCGCTCTGCACCTGCTTGGCCGCCCCGATGCCCTCCCGCGCGCCCAAGTGCTCAATTTCCTCTTCTCGTGTTTGCACCAAAATGGCGGCTTCGGTGCTGCTCCGGGACACGACGCCCACATGCTGTATACCGTTAGCGCCGTCCAGATACTCGCTACTCTCGACGCCTTTGCCGACCTCGAGGACCGTGTGCCTGGAGGACGGCAGAAGATCGGAAACTGTAAGTCATCCTCACCTGGATCGCCGTCCTGGCCCTGGTACTCACCCATGTAGTCATCGCATCCTTGCAGCATCCTGAAACGGGCACCTTTGCGGGCGACGAGTGGGGAGAGCAGGACACGCGCTTTCTCTATGGCGCCCTCAACGCCCTCTCGCTCATGGGCCTGCTCGAGCTGGTCAACGTAGAAAAGGCGACTCAGTACGTCCACGCGTGCGCAAACTTCGACGGCGGCTACGGCACCAGCCCGGGCGCTGAATCACACTCGGGTCAAGTGTTTACATGCGTCGCCGCCCTGACCATCGCGGGGAGGCTCGATCTGGTCAACCAAGAAAAGCTGGGCGCCTGGCTAAGCGAACGTCAACTCAAGAACGGCGGCTTGAACGGGCGTCCGGAGAAGAAGGAAGACGTCTGCTACAGCTGGTGGGTCATGAGCAGCATGGCCATGCTGAACAAGCTGCATTGGATAGACGGTGAAAAGTTGACGTCCTTTATTCTCAAATGCCAGGTGGGTGTGGCTTGACATGTTCACCACGCTCGCTCTCTAACCCCTACCAGGACCCGGAACTGGGTGGTCTTGCAGACCGGCCGGGCGACATGGTGGAT